>Ga0114931_10009497_pt1 | contig 11648 bp, 9 predicted proteins | sample 2SBtaG_FD_89579 | JGI IMG/M metagenome (GOLD analysis project Ga0114931, IMG submission 89579) | Deep subsurface microbial communities from Kolumbo volcano to uncover new lineages of life (NeLLi) - 2SBTROV14_V59a metaG | ecosystem: Environmental > Aquatic > Marine > Volcanic | place: Kolumbo...
CTGCCCGCCGAGTTGCCGCCGATCAAGGTGACGAACAACGACCCGAGCCGCATGGCGCCGGGAAACACGCTTTTCGACATCTTCGGCTGGGTTCCAGGCGGCGAACCGGATCTGCAGAGCGGCTGGCTCGTCATGCTCGACCCCGACGGCCAGGTCGTCTGGTACGCGCACACCCACAACCGTGCCGAGGATGCGCGGCTGATGCCCGACGGGAACATCGGCTACAGCTACGCTGGCGAAGACAACGACGGCTTCATCGAGCTCGACCAGACGAGCCAGCAGGTAAACCAATGGGTCGCCTCGGCGTTGCCGAGCAAGAAGGTGCCCGCCGGTGCGATCAAGGTGAACGTCGACTCGATCCACCACGAGGTGTTCCCGATGCCGAACGGGAACTACCTCACGCTCGCCCCCGAGATGCGCCAGATCGACCAGACAACCTGCCCGAACTATACCGGCACGCTGAACGTCGTCACGGACGACATCGTGGAGTTCGACCCGAAGACTGGCGACGTCGTGAACAAGGTCTCGGAGTTCGACTTCCTCGACCCCTGCCGGCGCACCGATCACGGCTTCGAGGCCGGGTTCTGGGACACGCTCTACGGCGGCATCACGACGCAGGACATGACGCACAGCAACGCGGTCATCTACGACGCCAAGCGCAAGATGGTCCTGGTGTCGGTGCGGCACCAGGACTGGGTCATTGGCCTCAGCTGGCCGCCGAGCGGCAACGCCCAGAACGACGTCGCCTGGCTGCTCGGCCCCGAGGGCACCACTGGCGACTACGGAAGCTACAAGCACTTCACGCCGCAGGGCAGCCCGTTCGATTGGCAGTACCACCAGCACTCGCCGATGGTGATGAAGAACGGCGACATCCTTCTGTTCGACAACGGCAACTTGAAGCCGGGGACGGACCCGAGCGACCCCAACAACCTGCCGTACAGCCGCGTGGTCCAGTTCCACACCGACGAGAGCGCCATGACGATCAAGCAGCTCTGGGACTGGAAGGCTCCCGACGGCAACGGCGGGTTCTTGTACTGCCCGTTCATCGGCGATGCCGACGAGCTCTCGAACGGCGATGTGCTGGCGACCTTCGGCGGCGCGGTCGATCCGGTGACCGACGCGATCGGTGCACCCACGACCCAGAAGTTCGGCCGCATCGTGGAGCTGGTTCCCGGCTCCAATGATGACATCGTCTACCAGGTGGACGTGCACGACCTGGCGACCACGAACGCCAAGAGCTGGTCGTTGTATCGCGCCGAGCGCGTCGTCGACTTCCCCCGCTAGCCGAGCAGAAGAACGCGCGCCAGCGGTCGCCAAGCCGCCGGCGCTGTCACGGAGCCGGCGGTCGCCAAGCCGCCGGTTCTTCTTTGCCTCGCGAAACGGGCGATCAGTTGCTCACGAAGCCGTGCTGCTCGGGGATCCGCTGTGCCCGGTAGATGCCCCAGAACTCGGGGGATCTGAACTCCCACACCGGCTGCGAGTCCTTGGTTACCTCGACGATGGTCGACTGCACACCGGCGTCGCGCTCGCCGAAACAGACGAGCGTGTTGCCGTTCTGGAAGCGCTGCGCGCTGCCCCAGATGGGCGCGAAGATGTCCGGCTTGTGTCGGAACTGCCAGACGACGTGCGCCTCGCTCGTGCCGGACGGACTATACGTGTAGGCGAGCTCCAGCCCGCGGCTCCACTCGCGGACTCCGGCGCGGCCATTGTCGAACATCAGGATGTGCCCGTTCGGCAGCACCGTGGTGTCGTGCTGGTGGTAGAAGCGATCGGCGTCCGCGATCGTGAAGTCGCCGTGGAAGCCGTCCTCCACTTCGCCGTGGTAGCCCATCGTCCAGACCAGATCGCCTGTGCTGCGGTCGATCTTGAAGATCGAGTTCTGGTTGCGTGACGAGGCCATCAAGAACTTGTTGCCCGGGAACAGGGACACCGCGTTCATGTGCGACCAGTCGACGAACTGTCGCGGCGGCGTGTAGTGCTCGCAGAGGTTCCACGTCCACACGTTCTCCTGCTTCCCGGAGTCGTACTCGACGATCTGCCCGCCGGTGTTGGTGAACGAGGGGCACAGGTAGCCGGACAGCGTGTAGACCTCGTTCGGGGTCCCGGATGCCTTGGCCTCGTGGTGGAAGTACTGGCCCGTGTCGTTCGACCAGGCCACGTCGCCCTGCCACGTGACGTACGACAGCGGAATGCCGCGGCCGCCGATCAGCACGCCGTCCTCGTACTGGGACACCGGCGTGTCGTTGCCGGGAACAGTGCTCGGGTACTGGTAGTACCAGCGGAACCGGCCTTTGGGACCGATCAGCGCCGCGATGTACGGTACCTGCGTTCTCTCGTTGGAGAGGTTGATGAGCGTCCAGCCGGGAGCAACGGCGCCTTGCTTGGCTGGCACGGTCAGCTCGATGGGTGGAAGGTAGCTCGGCAGGTCGCTGACCTTGATGGCCACCTGGTTCGAGGCAGTGCCGCCGTCCCCCGAGTTCGCCTTCGCGGTCAGCGTGCAGGAAGCGCCCGTGACCAGCCCCATCAAGTACACGTGATGGCTGCTGGTAGCGGTCGAGTCGGAGAGGGTCCAGGGGGTGAGCCCGCTGCAGTCGACGCCGAGCGTGGTATCGGCGTCGCGCGATGTCTTCCACGACACGACGTAGGCGAGCACGTTGCTGGGCGACTCGACGGCCGCCAAGTGCGAGATCGTGAGCCCGCCTGTCGACGTGCTGTGCAGCTTCGAGGAGTCGTCCTTCGAGCTGGAACAACCTGAAAGCAAGAGGAGAGCGAATGCGGGGGCTGCCCGCCGAAGACCAAGTAACACGCGCATTACAGCTCCATGAACAGTACGGAATTGTTCAGGGAACCAAGGCTACCAGCGAAGCGCCCGCAGTCAACCCGGGGCTGGCGGGCCACGCCCTTCGACGGACTGTGGCGGAGAGGGAGGGATTCGAACCCTCGGTACCCTGACGGGTACACATGATTTCCAGTCATGCACCTTCGGCCGCTCGGTCACCTCTCCATCGGATCCTGGCCTGTCCTCGTCCGCTCGAGCTGGCGATGCCGGCTCCAGGGGGCTTGGGCTTGTGCACTCGTGCTGCCCCTTCGGCGGGCGGACGAGGGCTCGGGCCGGGCTCCTGGCGGAGAGAGTGGGATTCGAACCCACGGTACCGTCACCGGTACACCTGATTTCGAATCAGGCACCTTCGACCACTCGGTCATCTCTCCGCGGCGGAATTTGGCAGGGGGTCTGCAGCGTGTCAACGGCACTTGGACGCCCGTCAGCACGCCCTGGCACGAATTTCGTCCCGGTCGGGCCGCAAGGTCGAATAGGTTCAAGTCGATGGGTCCACGGGGTTCCTACAAGAAGAGCGAGACCAGCAGGAAGCAGGTCATCGAGGCCGCGGTGACCGCCCTGGCCGAGCGCGGCTACGCACGCACGAGCGTGAGCGACATCGCGTCCGCGGCCGGCATGAGCAAGGGCGCCGTGCACTACCACTTCGAGAGCAAGGACGACCTCATCGTACAGGTACTGGAGCGCTGCGCTGCCCTGATGCGCGAGCGCGTGCGGCAGGCCTGGGACGCGCCGGTCGAGCCGATGGAGAAAGTCCGTCGGGCGCTCGGCGCGATGCGCACGATGCGCAAGGAGGGTGGCCCGGAGCTGCGCGTGCTGGCCGATCTGATGGCGCAGGGCATCCACGATCCGAAGCTGCAGGCGCCGCTGGCCGCCATGTTCGAGGCCAACCGCAAGGAGGTGCTCGATCACGTGGTCCAGAGCCTCGAGCAGTTCGGGCTCAAGCCCCGGGTCCCCGCCCGCGTGATCCCCAGGCTGCTCCTGGGCGCGCTCGACGGTCTGGCGCTGCATGACTTCTTCGATCCGCCGGCTCTGGAAGACGACCAGACCATCGAAAAGGCGCTCGAGACCATCGCGGTGATGCTGTTCGAGGGCTGAGCCCGCCCGCGGACTCCCGGTCCGGAAGAACCCACCGGACCGGTCTTGACACACTGCGTAATAGGCCTTACTAAAACATTCTGTACGGCCAGATTGTCTGGGGGTGCACGATGTTCAGTAATCTTTTCATGTATTTCGGGCCCATGTGGTCGGCGGCGCTGCTGCTCGCGGTGGTCATCCTGCCGTTCTCCTTCGCCCTCGTCGAGACCGTGCGGCTCGCCCATCCGGGCTCTCGTCGGCCCTGCATTCCGATGCTCCGGCTCTACCGGCTGCAGCAGCGGCTCGTCGATTCGGTCGCGACCGCCCAGGGCAGCGGCGTGGACCTCGGGCGTCGCCTGCTCAGGGCGTCCGCGTCGGTGGGTCGCAGCGCACGCCGCCGCTAGCTCCAGCACTGCTGCACTGCTTCAGTGTAGCGGTCGACGCGGTAGCAAAGGTGCAGCGCGCGATTGCACACGCACCAGCCACGGGCGATAGTCCGCGCATGCGTCGTCATCGTTCTCTCGCTTCGCTCGTCGCCCTCGCAACTTCCATGTTCGCGCTAGCCGCGACGGCACAGACCAACGACAAGCCGTCCAGCCCTGCCGCGGCTCCGGACAAGTCTGCAGACACGGACAGCAAGCCGGACGCCAAGCAGGCCGACGACGGCAAGGCCAAGCCCGACGACGAGAAGAAGGCCGACGACAAGAAGGCCGACGACAACGCTGACCAGAAGAAGCCGGAAGACAAGAAGCCCGGCGAGGCCAAGCCCGGCGAGGCCAAGCCCGGCGAGGCCAAGCCCGGCGAGGCCAAGCCCGGCGAGGCCAAGCCCGGCGAGAGCGCGCCTGCGAACAACGGAAGCGCACCGGCTGGTGCGAATGCCGCGGCGCCCGCGGCGCCCGCTGCCGCTGCTCCTGCGGCGCCTGCAGCTCCGCCCGCTGCCGCGGCTCCCGCGGCGCAGCCGGCTCCCGCTGCCGCGGCTCCGGCGGCGCAGCCGGCTCCCGCCGTCGCGGCAACGGGCCCGGCAAGCGCGTCGCCCACGGCGGACCAGGGCGCGGGCGCTGGCGCCGACAAGCCGAAGCCTCCCCCGGAGAAGACATTCGGCATCGAGATCGACGCCGGTACCAACGCGCGGCTCGATGGAGCTACCCCGGGCTACTCGAATCACGAGGCGGTGGACCTGACCTACGGCGGCGGGTTGTGGCTGGCTCCGAGCCGCCTCTACGCGCTCGGCCTCTCGTTCCAGCGCGCCGGCATCGGCAGCGAGACCAGCCCGCCCACGGGCAACAGCGTGGCGGTCACGCGCGATCTCAACACGCTGTGGCTGGGTGGGCGCGTCTATCCGCTGCGCGGCGATACGGCCGGCCTGTACATCAGGCTGAACCTCGGCGCGTCGTGGCAGCACGTCAACGCGAGCGGCACGACCATCACCGGTCAGTACGTCGCGACCGCCAAGCCCTTCGCGTGTTCCGCGTCGCAGGGTCCCGGCTTCGCGATCGGCGGCGGCGTCGGCGGCGATATCGATCTCGACAGCCATCTGGCGTTCATCGCCGACGCTGGATTCGGCGCGCACCGGCTGAGCGGCGATGCGGTCGGCGGCTGCGCTCCGGGCTCCGGCTCCGTGACGAACCTCGCCGCGCGCATTGGCTTCATGTACCGCTTCGACCTGGGCGGCTCGTCCAGCAAGGCCGCTGCAACTTCGCAGCACGTCGTCGAGCGCTTCTAGCGCGCTCTCGCTCGCCGGGCTCGTGCCCGCAGACTACACGCGGTAGTTCGGCGCCTCTTCCGTGATGATCACGTCGTGGACGTGGCTCTCGCGGAGGCCCTGCCCCGTGATGCGGATGAACTTGGCGTTGTCGCGCAGGTCCTGGATGGTCCGCGAGCCCGTGTAGCCCATTCCAGAGCGCAGGCCGCCGACGAGCTGCTGGACGATCGAACCAAGCGAGCCGCGGTGCGGGACGCGTCCCTCGATGCCTTCCGGCACGAGCTTCTCGTCCGCCGTCCCGCCCTGTCCGTAGCGGTCCTTGCTGCCCCGCTTCATCGCGTCCATCGAGCCCATGCCGCGGTACACCTTGTAGCTGCGGCCCTGGTAGAGGACGATCTCCCCGGGCGCTTCGTCCGTTCCCGCGAACAGCGAGCCGATCATCACACTGGAAGCGCCAGCGGCGATCGCCTTGGTGACCTCGCCGGAGTACTTGATGCCGCCGTCGGCGATGACCGGGATGTCGTGCCGCCGGGCCACTTCCGCGCAGTCGGCGATAGCCGTGATCTGCGGGACGCCGATGCCCGCCACGATGCGCGTGGTGCAGATGCTACCGGGCCCGATGCCCACCTTGACGGCATCCACGCCGGCTTCGACGAGAGCCGTCGCCGCTTCCGCGGTCGCGATGTTGCCGGCGATGAGCTGCACGTCCGGGTGGCGCTGCTTCATCTCGCGCACGGTCTCGAGCACGCCCTTGGAGTGACCGTGGGCGGTATCCACCACGACTACGTCCACGCCGGCCTCGACCAGCGCGTCGGCTCGCTTCACGCGGTCCGGCCCCGGTCCGATCGCCGCCCCGACGCGCAGCCGTCCGCGGTCGTCCTTGATGGAGAACGGATGGCGCTCCGCCTGCAGGAGGTCCTTGATCGTGATGAGGCCGACGAGCTTCGTGCCGTCGACGACGAGCAGCTTCTCGATGCGGTGCTTGTGCAACAGCTCGCGCGCTTGCTCGGACTTGCAGCCCGGCGCGACGGTGATGAGCTCCGTCGTCATCAGTACGCTCACCGGTTGGTCGAGGTTCTTCTCGAAACGGATGTCACGTGCGGTCAGGATGCCCACCGGCGAATCGCCTTCGACCACGGGCACGCCCGAAACGTCGTGCTCGCGCATCACGCCGAGCGCTTCGCGCAGCGACTGCGAAGGCCGCACGGTGACGGGGTCGGTGATGATCCCGCTCTCGGCGCGCTTGACGCGATCCACCTCGTCGGCCTGGGCGCTGGGTGGCAGGTTCTTGTGGAGAATCCCGATGCCGCCCTGGCGCGCCATGGCGATCGCCGCGCGGGCTTCGGTTACCGAGTCCATCGCTGCGCTGACGATGGGAATGTTCAGCTCGATGCTGCGGGTCAGCCGGGTCCGGACGTCGACTTCCGGCGGCAGCACCTCGCTGTACGCCGGCACGAGCATGACGTCATCGAACGTCAGACACTCTCGGAGATTCTTCCGGTCAAACATGGCCAAGCCTACACTCCCGGGCCTTTCCGGTCACGACTCGAACGCCGCAAAGGGGGCGCGTTTTTCTGCAGTCGGGCGCGCCGGCTTGCGCTGCGCCCGGAGCGCCCGTAAGGGGTTGTCTCGTGGAGAACCAGCTCCCGGTCAGTGTCCCGGCTGGCGGCCATGGAGGCCATGGTCATGGGGATCACGGTCACGGTCACGCCGGCGAAGCTCCCGCCCGCGTCCTGCGTGTGGCGCTGGTTCTCACCGCCGCCTACATGCTGGTGGAAGCGGCAGTCGGCGTATGGAGCGGAAGCCTGGCGCTCCTGGCCGACGCGGGGCACATGCTCTCCGACGCGGGCGCCCTGGCGCTTGCCCTGGTCGCCCAGCACTTCGCAGGTCGCCCGCGGACCGCGCGCAGCACGTTTGGCTTCAGGCGCGCGGAAGTGCTGGCGGCTTTCATCAACGGCGTTGCTCTCGCGCTGACGGCCGTGTGGGTCATCGTCGAGGCGGTCGAGCGCTGGGTCGCGCCGCACGCCATCCGTGGCGTGGGCATGCTGGCCACTGCGGTGGTCGGACTGCTGGTCAACGCCGTCGTCGCTGGCGTTTTGATGGGCGCACAGAAGCACAGCCTGAACGTCCGCGCCGCGTTCGTGCACGTGCTGACCGACGCGCTCGGCTCGGTCGCCGCGATCCTCGCCGGTCTAGCGGTGGTATTCCTGGGCTGGGTGCGGGCCGATCCCGCGCTGAGCGTGCTGATCGCGCTCCTGGTTGCCTACAGCGGCTGGCGGGTGCTGCGCGAGACGACGGCCATCCTGCTCGAGGCTGCGCCGCGCCATCTCGACGTGCCCGCCATCGAGCGCTCTATCCGCGAGTGTGCGGGTGTGGCCGCGCTGCACGACCTGCACGTGTGGCGCATCTCGGATCGCTTCGACGTGCTCACGGTGCACGTCACGCTGGAGCGGGGCGCGCACGGCGTCGATGTGTGCCGTAGCGTGGCCGACCAGCTCAGAGCCGCCTACGGTCTCGACCACGTTACGGTCCAGCCCGAAGCGCCGCCCCCGGACGAGCTGGTCAGCGTCCGCTCGAGCCGCGACGGCCGCACGTTGTAGGCGCTCCGGCCCTGGGCGGGCCCAGCGGCCGGTCCCACGGGGCTCGGGCCATGGTCCACCTGGAGGGAGCAGAGAGCCCCCGCCGCGGCCCCGTGTTACCCTGCGCAGCCGATGATCAAATCGGACGAGGATCTCGAGGTCTTTCTGAACAAGCTCGATCGTCGGTTCGAGCGGCTCGAAGACGGCACCTTCCTGGTGGGCATGGGGTCGGGCCAGCCTCCGGTCGCGGTGCGCCTGGCGCCGCCGGTGGTCGTCGTGCACGTGGCGATCGGCGAGGCGCCCAGCGGCGACGCCAAGCGCGAAGCACGGGTCTTCCGCCGGCTCCTCGAGCTCAACGGTACGGACCTCCTGCACGCCTTCTACGCTCTCGAAGACGGCCACATCGTGCTGAGCGCGGCCCTGGAGAACGAGACGCTCGACCTCAACGAGCTGGAGGCCGTTTTCGCGGACCTGGACCTGGCGCTGGCCGAGCACGTGTCCTCGCTCCGCGGAATGGTACAGAACAAGGCCTGATAGTCATGGGAATCTTCGCGCGCCTCGCACGCCTCATCAAATCCAACATCAACGATCTCATCAGCCGCTCCGAGGATCCGGAGAAAATGCTGAACCAGATCGTGATCGACATGAGCGCACAGCTCATCGAAGCGAAGAAGCAGGTGGCCTCTTCGATCGCCGACGAGAAGCGCCTGGCCAAGCAGGCCGAACAGGAAGCGGCGACCGCGGCCGAGTGGGAGCGGCGCGCGATGATGGCCGTGCGCGCGAGCGACGACAAGCTTGCCAAGGAGGCGCTGGCCCGCAAGAAGGAACACGCTCAGCTAGCGCAGCAGTTCCAGGAGCAGTGGCAGAAGCAGAAGACATCGGTCGATCAGCTCAAGCTCGCGCTGCGCGCGCTCAACTCGAAGATCGAGGAGGCGAAGCGGAAGAAGAACCTGCTTATCGCGCGCAAGAAGCGGGCGGAGGCCCAGAAGGCCATCCAGGAGACGATGAGCGGCCTGAAGAACGCGAGCGCGTTCGAGGCATTCGACCAGATGGCGGGCCGCATCGAGCAGATGGAGGCCGAGGCAGAGGCGGGCGCGGAGCTGGCGGAGGAGTACTCGGGCGACGTGCTGGCGAACAAGTTCGAGCAGCTCGAGGTCACGACTGGCGCCGAAGAGGACCTCACCGCGCTCAAGCGCAAGATGGGCGTGCTACCGCCGGAGCCCGCGCCGCCCGCAGCGGAGGAAAAGCCCGTACGCGTCGAGGAAAAGTCCGCGGAAGAGTTCGAGCAGCTCGATCAGGCCGAGCAGGACGAGCTGGCCCAGGCTCTGGCCGAGCTCGAGGCGCAGGAACAGCAGGAGCTGCGGGTCAAGCGCTAGCTGAAGATGAAGCGACTCAACCTCTGGGCAGGTCTTGTCGTCGCCGGCGGGCTCGTGGCCGCTCCCGCTGTCGCGTCCGCAGCGGGGCGCACCCTCCGGCCGCAGGCCATGAGTGGCGTGCACATCGACGGCCTATTGCGCGAATGGGGTGGGCGCATGACGCCGCTCGACACGAGGCTGCGCGGCGGGGGTGGCGACCCGCGCGTCTCGACGGAAGTCGGTTTCGACGGCCGGAATCTGTATGTCGCGCTCCGCATCCACGACGGTCGCATCGTGCGTACCCGTGCGGCGAGCGGCGGCGAGGACCACGCCACACTGTTCCTCGCGTTCCCGCGCGGCCGTGGCTACGCGACCCATCAGGTGCAGATCTTCCCGGGCAACCCCGGAAAGATAGCGGGGGTCGTCAAGATGGGCGGGCGCAAGGTGCCCGGAGCGCTGGCCGTCGAGGCACCGCTCAAGGGCGGGCTCGACGTGGAAGCGAAGATCCCCTGGTCCACTTTCCGCGAGGCGCGGCGGGTGCGCGTGGGGATGCGCGCGGCTATCGAGTACAGCGATGCTGATTCGCCGGGCGCGATCAAGGCCATCGTCGGCACGAGCGGCGGCCGCTCGGGGCGGAGCCTGCCGCCGATGCGACTGGAAGGGGAGCAGGGGCTGTACGACAACCTGATCCACGCGCGGTCGCTGCCGAGCGAGTCCGCGCGCGCGGCCTACGGCAACGTCGCCGGCGACGGCATGCTCGAGCGGGTCGCCATCTATGGCAGCTTCCTCACGATCGTCGGGCCGCACTACCGGGGCGGCAAGCAGTTCTACTTCGGCGATCTCGGCGTTTCGGGCCCGAGCGGCGTCAAGCGCTTCGAGCTCGAGGATCTCGACGGCGACGGTCGCGACGAGATCGTGATCCAGAAGAACGTGGGCACCAGCGACAAGCATCGCGGCGTGTTCGAGGTCTTCAAGGTGGGTCGGGACGACAGCCCGTTCCAGGCGTTCGCGCACGAGGTGGCGATCGTGACGCCCGAGGGGCGCATCGAGAACAGCGTGCGGCTCGAGAAGAAGGGCAGGGGCTACGCCATCCAGATCTCGCAGGACAAGGCGGAAGGGTTCGACCCCGGCACCTACAAGGAGCCGACCAGCGACGACATGCCGTCGGCGCTCCTGCCGTGGCAGACGATCGGCAGCCAGACCTACACCTGGAACGGCAGCAAGTTCGTCAAGTCCGGCGAGACGACCCACACGCCGCACGCCTCGAGTCCGCTCTCGCACAAGAAGGCGGCTGGGCCGCCGCCGCCGCCCGCGCCGCGTCCGCCCACGTCGGACGAGCTGCTCGACCGCGTGTACGCCCTGTATCGCAAGGAGCGACACGTGGGGCGCGCGAAGCCGCGCTTCGACTTCGTGACGGACGTGATCGGCGACCGGCGTACCGAGCGCGTGCTGGTGCACAAGAAGGACATCGTCGTCTTCGGAAAGGGATTCCGTGGCGGCACCAGCTACGCCTACATCACGATAGGCGTGGCCGATCCGAAGGACATACTCGACGTGACGGCGCGCGATCTCACCGGCGACGGCAAGGCCGAGATCGTCGTGCGGGGCGTCCTGCACGCCAAGGCGAGCAAGGAGCTCGGCGGCGACGTGGTCGAGCGCGACGCTCTATTCGTCTACAAGGTGACCGACGCCGGCATCCACCGCATCTTCGCGGCCGAGACGGGGCGCGCCCTCGGCGACAATCGCATCATCGGCACCGTGGCGTTCAGGCCGGCCCAGCAGGGGCTGTCGATCGTGCTCGGTCCGGGGCGTGCGGTTGGCTGGACCGAGAAGGACTATCCGTTCCCGGTGGACACCACCGCCGCCGGCGGCCTCGAGCCCCTGGCCCTGCCCTGGAGCGGCAGCTCACCGCGCAGCTACCGGTACGACGGCTCCGCGTACGCGGCGCGGTAGCGCCCCGCCTCCGCTCGGGCAATCTAGTCCCGCGTTTCCATCGAAGCGATGGGTGCTTCGCACGCGCGGCTGCGCCGCGCAACGCGGGACTAGCAGCGTTTGTCTGGGGCGCAGCAGCGCCCCCTCGGCTTCGCCGAGCCTCCCCC
>Ga0114931_10009498_pt1 | contig 11647 bp, 13 predicted proteins | sample 2SBtaG_FD_89579 | JGI IMG/M metagenome (GOLD analysis project Ga0114931, IMG submission 89579) | Deep subsurface microbial communities from Kolumbo volcano to uncover new lineages of life (NeLLi) - 2SBTROV14_V59a metaG | ecosystem: Environmental > Aquatic > Marine > Volcanic | place: Kolumbo...
CGAAAGCGGCGCAACCCAAACCGACAAATTCAATAATGGTATGTAGAAACAACTAAACGGTCTGTCACTGAGACTCAGAGGCACAGGGAATATTGCGATAATTGAGTGGGCATTAAAATTATTTAACTCCGCGTCTCTGTGGCTCTGCGTCAAAGTCTTCTTTAAATCACATGCAGCAATCCCGTTTACTTAATCGATCCCTGAATCAAACCGATGTGCGTCCAGTCTTACGCTGATAACTTTGCCGCATTGATAAACCAGCTCCCCTGAGTAGCGATCATCCCCCAGGGATGAGAATTCGAATTGATATACACTTTGAATGCAAAAACGGCCTGCATCGGATCTTGTAATGCGTGTTTTTTTCAGACTCACGGTATCATCAAGTAACTGTAACTGTTGCTGCTGGCAGTGCTGCCTGGCTATTGCTCTTACCCGCTCTGTCGCTTTCTGACGATACCAGAACACACCTCCAATCATAACCAGGGCATAGATCCACAGTACATTGCCAATTGAGAACACTTTTTTATTTCTGTTTTTTGGGCCGTTCCCAACCAGCAACCGACTTTTGCGGTACGCGACTGATGACCAGTACTCCCTCCTCAACATCCCGTGTAAGGGTCGTGCCAGCCGCAACGGTAACATTGTCTGCCACCTTCACCGGTGCAACCATTTGCGTATCCGATCCGACAAAAACATTATCGCCGATAATGGTCTGGTGCTTGTTTGCACCATCGTAATTACAGGTAATGGTGCCTGCACCAACATTGACGTTATCCCCCATAACGGTATCACCGATATAACTCAGGTGATTAACCTTGCTACCCTTACCAATACGGGATTTTTTCACTTCAACGAAATTACCAATACGACATTTTTCTGCCAGGTGGGTATCAGGCCGAATCCTGGCAAATGGACCAATACTCACCGCGTTTTCTACAACTGCGTTTTCAATAACGGAATTGGGTTCTACTGTGATGTTATTCCCCAGCACCGAATTGATAATAATGCAATTCGCACCAATAACAGTTCCTGAACCTATGCTGACAGTTCCTTTGAGGATAACGTTAACATCGATGGTTACATCCGCCTGAATGCTGACATCGCCGCGAATATCAATGCGTGCCGGGTCAATAATTGTGACCCCATCATCCATTAACTGCCCAGCCAGGTTCAATTGATGCACCCGCTCCAGGGCTGCCAGTTGCCTGCGATTATTAATGCCTTCTACCTCAAATATATCAGCTGGATGAGAGGTAATAATTTCTACACCATCCTTTGCTGCCAGTGAAAATATGTCAGTCAGGTAATACTCTTTCTGCGCATTGTTGTTATCAATTCTGTCGAGGTAGTCTTTTAACAGAGCTCCCTTTACGGCCAGGATACCGGTATTCACTTCCTGGATTTGTTTCTGCACTTCACTAGCATCTTTCTGTTCCACGATGCCGGTAACCCGGTCATGCGCGTCACGGATGATGCGGCCATATCCGGCAGGATCATCCAGGTGAACGGTCATCAGTGCCAGCTTGTCCTGCATGTCATCCAGTAATTGCTCCAGGCTTCGCTTTCTTGTCAAAGGAACATCGCCGTAGAGGATAAGCACATTATTCTCCAGCTTGACCTTTTCCAGGCCATATTGCACTGCGTGCCCGGTTCCCAGTTGCTCGGTTTGCTCGACCCAGGCGGCATCGAAATGCTGGCACGCATCCAGGACCTGCTCACCACCATGACCGTATACGATCACTATTTCTTCTGCATTCAAAGCTTTTGCTGATTCATAAACATGCTCCAGCAAAGGTTTATCTGCCAGTTTATGTAATACTTTCGGCATGCTCGATTTCATGCGCGTGCCTTTGCCGGCGGCCAGGATAATTACACTCAGTGCCATTGTTTTTTACCGTTTATGGTTAGTTCAGGCCGAATTTTCTTTCGGTAAATACTACCGTCTTTTCATTGTTCAGCATTGTACCCTGTTTTTTTTGCATAAAAAAAGCCGGCATAACACCGGCTTTTTCACTCATCAGCTTCGCAACATTACCTGCGCGCTTTGACTTTTTTAATCGACTCGATCATAGCAGCTGCTGCTGCCAGCTCGGCCTTAGCCCTGGCAAATTCCATTTCGGATTGATGGTTCGCCATGGCTGCTTCAGCACGTTCCTTGGCCTGAATTGCTGATGCCTCGTCCAGGTCATCTGCACGAATAGCCGTATCTGCCAGAACCGTTACCACGTGTGGCTGGATTTCCAGCACGCCACCGGAAATAAAATAACTTTCTTCATGGTCGTGGTCGTCCCGAACCCTGACTTCGCCAGGTTTCAAGTGTGTCAGTAAAGCGGTATGCCGTGGCGCTATACCCAGCTCGCCCATCTCACCCGGAGCAAACACCATGGTTGCCGGGCCAGACCAGATTTCCTTTTCTGCACTGACGATGTCTACATGTATTGTCATGGCCATATTATTCGCCTGTAATTACTTCATCTCTTTGGCTTTTTCAGCCACTTCATCGATGCCGCCAACCATGTAGAACGCCTGTTCTGGAACATGATCGTATTCGCCATCCAGAATCGCCTTGAAGCTCGCCAGCGTATCTTTCAATGATACATATTTACCGGGAGAACCGGTGAATACTTCCGCCACGAAGAACGGCTGTGACAGGAAGCGTTGCATTTTACGTGCACGCGCCACTACCTGTTTGTCTTCGTCTGACAGCTCATCCATACCCAGGATGGCGATGATGTCTTTCAACTCTTTGTAGCGTTGCAGGGTACCCTGCACACCACGAGCAATTTCATAATGCTCCAGACCAACAACCTGGGGATCCAGCTGACGTGAAGTAGAATCCAGCGGATCCACAGCAGGGTAAATACCCAGCTCGGCAATCTGACGAGACAGTACCAGGGTCGCATCAAGATGAGCGAAGGTAGTCGCTGGTGAGGGGTCGGTCAAATCGTCCGCCGGTACGTAGACCGCCTGGAACGAAGTGATGGAACCGGTCTTGGTGGACGTGATACGTTCCTGCAGCACACCCATTTCTTCCGCCAGGGTCGGCTGGTAACCTACCGCAGAAGGCATACGACCTAGCAGTGCCGATACTTCGGTTCCCGCCAGTGTGTAACGGTAGATGTTGTCGATAAACATCAATACGTCACGACCTTCATCACGGAAATATTCCGCCATGGTCAGACCGGTCAGGGCAACACGCAGACGGTTACCCGGTGGTTCGTTCATCTGGCCATATACCAGGGCCACCTTGTCCAGTACGCCGCCTTCCTGCATTTCGTGGTAGAAGTCATTACCTTCACGGGTACGTTCACCAACACCGGCGAATACGGAGTAACCACTGTGCTCAACCGCGATGTTTCGAATCAGTTCCATCAGGGTAACGGTTTTACCAACACCCGCACCGCCGAACAGCCCCACCTTACCGCCCTTGGCAATCGGCATGATCAGGTCGATAACCTTGATACCGGTTTCCAGAATTTCAACCGCAGAGGACAGTTCTTCATACGTCGGTGCCGCACGGTGGATCGGCCAGCTGGCTTCAGCGCCGATGTCACCGGCCTCGTCAACCGGGTCACCCAGTACGTTCATAACACGACCCAGGGTGGCTTTACCCACGGGTACAGTAATCGGCGCACCGGTGTTAACCACTTCCAGGCCGCGTTTAAGACCGTCGGTGGAACCCATGGCGATGGTTCTCACGATACCATCCCCCAGCTGTTGTTGTACTTCCAGCGTCAGGTCCGCAGAATCGATTTTCAACGCATCATAGACCTGGGGAATTACTTCCCTTGGAAACTCAACGTCGATCACCGCACCGATGATTTCGACAATTTTTCCAGCACTCATATGACTGTTCCTCTAAATAACTTAAATTCTTGTTACAGGCCGGGTATCCGGACACTGAATAAATTCTTTCAAACTATACCGCTGCAGCACCCGCGACAATCTCAGAAATTTCCTGGGTGATAGCAGCCTGGCGCGCCTTGTTATAGGCGGTTTCCAGACTACTGATAATGTCACCGGCATTATCGGTAGCGGATTTCATGGCAACCATTCGCGCGGCCATTTCACAGGCAATATTTTCTACCAGTCCATGATACACCTGAGATTCGATATAGCGCATCAGCAAACTTTCCAGGATCTCTTTCGAATCTGGCTCGTAGATGTAATCCCAGTAATATGCAATTTTCTTCTCATCGCTGGAAGCTATCATTTCCGGTGAAATCGGTAACAGAGCTTCGATATCCGGTGACTGTGTCATGGTATTTACAAAGGTGTTATTCACCAGATACAGAGCATCGATTTTGCCAGCCTTGAAATTATCCAGCATCACCTTGATAGGCCCGATGAGGTCGGTAATCTGCGGCGCATCTCCCAGGTTCATATCCTGGGCGACCAGGGTTACTTTCTGGCGTTTGAAAAAATCGACACCCTTGCGACCAATCGCGACTACGTCAATCTCGACACCTTTTTCATCGAAGCCTATCATGTCGATAATAGTCTTCTTGAACAGGTTGACATTCAAACCACCGCACAGACCCCGATCCGAAGTCACCACAATATAGCCAACGCGTTTCACTTCGCGTTGTTGCATAAACGGATGTTTAAACTCGGGATGTGCGTACGCCAGATGACTGATAACATTGTGCATCTTTTCAGCATAGGGTCGCGTGGCAACCATGCGGTCCTGCGCCTTACGCATTTTGCTGGCTGCCACCATTTCCATGGCCTTGGTGATTTTCTGAGTGTTTTTAATACTCTTGATCTTGGTCCGGATTTCTTTTGCACCCGCCATTTAATCTCTCCGCTTACCAGACACCGTTAGCTTTAAAGGCTTCAATGGCTGATTTCATGGTTGCAGCAATGTCGTCATTGAAGTCAGCGTTTTCGTTAATGCTGTTCACCAGATCGGCATTATTGCTGTTCAGGTAAGACTGCATAGCCGCTTCGAAATCAACGATCTTATTGACCGGCACGTCATCCATCCAACCTTCGTTCACTGCGAACAGTGAGAACGCCATGCCAGCAATACTCAAGGGTGAGTACTGGGCCTGTTTCATGAGTTCGGTAACTCGCTGACCGCGTTCCAGCTGAGCACGTGTTGCATCGTCCAGGTCGGAAGCGAACTGGGCAAATGCCGCCAGTTCACGATACTGGGCCAGTGCCAGACGAATACTGCCACCAAGTTTCTTGATGATCTTGGTCTGGGCCGCACCACCAACACGTGATACGGACAGACCGGCGTTAATCGCCGGACGGATACCGGAGTTGAACAGGTCCGATTCGAGGAAGATCTGGCCGTCAGTGATGGAGATAACGTTGGTCGGAACGAATGCCGATACGTCACCCGCCTGGGTTTCGATGATTGGCAAAGCGGTTAATGAACCGGTTTTATCCTTGACTGCACCGTTGGTCTGTTTTTCAACATAAGCGGCATTCACCCGAGCAGCACGTTCAAGTAAACGTGAATGCAGATAGAAAACGTCACCAGGATAAGCTTCACGGCCGGGTGGACGACGCAGCAACAATGATACCTGGCGGTATGCCCAGGCCTGTTTGGTCAGGTCATCATAAACGATCAATGCATCCTGGCCGCTGTCACGGTAGAACTCACCCATAGAACAACCGGAATAGGGCGCAATATACTGCATCGCAGCCGATTCAGATGCATTGGCAGCCACCACGATGGTGTGATCCATGGCGCCGTGCTCTTCCAGTTTGCGTACCAGGTTGGCGACGGTAGAGGCTTTCTGGCCAACCGCAACATAAATACATTTAACACCGGTGCCTTTCTGGTTGATGATGGCATCGATCGCAACGGCGGTTTTACCTGTCTGGCGGTCACCGATAATCAGCTCACGTTGCCCACGGCCGATAGGCACCATGGAGTCGATGGCTTTTAAACCGGTCTGGACCGGCTGGTCAACCGATTTACGCTCGATAACACCGGGTGCAATTTTTTCAATCGGCGCACTGGTGCTGGTTTCAATCGGGCCTTTGCCGTCAATCGGCATACCCAGAGAATTCACAACACGACCGAGCAGGGCGTCGCCGGTGGGAACCTCCAGAATACGCCCGGTGCATTTGGCAACGTCGCCTTCTTTAAGGTGGCCATAGGCTCCCAGAACTACCGCACCAACCGAGTCACGCTCAAGGTTCAGTGCCAGCGCGTAAGTGTTACCTGGCAGTTCGATCATTTCACCCTGCATGGCTTCAGCCAGGCCGTGGATACGAATGATACCGTCGGTAACACTAACCAGGGTACCTTCGGTACGTGCTTCAGCCTGAGACTCGAAGTTCTCTATTCGTTTCTTAATTAGATCACTGATTTCAGATGGGTTGAGTTGCATTTTCAAATCCTCATAATCAATGGGTCAGCGCATATGCCAATGAACCCAGTTTTGCATGCGCCGATCCATCAATAACCAAATCACCGGCTCGTATAACCACACCACCAATCAAACTTGCATCGGTTTCAGTCACCAGTGAAACATCACAACCCAGTTGACTTTTCAGAGACTGTGTAATTTTCTGTTTCTGTGCATCGCTTAGCGGGAATGCACTGGTTACCGTTGCTTCGATGGTGCTTTCAGCTTCTGCTTTGAATATTTCAAACAGCTCGGCAATTTCGTTGATTAAAGATAATCTGCCGTTTTCAGCCAGCAGATTGACAAAGTTTTTCTGCTGCTGAGACAACTGATCACCGGCAATTTCTATCATCAGCCCCGCTTTGCTAGCGGCATCAAGCTGTGGCGACTCAAGGACTTTCACCATATCTTCATGACTTACCAGAGTGGTAAGAAACTGCAGTGCCTGTGACCATTGCTGCACACTGTCACTTGCCTGGGCAGCTTCGAAAGCGGCTTTGGCATAAGGTCTGGCAGCGGTTATCAGATCAGACATATCGACTATCCTATATTTGCGCGATCAGCTCATCGACGATGTCGCTATGCGCTTTTTCGTCAATTTCGCGTTTCAGAACTTTTTCAGCTCCGGCAATGGCAATGGATGCCACCTGCTGGCGCAGATGTTCTTTGGCACGGTTAACTTCCTGATCGATTTCAGCTGTGGCCGCAGTTTTAATCCGTTCCGCTTCTTCACGCGCATCCTGTTTCGCTTCATCGACAATTTCACCAGCACGTTTCTGTGCCTGTGCCAGGATGTCGGCGGCCTGTCCCTTGGCTTCACGGATATGCATGGATGCCGCTTTTTCAGCTTCTTCCTGCTCGTGCTTGCCACGTTCTGCAGCGGCAAGTCCATCGGCGATAGTTTTTTTGCGTTCTTCCAGCGCCGCAGTCAGCGGTGGCCAGATATACTTCATCACAAACCAGACGAAGATAAAGAACACGATCGATTGGCCGATGAGGGTTGCATTGATGTTCATGCTGTTACCTCGTTATTCAGGTTTAAATCTAAACGCATGTGTTCGTCTTGATTAACCACCGACAACGGCAAACAGAACATACAGAGCAATACCGACAGCGATCATAGGTACTGCGTCGACCAGACCCATAACGATGAAGAACTGTGTACGCAGCATGGGAATCAGCTCAGGCTGGCGTGCAGCACCTTCGAGGAAACGACCACCAAGGATACCAATGCCTACAGCAGCGCCCAGAGCACCCAGACCCATCATCAGGCCACCAGCGATATACAACAGTGCAGTTGCGAGTTCCATTATTATCTCCTGTGAGAAAAGTTAAATGTTAAAAGTTATAAACGTAAAAAAGTATTAATGATCCGTATGTGCCATGTCCAGATATACGATGGTCAGGGTCATGAAAATAAACGCCTGCAAGGTAATAATCAGGACATGGAAAATAGCCCAGCCCAGTTGCAGAAAACCACCGAATATTCCGACCGCCCAGCCTGCGCTAAACATAATTGCAATCAGTATGAAAATGGTTTCACCAGCGTACATGTTACCGAACAGACGCAGTGACAGTGATACCGGTTTGGAAATCAGGGATACACCTTCCAGTACCAGGTTGGCAGGGGCGCCAGCCTTACCGAACGGCTGGAATGCCAGTTCACCAAAGAATCCGCCGATACCTTTGATCTTGATGCTGTAGTAAATCATCAGCCAGAACACACCCAGAGCCAGGCCAAAGGTAATGTTGGGATCGGTACTGGGTACCACTTTAAAATAAACATGGTGTGGATCGGCGCCGAACAGGGACGAACCAATCAGGCCGGCCAGCTGTGGCAACCAGTCGACCGGGATCAGGTCCATCAGGTTCATCAGGAAAACCCACACGAAAATGGTGAGTGCCAGGGGAGCAACCAGGGGATTACGGCCACTGAATGAGCCACGCACACTACTCTCGACGAACTCCACCATCATTTCGACAAAGTTCTGCAAACCCGTGGGTACATCGGTGGTGGCTTTTTTCGCCACACTGCGGAATGCAAAGTAAAACACCAGCGTCAGTACCAGGGACCAGCCGAGTGAATCGACATTAAACGCCCAGAAACCCATTGCTTTGGCTTGTTCGGGTGTGTGGGCCAGACCCCAGCTGCCATCGACATGCTGGCCGAACACCATGTTCTGTAAATGGTGCTTGATGTATTCGCCGGACGTTAGGCTTTCACCTGACATTCTTTGCTCTCCAGTTTAACTTGCCATCACTCACAAGGACTGATAACCATGGAATCAGGGTACATATAAAGTATGTACTTACCAGGGTGATGATATGTAGCTGGCGCATAAAGCGTATGGCCGCAACGAACAACAGCAGGGTCAGAATAACCTTACTGATTTCCGCGCTATATACTATTGAGAGGACCTGCTTCGGATCCTGCTCTGTGGGATTACGAAATGCTTTTTTCGCAAACCATGCATTTGCCAGCGTGGCGATAATTCCACCCGCAAGGGCAGATTTGCCGTAGACATCACCAAAAGCCAGTGCTACTGCAGACATGCCGAGCGTTACCACCAGTTGCAGTAACAGGATTAAACGTATCTGAGCAGGAGTAGCTTTGTACACTTTGATCAACATTCCTGTGGGATGAATGTTGCCTCGAAATGCGGGCAAATTATATGTAGGTGTTCTAGGTGGGTCAAGGATTAATGCCGGAATAAATCGGCTTTATTTTAGAATATAATAAATAAGCAGGTGCCTGAATTATGCTTAAGGCACGCTTAAATGTCCCCCGCTAGCGGATTTTTTCCAGAATACCTTCCAGCTCGTCCAGGCTGTTATAGCTAATGCTTAATTTGCCTTTTTTGCCGTTGGCATGGATTTCCACACTGGCACCCAGGCGTTCACTGAGTTCATCCTGGAGCTTGCGCACATCCGGATCCAGACCGCGCTGAACCGGCTTGGGTGCGGGATTGAGGAATTTCTTCACCAGCTGTTCGGTTTCGCGAACTGACAGGCCCTTGTTCGCCACTTTCATGGTCAGGTGGCTCTGGTCGGTTCCTACCACCGCCAGCAGGGCGCGGGCATGGCCCATGTCCAGGCGACGTTCATCGACCAGCTGCTTGACGTCTTCATTGAGCTCCTGCAGCCGTAACAGGTTGGTCACCGCGGTGCGGGAACGCCCCACAGTATCGGCAATTTGCTGGTGGGTAAGGGAAAATTCATTACACAAGCGTTGCAGGGCGCGGGATTCTTCCAGCGGATTGAGGTTTTCACGCTGGATGTTTTCGATGAGGGAAACGGCGGCCGTTGCCTTGTCGTCCAGGTCCTTGATGACCGCAGGTATTTCCGACAGGCCCGCCAGCTGTGCTGCGCGCCAGCGGCGTTCACCGGCAATCAGCTCGTAATGGCCTTCGGACACCGGTCGCACTACGACCGGCTGGACTATGCCCTGGGCCTTGATGGAATCCGCCAGCTCCTGCAGGGCTTCCGGCTCGAAATGCACACGGGGCTGGTAACGGCCGCGCTGGATGATATCCACCGGCAGGGTTTTCAGGCCGTCAGGGGTTGCCGTGGCAACATCCGGATTGGTAATTTGATTGATTTCCGCCGCACTGCCCAGTAAGGCATTCAGACCGCGACCCAGACCTCGTTTCTTAACTGCCATCGATTCCCCCGGCTCAGGCGATTGCGCCACTGGACAGGTTACCGGCGTTCACCTGCTTGCGGATAATTTCACCGGCGAGGGAGAAATAGGCGAGGGCACCGCGGGATGTCTTGTCGTATTTGAGTACCGGCAAACCATGGCTGGGGGCTTCCGCCAGGCGCACATTACGCGGCACCACGGTGCGGTAAACCTGTTCGCCGAAATGATCCACCAGTTGCTGGGATACATCGATGGCCAGTTTGTTGCGTGGGTCGAACATGGTACGCAACAGGCCTTCGATTTTGAGATTGGGGTTCACACTACTGCGCACCTGTTCAATGGTATCCATCAGTGCGGTCAGGCCTTCGAGAGCATAATATTCGCACTGCATGGGAATCAGCACGCCGTCGGCGCTCACCAGGGCATTCAGGGTGAGCATGTTCAGAGAAGGCGGGCAATCAATAATAATGAACTGGTACTGGGATTTGATGCTTTCCAGCTCGGCCCGCAGTTTCTGTTCCCGGTGATCGGTATGCATCAGCTGCACTTCTGCAGCGGTCAGTTCGCTGTTGGCCGGGAGTATGTCATAGCCCGCATCCTGGTTACGGATGATGGCTGAGGCCACATCGGTTTCACCCAGTAGCACTTCGCAGATAGAATTTTCCAGCTCGTACTTGTCCACCCCGCTGCCCATGGTGGCATTACCCTGGGGGTCCATATCCACCAGCAATACTTTGCGCTTTACTTCCGCCAGGGAGGCGGCCAGGTTGACGGAGGTGGTGGTTTTTCCGACACCACCTTTCTGGTTGGCTACTGCAATGATTCTGGTCATATTCGCTTAATTTCAATGAGGGTTCGTGGTTCGTTCAGCCAGGCCACATGAAGTGGATGGCTGGATACCAGCCGAAGGTGCTCCGGTATTTCCAGGGGCTTCTCATTGGCTTTCATGGCCAGCACCCGGGTATAGGATGTTACCAGATGTTGCACTGAGACCAATAGGTCTTTAAATCCCGCAAACGCCCGGCAGGTAATAATTCGGGGCATTTCTGCCGGTTTAAAGTCTTCAACTCGTTGATTTACCACCTGAATGTTCTCTAGTCCCAGTTCGATTTTGACCTGGGTGAGAAACCGGGTTTTCTTGCCGTTGCTGTCCAGCAGGATAAATTGGCGCTGCGGCTGGCAGATGGCAAGGGGAATACCGGGCAGGCCGGCGCCGGTACCGACATCCAGTACCGGTGAGGCATCGATAAACGGCAGAACACTAAGACTGTCCAGCAAATGCCGGATTACCATCTGCTCCAGGTCGCGAATGGCAGTGAGGTTATAGGCCTTGTTCCATTTTTGCAGCAGCTGCAAATAGGCCATCAAAAGGGACTGCGCCTGTTGATCCACTGGCAGACCCATCTGCTCGAGTCCCTGTTGCAGGCGCAGTTCCGGGGTCATGGATCAGGGTTTGGCGACCGCCTGGCTGGTGAATTTATCCAGCGCGCCAGTGAGTTTCTTGATGATAGCGGTATTTTTCAGGTGATGACGGTGCTGCAAAACCGACGGCTTCAGATAGCTTAGCCACACCTGGCCCTTGTCATCCTGCCATGCCAGAGCTTTCATGGGGAGTTCCAGGCCCATCATGGGCGCTTCC
>Ga0114931_10009499_pt1 | contig 11646 bp, 7 predicted proteins | sample 2SBtaG_FD_89579 | JGI IMG/M metagenome (GOLD analysis project Ga0114931, IMG submission 89579) | Deep subsurface microbial communities from Kolumbo volcano to uncover new lineages of life (NeLLi) - 2SBTROV14_V59a metaG | ecosystem: Environmental > Aquatic > Marine > Volcanic | place: Kolumbo...
CTGGATTTAGGATCCAGTGGGCATAGCCCATGGGGGTTCGAGTCCCCCCTCTCGCACTGAGTTTCGCGGCAGGCACTCAGCGCAATCGGTCGAGATGGCACTTTTTGGCGGGCTGTTAAACCTACAGCGCTATGCCAGTAAGGATCAAATCACTGCGGAGGCGCCGAGACGCCGAGAAACCAGTAAAAAAACGTGCGTTTTTCCGTTTCGGTTCGATAAGAAGAATTAGTCGATCCCCTCGTCGCTGAGTTTAGTCCAGGCATGACACAACCGTTTGCCTTGCTTCTGCTTAGACTCCGCGTCTCGGCGGTTTAACTTGGCGCTGTGCTGGTAAGCAAGGCCTGTTCTTGGTTCCTGGTTCTTCCGCCTGAGTTTGTCCTAGCTAAAACGCCTCGAAGTGTTTCGGGAAGCGAAGGATGAGCCACTTGCTCTCGTAGTTCGCGGCGTGGTCCCAGCCGAGGTCTTCGTAAAGGTCACGCCGTTTTTTGATGTGTTTAGGATCGGGGATACGGTGGCGCATGCGTTGCTCGAGCTGTTTGAGGGCTTTGCCATATTGGCCGCGGCGCCAATCGCGGCGGATGTGCAGTAGCGAGTATTTCTCGTCCGTCGTGTCGACCCACCGCGCCAGTTGGGCGAAGTTGTTCTCGAACGCAAGGTCATGTGCCGCGGGATCTTCGATCGGCTGCTTAGCCGTGATCTCGGGCAATTCCATATAGGCCAGCGCGCGACCTTTGCGATAAAGCGCGCCGGTAAGAATATCACGCTCTTGGTCCATCTGGCGGCGCCGCGCGACCGCTTCGGCATCGTCGGGGTTCACGTTTGTGCCGTAGTCGGCCGCCAATTTGTCACGATCGACGGCCGCCACGACGGCGTCGGCCGCCGCGATGATTCGCGGCAAGTTCTGCTTCCGCCGATCGCGCTGATCAAGCCGCTCGAGACGTGCCACGAGAACCGAAAGATCGCCCGGTCGTTGAGCCAAAAGTTCTTCGCTGAGCTTGTCGAACCGCTGATCATCTCCGGGCGGAAGTTTTCGGAGCTGCTCGATGCGAAAGTCGAACATGCGATCTTCAAGCGACTTCGCCGGCTTGTTGTCGGCCGTGGCGGGTTGGTCGGAATCTTTCTTTGGGGTCGGTCTGGGGCTAACGACACAACGAAGCGGAAAACCATCCGGTCGCCGTCCGGCACCGGACCGCGGCGAGTCGGAATCGCCGTAAGCGATCGTGCCCAAGAGGACGTCCGCCGCCGGTATACTGTTTGGAATCGCGCCGGTTTTCGGCGCAGCCACATAGAAGGTGACCGTTTCGCCGGCTTCCAACGAAGCGGACGATATTGGCTGCCGACGTTCCCGGGCATCGGCCGAACTGCGATAGACCGACAACTTCAACGGTTTGTCCAATGGCCGATCCAATTGCAAGATCATCTGCTTGGCCGTTTCCAGCTTTACCGGATCGCTATGACGCAGTGCCACGCGCAGCGTGTACGATCCTTTATGGAGCCGAACGGCCCGGGACCAACCGTCGTCAGCCGCGACACGACGCTTGTTCGCGTCGAACAGCATCCATAACTCGCTCGCGAAACTTGAATCGTAAAGCAGGCCGTCGATCCGTGGAAATCGTGGCGTGACAGCCCCGGCCTTTGACTGCTCGAATTGGTATTCCAGCACCAACTCGTACATCGGGCGTTCGTCCCACAGCCGGTCGCGAGCAATGCTTTTCGGGCGAATCGTTGCCGCGGAAGGTCGTAGCGTTTGCCGTGACTTGTCGAGCAGCGCGACGGGGCGCAGCCGCTCTTGCCGCAAGGTGGCGGTCACGCTCACCGGGGCGGGTGCCTCACCGGGGCCAATCACAAGCGTCTCGTTGCTCGGCTCAAGTCCGTGAAAGGCAAGGTGGCACTGAACGTGCGAAGCCCCCAAGCTAGACCAATACTGCGCCAAGCAAACTTCCAAGGTGCGGCCCGCTTCGACCGGAAAGCTTTCCACCGCCGCGCGGCCTGGGTGGAGCGTAAGAAATTTTCGAGGTTGATTGTCATGCAGCGACACGCCGCGGGGCCGCTCGACCGTGTGCAGCATGAAACGCCGTGGGCGATCGGAGTCGATGAGTTGTAACCGCAAATCCGCCCACGTCGCTCCGTGGGGAACCGCGACAAAGCGACGCGCGACCTGCCCCGGATGAAAGTCGATGGTTTCGGAAATCGCTTGCGCGGCATCGTGCGTTTCGCGTGGCCGGATCACCGTGATCGGTAGTCGGAAGATAGGACCGCGGCCCGGGCGTGCGGCATCGAAACCACGAATCTCGGCGTAATGCACGCCCTCGGACAACGATTCCGGTCGTACGAGCACCTCGAACCGCTGCCCCGCGGAACTGAGCAACAGATGACTTCCCACGTCGGCCCATGGTTCGGTCGACTCCAACCGCACACGGAGCTGAAAACCGGTACGCGACCGCTTGGCGGCCTTTTTCTTGAACTTCGGTTGGACTCGGACTGAGACCGCTAGTGGATGCCGGCTTTCCCACGGTTCGCGCAAATAGATTCCACGCGCTTGGCGTCGCCGTGGGATGGTGACATCGAGAAAAGGTTCATCCTGCGTGGCGGCGGCGAATTTGAGCAGGTACTCGAAAGCACGATCAACTTGCACCAACCCTGGACCCTGAGAGAACGGTTCGGCCGCGGCGACTGGTAGAGCCGTGTTTCGTACCGCCAGCGCGATCGAGTGCGGTGTATACGGAACCGCCTTGGCCTTGAGCGCCGAGAGTAACAGCGCGATCGATCCGCACGCGTTGGGCGAGGCCATCGACGTGCCGTTCATGAGCAACTCTCGATTGAGCGTCCACCGCGGCACCGGCGAAATCGCGCCGCCGGGGGCGAAGATGTCAACGCCCAGATCGCCGTCAAGCGTTGGTCCGCGCGATGTCCAGCTATAGGGAATCGGCAGCAGCGTCTCGCGCAGCGAATACGCCACGCGCATCATTTCCGGCGACAGATAGGCGCCCACGCCCAAGACGGCCGAAGTCGTGCCACCCGGCGCTCCCACGGTCGACAGCGCCGGGCCGGCGTTTCCGGCACTGGCCACGAACAGCACATGCTGCTGGCGGACGATTTCCGTGAACAAATCGGTGATCCAACCGCGGTTGGGCCGCGTGGTCGGTTCGCCGTAGCTCATGTTGATCAGGTCGCAGTGGTGATCCCGCGCCGCGATCAAGGCGCGCACCAACGCGGCGCCGGTTTCCATGCCGCCCAGTCGCGAATCACCGATTTTGATCGAGACCAACTGTGCCCCGGGCGCCAAACCGCTTAACTCGGGCTCAGCGGGAAAATTGCCGGCCACGATGCCCGCCACGTGCGTGCCATGCGGCCCCGCGTCCGTGACGATCGACAGCACATTGCCGTCGTCGTATATGTTCACGGCGAAATTCAACAAAGACTCTTCGTCGAACGTGGCATATTCTCGCAGGTGACGAAAGTTCGCCAGTAGCGATTCATCCTTGAGATCGCCGTCTTCGTCGGTGTCGACGACCGCTTGCCAGCGTGTGCCGTCGTGGAACACGACACAATCATACAATGGGCCGGGATCGTCGTACTTGCTTGGCAATGCCTCGAGCAGTTCGAGTCGCGCGCGAAGTTCGTCGCGCGTTTGCTTTTCGTCTGCCGTGGGGGGTGAGTGCTGCGTCTCGAAGTCATCAAGCCGCTGTCGCAACGCGGCTTCGAGTTCACGTTGCCGCCGGTTCCAGACGTCACGGCGATGATGCTTCAGGCGGACCACCAGGGAGTCGGGAAAAAAGTCGTAGGCCCGCTTAAGGCCGACGTGGTATTCTTCACTAGGGTTCTTCCAGTCGGGGGAGATCGACAAGGTTCTGCCGGAAAGACCCTGAAGATGATCTTCCTCGGCATGGCGGATGGTTGACGTATCGACGTCGCCGCTCCCGGTGGCGTCGATCATGTCGAGAAGCTTCGGTTTCCCGTCACTGGTAGTCTGAAGTCCCGCGGCACCGGGATCGACGCCCGTATCGAATATCGCCACGACCACCCCACGGCCATCGTCGTCGGGATGCTCAGCGAGAAATCGCAAGGCCCCGGTTTCGGTTTTGGGCAGGATGCCGCGCGTCGGGAAAGGCGACGCCTCTTCGGCCTGTTTCTCCGGCGGGGAAGGTGCGCCAATCGCCGCCGAAGCAAGTACCGCGCCGAGAAAAACCGCGAAGAGAAAGGCCACTTTTTTCTGGGGTCGATTCACAAGAGCGGAACCCGTGTGTTGGAAAGCATGAAAAATCGAAACATCAAGCAAGGCACCGGCTGCCGGGCCTTGGCCGCCAAAGTTACACTTTGCCTCGAGGAAGTCTACGTTTCAAGCCGGCACGCCGTTCGGAGGGCAGGCACGATCATATGCCGCGGGCCTTTAGCCGGAACGAAGCGATCTCGCTTGCCGGAAAGGTGGGCAAACCCTTGCATGCGTCAAGCGAAACTGCCATGTTTTAGCTGTCACGCTGAATCGATACTGATCGGCGATGGGCACGAATCGAGCGCAAGAGAAAAAATACTTTATGGCTGACGCAGCGGTTACCGAACCTTCCCCTCCTGAAAAAGGTCTTGAAGCGCCCTACCCCGGCTCAAAAAAGATGCCGCGTTGGGATACGGGCGAGCTGATCGATGCGCCGCGGTTCACCTGGCGCAAATGGTTTACGATGCTCGGACCCGGGCTCATCGCGGGCGGGGCCGCCATCGGGGGCGGTGAATGGTTGCTCGGTCCCGAGGTCACGGCACGCTACGGCGGATCGCTGCTGTGGTTGGCGTCACTGAGCATCTTGGGACAGTTGATCTACAATATCGAGATCAGCCGCTACACATTGTATTCCGGTGAACCGATTTTTACCGGCAAGCTGCGCATCCTGCCCGGGCCGGGATTCTGGTTGGTGGTGTATTTGGTGCTCGATTTCGGTTCGGTCTTTCCCTATCTGGCGGCCAGCGCCGCGACGCCACTGTTTATGACCCTTTGGGGGCGCCTGCCCGATCCGGCCCAGTTTCCCGGAGACGCCACTTGGATGACCGCTCTGGCGTGGGGCGTGTTTTTCTTGGCGCTGGTACCGCTCATCTTCGGCGGCAAGATTTATAACACCTTGAAGGCGATCATGTCCTTCAAGATTGTCGTGGTTTTGGGGTTCCTGCTCTTCCTCGGTTTGTTTTATTCGCACCGCTCGACGTGGACCGACATTTTCAGCGGTTTTTTCAAATTCGGTAACGTGCCGATCCGCCGCGGTGAGGACTTTAATGGCAATGGAATGCTTGATCCGGGCGAGGATTGGGACGGCGACGGCCATCTGGATGTGGTCGAACCACGCTTCGACTCGAACCACGACGGGGAAATCACGCGTCAGGATGCGTTTATCGATCGCGACGGCGACGGCATCTGTGACGGCGACAACGTCGACAACGTTTTTGTTTCGCTGGTCCAGGGACGTGGGTTGCCACCGATCGATTGGAGCGTGATCGCGCTGCTCGCCGCGATGGCCGCCATCGCAGGACAGGGTGGGTTGACCAATACGCCGATTAGCAACTACACACGAGACAGCGGCTGGGGCATGGGGTGGCACGTCGGCGCGATTCCTAGTTTGGTCGGCGGACACAGCATCAAGCTTTCGCATGCCGGTTGCGTGTTTCATGTCACCCGCGAGTCGCTCGTGCGATGGAAACGCTGGTATCGACACGTGGCCCGCGATCAATTGGTGGTCTGGTTTCCCGCCTGTTTCTTGGGGTTGGCGCTGCCGAGCATGCTTTCGGTCGAATTTCTACGCCGGGGAACCGAAGTGAACGACTGGGCCGTGGCGGGCATGACGGCCACGGGAGTCGAGAGCCGTGTGGCGGCAATCTCAGGTACCGGCTTGGGGCGCTTCTGCTGGTTCATGACGCTTTTTTGCGGGTTTCTGGTTCTGGCCCCCAGCATGGCAAGTACGGCGGATGGGCTGATTCGCCGCTGGGTCGACGTCTTCTGGACCGCAAGTTCCCGTTTGCGGAAGCTCGATCCGAAAGAGATCAAAAAGGTCTATTTCACGGTCTTGTTTGCCTGGTCGGCGTTCGCGCTCGTGATGCTCACCGTCGGCAAGCCGAAGCAGTTGCTCATTTTCGCCACGATCTTCTATAACTTCGCCTTGGGGTTTAGCTGTTTTCATTCGCTTTTCGTCAATCGGTTGCTCTTGCCCCGCGCGCTGCGGCCGCGATGGTTTGCCTGTACGGCGATGTTGGCCGCCGGCATGTTTTTCACGGTCCTGGGCCTCGTGTCGACGCTAGAGAAACTCGGCTACTTGTAAGCTGGATGCGCGTCAAGAGATCGGATGTACGTCAAGACGTTTCGCTACCGCGTGCTACCGGGCCAGCTTCAGCGTTTTCGCGAAGTTCAACGGCGCGTCGCCGAACTGGTCGAACAGCAGCTTGGTCAGGATGCCATCTATCTACAGAGCACCCGCGACCTTCACCAGTGGCTCGAGATCCACATCTATGCCGACGAACAAGCCTGGCAGCGGATTTCAGACCGTATGAACGCGATGCCCGAAATCGAGAAGCTTTGGCGCGAGTTCCGCTTGACGCTTGATCCCGGCTTTCCGAGCACGATTGAATCATTCCATCAGCACCAATGGCTGACCCCGCCACCGGCGGGTGATGATGCTGAGCAGGATGTTCCGGGCGAACCGGCGTAAGCGGTCTTTCACCTCAACGTGAGGTCTCAATCTCACTTAGCGTGCCATGGACGACCGCCTAACCCTACAGCGCTATGCCAGTAGGAATCAAATCACCGCGGAGACGCCGAGACGCCGAGAAACCAGTATAAAAACGCGCGTTTTTCCGTTTCGGTTCGATAAGAAGAATTAGTCGATCCCCTCGCCGCTGAGTTTAGCCCAGGCATGACAACAACCGTTTGCCTTGCTTCTGCTTAGACTCGGCGTCTCGGCGGTTCAACTTGGCGCTGTGGTACTAACAACGGTATCTGTGGCAGCCTACCAACCACGATGTCGTTGTCCCGCCACGTTGCGGCATCTTATGCGGCCATCAGGGATGGAACGGCGGCATCTCGGCGGTGCGTGTGCCGTCGATCATTTCCGCGACGAATTTCGCCACGCGCTCGACGATGAGTTCCAGCAGGCGCTCGCCCGAATCGCCGGTGGCCATCGACGGCGTGGGATCGACCTGATCGGTCCATACGTCGTTGCGCACGTTTTCCGGAAACGCGGCCAGCGCGATCGCCGTTTCGAATTCCTGCGCATGTCCGGGCACGCTGCCGGTTTTTAGAAATTGCTCGGCCTCCTCGCGTGTGACGACGTCCCAATAAGGCAGGAAGTGTAGATTCACCTGTGCTCGCCGCAGAAATTGGTCCCAGACGCCGCCGCATGGGGCAATGTTTCCGCCATGTCCATTAAGAACCAAAATGTTCCGAAAACCGGCGCGTGCCATGCTTTCGATCATGTCTTCGAGCGCGGCCAGAAAACTTCCGGGCCGCAGCGACAGTGTGCCCGGGTGCTTCATGTGATGTTCGCTGATGCCCGCCATCACGCCTTGGGCCACGACCACTTGGGGACACAATCGCTCGGCCGCGCGCCGCGCGACTTCGTTGACGCTGCGCCAGTCGTGTTCCATGGCCAGATGTTCCAGGTGTTGTTCGATGGCGGCGATCGGAATGATGCACGCCTGCAACTCGCCGGCCGCCATCCGCTCGCGGAACTCCCGGCGGGTCATTTTGCCGAGCATAATCTCAACCGAAGGGTTCATGAGAAGCTCCACCTTGTCGTAAAAGGTTCCCTACGCCCCGGGGCGTCCAAAAGACGAGACACATGGCAACATAAAACGTGTCAAAGACCAGCCCCACTGAAAATCCAGATGCCCCCGGTCGTTCACGGAAGCTCGCCCGCCCTGCCGAACCGCGGGAAACCGGCGCACGCGTGAAAAATGCGCTTTGGGCTGCTTCTCGCTGCGCCGGTGAGTTCCCATAAAATACGTGTTGCAGGGTTGCTTGACGATGTCGCCGCCGGCGGGAATACGCCTCAAGGGATGATTTCACCTTCCGCTTCTAGCATCCGCAACGTTTGCCCGAAGGCCTCGACGGTTCGTTCCAAATCGTCCGCCGTGTGAACCGCCGACGTCGGACCGCCGGGCCAACCGAAAAGATCCACGCCGTGAACGAGCATGCCAAGCCTTAATTTAATCAGCAATTCAGCGCGCGGCGGTGCCTTGAGGACGCGATAATCATAGCGACAAGCGTTGATTGCCTCGGGCGAGATGTCGAGCTGTTGCGGGTTGGTGAAGATGTGAAACCCAGAAAACGTGCCGTAAACGGCCCAGTTGACATGTCGCTCTCGCAGCACAAGGTTCATGGCATCGCGTAATCGCCGCGCGTAGTCGTTGGCCCGCTGGCAGGCATCGGTCGACTCGATGATCCCCAACGTAGCGGTTCCGGCAGCGGCCGAAATGGGGTTTGCGTTGTAGGTGCCGAAGTGGGGAATCTTTTCTCGTTCGACCGAGGCGTCTTCGGGAAAGGCCAGGTGTTCGAGAATCTCTTGACGCCCGACGATGGCCCCGCCGGGAAAGCCGCCGGCAAGGATCTTGGCCAGCGTGGTCAAGTCGGGCCGGATGCCCAGTACGGCCTGCGCGCCGCCGGGCGAGCAGCGAAAGCCGGTGATCACCTCGTCGAAGATCAGCACCACGTCACGCCTGGCCGTCATGTCGCGCAGCGCGTGCAGAAATTCTTCTTTCACCGGCACTTGGCCCCAACTGGCTCCGGTCGGTTCCATGATCACGGCGGCCACGTCTTCTTCGGCAAGCAAGCGCTCGGTCGTCTCGACTTGGCCGGCCGGCGCAAGCACGACTTGGCCGGCCGTTTCGCGCAGTACGCCGGGAGTGGGCGTGCCGTCGTAGTGCGACTTCACGCCAAAGGCCGCTTGGTCATGCCAGCCGTGGAAGTGGCCGGCGAACCGCATCACTTTCGAACGTCCCGTAAACGCGCGGGCCAACCGCATGGCGAGCATCGTGGCTTCGGTTCCGGAACTCGTAAAGCGAATCCGTTCGGCGCTGGGAATAAGCCGTGCGACGGCCTCGCCCCACTGAATTTCGAGCTCATGGCACGCGCCGAAGTGGGTTCCCCGCCCAAGCTGTGACTTGACGGCGGCGGTGACTTGGGGGTGATTGTGCCCTAGCAACAACGCGCCATGCCCACCGGCGTAGTCCACATATTCGTTTCCGTCAACGTCCCACTTCCGCGAGCCTTCGGCCCGCTCGACATAGATCGGGTGCGGAAGAAGATAGCGTCCGTCGTGTGTCACGCCGCTGGGAAACAGCCGCCTGGCCCGCTCGTGCAGTCGCGCCGAATCGCGGGTTCGGCGGCGATATTGGTCAACGATTTTCGAGCCCGTCAAATCCAAAGAGACACCTCCTCCACAAGCCAAGGCGATCGGAACATGGCGGACCCTTTTCAAATCGATCCGCGTACGGCCGCCGTGCGTCTGTTTCATATTGTGCGCCCGATACCTGGTTGCCGCCAAGGGCCCGAGGCACATGTTGTTGCAAGGCCAAGCCGCGCGGCGGTCGTGGCATGGCCCGTCAAACGGCCGCCGCGGCGCGGAACGTCGCTGACGAGGAAGCCCGCGATCGGCCATCGCCGGGTTTTTCAGCCTGGCGCGTTTGCCAGCAGACAAACCGTGCGATATCGGCCGCGACATGCCGCACGCACGGTTCGATCAAACATCGCGCCGAGCCGCCCAACATGCCGCCTCGGGCCGTGCGGCCGAAGTTGAAGCGATAGGAATCGCGGCCGCGAAGAAGCAACTCGCCTTCCATCCGAAATGCCACGGCTCCTCGATTCCGCGTGAGGCAGCGGAGCAACCGGCTTCCTCCCAAGGCGGCGTCCAGACGCAACCTCAAGGCGGCGTCTTCGCCGTGTTGCCGCCAGACCGGATACCACCCGGCACGCAACAAATGCGCGGAGAATTGTTCGCAGAACAAGTCTTCGACGACGTACGCACCAAATCGCAGGCGATAAACGCCATGGTCAAGCGAAAGGCGAACGCTCATGAAACGATTGACTTGCCGGCAAGAATTCGGCGGCGAGGCCAATTGCGTGGCGGTGCTGGTTATCATGGCGATCGCTCCTCTTGGTGCCGAAAAGTTCTATTGCTCGAAGCGCACCGCGGGACCGCTTGTTACAAAACAGATCGCCGCCGTCACGGAACCAGGCAGGGCGAAGGTTGGCCCAGCAAGTGCAATGATTCAATTGGGCGGCAGGCAAGAATCCACCAGGCCGAGGGGCTAGCCGTTACCGTTACCGTCTGATTGGGCTGTCATCTTGCCGGCGCGAAATGACCTGCCGGTAATGCCGGGCCAGGCCGGTGGTGGCCGCCTCGATATTGAACAAGGCCTCGGCTCGCAACCGGGCGGCTTTCCCGAGGGCCTTGCGCCGCGCCTTGCTGGTGAGCAGCGTGCCGATGGCCGCGGCCATCGTCTGGGGATCGTCCCGCGGAACGAGCATGGCCGTGCCGCTTTGGGATGGAAAGATTTCAGCCGTTCCGCCGACGTTGGTCGCCACGACTGGTGTCCCCGAGGCCGCCGCTTCGAGCAACACGCGCCCCAGCGGTTCTTGACGCGCGGCATGTACCAAAATGGTCAACTCGCCTAGCACGCGGTCGACGTCGCGACGCAGACCGAGAAGATGGGCTCGCCCGGCAAGCTTGCCCGTGCTGAAAGCGAGTCGCAGATCTTGCTCGTAACGCAGCGCTTCGGCCTTTTTTGAATATCGCGATCCGACCAGAAGAAAATGGACGCGATCATGCTTCGCGACCACGCGGCGCGCGGCCGCGACCAACGTCTCGATCCCCTTGCGCTGAACAATCTGGCCGATGGTGCCAACCAGGCGTGCATCGCCTGGAAGCGAAAGTTCGCGATGCAGATAACCTTTAGGCTGTCGCGGACGGAAGCGGTCGAGATCCACGCCGTTATAAAGCACGTGAGTCCGTGCGGCCTCGAATCCTTGGACCAGGTGATATTCGCGCGTGGCGTGGGAAACGGCCAGCAGCCGATCGTTTCGGTTCAGATCGACGATCGCCCGGCGGCTGAGTCGCATGATGTCGCGAAGATGCGCGATGCCCGGAAGGCCAAGGTCGGCCACCACCGGGCCAGCCAGACGGCCCATGGAAAGGCTGTTGGCGTGCAACACATCGGGCCGGCATCGGAGCAGAGCCGTCGCCAATCGGCCGCGCAACGCTTCGCCCGGCAGCCGTTTCCCCGCATCGTGGAAGTCAAGCGGCAGATGGTCGATATCGCGCGACTGAAGTTCCGCGGCCAGTGGGCCATTGGACGGCGCGATGCAGGCAATCTCAAAACCCTCACGGCGCAAACCGCAAGCGGTCGCCAACAGCGAACGTTCTCCGCCATTGAGGGTCGGATACTCGCATAGCCAGCAGACCTTTGGCATGGTGAACGGAAAGACCGCCTGGGTTTCAATTCAGCGTGAGTGATCGAAGCGGCAGCAAAAAACGTTCGCTGCATCGCCCGCGGCTTAGCAGTCCGCCCAAAAACTGCTTCGTCGGCGAGAGCGTGGCAAAATTCGTCAGCTCAAGGAGCCGAATCGTGGGCATATCCTACAGATACGCCGAGATTTGGCGACGCAGAGCTGGCGAA
>Ga0114931_10009500_pt1 | contig 11646 bp, 14 predicted proteins | sample 2SBtaG_FD_89579 | JGI IMG/M metagenome (GOLD analysis project Ga0114931, IMG submission 89579) | Deep subsurface microbial communities from Kolumbo volcano to uncover new lineages of life (NeLLi) - 2SBTROV14_V59a metaG | ecosystem: Environmental > Aquatic > Marine > Volcanic | place: Kolumbo...
CTGGATTTAAAAATTCCATAGATAAATGTGCTCCGGGGTAAAAGAACTAAGAGACACCGTCAATTTTCGACTCAAAACGCAAACTAATCAAACTATTTTCACTGTCTGTAATCTCGATTGCTCCTTCGCTTCCGTCCACGTCATATTGCACAGTAATACCGCGTACATCTTCAATTACATCCCTTACCTTCTCAGCATTTTTGTCTCCACGATCGATGCGGATTATCTCAATATCTTTTGCGTCGCCATTATTTCTTAACAAAATATCTTCGAGGTGTGCTTCCCCCTCTTCTTCTTCAACTTTTCCATAACTTCTAAAAACTTCAAATCGCGCTCTCCGATCATTATTTCTGATCGAAAACGCCGGTAAAAATTCCTTCCAGTTTTCAACATCGACATTTATTCTTGGTTCTTGCGTTGTCATTGTTCCATTTCTCCTCAATTATTTAATTTCACAACAATTTTCCCGAAATGAGCACCGCTTTCCATATATTCTAAAGCTTCACGCAGTTCGTTATACTCAAACACTTTTTCTACCACCGGTTTAATCAAATTTGCGCTAATGAATTGGTTCATATTTTCAAACATTTCTCGCGAACCAACAAAAATTCCTTGCATTTTTACAGCTTTCATCAATATTGAAACCGGGTTAAAATCTCCCTCACTTGCCAAAACTCCAATGACAGCAATGTGTCCACCCATACGAACGGAGTTTAGCGACTTTTGCAACGTTCCGATACCTCCAACTTCGATTACATGATCGACGCCGCGTTTTGCGGTAAAATCTGAAACCGCTTTATCCCATTCCGGAGTTTCTCTGTAATTTATTAAGTGATTCGCCCCAAGAATACCGGCTCGCCCGAGTTTTTCATCCGAGGAGGAAGTAATAATAATTTCAGCCCCTAGGTATTTTGCAAATTGAAGCGCGAAAATCGAAACGCCCCCCGTTCCCAAGAGCAACACCACCTCTCCTGCTTTTACATTGCCCGACACTTTTAGTGCATTCCAAGCGGTTACCGCAGCACAAGGCAAAGTCGCCCCTTCTTCATACGATAGATGCGCCGGGATTTTTACGAGCCCTTCTTCGTTAAACGCCCCAAACTCTCGCAAACAACCATCTAAATCGCCGCCAAGTGCAGTTCTAGCTTTTTCAACTGAAACATCACCATCAATCCAGCCCTGCATAAACGTAGGCATAACTCTGTCACCAACTTCCCAGCGAGTTACACTTTCGCCAACTTCGACGACTTCACCAGCGCCGTCCGAAAGCGGCACAAGCGGCGTTTTGAGTTTCGGATTATACCAACCTTTGACCATCATCAAATCCCGATAATTCAAAGATGCGGCGTGAAACTTTACTAATACTTCATTCTCTTTCGGGATAGGTTTTTCTCTTTCAACCAAGGCTAAATTGTCAATTCCAAATTCTTGTATTTCGTAGGCTTTCATAAATCTATTTTGCCCACAAGACTGCCGAAATTACACGAAATAAAGACAGGATAAAAACAGTTTCGTATGTTTTCGCAGACTCGCGGGCAATCTCTTACTTCTTAATCGGACTCTTAAATTTGAGACGAATCACTACATTGTCACGAATTAAATCATCCGCCATGCCCGCATATTTGATCTCGAAATCTTTTCTGTTTATAGAAAATTCCGCATCAACGATGAGGTCTGATTTATCAAGCACAATTTTTGCAGGAAAAGAAATGGATTTCTTAACACCGCGCAGTTCGAAGTCTCCGGTAACGATATAATTTCCATCCCCTTTTTTCTCGTCAGCGACAATTCCGGTCGAAGAAAATGTTGACTTCGGAAACTTTTCAACATCAAAGAAATCTGCCGTTCTAAGATGTTTTGCAAGTTTATCGGGATCTGCAAAAACTGATTTCATATCAATTTCAACCGACACGCTGCTTTCTTCCGGTTTTTCATTCACCATGTCAATCACGCCCGAAAACTGCTTAAAACCCCCTTCGTGTTTACGTGTAACTTTTGAACCGGTAAATTCAATTTTTGAATTCTCAGGCGAAATCTTAAGCGCAGTTCCTTTTGGCTCGCTTTTTGTTTTACCGGTTTTCTCGGTTGATTTTGCCGTCGGATCCTTCGTTTCCGCTTTTGGTTTATCAGCCGCGGGATCAGCGCATGCTGCCAGAAAAATCGTTAACGTTAAAATAATAAATGCCACTTTTCTCATTTTTACTTCTCCTTTTTTATTGTGCTGTATATCCGCCGTCAACATTTATTGAACTGCCGGTTACAAACGAAGCTTTGTCGGAACAAAGCCAAACACACGCATTGGCAATTTCTTGCGGCTCACCTACGCGTCCAATTGGATGCAGCGAATTTAAGTACTGCACCGTTTCATCATCTTTTGCAAATCTATCGATCATCGGAGTCTTAATCGCCCCGGGCAACACGGCATTCACACGAATATTTTGTTGTGCAAATTCAATCGAAACCGATTTCGTTAAACCAATTACAGCGTGTTTACTCGCCACGTACAAGGGAATATTTGCCATCGCTACCTTACCAAAAATCGACGAAATATTTATGATCGCTCCACCACCCGTTTTAAGCATTTCAGCGATTTCATATTTCATCGAAAGCCAAACGCCTTTGACATTTGTGCCCATTACGAAATCATAATCCTCTTCCGTCTGTTCCAATAGCGGAGTCATGTTCTGCTCCACTCCGGCGTTGTTTACAGCAAAATCGAGCCGCCCATATGTTTCCGCGGTCTTATCGACCATATTCCTGATGTCATCAGGTTTTTGAACATCCGAACGAACAAAAATTGCTTCGCCGCCTTTTTCATTTATCCCACGTACAACTTCATTTCCCTTATCTTCACGCCTTCCAGTTATGACAACTTTTGCACCCTCACCAGCAAAGGCTTCAGCGGTTGCCGTACCAATCCCTGAAGTTCCACCAGTTATCAACGCTACTTTTCCTTCAAACTCTCCCATGTTTTAAAAACACTCCTTTCATATTCTTTTAATAACTTCTTCTTTTTCATAACGAATTTTTCCGAGTTTACTCAGCCAATCTTTTTCCGTATCTCTGTAACCAACCGCGCACACAACTACCGAAAAATAACCATCCTTTTCAATATCTAAAATCCGATCATATTCATCGGGTAAAAATCCTTCCATTGGGCACGCGTCAATTCCGCGCATGGCGGCTGCCGTTAGTAAAAATCCAAGCGAAATAAAACATTGTCGGGCTGCCCATTCGTTTATAAAACCACTGTCGGCATTTTGTTTCTGCGCACCGAGCATCATCTTTTTTAACATCTCAAGTTCTTCCGGAGGGGTTCCGCGAACTTCTATTAGATAATCAAGATATTTCTCAATGTCCTCAGAATCCGTATCCCTTTTCGCCGCTATCACAACCAAATGTGAACATTCCACAGTCTGCGGCTGATTAAAGGAATGCGGTAATAACTCCTTTTTGGTATCCTCATCGGATATTACATAAAATTTCCATGGCTGAAGCCCATAACTTGATGGCGATAAAACAAGAGAATCCTCCAATGCATTCCAATCTTCATCAGAAATTTTCTTCTCAGAATCGAATCTTTTTACCGCATATCGCCACTTAAGCTGATCCGTCAAAACCTTATTAGAAACTAAATTATCACTCACTAATTATTTATCCTTCGTTAGTTTTTCCTAAAATTTCGTCTATCACATCTTGGAGAGTGTAACTTGCAAGTTTGTCCTTTACCGTATTTTCAACTTCCTTCTGAAGATCGCCCAATACGGAAGTGATTTTTACCCCAACATCGCAATCTTGACTCGGTTCTTGGGGAGGAAGACCAAAAACCTCATCATGTGAAACCGCGTCATACACATCCAAAAGCTTAATTCCCTCAGGTTGACGCGTTAAACATGTCCCACCCGAATAGCCGGTTTGCGAAACAACCAAACCGGCTTCATGCAAGGCACACAAAAGCCTCCGAATCACTACCGGATTCGTATTAACACTTTTCGCAATATATCCGGATTTCATCCGCTCGTCGCAGTTATTTGCGAGCATTGCCATAACGTGAACAGCTATTGCGAATTGACTATTTGCCATAATTGTAACAAGTCTAGTTACAAAAGAATAGAATGTCAAATAGAGCGACTTCGGGTGAAGATATCGCTACATCTTATGCTGTCTGCCGATAACTAGGTTTGCACATCTGGCGCAAATCTTTAATCGAATCGTCTGAAACGAGAGGAAAAACTCTAACTTTGTCTGATTTTGGGAATTCTTTCGCGGTGAGTGAATCACAAATAATCATTTGGACATTATCCAAACCTCGTTTCCAATTTTCATCGCGCGGCGATCGAAGAATGATCGAATCGGTATCAATTTGCGCGGCAACAAGAAACGTTTTCGCGGTGATTCTAAACTTTTCGAGTGCCGAGGCGACAACAATCAAGGAATCCTCTGAAGGACGGGTTCGACCTTCCATGGCATTTGGCACCGAACTGGATTTTAAGAAAAAGCAAGTTTGATCAGCATCTAAAATTTCTTCTATTTCCGCCTTATGACGAAGTAAGGTAACAAAATTTGAATTAATTTCCCGATGTTCATTTTCGAAATCTTCAAAGGTAATACCAAAAACTTTTGCTCGTGTACTTTCGCTTATCTCGCTCACTAAAATATCGCGTAAGTCTTTTTCTGACTCAATGACCAGGAAACTTTTCGGCGTTTTTGAGCTCAAACGTTTTTCAAGTGCTTCTTTGATCTCGCCCATGGAGAATCCCAATGATTGAGACGATTGAAAAAACTTTGTGATCAATGTATCGATCTCAATCTTGTCTTCAAGATTCTCGCTATCAATCTCATTGACATAAAATCCGCTCCCTTGTCTGAATTCGATCAATCCTAATTCACTTAATTCGCGGTAGGCGTTTGAGACGGTGTTTGCATGAATGCCAAATCGACGCGAAATTTCTTGTCGGCTGGGCAATCTATCTCCTATCGCCAAATCACCGCTGGCAACGCCAAGCGTAATTTGTGTTACTAGCTGTTCCCTCATTGGAACTTCCGAGTTTTTGGAGAGCCAAACTTTCATGTCCGGATTCAAGAACAATTTTTTATAACGAATCAACCAAACCCTTCTGCGTGAAATCATTTACTACGTTTACAATATAGAAAAGGGCTTATTCTATTCCGCGTCAGTTTGCTATTCCAACGCACGTTTCAGTGCTTCTTCCAAATTTGGATATTCAAACTCAAAGCCGTATTTCTCTAGCTTCTCCGGCAAAACTCTCGCGCCTTCGAGCAGCAATTTTTCGCCCATTTCGCCAAAAATCAACTTAATTCCAAATCCGGGAACGGGCAAAATTGTCGGGCGATTAACCACCTTACCCATCGTCTTGGTGAATTCTTCATTTGTCACCGGATTTGGCGTTGTAGCATTAACGACTCCTTGAACTTCGTCGTTATTAACAAGGAAAATAATCAATTTCACCAAATCGGTGAGCGTTATCCAACTCATGTATTGTTTACCCGTTCCGACAACACCGCCAACACCATAGCTAAATGGAGTTATCATTTTTGCCAATGCCCCGCCTTCTTTTGATAAGACGATTCCGGTTCGAAGAACGACCACACGAGCACCAAAATCTTCCGCCTTAAATGCTTCCGCTTCCCATTCTTTACAAACATCAGGAAGAAATCCTGATCCGGCTTCGCTTTCTTCCGTTAGAATTTCATCGTCGCGATCACCATAAAAGCCAATAGCTGAAGCCGAAACGAAAATTTTCGGCGGGTCTTTTAGCCTTCCGAGAGCGTCAACCAGAGTTCTTGTGCCCAAAACGCGGCTTTCGCGAATTTTGTTCTTTTTCTCCTCAGACCAATTTCCATTCGCCACGCTTTCACCTGCTAGATGAACGACGGCATTTATTCCTTCGAGCTTCGAAAATTCAGCTTCATCAAAGCCATCTTTTGGATCCCATTTAACTTCGTTTGATTCCTCAGCTTCTTTCCTCGAGAGTTTTAATACCTTGTGCCCAATCTCCTCCAAACGGGATACGAGGTCGCTCCCAACCATTCCACTTGCACCTGTTACCAAAATCTTCATATCGCTTAGATGTTATTTATTGGACATATTTTTCGCACTGGCGGTTTTTGATCTCTTAGAATCACTGCTTCGCCCTTGCAAATCTTCCATTACAAATTTTACCATTCGACGTATTTCTTTCTCCGTCAGCTGATCCTTAAAAGAAGGCATCGGAAGTTTACCATTAGCGATTTGTTCGTAAATCTCTTCCTTAGTCTTCTTTGCAGCTTCCCCAAATCGCAGACTCGGAACCGGTTTTCCATCCACCTGTTTTCCGAATGCCTCTTTGCCGTGACAAATCGCGCAATTTTGGCGGTAAATCGAAGCTTCATAGCTAGAACTGTCTTTGATCACAATTCCGTTTTTGCTAGTTTTCGCATCGTTACAGGAAAAGAGCCCCAAACCGAAAATACTTGCGATCAAAACAAACTTTATTGTCCGTCCTCGCCCGTTTGATTTTTCATCGACAACTATCAACTCTTTTTTCACTTAATTGCACCAGCAATTGGGCTCGAAGCACTTGCATATAAACGCTTAACCATGCGACCCGATTCATACGCTAAACGTCCCGCTTCAACCGCTAACTTCATCGCCTGTGCCATTTTTGGTGCATCATTCGCTTCTGCAATCGCGGTGTTCATCAAAATAGCATCTGCTCCAAGCTCCATCGCAATTGCCGCATCAGAAGCCGTTCCTACACCCGCATCAACAATAATTGTCGCATCAGGAAGCTGTTCACGCATAATTTTCAGATTTGCCGGATTTTGAACACCCAAGCCAGAACCAATCGGCGCGGCAAGCGGCATTACCGCCTTGCATCCAACGTCAAGGAGCTTTTTAGCCATGATCAAGTCATCGCTAAAATATGGAAGGACATTAAAACCCTCATCCACTAGCACCTTTGCCGCCTCTAAGGTTTGTTCGTTATCGGGAAGGAGTGTAACCTCATCGCCAATAACCTCAAGCTTTATCCAATCTGTATCCAACGCCTCTCTAGCCAGTCGCGCCGTCCTGATCGCATGTTCGGCATCATAACAACCGGCAGTGTTCGGCAAAATTTGCATCTTGGGATTTAGATAATCCAAAAATGATTCAACCTTTCGATCTAAAGGAACCCGGTTAACCGCAACCGTTACCATCTCAGCCCCTGATGCAGCGTGCGCCGACTGCATTTCCTTAAAACCGCGATATTTTCCCGTTCCAATAATAAGCCGCGAATTAAATTCCTTGCCGGCTAGTTTAAATAAATCACTCATAATTAAATTTCTAATCAATTTCTAAAATTCTCGTGTGCTTAATGATAATTCTTCTTCATTTTTTCGGCAATTTCGCTCATCCTAAAACTGGTTTGCGTTTCGTCAATGTTCGTTGCTTTTCCGTCTTTGAAAATATCTTCTCCAGCTACAATTGTGCGAACAACATTATGGGCGTTTGACGAAAACAACAAAGTCGCGTACGCATCATGGACAGGGGTTTGCGCCGCCTCATCAAGAGAAACTACGATCATATCCGCCTGCTTACCTTTTTCCAGAGTGCCTATTCGATCTTCCAACCCCAATGCTTTCGCTCCGCCCAATGTTGCCGTTTCGATCGCTTCCTTTGCATGAATAAATCGTTTGCTTTCTTCCCTGGTTCGAGCGATCAAAGCGGCAAATCTAATCTCTTCGAAAATATCGCAACTATTGTTACTGGCAACCGAATCGCTTCCGACTCCAACTTTAATATCATGATCTAAAAAACTTTCAAATGGAGCAATTCCATGTCCGAATTTTGCGTTTGATTTTGGGCAATGAGCGATTCGGGAATCACTTTCTTTAAGCAATTCAATTTCTTTTTTTGAAGCCGTGACGCAATGTGCCAAAAGCGGTTTTGAATTAAGAACTCCTATTCTTGAAAAATACTCGATAGAGGAACAATTAGGGCTTTCCCATTTAACATTCTGATCTCGATATATGTCAGCAAAAAAACCTTTTCCATCCCTCATTAAAGAAAGCTCTTCTTTTGATTCCGAAGCGTGAATTGTTATTTTGATATTTTCTTCAATAGCGTAACGCACTATCTTTTCGAAAAGCTTTTCGCTCACTGTATAGGGAGCATGAGGAGAAATTCCAATTTCCACGAGCGGTGTTTTAAATTCGCAAAGAGCGAGAAATTTTTCCCGTAGAGTTTGGAAACCTTCTTCGGCATTCAAATTATCCGGTAAAAAATCCGTTTCTTGAAACAAGACGCCGCGCAGCCCTGATTTCCTTAGTGCTTCGAGCCCGGCGAGCCCAAAGCGCCCTATATCTCCAAAACACGTGACTCCTGCTTTCACACCTTCGAGGGCACCAAACAATGCCGATATTTTTATATCTTCATCCGTTAATATGTCTGCCCGAGTTTTTGTCAATTTAACAAGCCAAGAACTAAAGTCGTCATCAAAGGAATCGAGAAAACCCCGCATTGCCGTAATTTCAAGATGTGAGTGACAATTAACCAGTCCCGGCATTATTACAGCCTTTCCAAAATCTTCACTTACAGCTGTAGGGAATTTTTTTGTCAACCGATCCTTTAATCCAACCTCAACAATTTCGTCGTCCCGAAAAGCAACCGCCCCATCTTGGATAATTCCAGACGAGATCGGTAAAAGATATTTTGCGGACAGAATTCTCATATTTTTTCCGAGAAAAACAACGTACCAGATTCTCGATTTATCATTCCATCCCGCGATAGCGTTTCAAAATAGATGAGACATATGCTTTCGTTGTGGAAATGTCGATTAATTCTATAAAATCCGTCTCAGAGAGTTTTAAGATATCGCGTCCCTTTGTCCATTGTTCAACTCGGCTCGCTCCGGCGTTGTAAGCGGCAAGCATCATCGCTTTTTCTGCGGGAGAATCACGATATTTCTCTTTTGATGTTTCCAGATACCAACAACCAATCTGGATATTCCGCTCAGGATCACTCAAAAGTTTCCCAACATCATCCGCCGTTTGTTTTTCAAATTCCTTTAGTCCCGTTTCCTTAGCCCATTCTTTCGCCACCCTAGGCGTAACCTGCATCAACCCAACCTCTTTATCTGCACCTTTCTGCCAAGCACGAAAATAGGTCTCCTCATAAATAACGCTCCACACTAGTTTATGATCAAGCCTGTAAACCTTAGCCTGAGTTTCGATAAGATCGTCGTAACGATGAATCCAATATTGATTGAAATAATATACGCCTAAGCCAATCCCACCGATTGCAAGAACCAAGACAAATCCATATAAAACAGAACGACGCATATAAACCTAATTTACGGAAACACTTAACATATTACAAAGATAATAAAATTAATCTTTCTTCTTTTCTTTTTTGTTCTTCTTTGAACTACCGGAATGTTTCTTCATATCGCCGTATGAAATTTTTCCAGACCGAACTCTTTCCGCAAATAAATCGACATCGTAATCGACATCTCGAGACATCTGCTCACGTATTTCAATTAGTATTTCCAAAAATTTTGGACGACGATACATATTAGCTTGATAGTAATTAGTGAGTAATGAATGGTCAAATAGGTTTTAGTGTACTTAAAGTGTGTGGACAAGGAATTCGGGTGTCACAACCATCGGAACAAAAAAACCGGCAGCGGTATTAAAAAGCCGAATTCTTGCCTGTTTTCGTACATTAGCAATATGTCCAAAATTCCATGTAACCAGATAGTCAACCTTATGAACCGAGGCAACAGAAACATGCAGCGCGTCAGCAATATATTTACGATGAAAAATTCCGCGTGAAATATATCCTTCTGCCAGGATTGCAACCTCTTCGGAAAGCTCAAGAGTATCGAGTTTTGAATTTAAATTTAGATAACTCGTTCGGTGAGGTTCTGAAAGACATTCAAGTTCCCGCTGAACCAGGAGCGATGAAAACGCTCGATATTCGGAAAGCTCGTGTTCCCACCAACGGATTGTTAAATCCCTTCGAAAGGGTTCACCATTGTCTAGATAAGCTCCGATCACAGATGTTTCTAAATACAGACTTTTCTTCATAAACAAAAAATCTTGAACGCAAGTTTTTGAATAGTGTAAATCTACAAAATCTCAAAACCCAAGCCCAAGACTCAAACTCTTAACAAATTCCTAATTTCTATTTGGCACGAACGTAACTCTCGATCTTTTGAAATCAAAAGTCAGTTTATAATTACGCAAGAAATTCCCACCAAGTATTCCTGCTTGTTCAAAACCCGAAGTTTCATTTATCAAATTCAAATCAAGCGCAATTGCCTTGAGATTCTCTTCTGAAAATCTACCGACGGTTAGATTTGGCAAGAAAAAGGATGGAACATTTTCCGTAATTCCGGCTGCGCCAATAACCCTCATCTTGTTTCCTGAGTTATATGGGCTAATTTCCCTCGATCCCGCAAGATCTTTAGAAATCACCGAGATACTTGCCCCTGTATCCACAATAAAATTAAGCGGCAAAACAATCCCCGGAAGCTTCACTTCCCCGCTTAAAAAGCCGCTCGAAGTCAACCTAAGCGGAATGGACATCGCGAATTTGTCCTGCTTTCTTTCTTTTATCAACCCCTTTTTTATCAACTCAAAAGTTCTATTGCCATAATCAATCGTGGCAATGTACTTTGAAATCAAGGAAAGCCCAATATAACCATCCACCTTTTCTTTTTTGTTGTGGAATTCCCTGATGTATATCGGAACATTCCGAATCTTAACATCACCAAGGTAAACCTTATTCAAAAAACCGTAAACGATAGGGAATTTACCATTTCCGCCGAGTGCTCTGGCAACGCCGCCGCGGGTAATATGCTTGATTTTCATAAGCCTCGCAGTTTTCTTTGAAACTACAGAAATTCCCGACCCCGTGTCTAAAACAAATCTCAGAGGCTTACCCTTTTTTTTCAGCCGAAGACTAATAATCGGGCGATTATTAAGAAGTTCTATTCCTATCTTGGTTCGCTTTTTTCCAGCTAATGAATACAAAGATGATTTATTTCCCAAATACCTTAAAAACTTAATAAGCCCTTTGATTCGATCTCGTCTTTCCCTGTCAGTCTTAGGGGAAATGGCTAAAAAACGTCTATAGGATTCCGCCGCTTCCTTATACCTTTCAGCCCGAGCTGCCACCTGCGCAAGTGCAAAAGCAAAGTCGGGTTCACGAGAACCGTGTCTTACCGATTCACGTAAATTCAAAATACTCTCCCCAATGCGGTTTTCGTAAAATTCCAGCATCCCAATTCCAAACCAAGCAAGTGCCTGTGACCTCCTCAAAACAATTGCTTTAGTTAAAAACCTTCTTGCATAACCAAAATTGCCGGCATTCAAGTAGGTCATACCCAAAATCGCAAAGGCATAAGCATTTTTCGGCTCTGCTCTCGCTACCGCAAAAGCGTAATCATTCGATTCAACTAAGTATCTGCGTTTTAAAAGAATATAGGCAAGGTCTAATTTTGCCGGCGAATTCTGAGGATTTCTAGCAATGACGCCACGCAAAATCTTTTCGGCTTTAAATGAGAACCCCTTACGGGAAAGTTTCTTAGCCCGTTTTATCAACTTGCGCGTTTTATCAAAATTAATTTTCTGCACATCGTCCGTAGCGAACGGCAGTGC
>Ga0114931_10009501_pt1 | contig 11645 bp, 8 predicted proteins | sample 2SBtaG_FD_89579 | JGI IMG/M metagenome (GOLD analysis project Ga0114931, IMG submission 89579) | Deep subsurface microbial communities from Kolumbo volcano to uncover new lineages of life (NeLLi) - 2SBTROV14_V59a metaG | ecosystem: Environmental > Aquatic > Marine > Volcanic | place: Kolumbo...
AATGGGCACGCCTGCGGGGCAAATGGAAACTCATCTACACGGAAGGAGGCAAAGACACCGGGGCTGCGGCTCGTGGGGATTGCCCCGGTGCGGAGGGCGGGCAGACGGAACTCTACAATCTCGCCGTCGATCCCGAGGAACGCTCGGATCGAAGCGGGATCGAGCCCGAACGGTGCGGCAGTATGCTGCGAGCCCTGCGCGCTTGGATCGCACGACCGCAGGCCCTGGTTCCGTCGAAGGAACCGAAAATCGGCCGGCGCAAACTCGAAAATCTTCATGCCCTCGGCTATTTCGACTAATCGGCGGCGGATCTGCGTGGTGTCGCCGGTCTGCCGTGGCGGCGGCGATCCCGCCGCCCCCTGCCGGTCGTCGTCGCGGCTGGGGTGAAATACCTGCAAGGGGATTGACACAGAGCCGCGCCTGCCCGCCAACTTATATGTTACGCGCTTTTATGTGCGCCTCTCTATGCCGTCGGGCTTGAGCGGCGCTGCGGAGAACGGTGTGTGCCGGTCGATTTTGCGGCTTTGGTACGGGCCTTTGGGCGCGCTCTGCGGCGGCCGAATGCGTGCCGTGCAGGGGGATCGCCGGCCCGTCCGCGGCGGTACCCCCGATCGGGGGGTGGACGAACGACTGGTAGAGATGGTGGCCGGTACGGCAATTTGAAGAAAGCAGAGGAGAAAAAGGCGGACGAAAAAAGCTCGTTCGTGGGTACCTCCGGCGCCGCGGCGGTGTGGGCGGCGCTCGTCGTTGTGCTGAGCGTTTGGGCGGTCCCCGCCCGTGCCTGGGATGCTCGGCTGTTGTGGACGGCCCGCAGCCAAGCTTCCGGCTACCGTGTGTACGTACGACAGCAGGGCGAACCTTTCGGCGCCGGCGTGGATGTAGGTCTGCTTCCAGCGAGTTCGTCGGGCGTGGTCAGCACGGTTGTCCGCGGTCTACCGACGGGCACGACTGTGTATTTCGCCGTCGCCAGCTACGACGATACCTTGCAAGCCGGAACACGTTCCAACGAACTGACGCTGCGCTACGCCGAGGTGGCGGCCGTCATCGATTCGGACGGTGACGGCCTTACCGACGGCGAAGAAGATGTGAATTTGAACGGTCGAGTCGATGCCGGCGAGACCGATCCGTTCTCCCGCGACAGTGACGCGGACGGGCTCGACGACGGTTTCGAAGTTCGTGAACTGGGAAGCAATCCCTTGTCCGCCGACACCGACTCGGACGGCAGCGGGGATGCCGTCGACAACTGTCCGACGCGTCCCAATCCCAATCAGGCCGACGATGACGACGACCTGTTCGGCAACGTCTGCGACAACTGTTCGAATGAATACAACCCTGACCAACTCGATAGCGACGGTTCGTTGGGCGGAGACGTGTGCGATCCCTGTCCGACCGATGCCGCCGATCGTTGTGACCGGCAGCGTTCGGGTGGGGTGAACGTGGAAAGCGCCGGAGGGTCGTTTTCCACTCCCGATGCGGCCGTCAACGTCCGGGTGGATCCCGGCGTATTGACGGACCCGACGAGTGTTTCGGTTACCGAAAACCTCGCGGATTTTGCCCTACCTTCCGAGCGAGTGGCCATGGTCGTCGACGTCGAGCCGGCCCAGGCCGCCCTGAACGGCCCCGTGCACGTCGAGGTGGCTTGGAGCGACGCCGATAACGACGGATTCGTCGACGGTATCAGTCCTCCTTTGCCGGAGAGCGACCTCAAGGTGTGGCTTGACCGCGTGCAGGTGACCGACGCCTGTGGCGCGCCGCAATCGCAGTCGAGCGCGTGCGGAACCGCGTGTTGCGATCCCGTCGCCAACCGTTGGAGCGTGTCGGTCGATACACTCGGCCGTTTTGTGCTCGGCGGCGCGGCGTGTGGAAACGGACTGCTTGACGCATTCGAGGACTGCGACGACGGCAACACGATCGACGGTGACTGCTGCTCTTCCACGTGCCGTTTCGAGCCTACCGGTTCGAGCTGTGACGATGGAGACGCCTGCACGCTTGCCGACGCCTGCGACCAGGGGGTTTGTTACCCGGGTTTCTTCGGCAACACGGCACGTACCAAGCTCCGTGTTGCGATCAAGCCGGGCGCCAACGATGATGTACTGGCGCTACGCGCCTCGTTTCCACCCCTTGAACTCCGTGCGCCGCCGACCGACACGGGGGTGAACATCGAGGTATTCGATCGAAACTCCGAGTCCGTGTACCAGGCAACTGTCCCGGCGAACGAGTTTTTCAACGTGAAAAACAAGAGCAAGAAGTACAAGTTTCGTGACCCACGCCGCTCGGTTCGCTCGGCGAACGGTCTGTACAAGGTCCAGGTGAACCGGGATTTGCAGAAGGACAGAGGAAGACTGAAAGCGGTGATGCGCGAATACGAAATTTCCCCCGTCGTGATGCAGGGGGAGGTTACAGCGGTGATGCGCTTCGGACCGGTAGATTCCGGCGATTGCATGACTGCCGAACGCATGGTTTGCAAGGTGAACGCAAAACGCAAGGTCAAGCGCATGCGTTGCAAAAACTGACGGTCCGCCGGGGTAAATCCGGTCTGTCCCGTCAAGTGCGTCCTTTCGATCAAGGGCGTCGGGCCCGGTCCGTGGAACCCCCCGAAGCGCTTGTGCAGATTCTTGCGCAAGCGCCCACCCCTCTAGGCTAGGATGGACGGGTTCGATTCGCGGCGGTTCGGGTTGGACCGGAACCCGGCGGAATCCGCGAAGCGCGCCGACACGGAGAACACCGAATGGAAACCGACTTTCACCGGCGGATTCGCGCGATCGCAGTCTCGAGTTTTCTGCTGTTTGCGGCCTGTGTGTTGGTGTTCGCCTATGCGTCGGCGCCTACGACGAGTTTTGCTCTTCCGCAAGAAATCCTACGTCCGGGTTTACGCGAGACCGAGATCGTGCAGTCGATTCTCGGGCGTTTGAATCGCAACCGAATTGCGATGCCAATACCGGTTGATGACGCTGTTGGGTCGCTCGACCATGAGATCGTGAAGCGTTTTGACTGCTCCTCGACGGACGCGAATTTCGATTCCGTCGACGTTCGTGTCCGCACTCGCCACGTTGGCTGGAACCGCAGGGTCGCCGTCGAGCACAGCATGGGAACGTACTATTGGAACGTCGAAGTCGTGAGCCGCGACCGACACGAAACGATCCGGGCGCACAACTGGCTGATGATCGATCCCCGTTCTACGGGTGTCCGCGAGGCCGCCTTCGGTACCGGAGAAGTCACTAACGAGGCCCTTCTGTATCATGAGCTTCTGCACGGTCAGCTTTTGATTTCCGCCATGGATACCCCTAAGTGGCGGCGAGCGGCTTGTAGCGGCCGTGTCCGCCTCGGGCGGGAACGAATCCAGCATTCGATCATCAATCCCGCGGTTTCTCGGTATGTGCGCAATCGCACCGAGCGCCTCGGGGGCGCGAGTCTGTACAACGTGTTGCGCATTGTCGGCGTCTCCGACTGAAGTCCGAACCCGACCTGCGTTCGACGTGCCGGTGGCGCGGCGCTTTTAAAATGTCCGCCCGTCTTTGCCATAGTATGCGCGCTTGCGAGTACGGTGGGGTGCACCGGCAGCCCATCGGCTGGAGGACCCGCTTTGAAGATCGGCATTTTCGCTCCTCTAGTCAGTCCGACCGCGACGCCGGAGTTCGTTGCGAGGTTGGCTACGGGCTCAGAAGAGAACGGTTTCGCTTCCCTCTGGGTGACCGAGCACGCGGTGCTGTTCGATGACTATGCCTCTCGTTACCCCTACGCCGAGAACGGTAGGATCCCGGCGGGCGGGAGGGCCGCCTTTCTCGCCCCGTTTTCGACCCTGGCTTTCCTGGCGGCGCGCACTGAGAAAATTCGTCTGGGCACGGGAATCTGCTTGGTTCCGCAGCGCAACCCCGTATACACAGCCAAAGACGTCGCGACGGTGGACTGGTTGTCGGGAGGCCGCGTCGACTTCGGGATTGGTATCGGCTGGTTGGCCGAGGAATTCGCCGCTTTGGCCGTACCGTTCGAGCAGCGTGCGAAGCGGTGCAGCGAATATATCGAGGTCATGCGGCGGCTTTGGTGTGATGAGACCTCGCGGTACGAGGGCGAGTTCTATGTGCTTCCCGCCTGCCGGCAATATCCTAAACCCGTACAGAAGCCGCATCCGCCGATCCACGTAGGCGGAAACAGCGACGCCGCCCTCCGGCGCGTCGCGCGTTACGGCGACGGCTGGTACGGATACGGCATTGATCCCGAAGCGACGGGCGAACGTGTAAGACATTTGAGCGACGAACTAGAGCGTCGCGGGCGTGCCATCGACGATATCGACGTGAGTGTCTGTCCGGCGGAAAACCTTGTCCCGGATCTCGACGTAGTGAAACGCTATCGAGACGTCGGCGTGTCGCAGGTGGTCTTTTTGGTCGCCTCGATCGGTGTCGAAGATCTGCGCGTGACACTCGACGCACTCGCCACGCTGGTGACGGCGGCAGCCGATCTGTGAACGCCGTCGCTAGCGCGACGTTTGTTTTTTCGCCGGCTTGATACCGACGGCTTTCGCCATCACGGCGACCGGTGCACGGCGCCCGGTGAAGATTTTGAACGCAAGGGCGCCTTGGTGAACCAGTAGATGACGGCCGTCGAGCGTAGGGCGTCTTTCCTCGGTCGCGGCTCGTAGAAACGGAGTGGGGCCGTCGCCGTAGGCCAGGTCGAAATGCAGACAATCGGGTGCCGTCGAGGATACGTCGTAGTCGAGGTAGTTTTTCGTCTTCATGCCGACAGGTGTGCAGTTGATGACGAGCTGGCGAGTCTCGAGAAAGTCGGCGTCTTCGAGGACGTCCAAAGGGGCGACTGCAAGCTTGTCTTGGTGGGTGCCGAATGCGCGGACCAGGCGCCGGGCTCTGGCGAGTGTACGGTTGGTGATGACGATATCGGAGGCCCCCGCCCGCGCCAGAGCGTAGACGGCGGCACGTGCCGATCCGCCGGCACCGACGATGAGAATCCGTTTTCGGCGCGCTTGAAAACCGTTGGCCGAAAGCGCCGCGATCATCCCGGGGGCGTCGGTGTTGTCACCGACGAGACCCTTGCCGTCGCAATGCACGGTATTGACGGCGCCGACCGCCTCGGCGGTTTCCGTTAGGCGATGCAGATAGCGAATAATCCGTCTTTTGAACGGAACCGTGACGTTTATGCCTGCGAGACCAAGGGCGTGGATCGACCCGACCGCGCGACGCAGATGGGCTTCGGTCGTACGAAAGGGCACGTAAACGTAATCGAGCCCCAATTCGGCGAAGGCTGCATTGTGCATGCGGGGCGACAGGCTATGGTCGACGGGATCGCCGAAAATCGCGACGACCCGAGTCGTTCCCTCGACCGTCGTGGTGCGCGCCATTATTCTTTCACGTCTTGCATAGCCGCGTGGGCTGCCGCCAAACGCGCGACGGGTACGCGATAGGGGGAACACGACACGTAGTCGAGGCCGAGCCGGTGGCAGAAATCGATCGATCGCGGATCGCCGCCGTGTTCACCGCAGATACCCAGTTTGAGCTTCTTGCGTGTGGAGCGTCCCCGTTCGCACGCCAGAGCCATGAGCTGACCGATCCCCTCCGTATCCAAACTGGCGAAAGGATCATCGGGAAGCACGCCGCGGTCGATGTATTCGGGCAGAAAGCGGCCCGAATCGTCGCGTGACAGGCCGAAGCCCATCTGGGTCAAATCGTTGGTGCCGAAGCTGAAAAAATCAGCGTGTTCGGCGATGCGGTCGGCCATAAGCGCGGCTCTCGGCACTTCGATCATGGTTCCGATCTTGTACGCAAACCTTACTTTCTTCTTGCTGAGGCATTCCTTGGCGGTCCGCTCGACGAGTTCGCGTAGGACGACCAATTCCGCCTCGGTGCCGACCAAGGGAATCATGATCTCGGGTTCGACTTTCACGCGTTTAGCGCTTACGGCGATCGCTGCTTCGATGACCGCTCTGGTCTGCATGACGTAGATTTCTGGGTACGTGATCGCAAGACGGTAGCCCCGGTGTCCGAGCATAGGATTGAACTCGTGCAGGGCGATGCCGCTGGCTTTGAGTTCGACCAGATCGAGCCCGGTTTTGGCTGCGAGCTGCGCGTACTCGTCGTCGCTATGCGGAAGGAACTCGTGCAGCGGGGGGTCGAGCAGCCGTATGGTGACCGGCATGCCGTTCATGGCTTTGAAAATGCCTTCGAAGTCGCGACGTTGATAGGGGAGCAGTTTCTTCAGAGCTCTTTCACGTCCGCGCAGGTCGGTCGCGAGGATCATTTCGCGGACCGAGTCGATGCGGTTGCCTTCGAAGAACATGTGCTCGGTTCGGCACAACCCGATGCCTTCTGCGCCGAAGGCGCGGGCGACGGCGGCGTCTTGCGGTGTGTCGGCGTTGGTTCGGACTCCGAGGCGCCGAAGGCGATCGGCCCATCCCATGATGGTATCGAAGTCTCCGGATAGTTTCGCGGTTACGGTCGGTACTTTACCGGCGAAGACCTCGCCTGTGGTGCCATCGATGGTAATCCAATCGCCTCGGGCCACGCGCCGCTCGCCGATGAACATCTCATCGTCGGCGTAGTGGATGCGTGCAGCCTCGCAACCGACTACGCAGCACTTGCCCATGCCGCGGGCGACGACGGCTGCGTGCGAGGTTCGCCCGCCGGTAGCGGTCAAGATGCCTTCGGCTACGGCCATACCACCTATGTCCTCGGGCGATGTCGCGACGCGGACGAGTATGACCCTATGGCCTTGCTCGGCCGATTCGACGGCATCCTGGGCGGAAAACGCCACCATGCCGGACGCGGCGCCCGGTGAGGCTCCGAGACCGCGGCCGAGAAGATCCTTGCTCGCGCGCGGGTCGATGGTCGGATGCAGGAGTTGGTCGACCTGTTCGGGCTGCACGCGGCTAACCGCGGTGGTGCGGTCGATGAGCCGCTGTTTGGTCATTTCGACGGCGATGCGCACAGCCGCAGCGGCTGTTCTCTTGCCGGTTCGTGTCTGCAACATCCACAGTTGATCACGCTCGATGGTGAACTCGAGATCCTGCATGTCGCGGTAATGTTTTTCGAGTTTGGCCGCGGTAGCGGTGAGCTGCTTGAAACAGCCGGGCATGACCTCTTCGAGCGATGGGTAATTCTTCGCCCGGTCTGATTCCCGAATGCCGTTTTCCTTGGCCCACTCGCGCGAAGCGGTTACCGTAATCTGCTGAGGCGTGCGGATGCCGGCGACGACGTCCTCACCCTGAGCGTTGACGAGAAACTCACCGTAGAAACGCTTTTCACCAGTGGCGGGGTCTCGTGTGAAGGCCACCCCGGTGGCGCTCGACGCGCCCATGTTGCCGAACACCATCGATTGCACGTTCACCGCGGTCCCCCAATGAGAGGGGATGCGGTTGAGTTTGCGGTATACGAGCGCCCGTTCGTTGTTCCACGATCGGAACACGGCGCCGATTGCTCCCCACAACTGTTCGCGCGGATCGCTAGGAAACGGCCGTTTCAGTCTGCTGCGAATGAGGGCCTTGAACTCCTTGACCAGCTCTTTGAGGTGGGCGGCGGTCAGATCGGTATCCTGCACAGCCCCGGTCGCCTTCTTTTTGGCTTCGATGACAGCCTCGAAAGGATCGATGTCCTTGGCCGAGGCGGGCTTCAAATCCATCACCACGTCTCCGTACATCTGGATGAAGCGCCGGTAGCTGTCCCAAGCGAACCGCTCGTTGCCGCTGGCGGCGGCCAGGCCTACGACGGTTTTGTCGTTGAGCCCTAGGTTCAACACCGTATCCATCATTCCAGGCATCGACACCGGTGCCCCCGACCGCACCGAAACGAGCAAGGGGGCGTCGGCGTCGCCGAATTTTTTGCCGAGCAGCTTTTCGACACGCGCCAAGTGCTTCTCGACATCCTTGTCGAGTCCTCTCGGATATGTGTCGTGGACGGCGTCGTACCGGTTGCACACCGCGGTCGTGATCGTGAATCCGGGCGGAACCGGCAGGCCGAGGCCGGCCATTTCCGCAAGCCCGGCGCCTTTGCCCCCCAGCAGCTCTTTCATCGCGCCGTTGCCTTCGGCGCTCCCGCCGCCGAAGGCGTACACCCGCTTGCCGGCGACGCTTTTGCGGGGACTCGTGTGTGCAGACTTGGACCGAGTCGACTTGGTTGTCTTCTTCTTTTTGGAGGCCATCGATTGTTGTTCCTATGGGGTCAGCACCGGCGACATCGTCGGGGGCGCCACCCGTTCTTTGATCATGTGGGCCAGTTCGGGGATCGCCACCCGCGATTGCTTCATCGAGTCGCGGTCTCGCAACGTTACCGTGTCATCCTCGAGAGTGTCGTAGTCGACGGTAACGCCGAACGGCGTACCGACTTCATCCTGGCGGCGATAGCGGCGCCCGATCGAGCCGGACTGATCGTAGGAGACGGCCACGTGGGGTCGCAGCGTCTCGACGATTTGTTGTGCTTTTTCGGGCAGACCGCCTTTGCGCATCAACGGTAGGACGGCCACTTTGATGGGCGCCAAGGAGGGGTGAAAGCGCAGCACCACCCGGCGGTCGTCGGCGGGACCGTCTTCGTCGTAGGCGTCGACCAAAAAGGCAAGCGTCGACCGATCGGCACCGGCCGACGGCTCGATCACGTAAGGGACGTAACGCTGCTTACTGTCGGCGTCAAAAAAACTCAGGTCCTTGCCCGACTCCTCGATATGCGACGTGAGGTCGAAATCCGTTCGATTGGCGACGCCTTCGAGTTCCTGCCAACCGATCGGAAAATTGTACTCGACGTCGGCGCAGCCTTTGGCGTAGTGGGCCAACTCGTCGGCGGCATGGTCGCGTAGACGCAGCCGTTCGGGGCGGATTCCGTAGGCTTTGTACCAGGCCATCCTGCGTTCGCGCCAGTAGTCGTACCAGGCGTCGTCGCTGCCGGGCTTGACGAAAAACTCCAGCTCCATCTGCTCGAACTCGCGCGTACGGAACAGGAAATTCCCCGGGGTGATTTCGTTACGGAAGCTCTTGCCGATTTGACCGATTCCGAAGGGAGGCTGCATGCGTGCCGAGTTCACGACATTGACGAAGTTGACGAAGATACCCTGCGCCGTCTCGGGCCTCAGATAGACGGTGGAGGCCGAATCCTCGACCGGGCCCATGTGGGTTTGGAACATCAAATTGAACTGTCGGGCCTCGGTCAACTCGCCGCCGCATTCGCCCGGGATTTTGCTCGGCTTGTTGGGGCACCGAGTGTCCTCGAGTTTGTCGGCGCGAAAGCGCCCCTTGCACAGTTTGCAGTCGACCATCGGGTCGGTGAAGTTCGACACGTGGCCCGAGGCCACCCACACGCGCGGGTGCATCAAAATGGAGGCATCCAGTCCGACGACGTCCGGACGTGAGGTTACGGTGTCTCGCCACCACGCCTCCTTGACATTGCGTTTGAGTTCGACGCCGAGCGGCCCGTAGTCCCAGCAGCTACCGAGTCCGCCGTAGATCTCCGAAGACGGAAACACGAAGCCGCGCCTCTTCGAAAGGTTGACGATCTTCTCCATCGTGACCGGCGTGACCGGCGCTTGTGTGGTTTTCGTCATCAGGGAGTAAACAAGCAAACTTATACAAAGGTCGTCGGGCGCTCAAACAACGATGACCGCCGGAGCGGCCCTATCCTTACTCGGCGGCTATCCTAGCTTCGTTCTTGGACCGCGAGTCTCACACCGAGAGCACGATTTTGCCGAAGTTCTCGTTGGCCTCCATCACGCGGTGGGCCGCACCCGCCTCGGCCAGAGGAAGCACGCGGTCGACCACCGCGTGGACGCGCCCGCCCGCCAAGTGGGGGAGAACACTCTTCTCGAAGGCACGGGTGGCCAGGGCCTTTTCTTCGAGCGAGCGCGCGCGTAGGAGGGTGCCGCGGATTTGCAGGCGCTTGCTCAGGAGCAGCCCCAGGTTGATGTCGGTGGTGACACCCCCCAGGAGTCCGATGACGACCATGCGTCCTTTTTCGGCCAGCGCCGCCAGGTTGCGCTCGAGGTAGCTCGCGCCGATAAAATCGAGGATCGCGTCGGCACCGCGCCCGCCGGTATCCTCGAGGCAGGCCTGAGCGAAGTCCTTTTCTTTGTAGTGGATCGGGCAGTCGAGCCCTAATTCGCGTGCACGCTCGAGTTTGTCGTCGGAACCCGCCGTTCCGAGGATCGGTGACGCTCCCATGACCGAGGCGATTTGGATCGCCGCGACGCCGACTCCGGAACCGGCCGCATGAATGAGAACCGATTCCCCACACACCAACCCACACTGCGAGAGGGCGTCGTGGGCGGTGATAAAGGCTTCGGGCACGGAGGCCGCATCGGTCCACGACAGGTTGTCGGGGACGGGGACGGCCAGCCGATGATGGGTGAGGACGCGTTCGGCGTAGCCACCGCCGGGCAGCAGACCCATCACCCGATCCCCGGCTTTGAAACCTCGTGCCCGTTCGCCCGCCCGCACGACCTCGCCGGCAAACTCGAGTCCGGGGATTTCATGCTCCGGCGTGGGCCCGGGCTGAGGATAGATGCCGCGGCGTTGCAGAAGGTCGGCCCGGTTCAACGCCGTCGCGTGTACTTGTATGAGCAGGTCGTCGGGGCCCGGCACCGGGTCGGGCACCTCGGTGAGCGTGAGGACGTCGGGCTCACCGTAGGAGGGGATGGTAATCGCTTTCACGCTCCCCGCTTAGCGCAGAGGACCGGGCGATGCGAGTGCCGGTGGCCGGGCCGCTTGCGACGGGGAACAGCTTAGCCTACCGGCGAGACCCGATTTGCGAGAGAAAGCGGCGCGATTGAAGTGGCTTACGCACGTGAAGGCTCACCAGTCGGTCGAGCAACAACGTGGCGTCGGCACGCACGGCCTCTCCGGCGCCGATGACCGGTTGCCGGCGCGCGCGTTGCAAGTACTCGAGGAGTTCCGGTCCTATGACGCGGCGGCTCGGCCGATAATCGGGCGAGGCCGGATCGATGCCGCGACGCTCGGCCTCGTGGCGCGCACAAACCACGCCGCTGCCGCGCGCGTCGAGGATCAGCTTCGATGCTTCTCGAACGGGTTGGGCGCAGACTCCGCAGACGCGGAAGTTCGGACCCCAGCCGGCACGGTCGAGCAGTCCCAACACGAAGTGATGTGCCAGGCCTTCGGGATCGGCGGTTTCCTGCATTGTTTCGAGACAACCGCCGAGAAAATCGAATAGGTCGGCGCAAGGGTCGTAGTCGTGGGTCATCGCGTTGGTCAGTTCGCAAAGGTACGACGCCCACGCGAACGCCGTCACGTCGGCGGCCAACCGGTGGCGGCTCTCGATGAGCCGAGCCTCGTGTAAGAACGCCAGGCTCGAGTGAGGCCTACGCGCCAAGCGGACGCCGATATGCTGAAAGATCTCGAGCACCCCGCCCGCAAACCTCCGTTTGGAACGTTTGGCGCCTTTGGCGATCGCCGACAGCTTGCCGATGTCGCGCGTCAGCAAGACCGCGATGACGTCGGATTCTCCGTAGGCCCGGGTACGCAGCACATAAGCCTCTGTGTTCAGATCTTCCACGCCGATTGTCGTCTCCACATGAGCCTGATCGGCAGGGGCATACAAGCAGCGTCGTTTTCCCGGCCGGGTCGCACGGTTGACAAGGCGCCCGGCCGTAACTACTCGAAACCGTTGTGGGTGGCGGAAAACATCGCAAGATCGACGTGCCTGCGC
>Ga0114931_10009502_pt1 | contig 11645 bp, 10 predicted proteins | sample 2SBtaG_FD_89579 | JGI IMG/M metagenome (GOLD analysis project Ga0114931, IMG submission 89579) | Deep subsurface microbial communities from Kolumbo volcano to uncover new lineages of life (NeLLi) - 2SBTROV14_V59a metaG | ecosystem: Environmental > Aquatic > Marine > Volcanic | place: Kolumbo...
CGAGTTGAGGCGGCGAATTCACCGGTCGCTCCTCGACCACCTCGATCTTGCATCGCTCGATGCCACCGACATGGACGAGAGCGTTTTGCGATCACGAGTGGTGCAGGCCCTCGAGCAAATCGTCTCGAGCGTCGACTCGGAGCTCTCGCCCATGGCCAACAGGGCGCGGCTGGTCGCAGAGATGACCGCCGAGACGCTCGGTCTTGGACCGCTTCAGGAGTTGCTCGAGGACGACACGGTTTCTGAAATCATGGTGGTCGACCCCAACACCATCTACGTCGAAAGACGGGGAAGGATTCGCCTGACGCCCTTGCATTTCATGGATGATGAATCTTGCCGCGCGGCGATCGAACGGATCGTCACCCCGCTTGGTCGGCGTATCGATGAAAGCACGCCACTGGTCGACGCGCGCCTCAAAGATGGCTCACGCGTCAACGCGATCATTCCTCCGCTCGCGATTCGGGGGCCCTGCATCACCATTCGCAAGTTCGCGCAGCGCCCGCTTCAGATGGAACAGCTCGTAGCGCTTGGAAGCCTCACCGAGCCCATGGCCAGGTTTCTGCAGAGATGCGTGCGCGCCAAGAAGAACCTGATCATCTCGGGAGGAACCGGCAGCGGAAAGACCACGCTGCTCAATGTCCTGTCGACCGAGATTCCCGCAGGCGAGCGAATCGTTACCATCGAAGACGCCGCCGAGCTACGCCTCGACCAACCGCACGTCGTTTCGCTCGAATCCAAGCCGCGCAACCTCGAGGGCACAGGCGGATATACCATTCGCGACCTGGTCAAGAATGCGCTCCGAATGCGGCCGGACAGAATCATCGTTGGAGAGTGCCGAGCGGGAGAGGCAGTCGACATGTTGCAGGCCATGAACACCGGCCACGAGGGCTCCATGACCACGACTCACGCGAACAGCGCGAAGGAAGCACTCAAGCGCATAGAGACCCTTTGCATGATGGCGGGCCTAGATTTGTCTCCGCGGGCGATCCGAGAACAAATCGCAGGAAGCGTTCACGTCGTGGTGCAGCAGACGCGCTTTTCGGACGGGTCCCGCCGGCTCACGTCCATCACGGAAGTCGGTCACATGGGCGAGGACGCTGAGATAGTCCTGCACGATTTGTTTGCATTCCACCGAATTGGCACGAGCGCCTCGGGTGAGGTGCTGGGCGAGCATCGAACGACAGGGTACGTCCCGAGCTTTCTGAACGAGTTCATTGCGCAGGGGCTCATCGAAGGGGGAGAGTACCTGTGATTTTCGACTCGTTCCTGTTGTTGCTCGCGGGCGCTTTTGTCGTAGGCGGTTGCGCTGCGCTCATGTACTTCACGCTGTCCACAGAGGACGGTGCAGCCCGACGCTTTTTCAGAACCTATGCTGCTCGCCTGGAACGTCACTCGAGCTTCCTGATGATGCCTTACGGAGGGGCACAGATCGCCCAGGCTCAAGTCATAGCGTGCGCCACGGCGGGAGCGCTGTTTGCCGTCACTCGCAATTCCGTGTTTGGGCTGCTCGCGCTGGGCGCGGCTGTTGGTCCCCCGTTGTTGTTACGGAAGTGGCGCGTTGCACGTGTCGTTCAGTTGGAACGCCAGCTCGACACATGGTTGCTGATGCTGGCGAACGCGCTCAAGGCGACGTCCTCGGTAGGAGAAGCCATTGCGTCCACGGTCGCGCTGGTTCCCAAGCCGTTCAACGAAGAGATCGACCTCCTAGTCAAAGAGATTCGTCTCGGTGCGCCTCTGGACCGAGCTATCAGCGCGCTTGCGCGCAGAATCAACAGCACGCCGATATCGGGAGCTCTTGCGACCATCGTCGTTGCGAGGCAAACCGGCGGCGATTTGTCGCGAACTCTGGAACGCGCGTCGGCAGCGTTGCGTGAAGCGGCTCGGCTGGACGGGGTGCTCCGGACCAAAACGGCAGAGGGGCGAGGGCAAGTCATGGTTCTCGCTTCCGTGCCGTTCGTTCTTTGCGTTCTCATTGCCTGGCTAGACCGCGCTTGGTTCGATCCCATGTTGAACGACCCGATCGGCAAGGCGATGCTGCTCGGCTGTGCGGGAGTATGGACGTTCGCTACCCTTTGGGCGCACCACATCGCCAAGGCCGACCTATGATCGCTTGGCTTGACGCTCTACGCGCACTGGCATTCCTCATGATATTGGGGGGTGTCTTCGCGCTGGCCTTCCAGGTCGCGATGATGCCCGCTGCGGTCCGTCCGACGCTGGGCAGCCGAGGGCTCAACAGAGCCAAGGCCCTGCATCGGGGAGGCCTCTTTTCCTTGGTCGAGCCGTTGGTGCGTGTTCTCGCTGCATGGGTGGGCGCTTTGCCAATCGATCGACTCCGCAGGCCCCTGCGCCGCTTGCTGGTGCACGCGGGGGCGTATCTGGGCTTGTCCGAAGACGAGTTGATCGCCATGTGCGTACTCTTTGGTCTCGGTCTCGGGATGGCCGGTGTATTGGTCTGTAGGTTCCTGAGCCTGCCCAGCAGCTTGGCGATAGGCGCGCTTTGCCTCGGGGTCTTGACGCCATGGTTTCGAGTGCTGTCTGTTGCCCGCGCTCGTGCGAGAAGCGTCGGCCGTGCGCTTCCAGGGGCCGTTGAGCTTGCGGCGATGTGCATGAGCGCTGGCCTCGATTTTCCGGGTTCGCTCCGACGTATCGTTGATAGCGCCGAGGAGCCCAACGAGCCGGTGATCGAGGAATTCAGTCAGGTGCTCCGGGAGCTGGACCTCGGTCACACCCGAAGGAACGCTCTGGAAAGCTTTGCGGCGCGCGTTCCTACCGAGCAGGTTCGTGAGCTCGTGAACAGTGTCGTGCAGGCCGAAGACAAGGGGAGCCCTCTTGCGACTGTATTGACCATTCAAGCGCAGACCCAGCGGCTGCGACGCAGCATTGCAGCCGAAGAGACGGCATCCGAGGCCGCGCTCATGCTCTTGGGCCCGATGACATTGATCTTCCTATGCGTGATCATCCTTCTCCTCGGTCCCGTGGTCGTCCGTTTCATGAGTGGAGGTCTTGGGCCGTCATGAGCGAGCCGCCAAGAATCAAACGCAACGCCCTTGCCGTGCTGCTCGCCGTGGTTGCGGCGGCCGTGCTGCTCGCCTGGCGGGGGGGTCGCCCGAGCCAAAGGGTAGGAGCTCGCACGGCCCCTGACTATCCTCAGCTGTTCGCCGAAGCAGGCGCATGTCCGCGTCGGGGTGATGCTCTAGCAAATGGTCGCAGGTCAGAAGAGCTCGGGCGTCTGCGCGCCGACCGATATGCCTACGATCCACGAGACGGGGTCCGCGCAGTGCAGCGCTACCAAGAGGCGGCAGCCTGTTATCGTGTTGCTGGCGCACGTCGTGAGGTGTCCCGCGCGCAGCGCGCGAGCGCCACCCTCATCGCTCGGGTCGACACGGACTATGCGGCGGCGCGATTGAACCTGGCGAACGCGCTCGAGCAGAAGCGCTGGTCTGCCGCGCTCAGCGAGGTCCATCGCCTGCTGCTCTTGACCGACCACGTACGGAGGCACGAATATGTCGAATGGCTCGAGAAGATCCTCGGAAGAGTCAGGGCTAGAGCGAGCACGGCGCCATAGTCGAGGGCTCCAGCCCTTGCTTGCTTGTGGCGTCATGCTCCTCGGTGGATGCCACCAGGCAACGCTCCACCAGAGACCCGACCTTCAAGCCCAGTTGGCCACCATCACGGCGGAGGACCTGCTCCTCTTGGGAGTGTCCCAGGCGCGCTCCGGCGACCTGCTGCGCGCAGAGCAGTACTTGAGCGCCGCTCGAGAACGGGGCCGCGATGAAGTGGCGGTCGTCTATTGGTTGGTTCGCGTTTGCGTAGCGGCCAGTCGCTATCAATCCGCGTTGAGCCACGCGCGAGATTACCTTCGCGATCACCCTTCGGACTGGTCCCTTCGGTTCGTCGTCGCCACCATCCACGAGGCTCTGGGCGATGTCCCGCGCGCAGAATCGGAGCTAGAGCGTATCGTACGAGCCGAGCCGACAATGCCATTGCCGCACTACAGGCTCGGGATGCTCTATCGCAGTGGGGAGGCGGAGCAAGCGCGAGCAAAGGCGCAGCTTCGAGAGTACCTCCGGTTGACCCCGGAAGGGCCCCATGCTGCCGAGGCGAGGTCTGCTCTAAGGGAGGCCGCCGAGATTTCGACCGGTCCTCGAATCCTGCCGCAGCCGGGCGCGATCGGGCCGGCGAGGGCGAAGCTTCCATGAGCATTCCCTCGCATGTTTTCGAACAGACCGTAGCGTCCCTCTTTAGTCCTGTTGCGCCGTTTCTCGAAGGAGACGAGGTCAGCGAAATCATGATCAACGGGCATGACCAGATCTACGTGGAGAAGCGAGGACAGCTGTATCTAACGGGGCACGAGTTCGCGTCGGAGCATGTTTTGATGTCCGCGCTCCGAAACCTTTCTCAATTCGTAGGCCGAGAGCTCAGCCAACGGCAGCCCATTCTCGAGGCGAGGCTTCCGGACGGCTCGCGCGTGGAAGCGATCGTTCCACCCGCGTCTCCGTCTGGTCCTGTCGTGTGCATCCGGCGCTTTCGGCGCAAGCAGTTGACCTTGACTCGGCTCGTCGAGCTAGGGGCTATCTCGCGAGACACATCGGGCCTTCTTCGCGAAGTCATCGCAAGAAGGGACAATGTGATCGTTGCTGGCGGAAGCGGTTCGGGAAAGACGTCCCTTTTGAACGCGCTAGCCTTGATGGCTCACGATGATGAACGCGTCGTCGTCATCGAAGACTCTCTGGAGCTTCGAGTCGGATTACCGCATGTCATTCAGCTCGAAGCGCAACCGGCAGACCTTCGAGGCCAAGGCGGAGTCAGCATTCGCGAACTCTTTAGAGCGACCCTGCGGATGCGTCCGGACAGAATCGTGATCGGCGAGATACGCGGGGGCGAAGCGCTCGATCTGATCCAAGCGATGATATCTGGTCATCGTGGGTGCCTCTCCACCATCCACGCGACCCTGCCCATCGACACCTTGTGCCGATTGGAGACCATGGCGCTCATGAGCGACGTGGACATTCCATTGAGTGTGCTGCGGGCCCAGATCGCCTCCGCTATCGACACGGTCGTCCAGGTTTCCCGGCGATCTGACGGCTCACGCTGCGTCACGCACGTCACCAGAGTGCTGGGTTACGATCGAGAGCACGGCTATCGGGTCAGCCATCTGTTCGAGCCGACGACGGAGGCTGCGGAGGGAAAGTGAGACTGCCTGCAACCATGGTCATCGACGACAGGGATGACGAGAAGACGCTCGTCGACGCCCGATTCGCAGTGCCAGACCATACGCCCAGGGAGGAGCCGCAAGCACGGTGGCGGGGTGCGAGTGCATGGCTCCGGAGACGGCGGCGAAGGATCGCAGAAGCAGGTGCGGTCCTTGCTCTGGTCCTTGGTCTCGGTGCGGTGGCCTACCAGCAGTCGCGGGAGGTCGACGCTCTGCGCGAGAGGATCGATGCCATGAAAAGAGATAGGTCGGGATCTTTCGTCGGGGGCCTCGCCCGCTCGTCGAGCTCGGCGCCGCCGCCCGTTGGCGCCGAAGCCACGTCGAATCCGTCGAGCGGAGAAGTCACCCAAAGTGAGCGCGAATCACTGGAACGTCGAGGCGCGATGCTCATTGGCTCAAACGACTTCTCCTGTGCGCTCCCTCACTATCGAATGCTTACGGAGCTCTTTCCGCAGCAGAGAGTGTTTCGAGATGTCGTAACCGTGCTCGAAGCCAAGCTGAGGCGTAGTGGCTCCGTCGAGCCAGCGAGCGGGTCATGTCCTTGACAAGCTGGTCGACAATCGTGTTCGCTGCTGCCGCCTTGACGTCCTGCGAGGGGAGCACCAATGCCATGCAATCCTTTGACGTCGTCTTCCGTGTTGAATCTGACCCCGGTGTTCGGCTAGGTGGAGCCCGGGTGTTCGTCGACGGCGAGTCGATCGGTGAAACTCGTTCGGACGGGCTGCTGGGGGCGGAGCTCTACGGGCGTTCTGGCCAGCGCCTGAGAATCGAGCACGACTGCCCGGAGGGCTACGAAGCACCGTCGCAGCCGAAGCTCCTCAGGTTGCGGAGCTTTCATGGAATCGACGCATCCGGTTCGCTCGCGATGGAGATCACGCTCAGATGCCGACCCGAGAAGCGGCTCGCTGCATTCATCGTAAGGGCCAAGAACGGTCCGGGCATTCCAGTTCTTCTCGACGGAGAGCGCGTAGCCCGCACGAATGGATTCGGCGTGGCGCACTTTTCGGCCTGGGGCGCGGCTGGTACGGAGCTCACGGTCCAGTTCGATACGAGCGCGCAACCAGAGCTGCGCCCACAATTGCAGACGCGCCTATTTACCCTCCCTGACGCTGATGAGATTTTCGTCATCGATCAGTCTTTCGCCCCCGTAGAGCAGCACCGGAAGTCGAAGCGTCGCCGGACGAAAATCACCAAAATTGAGTAGACCGCCGCACGCGTACTATAACCAGCGCAATGGCGGAGCGAGCGGATGTCGTAGTCGTAGGGGCCGGATTGTCAGGGCTTTGTGCGGCCCGAAGGCTGCGTGCCAAGGGAGCGTCGGTGTCGGTCGTCGAAGCACGCGATCGCGTTGGTGGGCGCACTCGAACCGAGCAAATTGGGCAGGGCACGTTTGACCTAGGAGGGCAGTGGATCGGGCCGGGGCAAGAGCGCGTGCGTGCGCTTGCCGATGCGCTCGGCATCGCCACGTTTCCGACGTACACCGATGGGAAGAAGGTGCTGGAGGTTGCGGGGAAGGTGTCGACCTACAAACGGTCCATTGCTTCGATGTCGGTTCCCAACCTCATTCAGATGCAAGGAGCGCTCAGTTATTTGAACCGGGTGCGAAAGAAGATCTCGCCAACAGCGCCGATGACGGCAGATGGGGCCGCTGCGCTCGATGCAGAGACGCTCGAAACCTGGCGATCGCGATTCGTGAAGTCGAGCAAGATTTCCGCGGTGATGGATGCCGCAATTCGGACCATCTTCGGCGCCGAGACGAGCGAGTTGTCTGCCCTTTATTTTCTCATGTATCTGAACGCCGGGGGCGGGATGCTCAGCCTTTCGGAGGCGCGGGGTGGAGCGCAGCAGGACCGATTCGTTGCAGGCTCGCAGTCGATTTCTTTGGCACTTGCAAGGGAATTAGGGGATTCGGTGATGCTTGGGCTACCGGTTCGCAAGCTCGTTCAGAGCGCAGACGGCGTGGATGCGCTGTCCGATGCTCGGAGCATTGGGGGCCGCCACGCGATCGTTGCGGTCCCGCCCACGCTTGCGGGGCACATCGAATACGAGCCTCCGGTTTCTGTAGGGCGCGATCAAGTCACGCAACGGTTTGCGATGGGGGCCGCCGTCAAAGTGCTGATCACCTATGAACGCGCGTTTTGGCGCGAGGCCGGGTTTTCAGGCGAAGCGGTGAGCTCGGATGGGCCGCTCAGCGTAGTCTATGACAACACCTCGCATGATGGCCGGCAGCCCGCATTGGTCGGCTTCGTCGTAGGCAGCCAAGCGCGACAATGGTCGGCGCAACCCTTGTCCGACCGACAGCGCCGTGCGACGGGTGCGCTCAAGCGTTACTTCGGCGAAGAAGCGGGCACTTTTCAGGAGTACCGTGAGCTCGACTGGGCTGCCGAGCCCTGGTCGCGTGGGTGCCCGGTCGGCGGACTTCCGCCCGGCGTTCTAACGCATGCCTTTGCCCACCTTCGCAAACCCGAGGGCCGTATCCATTGGGCCGGCACCGAATCCGCAACCGAATGGATCGGTTACATGGAAGGAGCGATCCAATCGGGGGAACGCGCCGCGGACGAAGTGCTTCGGCGCCTCTAAGCGCTGGGCTCGAGCCGGACGATGACGTCCTTGGACGCGGGCGTGTGGCTGCCTTCGGCGTATTTGTCGAGGGGAACCAAGACGTTGGCCTCGGGGAAATAGGTCCCCAAGCAGCCACGGGGAATCGAGTAGGGGACTACGGCAAAATGGCGGGCCATGCGGTGCTCACCGCCGAAGTCGTTGCTGATGTCGACCAGCGAGCCTGAAGAGAGACCGGCTTCGCTCATGTCGGTTCTATTCATGAACACCACGCGGCGGCTGCCTCGGATGCCTCGGTAGCGGTCGTCGTTTCCGTAGACAGTGGTGTTGTACTGGTCGTGCGTGCGAACCGTCATCATGCGATAGTTGCCCGCGGGTAACCTGAGGTCCGGTGCCGGGTTGACCGTGAACTGTGCCTTGCCGCTCTCGGTGTTGAACTGCCGCTCGCGTGCGCCGTTGTAAAGGTGAAAGCCACCCGGCTCACGCACACGGACGTTGAAATCGTCGAAGCCTGGGATGGTTTGGGCGATCAGATCACGGATGCGGTCGTAGTCTTCGATCAACCAACACCAGCTCACCGGGGTTTCCGGGCCCAACACCCTCTGAGCGAGCCACGCGATGATCCCGGGCTCGCTGTAAAGCTCGGGGTCGGCAGGTTTGAGCCGGCCGCGCGAAGAGTGGACCACACCCATGGAGTTTTCGACGGTGACGAATTGAGGCCCGTAGGCCTGTTGGTCGACCTCGGAACGCGCGAGGCAGGGCAGAATGATCGAGCACTTGCCGTGAATCAGGTGACTGCGGTTGAGCTTAGTGCTCACGTGGACGGTCATATCGCAGCTCTGCAGAGCCAGCGCGGTGCGTTCCGTATCGGGCGTTGCCTGGAGGAAGTTGCCGCCCATGCCGAAAAAGAGCTTGGCGCGGCCTTCGAGCATGGCGTGAACCGCTTCGACCGTGTTGAAGCCCTGCTCGCGTGGCGGGTCGAACCCGAAGACCTCTTGGATGCGGTCGAGCAATGCCTTGGATGGACGGTCGTGAATACCCATCGTACGATCGCCTTGAACGTTGCTGTGGCCGCGCACGGGGCACGTGCCTGCGCCCGGTATCCCAATGCTGCCGCGCATCAGAAGGAAGTTCACGATCTCACGGACGTTGCCGACCCCGTTTCTGTGCTGAGTGAGCCCCATCGCCCAGCAGACGATCGTTTTTCGGCTGCGCAGGATGATCGCGACGGCTTGCTCCAGGTCGGCACGCGCGACGCCGGCGGCTTCGATGAGCGCATCGACATCTTGCGATTCCAAGTGCGCGCGCAGCGCGGTGAAGCCTTCGGTGTAAAGACCAATGAATTCGCTGTCGAGCACTTCGCCGGGCCTTTGGGCCTCGGCCTCGAGCAGCACGCACATCAGCGCTTTCATCAGTGCGACATCTCCGTTGATCTGCACTTGAAGGAACAAGTCGGCGATCGGAGTGCCTCCCGTGAGCACCTGGCCGAGGCTCTTAGGGTTCACGAATCCCATCAAGCCCGCTTCGGGGAGGGGATTGATGGCGATGATCCGCGCACCGTTCTTCTTAGCCCTCTGCAACGCAGTCAGCATCCGAGGATGGTTCGTGCCTGGGTTCTGGCCCATCACGATGATGGTGTCCGCTTCGTGTATGTCATCGAGCGTGACAGAGCCTTTGCCGATGCCCAGCGTCTGGCCGAGCCCGACGCCGCTAGATTCGTGGCACATGTTCGAGCAGTCGGGGAGATTGTTCGTCCCAAATGCGCGCACGAACAACTGATAGAGGAAAGCCGCTTCGTTGCTCGTGCGTCCTGATGTGTAGAAGATCGCTTCGTGGGGGGAGGCGAGTCCCGTGAGCGCGCCGGCAATCCGTTGAAATGCTTCGTCCCAGTCGAGCGGCTCGTAGAACCGAGAACCGGGGCGAAGCATGAGCGGCTGTGTGAGCCGGCCTTGCATCCCGAGCCAATAGTCGGACTTCTTCGTGAGATCATCGACGCTGTGGCTCTGAAAAAATTTCCAACCGAGGCGGCGCCGAGTGGTTTCCCATGCCGCCGCCTTTGCGCCGTTCTCGCAAAACTCAGTCAGCGCGGCGCGATCATCGGGGTCGGGCCAGGCGCAGCCCGGGCAGTCGAAGCCATCGGTTTGATTCATCCGCGAGAGAATGCGAATCGCCGATGGGAGCGAGTGCCCGTGCGCGTGCATGTGGGCGAAAGCGGAGCGCACCGACGCGAGACCAGCGGCCCTGGTTTTGGGTCGTCCGATTTGGAGGTCATCGTCTGTCTCGGGTGGCTCCGCGCTGCTTGGACGGTCGCTCGCCATCAAGCCATCTCCACCTGAACGCATGTCGGCTGGCTTCCTTCGAGCACGATCCGCTGGCCGCAGGAATAGAGATTGAACCGGCTCCCGCGCGCGAAGCCAAGCAACGTCAAATCGAAGCGTCGGGCCGTTTCGACCGCCAAGCTCGATGCGGCTCCGATCGCAACCAGCATAGGGAAGCCCGCGCGGACCGTCTTCTGCACGAGCTCGAAGCTCGCGCGGCTACTCACGATGACGAAGCAACACGCCGATTCGGGCAGGGCCCCTCGAACCCATGCGCCGATGAGCTTGTCGAGCGCGTTGTGCCGTCCCACGTCCTCCCGGTGCATCAGGAGCTTCCCGGCCTGGTCGAACAGCGCGGCTCCATGGGTGCCGCCGGTGTGCCGATACCAAGTCTGCGATTCTTTCAACGAAGCCAGCGCGTGTCGGATGGCCTCCGGGTGAAACGCGCCTTCCTCCACGGGAGCTGGGCTACAGCCGTCTTTCGACAATGACTCGACCGTGCGCTCGCCGCAGACACCGCAGGCGCTGGTCACGATCAGCCTCCTTTCGAGCAATCGCGACGGCACGAGGACGCCTGCCCGTAAGATTGCGCGAACCACGTTCGCGGGCGTGTCCGAGCGGACGCAGTGACGCACGGCTAGCAAATCATCGCGGCCGGCGATGACCCCTTCGGCATATAGAAAGCCGGTGACCAGGTCGTGATCGTGGCCCGGCGTGCGCATCATCATCGCCAATGGGGTTTCGGTACGCCTGTGGGCATCGCCATGTTCGACGATGACCTGGAGCGGCTCTTCCACCGCGACTAAATCGCTGGCCTGCTCTCGGCATCGACGCTCGATTCGCTCGACTTTCGTGAAAGCAACGGGTGTGGGGGCCATGGCGCTCGAATCCTACCGCGCCTCAATCCCTGGACAAAGGGGCTGTCCGCTTTTTTGAGCTGGTCAGTAGATGCCGGGGATGATTCGCCAGCGGACTCGTTCGCAATAATGGTCCCAGTCAGCGCCGTATTTCTTGGAGCAGAACTTGTGGTCCCTGCGCTCGCGATGGATCAGAAGGATCGCGAAGTAGATAGGGTAGAAGTAGGGCAGGATCGAGCCGAACAGGCAGGGGAGCGACCAGGAGAGAGCCATCAGTATGTCCCCGACATAGTTGAAGTGTCGCGACCAGCCCCAAAAGCCCGAGAGCAGAAGCTTGCCGCCCTGCTCGGTCTGCATGTATTCGGCCTTCTTACCCCAGATCTTCACGTGCTCTGGGTCGCTGCGGAATTTGTGTTTCTGCAGATTGACCGCCCGGAAGATGTAGAAGCCCAGCATGTTGACGATGACGATCAAAACTGCGCCCCACCAGGGCAGCGAATGTACGCGGTCGATGAGGTAGTGCGCTTGCAGTGAATACGTCATCGGCACCCATACCAAATCTCCAAACGCAAGCATGTACCCAAAGTTCTCGTGCTTGATGTCCATCGTGGTGAGGATGGCTTCTTCGTTCCAAAAGTAATCGACGATGTAGAGCATCTGGAAGAGCCAGACGAGGCCCATCGAAGTCGAAACGAATCC
>Ga0114931_10009503_pt1 | contig 11645 bp, 8 predicted proteins | sample 2SBtaG_FD_89579 | JGI IMG/M metagenome (GOLD analysis project Ga0114931, IMG submission 89579) | Deep subsurface microbial communities from Kolumbo volcano to uncover new lineages of life (NeLLi) - 2SBTROV14_V59a metaG | ecosystem: Environmental > Aquatic > Marine > Volcanic | place: Kolumbo...
ACACGGCCTCGCAGGGGCGGGTGCAGATTCGCCCGAGCACCCCCGGCAGCACATTGGCCATCCGGTTCAACTCATAGGAACGCCCGTAGCGCTCCTCAACGATCATGCGGATATAGGCGGGAATATTGGTTTCGGCCGGGCAGGCGCTCTGGCAGGGCACATTCTCCCGCACCCAGCCGATATCCCGCGGATCGGTGGAAAATCGCACCGTGGTGACGATGCGCTGGCCGAAGGACTGGGGCTGGGAAAAATCCTCGCCCTCTTCGAGTTGGACTTTACGGACCCGCTGCTCGTTCATGATCCTATCCGGTCGATTCAGCGGTCATTGGTGGAGGAGGTGGTGCATGACAGGATCCGTGGCTTCCGTAGCCGGTACATGCTGGAATTGTCCTGCAAGCCTGGTTCAATAACATGACGTAGGTCAGTCGCGAGACTTAAATCCACAAGTGTTCATGTACGATACCCGTGGTCTGCTGTGAGTACAATCAGTATAGGATAATACTTTAATATCGCCAGTTCCGTGCCCCGTCCAAGGACCAGGAAGTCCGCCCATGAATCGAACCCTGATTACGATTGTCGTGGCCGAATTGTTCGGCGCGTCCCTGTGGTTTTCCGCCAATGGGGTGGCCGACCGGCTGGCCCGGGACTGGGGCATCGGCGCCCGGGAACTGGGCTGGCTGACCAATGCGGTGCAGCTTGGCTTCATCAGCGGCACCCTGTTGTTCGCCTTGTCCGGACTGGCGGATCGCTTCAGGGCCAGCCGGATATTCTTCGCCTGCGCCGTGCTCGGCGCCCTCAGCAACCTGGCCTTTGCCTGGTACAGCCCGTGGCTGGAACTGGCACTGTGGTGGCGGTTTTTGACGGGTCTGATGCTGACCGGTATCTATCCCCTGGGGATGAAACTGGTGGTGTCCTGGGCCCCGGAACAAGCAGGCAAGACCCTCGGCTGGTTGACCGGGATGTTGTGCCTGGGCACGGCCCTGCCCCATGCGCTGCGCGCCCTGGGGGGGGATTTCGATTGGCGGGTACTGGTCACCCTGTCCTCGGCTCTGGCCGTTGTTGGGGCTTTTATGGTGCTGCGCACCGGGGATGGTCCCCACCACAAGGATGCCGGGCACTTTAACTGGGGGGGAGTCCTGTGGGCCTTCAGGGAACCGCGTTTTCGCGCCGCCGCGCTGGGGTATTTCGGCCACATGTGGGAGTTGTACGCCCTGTGGACCCTGGCGCCGCTATTGATTGCCCTGGCGCTGGGCGTTGATAGCCTGGACTACAGTACCCTGACCTCCTGGTACGCCTTTGCATTTATAGCCATCGGCGGCATCGGCTGTATTGGCGGTGGTTATTTGGCCGAGCGTCTTGGTAGTGCACGGGTGGCATTCATTGCATTGGCGATCTCGGGAGCCCTGTGCCTGGCTTACCCTTGGCTGTCGGGCATGAGCCTGTGGCTGTTGTTGCCGCTGTTGCTGGTATGGGGCCTGGCGGTGGTCATGGATTCTCCGCAATTTTCCGCCCTGGTCAGCCACTACGCCCCGGCCGGCAGTGTCGGCAGCGCTCTGGCTATCATCAACGGCATCGGCTTTTTAATCACCGTGTTCTCGATTCAGCTGCTGACCTGGATTTGGGACGACTGGCACGGGGCCGTTATCTGGCTGCTGGCCCCGGGGCCGCTGTTCGGGCTCTGGTCCATGCGCCCGCTGGTCTTCAAGACGGCGTTTTTGCCCTCTCGACCGGCACCGTTACAGGGCGCCGAGGATTGAATACAATGGCCCCTGAAGCCGCTGCCTGAAACAGCGTGGCGCGAAACAGAGCCGGGACCCATGATGACCAAGAAGGCCACCAGAGTGCAGGCGGGTGTGCGTGGCAGATTGCGCCAGCTCAGCCTGTTCTCCATTCTCGACGCCGCTACCCGGGAAGCGCTCATCAAGCGTTGTAATGTCCTGGTGTTCGATCCTGAGCAGACGCTCTTCATGCAGGGCTCGAAACATCAGTATTCCTACATCATCGAAAGCGGCCTGATCCGCACCTATTATGTTTCGGAATCCGGCCGTGAGATCACCCTGGGTCACTGGTCGGACGGAGATCTGGTGGGCGGTCCCATGATATTTGGGGGTGGCTATCACATCTGGTCGGGGATCGCGGACCGGCGCTCCCGGGTGCTGGCCATCTCGGGGTCGGTACTGCACGAATTTGCCGCAAGCAACGCCCATATCTATCCGTGGATCGTGGACCTGTTGTGCTTCAAATTGCACTGGTTATCCATTTTATTCCAGGTCCACGGCACTGAGCAGGTGCAGCAGCGGCTGGTGAAACTCTTGCTCATGTTCAGTGATATCTATGGCGAGGACAGTCCCGACGGTATCGTGATCAGGCATGCCATCACCCAGAGCAATCTGGCCACCCTGGTGGGGTCCTCCAGGCAATGGACCAACAAGCTGCTGGCAAGCCTCAACTCCCGGGGCCTGATTACCACTCGGGAACGTCATATCGTTCTGCGGGATCCGGACGGGCTGAGGGCCATGGTCAGCGACGACTGGAAACCGGTTCCGGTGCTGCTGTCAACTGGCTGACAGTACGCAGCCCGGCTTGCGGCGATGATGTCACGGCCTGGCCACACCCCCAGGCTATGAGTGGCATCGCGGCCTGTGCGGAATCTCCTGTTCTTCCCCAGGCAGCGCCTGTTTCCCATCGCGCCTCGAACGATTTGAGGAGTACGGATTGCTTGTTGCCGGTTTGAAACTGTCGAAGTCGGCGCTGATTGCCTTCATGTTCGGCTATCAGATGTTGATTCTCGTCTATCAGTTTCAAGGCGCGCTTGAGCTTTATTATTTTCATCTGGGCCTGATCCTGGTCGTGATCGTGCTGACACTGGCCGTTGACCAGGCCGGCGCCCACGGGGGCTGGAAACTCAACCTTCACCTTGCTGCGCTCGCGGTTGTGCTAGTCGCCAGCGTACTGTCCTGTGGTTATCTTTATATCCATGTCGAGGATATCGAGCTTCGCCAACCTTTCCTCGAACCCGCGGATCTGTATGCCGGCGCCGTGGTGGTGGCCTGTGTCGTGATCCTGACGCAAAGGGTCTGGGGCACGGTGCTGGCGACCTTGATTGCAATGGCCATCGGGTATTTTTTTCTGGGAAACTATTTTCCCGGTAATTTCCGTTTCGATCCCCCGGATACTGAAATCATCATCAGTTACCTGGCCGGGATGGGCGGTGCGCGGGGGGTGATCTGGGGGATCCCGCTGTCGGCCAATACCCTGTTCCTGATCATCGTCTTTGGTGGTTTGCTCAAGGGCACCCGGATTCTTGAACTGTTCAACGAAGGTGGCCGGTTGTTGTTGAACGTGTCCCGGGGCGGGGTGTGTTATTCGGCCATTGTGGCCAGTACCGCCATCGGCATGGTTACCGGCCAGGCGGTGGCGAATGTGGCCCTGTCCGGGGCGGTCACCATTCCCTCCATGAAGCAGCATGGGATCAGTGGCGAACGCGCCGGCGCTCTGGAAGTGGTGGTTTCATTGGGCAGTCAGTTGATTCCACCCATCATGGGTCTGGGTGGATTTCTAATGGCGGTGAACCTGGGTGTTCCCTACGCGGTTATCGCGACCGCGGCCATCGTCCCCGCGTTGCTGTACGTGATTTTGCTGTTTGTCGCGGCGTTTTTTATTTCGGCCTCGACACCGGGACTGATAGTTGAAAAAGTAAAGGTCAACTGGCGGCTGATCGTATGGATTTTGCCCTCGTTCCTGATTTCCTTCCTGACCCTGTTGACAATGCTGTACCTGCGTTATTCGCCGGGGTACTCGGCGTTGTGGTCTATAGCTCTGCTTCTGGTGTTTTCGTTTGTACGGACCAGGGAATTCAGGCCTGGCTTTGGCGAACTGTGGCACGGGCTGGTCTATGGCGTGGTCTCCGCTTGTTCCCTGGGGCTGATATTGGCCGGCATCGGTGTCATCGTCCAGGTGTTGGTGACCACCGGCGCGGGATTCGATATGGGTCGCCTGATCATGCAGGCGGCCGGTGGTGAGGTTTTCATCGCCCTGGTGCTGGGCATGCTGATCGCATTGCTGGCCGGGCTGGGTCTGCCGACTCCGGCAGCCTATGCACTCATCGCCATTATCATGGTGCCCTTTCTCATCGATATCGGGGTAGCGCCCCTGGTTGCGCATTTTTTTGGTTTCTATTTCGCGATCTTTTCAGCCATCACTCCGCCGGTGGCAGTGGGCGTAATGGCGGCGACCCGGATTTCCGGCAATTCGTTCTACGGAACCGCCTATGAGGCGATACGCATGTCGTTGATTGCCGTGCTGATCCCGTACACCTTTGCTGCCTTTCCTGCATTGCTGGCATTTCCGCATATCGGCTTCGAAGGACTGGTGGTCTGCCTGGCCCTGGTGGTGACAGCCATATTCTGGGGCGCATCCATCTATGGCGTCCTGCACCGGGAGCTGTCGCGCGCTCAGCGGACCTTGTTTTTACTGGTGCCGATAGCCTTTGTCGCGCTGCTCGGTTCGCACAACATCCTGTTCGCGGTGGCCATTGTGGCAGCGGGAATAGTGTATTTTTCGTGGACCACCATGCAAAGCCGGCGCAGTGAAATCATGGCTTAAGCCAATAGGGCCTGAACTGTTAAAATTCTGATAAAGGAGAAATGGAATGCCAAAAGTACTGCTTTTCGATACCTGGGGCACGCTGGTCGATCATTACAGCATCGCCGATGTCATTGAGCCCTACGTGTATGAGTCCCATACCGCGCAGGATATTGCCCAGTCCTGGACCTTCCAGAAAAAATATGCAATGTTTTATCTGACCCTCGCGGATACCTTCATACCCCACCCCGGTCTCAACGAAGCCTGCCTGCGCTGGGCGCTGGATTTCAACAATGTGCAGTTGGACGACAGCGCCATTAAAGATATCAACGCCCAGTATCACAAGTTGCGGGCCTACCCGGAGGTCCTGGAGGCATTGAAGTCGCTCAAAGCACAAGGTTTGATTTTGAAAATCGTCGCCAATCCGTCCAAGCAGATGATCGAGGATCACAGCAAATTCGCGGGAACCTACGAGTACCTGGATGAAATTGTCAGTAACGGCGAGGAAGCCAGGGCCTTCAAGCCTTCGCCAAAAGTCTATGAACTGGGAATGGCGCGGGCCGGTTGCGACAAGGACGATATACTCTGGGTCACGAGCCATTACTGGGAAGCGGTGGGGGCGGTGCGCCAGGGACTGCGGGTAGCCTGGGTCAATCGGGCGCGTCAGCCCATGCTGCAAATCGGCGTCGAGCCGACCTATACGACCCGGCATCTTCTGGAACTGGCGAACCTGCTGGCCGCTGAAAAATAATGGTTCACTGAGAGGAAATATAATGAGGAGGTTTATGATGAAACTGTATAAAAAAACTACTGACAGTCGTTTTCCGGCACGCTTGATATCGTTCTGCGTATTGGCGTTTGGCTGCGCTTTGCTGGCCACCGGCGCGGCGGCGGCGCCATCGACCATCCGCCTGATGATCTCGCCCAGCGGTTCGGGGCCCTACAACGCCTTCGCGACCGTGCAGACCCACATGCAGGAGTTCTCCAAGACGCTGCGTCTGAGTGTCGAGGAGACTCCCGGCTTCAATTTCAATGTCAAATACATGGCCGGCCATCCGGAACGTTTCAAGGACACTGTTTTTGGCACCGGATCAGTACTCAACTGGGCGGCCAGTACCGGACAGAAGCCGTTTTATCCGAAACCGTTGAAAGCCATGGCCGATTTTCGTGCAGTCATGGTACTCGGTTTGACCTTCAATGCCTGGGTGGCGATGGACGCCGGCATCAAGGTGCCGCAGGATTTCAAGGGCAAGCGCGTCGGTATCGGCCTGTTGACGCAAAATGAGTGGGGCATGCACCAGCGCATGCTGCTGGATAAATGGGGTTTGACGCCACAGCTCGCCAGCCTCGATACCCTCGGTCCAGGGCAGAACATTGCCGCTTTGCTTGATGGGCGCACCGATGTCGGAACTCTGTTCGGTCTGACCAGCGCCGACGGCGCCATTACCGTAGTGACCGGACCCCACCGCAAGCTTGAGGCATCGAACCGTCAGTGGCATTACATACGGGTGCCCGCGGCTATGATTACGGGATCGGGAATGCCGTTCCGGGTCGTCGAATACCCACCCAATACGCTACCCAACCAGCCGCAAAAAACGAGTATGTTCGGCGATTTATTGTTGCTTTCCGCGCACAAATCGATGCCCGCCGACAAGGTCAGGGAATTTGTCAGGGTGTTTATCGAACACGCCGTGCAGATCAGAAAATACCATGGGTTTTTCAAGCCGCTGACGGGCGCGACCTTGTCGCATACCGCGGCGGAACATCCGGAGTTTTTCCACCCGGGGGCTCTGGCGGCGTTTCGCGATGCCGGTTTGATCAAGTAGATAGGGGGGCGGGGCGGCGCCGGCGGATTCGAGCCAGCATCTTCCGCGTTTGCGAAGGCAAAGGGGTCGAGGGCTGCTGAGCCACGTTGTGGACTCAGCCGCCACCCTCGATCCCGTTCAGTCGGGCAGTGCGCCCCGTTAGACCAGATGCACCAACCCGCCGATGCCGCAGTTGCAGCCGCTGCCCGCGTCTTGAGCGCGCTTCCATTGGGCCAGCATCGAGGGCGACGTCGGCATTGTCGCACGCGCCAATGGCGCCGACGGCGCGATCAGGAACTCCTGGCCAGGCGGTACGATGATCGCGTCGTCGGGTACATCCTCGGTCACCTCGACGGGTCCGAAGACCAGCGCGTTGCGACCAATGCGAACACCGTCCCTGATGGTGGGGCCGAAGATCACCGCACCGTCACCAACGACGACGTTGTTGCCAAGTTCGACTGGTCCATGAAGCACGACGTGGTCGCCAATGATGCAGTTTGTACCGACCCGGCAAGCGGTGTAAGTGAGTTCATGCAAGCTGCTATGCCTGCCGATGACGGTACCGGCGCCAACAGATACGGCGGCTGCAATGTCGCCGAGCACGTAACTTCCGGCACCGACGATGACACCGGATGCCAGCTCGCAGCCACCCACGACGCCGGCGCCTTCGTCGATCAACTCCGGAGAGGCGACGCGTGGGATGAGGAAACGCGCCCCGGATGCGGGGCTATCGGACGCCGGTGCGTTCATGCCGAGTCCGCCATTATCCGGAGCAGGCGTGCTCGGTGTCGGAACCGGTGATAGCGGCTCGAAACGCTCGAAGCCCAGGTCCGCGAGCGAGGCCTGACGACCGGGTATGACCCCGTTGCCACGCCGGTAGATAGTGGGTGGCGCAAGCCCGAGCTTTCCGAAGGCGACGTCCAGTCCGGGGAAATCATCGCCGGGATTGCGTGGATCGCCCGGCACATCGGAGAAAGGAATGACCCGCTGCGCGGCGCGATGCAGTAAGTTGAAGCCGCGGGCAAGCACCAGGTTCTCCTCGTCGACATCGGCGAAGAAAATCGAGAATGGCGCGGGAGCGGGAATGATATTGGCGGCGACATCGTCCTGACTCCGAATCCGGGCGCCGAACAGCACCAGGCTCGCCTCCGGGATCTCGATTGGTCGATGCGGACGGGTTCCGAGGATCTGGGTTACGAGTCCGGTAAAGCAAGCGTCATGGACCCGCGCGTTCTGCACGATAGCGTTGATACCGGTACCGCATGCATCACCGATGCGGACCTTGCCGACAAACGATACACCGTGAGCCGTGAAGGTCCCATCACCTATTTTGAGATCTCCACGCACTCCCCGGTGGTTGTGGCGGTTGTAGTAGTTGAGGAGACGGTCGTTGTCCTGCAGGTTGACGGCGTTGCCTATCCGGGCATTCTTACCTTCTAGGGTCACGTATGCATCGATAAAGCTGGCCGCTCCGATGCTGAACTTATGGGTGCCGAGCGCTACCGTCGGGTGAATGAAGGTCGTGAAGCCGACCGGCCCGGGCTTAATGCGCATGTGCCGCCTGTCATCGCGGTCCCGTTCATCACGGTCCCGTGCGTAGGCGGCGCTCAACGGCAAGGCCGGCGCCACCGCGGCCGCCCCGGCGACCCCCACCGTCTTCTTCATGAAACCTCTGCGTGAGAATTCGTTGCTCATAGTCGTATCTCCTGTAGATGTAGCTCCTGTTGATGTGTCTCCTGTGGTTGGCCTGTGGTTATAGATGCTAAGATTCCGTGCGCAATAGAAGGTGGTCGGCCGCCCTGGTGGCTGCCGCATCCGCTGAAAAGACTGTAACTGCAAATCCCGCCGTCATTCTGTCAAGTGCTTGACAGATACCTGCCGCCCATGACACGCGCATGGTCCCCAACGTCTGGCGAGAAATACATTCGGCGGGTGTGGCGCGGCTGGACCACGCCGCCTGTATTCGCAGGGGTCTGAGAGTAAACGGCATTAGCAGCGCTGCCACCATCTGATGGTATTCCGAGGCCCTTCCTGGTGTCACCCAGTTGACAGACGATCCGTCGATTGGTCACTTAGACTGATCAATGCCTAAGTGATTGCATTTGGAGGGGTGAACTATGAGCCGTAGACCGACATATCCAGAACCGGATAAGCGCTCGCGAGAGACCATCCGGGCGATGGCCCAAGCCGAAGAGCGTTTCCTCGAAGCCCGTGAAGAAAAACGGGAATGCGAGTGCAAGGAGGGTATGTTTCCGCGCGATTCGTCCACCAGTCGCCGCCAATTCCTCTCGGCTTCCGCCGCCATCGCCGGTGGCGGCATGGTCAGTTTCCTCGACAGGCCGGCCGCGGCGGCCACACCGGCGGGCGCGGTCGAGTATCCCATCCAGAAAGATTCCACCAAAGAACCGGGCCGCGGAACGGGCGTCGACGGTGGCTACGGTTCGCGTTCGCAGTTCGAGACTGAGGAACGCTGGCGATTTCCGACGAAAACGCTCGGATCGTCCTGGACCATGACGCCACTGCCCAAGGGCCAGGGCATCGTGACGCCTTCCGGACTCCACTTCGAGCGCCACCACGGCGGCATTCCCAACCTCGACCCGGCGAAGCACACACTCGTCGTTCACGGTATGGTGAAAAATGCAATGAAGTACACGGTCGCCGACCTGAAGCGTTTTCCGTCGGTCTCGCGATTTCATTTTATCGAATGCTCTGGAAATACGTTCAGCGAGTGGCGCGGCAGCTTTTTGAAAACCGCGCAGGCGACGCATGGCCTCACCAGCACCTCTGAGTGGACGGGCGTGCAACTGTCGACGATTTTGAGGGAAGTGGGGGTCAAGGAAGGCGCTACCTGGATCCTGGCTGAAGGCGCCGATGCGGCGGTCATGACTCGGAGCATTCCCATCGAGAAGTGCTGGGATGATGCGATTCTGGCTTATGCACAAAACGGCGAGGCCCTGCGGCCCGAGCAGGGCTACCCGCTGCGCCTGCTGCTTCCCGGATTTGAGGGCAATACCAATATCAAATGGCTGCGCCGATTGGATATCAGCGACAAGCCGTTCATGACCCGTGAGGAAACGTCCAAATACACGGACTTCATGAGCAACGGCAAGGCCAGACAGTTCACCTTCACCATGGGGGCAAAGTCCGTCATCACATTTCCATCGGGTGAGATGAAGTTGCCAGGCCCTGGGTTTTACGAGGTGGGCGGCCTTGCCTGGTCGGGCCGCGGGCGCATCACGCGTGTCGAGGTGTCCACCGATGGCGGCAAGACCTGGGAGCTTGCTTCGCTGCAGGAACCCGCCTTGCCGTTATGCCACACCCGATTCCGTTTTCCGTGGCGCTGGGGTGGCGGCCCCGCCGTGCTGATGAGCCGTTGCCAGGACGAAACCGGGTACGTGCAGCCCACCGTCCAGCAGCTCGTCGAAGCCCGGGGGCTCAAAGGCCATCCGAAGTTCGGATCTATCTATCACAATAACCGTATCCAGGCCTGGGCGGTTGGCAGCGACGGGAGTGTGACCAATGGCAACTCGAGTATTGCATAACTTCGCATTTGTACTCGCCACGGCCTCGATGATGGCTGTTATACTGCTCGCACCCTCGAATGCGCGAGCCGGCGGCTATGGCGGTCCCTTTGGTTTCGGAACACACGCTTCGACCGCCGACATCGCGGCGGTCGACATCAGCGTGATGCCGGACGGCCGCGGGCTTCCTCCGGGCAGCGGCACGGCCGAAGCGGGCAAGCAAGTCTACATGGGGAAATGCGCTGCCTGCCACGGCGACAAGATGCAGGGCAAAAAATCGGCGGGTGCCGCGGCGCTCATCGGTGGGCGGGGCTCCCTTACCGGGAAGAAACAAAAGCTGACGATCGAAAGCTACTGGCCCTACGCGACAACGGTATTCGACTATGTTCGCCGGGCAATGCCGTTCAATGCACCGGGGTCGCTTTCTAATGACGAGGTCTACGCAGTGACGGCCTACATTCTTTCCCAGGCCAAAATTATCACCGCATCCGATACGCTCAACGCCTCGGTGCTCGCCAATATCAAGATGCCCAATCGCGATGGCTTCATCCCGGATCCGAGACCCGACGTACGAAACTACAACTGAACCGATGCTCTATCTAGCCTGCATTATTCATGAACCTACGGCTGCGGAAGCGGATCTACCCGCATCTACGGCGTTGCACGAGGAAATCTGCGCTCAACGTACAGACAGTACGCCTTCGCGCAGATTTCCTCGCGCGCCTTTTAGCTACAGGTATTTCCACTCCCTCGCTCGCACGTTCATGAATAATGCAGGCTAGCGGACGCGGGTCGCCTTCCGGCGGCCCGCGTCGTCCATGCTGATCGCGCCCTGCCGGTGCAGGGGCGTAGCAACGAGCGTGGCGGTGGTGAGCTGCCCGCCGTGCCGGGGTTGAAGACTACCAGTCTCTCATAGTGCCCGAGTACCGCGCTGCGTAAAGCCGTTGCTGAGATGAACGCCGAACCAGACCCTGTCGTCGCTCGATCAGTGGGTCTGGTATGGCGCGGGAACGGACGGCGGCACGATCCATATTCAAGGGCAAGCGGACGGAGTATGCTCGCTTGGCGGTGCCTGGCGCGTGTAGAGCAGGTCGATGCGGAGCTAGCCATGGATGCAACGGGATGATATGACCACCTTTGTGTTTCTGGTCCTGTTGATCGTGCTGATTCTGTTCGGTGCCCCCATCGGTTTCGCCATGGCGTTGCTGCCGGCCGCCTACATCGCCATCACTGATGTGGCACCGATGACCGCAATCCCCTACCAGATGTATTCGGCACTGGATAAATTTCCACTCGTTGCGGTACCGTTGTTTCTGCTGGCCGGTGAGCTCATGAACCTGGGGGCCGTCACCGATCGACTGCTCGAACTCAGCCGCGAGGCGGTAGGGCGAATGCGCGGGGGGCTGTCACAGATCACGGTTTTGATGTCCATGCTGTTCGCGAGTCTCAACGGTTCCGCCGTGGCTTCCACCGCAACGATCGGTGGGTTGATGATTCCGGCCATGAAAAAGTCCGGTTACAGCCCCAGTTTTTCCGCTTCCGTTACGGCGGTGGCCTCGACAATCGGCGGGATTATTCCCCCAAGTATTGCCATTGTGCTATTCGCCAGTGTTACCAACAAGTCGGTAGGTAAATTGTTTTCCGCCGGCATACTGCCGGGGATTGTAGTGGGCCTGATGTTCATGGCAATTTGCTATGTGATCAGTGTGCGGCGTGGCTATGAACGTTATGAGGC
>Ga0114931_10009504_pt1 | contig 11644 bp, 11 predicted proteins | sample 2SBtaG_FD_89579 | JGI IMG/M metagenome (GOLD analysis project Ga0114931, IMG submission 89579) | Deep subsurface microbial communities from Kolumbo volcano to uncover new lineages of life (NeLLi) - 2SBTROV14_V59a metaG | ecosystem: Environmental > Aquatic > Marine > Volcanic | place: Kolumbo...
CAAACTGTGCTACAGTTAGAGGGCCGAGGCTTTACCTCATAGAATAATTGTAGTTTATTGCTTGACTGTAATGTTTTGATACTCTCTTTTTTCTTTGAGTACCCAGTAGATTATTCTGAGCATTTTGGAAGCTGCAGCTACTGTTGCTTTTGCGTTTCCTTTCTTCTTTGCAATTCTGTTGTAGAATTGTGTAATGTTGCTATCTTGATGTCTCACATGTGAGTGAATGCATTCAGTTAGGACCCATCTTATGTGACGGCTTCCAGTTTTTGTTATTTTGCCATAATGTGTGATTCCACCTGAACTGTGAGTTGAGGGAACAAGTCCTGCATAAGAACACAAATGATGCGAGTCTGCAAATCTGTTTATATCTCCAATTTCAGAAGAAATTAACAATGCAGAATAGTGTCCTATTCCAGGAATTGTAGTTAAGAGTCTTGCAGATTCGTCATCCCTCACACATGACTCGATTTGCTTTGTGACTTGGTTGATTTCTCCATCCAGAAATTCTATTATTCTGAGGTATCCATCTATTCTGTAGTTAGACAAGTTGTGCAATTTATTGTTGTATACTTTGGAGAATGGCTTTCCAATTATCTTGATGCCATTGAGCAATAAAATTGCGTGAATCTTTTTTTTGAGTATTGTCCTCTGGTTCACAAGGGAATGTCTGTACCTTACCATTATTCGGAACTCCATTATCGGTCTTGGTGGAACGTAACATTCTGCTATGTATCCTCCTCTTAAGAGATCAGCTAGTATCTTGGCATCAATCTTATCTGTCTTGATTTTAGCTGATGCTATTGCTTTTGTTTTTAATGGGTTTGAGAGTGTGACATCAAATCCTTTTTCTTGGAGTTTTTGGTAAATGTTGTACCATACACTAGATGACTCCATCACGATTTTTGCGTTGGTGTTTATTGTTTGGAAGAAACCATCAATTGATTCTGCGTTATTGTCTATTTTGGAGTTGTGTAAAATGTTTCCATCTTTGTCCATAACTGCTATCTGGAGATAGTTCTTGTGTAAGTCCATTCCGATGTATGTTGGTGTGGCTTGTTTTGTTTTTGATTGATTTTTTATCATTAATGATTTACTGTCTGTGTTTGATTTAGCAACTGGTTTTTTCACATATAGTTAGAGGGGTCCGCACCAAATTTCTAATACGTCCTCAGAAAGGAGGTCATAAAGATATTGAATTAGAAACCGTTATTGAAATAAATATTATATAAGATTCATTAATGAGTTTTACAAAAATTGTTTTATGGATTTTAAAATTGTAGGAATGTACAGAGTAAAAAACGAAGAACGATTCATAGAAAAATCACTAAAATCTATAATGGATATTTGTTCTGAAATTGTAATTTTAGATGATAATTCAACTGATAAAACTACCGAAATTTGTTCTGGTCTTGATAAAGTAGTTGATATTCATAAGCAATATGAACTTCCATTAGATGAAGTCAGTGATCGAAATCTACTTTTACAAATGGCAATGAAAAGAAACCCTGATTTTGTTTTATCTGTTGACGGTGATGAGATTTTCATGCCAAATACAGCAGAGATCCTGTTTGAGGAGTTAAATGTACTATATCCTGAAAATAATGTATTTGAATTTCAATTCTTAACTTTATGGGACTCTCCGACACAAATTAGATTTGATGGAATTTTTGGAAATTACTGGCAAAAACGACTCTTTAGAACAAAAAATCAACCAAAGGATTTACTTTTTCCTGAAAATTCAAATCCTGGTAATCTTCATTGTGGAAGTATCCCTCCAAATGTAAATGATTATAACACACCAATTAGGAGTTCTGTAAAAATTTTTCATCTAGCTAGTTTTGATAATGATCTTCGCCAAAGAAAATATGATTACTATTCAAAAATAGATCCTGCCAATAACCTTACTGATAATTATAGGCATATGATTTCAGGTGAAGGTAAGTTTTCAGGTCCAAATGGAATTGAATTACAAGATCTACCTAAGGAATTCACATTGACGATATAATAGAAACCTATGTTCAAGAAAAATAGAAAAAATGTCATCTTTTGATTCAAATTTAAGACAACAAGCCATAGACAATCAACTCAGTCTTGTTGAAAATTCTAAAAATGTTTTAATTCTCAATTCAAATCCTGAATTATTTGAAAAGTCTCTTCAAAATAAAGATTGTAAAATTGAAATTATTAAACTTGAATTAGATGAAATCTTTGATTTTTCAATTTTAAATGGCAAAATATTTCAAGTAATTTTATTAGATAATATTTTACAAAATTATTCTAATCCAAAAATATTTCTCCAAGAAATTAAAAAATTTCTATCCTCTAATGGATTCTTAATTTGCTCATCTTATAATATTAATAATTCAATTAATCGGACAAAATTCTTAGATGGAAATATTGACTCAACTAATCCTATCTTTCAAAACAAACAATTATTCTTTTCATCTTTAGATAAGATTCTTTTATCTCTGTCTGAAATTGGTTTTTCTATATCCAAACTACTTAGGATTAAAAAACAAGTCACTCTTGAAAATCAAACTCAATTAAAGAATTTTGTATTGCCTAAGGAATTACTCACCTCATTTTCAAATGATCTGGAATCTAATACCTTTTTTTATGTTTTCAAGATTGTCCCTAATTCCAAAGTAAATTTTCAAACTAGAAAATTTGTCTCTACATTCTCAAAAAATCTTGTTACTGAAAAGTTAAATGAAATTTTTGATCAGATAAGACTTGATTTTGAGAAAAAAATTGCATACCTTAAAAGCAATCAAGAGCAATATGCTCACATAAAACAAATCATCAAAGACAAAGACGCCTACGCAGAACAACTAATCAAAGACAAGGATGCTCACATAAAACAAATCATCAAAGACAAAGACGCCTACGCAGAACAACTAATCAAAGACAAGGATGAGATAATAAACTCATTACAGCAAAGTTCGGCATTTAAGCTACTTAGAACTCTAGACAAACTTCATAGAAAAAAATAATATTTTTTGATTCATCTTGACTTTGATATGATGTTAGAATCTTCACCAGACATAGCTGCATCCCATGGCTGCCTTTCTTTTTTCATCCATTTTTCCCATCTGTTGATATCTTCTTCTACCATAATCTTTATTAAATTCTTAAAAGTTGTTTTTGGTTTCCATCCTAGTTTCTTCTCTGCTTTTTTGTAATCTCCTCTTAAATTTTGGACATCTAGTGGTCTTAGAAAATGTTTATCTGTTTTAATTTTTAAAGTTGAAATGCCTGCAACTTTACATGCTTCTTTAACAAATTCTCCAACAGAATGCGTTTCATTTGTAGCAAGAACAAAATCATCAGAATTCTTTTGTTGTAGTATTCTCCACATTCCTTCTACAAACTCTGGTGCATATCCCCAATCCCTTATTGCATCAAGATTGCCAAGCTTTAATGATTTTGATAATCCCAGTGAAATCTTTGCTACTTCGTTTGATATTTTTCTTGTTACAAACTCTAATCCTCTTAATGGAGATTCATGATTAAATAAAATTCCATTTGATGCAAATAATCCATATCCTTTGCGATATAATCTGACCATCCAATAACTGTAAAGCTTAGAAACTGCATATGGGCTAATTGGCTTAAACTCTGAATTCTCATTTTTAATTTTAGTACCTTCTTCTCCATACATTTCACTTGATGATGCCTGATAAAATTTGATCTTGTTATTGAATTTTAAAATCTCTTCTAGAATTCTGACTGTTCCAAACCCTGTTACATTACTGGTGTATAGTGGTTGAACATATGATGCTGCAACAAAGCTTTGAGCAGCCAAATGATAGACTTCTTTAGGGTCAGCATAGTTTAATGCCTCTGAAATAGATCTTGAATCTAGAACATCTAATGACAACAAGTCAACTTTATCATAAATATCTAGATAATGCAATCTCCAGAAATTCGGAGTAGATAATCTACGATATCCTCCTACCACTCTGTATCCTTTTTTAAGCAAAAAACTAGCTAGATATGCTCCATCCTGTCCTGTAATTCCTGTAATTAGTGCTGTCTTTATGATAAACTACCTGTTTGTGAAAAAAATGATTAACATTAAAATTTATCTATCCTCTCAAACGGATTTATTTGACTAAATTATATTCAATATATTGGAAACAATTCTTGTAACGGGATGTACTGGTTTTATTGGTTATCATCTGATCCCTAAGTTGATAAAAAAATATAATGTGATTGGATTGTCCACCTCAAAAAATCCACAATTAAAAACTACTCAGATTAAAGCAGATATTACAAAAATTGATAAAAAAACTTTACCTTCAAAAATTTCCAAAATTATTCATTTGGCTGCAATAAGTGATGTTGATTATTGTCAAAAAAATCCCATTAACTCATCCAAAGTTAATATTATTGGAACTCAAAAAATCCTTGAGTTAGCTAGAAGTAATGACTCTCAAGTAATTTTTCTTAGTACTGCTCATGTTTTTGGAACGCCAAAAAATAATCCAATTAATGAAAATTTTCAAAAACATCCTCAATCAATATATGCTGCAACAAAACTAGCTGGAGAAGCGTTATGTGAATCTTATTCTAATTCATATGGTCTTAATATTGGTGTTGCTCGTTTATTCTCAGTTTTTGGACCAAACAGTCCAAAACATACAGTAACTGAAAATATAATTAAACAGATTATTTCTAAAAAAATCATAAAATTGGGTAATCTAAAATCAAAAAGAGATTTTCTATATGTCACCGATGCAATTAACGCAATATTGTTAATTATGAAAAAAAATCATCGTTATAATGAATATAATATAGGAAATGAAAAAAGTTATTCGATTAACCAAATTTGTACAATTTTGAAAAATATATCGAAAAAAGAATTTACCATTAAAATATTCAAAACAAAAATACGTAAAAATGATTCAATCAAATTGGTATCTGATTCTTCAAAACTAAGAAAACTAGGATGGTCACCAAAAACTTCTGTACCTAAAGGTCTTCGACTTACATATGATTGGTATCTAAATAATTCTAATGGATAGTTAAAATTGTATTGTGGGATTTGTAAATCTGAATGTTTTTTACTGTTAATTTGATTTTCAAATGTGATTGATATGATTAGAATTAGTATGCCTATTGATTATGGATTTTTTGCAAATGCCACTAGCCTGAACCTCATTGCTCGTAAAATGTACTTAGAACTGGGAAAACTCATGAATAGTACCAAATCTTTTGTTATCTCAGCTACTCTGTTAAATGATTCTGCAGTGGGAGATGTTAATCAACATTATGATTGTCTCTGTGTTCCAAATATGGGTGGTTATCGTTTTCCAGTAGATTCAACACTTAACAGTAAAAATCTAATTGTAGGTATTGTTGGAATTGATGAAGTTGTTTTAGGAAGAGAAGTATACAAAACTGAAACTGATTGGTTGCAAAACAAACCTATCATTGAGAAAGAAACTACAAAATGGAAACAAAATATTGATATGATAAAATTTGTTACAGTTTCAAATATCTCTGAAAAAAATCAACTTACTGATTATCTAAAAGTCCCTGAAGAGAAAATTCGAGTTATACCATACGGTGTAGACCATGATCTCTTTAAGCCTGCAATAAACAAAGCCGAAACAAGAAAAAAAATATTACAAAAATTTCTTATCAAAGAAACTCCTTATTTTCTTCACATTAGTGAGTCAAACTGGGCTAGAAAAAATGTTTTAAGACTCTTAGAGGCATTTAGGAAAGCCAAATCTTTTGGAATTCCACACAAATTATTGATTGCAGGAAAAAATGATGAACTAATTCACAAAAAAGCAAAATCCATCTCTGATGTGTATATGTTGGGTTTTGTTTCTGATGAAGATCTAACTAACCTACTACAAGCCTGTGATGCTCTGATCAATCCTTCTCTTCATGAAGGATTTGGTCTTCCTATATTAGAGGCAATGGCATGTGAAATACCTGTGATTACTTGTAATGTGTTTAGCCCTCCTGAAATTGTAGGTGAAGGCGGTTTATTTGTAGATCCACGAAACACTGATGATATCTGTACTAAAATTCTGGAAATTGCTAAAAATGAGAATTTTAGAAATGATTTGGCAAAGGCTGGTCTAAAGCGTTCATTAAATTTTTCGTGGGAAAGAACTGCAAGAGAATGGTATAAATTATGTAAAGAAGTTTCCACTGAAAATAACTTTGACTTTGATGACTATTATAACAAATCAGCTTTAAGAACATTAACAACTCTATGTCTAAGTAACCCTAAATTGAAAAAAGATTTTTTTCCATCAATTGTAAAATTTGATTTTACACAATTAATTGAATGGGCATTACATGAGGGTTTTAAAAGTCAAACAATTAAAGATTATCTTATTCCATTAAAAAGTTGGATGGAAGAAAATCAATCTGAACAATCTCTAACAATAAAAAAGGCATGATGAATTCTATGGCAAATAAATTTTCTTTAAAAATCAAATATCTTTACAAGACGTCATTGCAAATTATTAAAGAATTTGGAATTAAATATTATTTTAATTTTGGAATAACTCAATTAAAAAAACAAAAACTAAATCTTTTTTTGAGTGACGAGAATAATTTTGAAGAATTTGAAAATAATCAATTACCAAACCCAGCAGAACAATACACTCTTTGGAAAGAAGAGAAACAAAAAAAACTTGAAATTAGCAATATAAAAAATGACTTTCACATATTGCCAAAAATCACAATTGTCTTAAATTCTAATGAATCTTTAACTCTTTTTTCAAAATCCTTAAAATCTATTGTAAATCAATCTTATTCAAACTGGGAATTATTCATAATTGGAAATTCATATTCAAACAAGGAAATCAGTAATATCATATCCGATTCGAATGATTTCTTATCTGAAAAAATCTCATTTTTAGGTAATTTTGATCAATTTTTTGTCAAAGAAATCAAAACTACGATAAATGGAGAATTTTTATGCTTGATGGAAAAAAATGTTATTTTACAAAATAATGCATTTTATCAAATTATAAAAACAATTAATCAAAAAATTGATTTTGATTTATTATATTCTGATGAGGAGATTATTTTTGAAGATGAAAATAAAATCAAACCTTTTTTTAAACCTGATTGGTCTCCATACCTCTTTCTTCAAATGAATTATGTAGGAAATTTATTTATTTTTTCAAAGAAATTTTTACTTGAAACAGATTTTTCAGAAAAAACACCTATTAAAAATATGACAAATCTTTTACAATACCTTTCTTGTAAAACCAATAATATTTTTCATCTTCCTGAAATTCTGTTTAGTTCATTATATGATAAATCTCAAAACTTTGATTATTTTTTTGATAGAGAAACTATGTCATTAAATTTAAAAAATAAAAAAATCAAAGGTGATGTACAAGAAATTAAAGACACTAAAATTAAAAAAATCGACTTTCAACTAATAGATGAGCCTAAAGTTAGTATTATTATTCCAACAAAAAACAATCAGGCATTGTTAGGTGAATGTATTCATTCTTTAGAATATAACACTGATTATAAAAATTTAGAAATCATAATCATTGACAATAATTCTGATAAAAAAACAAAATCTTATCTTTCATCTCTTCCATATCACGTAATTTCATATGAAGAGAAATTTAATTTCTCAATTATGAATAATCTTGCATTGAAAAAGGCTTCTGGTGATTATGTTTTATTTTTAAATGATGATACTGAATCTATTGAATCAAATTGGCTTTCAGAAATGGTTAGTGTTTGTCAACAAAATGATGTTGGTGCTGTCGGTGCAAAATTGCTTTTCCATAATAATGCAATTCAACATGCTGGAATGGCACATTTAAAAAATGGATTTTTTTTCCACCCTCTCCAAAGGATTCCTTCTAAAAGTAATGAACAATTTAATGTTTTGAATTTAATTCGTGAATGCTCTTCTGTAACTGGGGCGTGCCTTTTAGTAAAACGAAAAATTTTGGATGATATCAGAGAATATGATGAAATCTTTGATGTTTACTATGGTGATTCTGATTTGTGCTTTAAAATCAGAAAATTAGGCTATTCTGTAATTTTTACCCCTTATGCAATACTGCGCCATGATGGCTCAAGTACCATTAGAGAACAATCACAAATTTTTATTCCCGTAGAAAATCAATATGATTTTGTTTTAAAATGGCCTAATGTGAAGAACGGCGATCCATACTACAATCAAAATCTCTCTTATGATTATAATCTAGATATTCCCAATTGACTCTAAATTAGATTCAGTGATAAAAAACATCTAATCCACACCTATACTAATATTTGAAGCATCTTGAGTATTTATCATGAGGGCAATAATCCATGAAATGTGGGATATGCGAAATATCCTCTTTAATTTTGCAATATCTGATATTAAAATTCGTTACAAAAGCTCAGTTTTGGGAATTATCTGGAGTCTAATTGAACCTCTTTTGTTACTTGGAGTGTTGTTTTTTGTTTTTTCAACTCTTTTCAAATTCGAAATTCCAAATTTTCCAATATATCTTCTCTTGGGACTAATTATATGGAATTTTTTTAAAAATTCAACAAACTTTGCATTGTCCAGTTTAGTTAATAGAACTCCTTTACTAACACAGATTTATCTTCCTAAATCTATTCCTGCAATCAGTGCTTGTTTATCTGCATCAATAATGTTGATTATTGAACTTGGAGTTTTAGGAATTTTTATGATGATTTTAGGTTACACTCCTCCAATTACCGTCATTTTATTACCACTCGTATTTGTTATGATGTTAGCTATAATTCTAGGAATTTCACTTCCTCTTTCTGTTCTAAATGTAAAATATAGAGATGTAGAATTCATATGGGGAATTATAATTCATGCGGGATTCTTTGTAACTCCTATTTTTTATAGATTTGATATGTTACCCGAATACCTTCAAAACATATTCCAATTTTTGCCAACAATTCAAATTTTAACAATGGCCCATGATCTTACCTTGTATGGCACACTTCCTTCTGTAAACACTGTTGCTTATTCTATTTTTATGACTGCAATGATATTATTAGTAGGATATGGTATATTTAGAAAATTACAAGCGAGAATTGTGGAGGAATTATAAAAATGACTAATGCATCTATCTCAGTAAATAACGTATCAAAAAGTTTCAGACTATTTCATGAAAAACGTACAACTATCTATGAAAGTATTTCTGGATTTTTCAATAGAAAACAAAATTATGAAATTTTAAAAGCATTAGATAATGTTACATTTGATGTTAGACCTGGTGAGATGTTTGGAATTATTGGTAAAAATGGTGGAGGAAAAACAACATTATTGAGAATAATTTCACGTATAATAAAACCTGATAGCGGCAGTGTTCAGACCAATGGAAAAGTTATTCCATTACTAGCCCTTGGCTTGGGATTTCATCCGGAACTTACAGCCACCGCTAATATTCTTCAAAGTAGTATTCTTTTTGGAATAGGAAAAAAAGAAATATCTTCGAAAATCGATGAAATTATTCAATTTACAGGATTAGAGAAATTTGCCGATACTAAGATAAAGAATTTTTCTGCAGGAATGCAAATGCGTTTAGCATTTGCTACTGCAATGCAAGTTAAACCTGACATTCTTGTTTTAGATGAAGTGTTTGCTGTTGGTGATCTTGATTTTCAAACAAAATGCTATGAAGCAATTTTATCTTTTAAAAAACAAGGGAAATCAATAATTTTTGTTAGTCATGATATGAACGCGATTAAAGAACATTGTGATAGAGTTTTATTTCTTAATAAAGGAAAAGTGGAATCTATTGGAGAACCAAATGAAATAATTAAACTCTATGAAAATTTTTCAAAATCTCACTCAGGTGAACAAGTAAATATTTAATTTTTAAATTTTTGATGAAAAAAACTAAAACACATTTATCATATTTGTTATGACTTGAACTATGCCTTTTACTTTTACTAATTTAAAAATATCTGATGTTATCTTAGTGGAACCCAGATCTTTTTCAGATAATCGTGGTTTTTTCTTTGAAAGTTTCAAGGAGTCTGTCTTTATCTCCAATGGAATCAATACAAAATTTGTACAAGATAATTTCTCTCATTCTATTTATGGAGTTTTACGAGGATTGCATTATCAAAAAAACCCAAAAGCACAAGCTAAACTAGTCACAGCATTAAGAGGGAAAATTTTTGATGTTGCAGTCGATATACGTAAAGATTCCCCAACATATGGAAAATGGGTAAGTGAAATCCTTTCAGAGGATAATCACAAATTACTTTACATTCCAGAAGGATTTGCACATGGTTTTTGTGTTTTAAGTAAAGATGCTGATGTACTTTACAAAGTAAACAACGAGTATTCTCCAGAAAATGAAAGGGGTATAATTTGGAATGATTCAGAGTTAAACATAACATGGCCAATAGATAATCCAATCCTACAAGAAAAAGATTCTAAACTACCCCTCTTAAAAAATGTAGATAATAATTTTATTTACTTACACTAAAGATAAATAAGAAATTCCAAGTTCTAAGATATGAATATTTTAGTTTGTGGCGGTGCTGGATTTATTGGCAGTGCATTTATCAGAAATTATTTCAAAAATAATCCTGAATCTCAAATTATAAATCTTGATGTTCTAACAATTGGTTCTAATCTTGAAAATCTAAAAGATGTAGAAAATAATCCAAATTACAAATTCATTAAAGATGATATTAGGAATGAATCTGTAATTGATGAAATAGTTCAAAATGTGGATGTTATAGTAAATTTTGCAGCAGAATCCCATGTTGATAGAAGCATTGCAAACCCAAAACCATTCCTGCAAACAAACATTCTTGGCACCTATTCCATTTTAGAGGCAATAAGAAAACATGACAAGCAGTTCATTCATGTATCAACTGATGAGATTTATGGAGATGCCCAAGGAAAATCATCCTTTGATGAGGATTCTCAGATAAATCCTAGCAATCCATATGCTGCTACAAAAGCAGCAGCTGACCATCTAGTTGCATCATATCATAGAACTTATGGTATTAACTGCATTACAACAAGGTGTACTAACAACTTTGGAGAATATCAGTTCCCTGAAAAACTAATTCCAAAGACAATTATTCGCTCCATAAAAGACCTCAAAGTTCCACTGTATGGAGATGGAATGCAGATTAGAAGCTGGATTTATGTAAATGAACATGTGAATGCAATAGGTGATTTAATCTCAAAAGGAAAACCTGGTCATGTATACAACATTACAGCATATGAGGAAATAAAAAACAAAACAATTGTAGAAAAAATCTTAGAAATTCTAGGAAAATCAAGTGATATGATAGAATATGTTGGAGATAGGCCAGGACATGACAAGCGATATTCCATTGACTGCTCAAAAATTGAAAGCCAAACAGGATGGAAACCACAATACAACTTTGATGATGCACTAGAACAAACCGTAAACTGGTATCTGCAAAATGAATCATGGTGGGAGCCATTAGTAAATGAGAACACCTTGCATCCGCAGCCCTGGACAATAAAGTAAATCACATCTAGGATTGAATTAAGATGTTGTCCTTGTCTTTATATAGAAAAACTGTCCTACCAAAATATATGCAAAAAGCACACAAAACAGAAAAGCTAAATTCAGACATTGAAGAAAAAGTGAAACTAGTCAAGTCTGGAAAAAAAGGC
>Ga0114931_10009505_pt1 | contig 11644 bp, 11 predicted proteins | sample 2SBtaG_FD_89579 | JGI IMG/M metagenome (GOLD analysis project Ga0114931, IMG submission 89579) | Deep subsurface microbial communities from Kolumbo volcano to uncover new lineages of life (NeLLi) - 2SBTROV14_V59a metaG | ecosystem: Environmental > Aquatic > Marine > Volcanic | place: Kolumbo...
ACACGCATCTCGGTCAATGTCACCGGGCGGCTCGCCTCCGACCCCGCCGGAACCATGGGACCGATCACGGAACTCAAGAACTCCACCGTCAACACCGGCGGGCGCTGGGGCGACTATTACGACATCTCCATCGACCCCACCGATGATCGCACCTTCTGGATCATCGGCGAATATGGGTTCAGTGGCGGGTGGAACACCTGGATCAGCAGTTTCCAGGTCTCCGATGTCTCAGGCCCATTCGCCATTCCCGATTTCGTCGATTTCATCGTCGCGGGTGAATCCGTGACCGTTGATGTTCTCGCCAATGACGGGCACACCGCCGGCGAGCCCCTGCATATCGTGGCCTTCGACGCCGTGACCGCTCAGGGCGGTTCGGTCGCACTCTCGGCGGGTACCGGACCCGACGGCCGCGACGAGTTGCTCTACACCGCACCCCAAGTCTACTCGGGTCCGGATTCGTTCAACTACACCATCGGTGACGACTTCGGCGAAACCGCAGACTCGGTCGTCAACGCCACTGTCTATGACCCGGCGGACATTTTCGCACCTTCAACGCCACCACTCCCGCTGAGTCAGGTGGCTGTGTCCTATTACGATGTGGGTTCGCCATCTTCCATGCCCGACTATGACGCCATGTCGCCGTACGCGACCGATGTGGTCTCGGACATCAACTACACCGCAACCGGTGGCAACTTTGCAACCTCCGGGCGACGGACCAATGTCGGTGCCCGCTTCGAGGGATATGTCAGTGTCCCCGAACTCGGAGCGTACAGGTTCTACACCACTTCGGACGATGGCTCTCTTCTGTACATCGACGGGCAACTCGTCGTTGACAATGATGGCAACCATGCCATGACCGAGCAGTGGGGCGTCGTTGCCCTCGAACCGGGGCTCCACGCCATCCGCGTTGATTTCTATCAGGGTGGGGGGAGCTCCGGGCTCATCGTCGAGTACGAAGGACCGGGTGTGGTCCGGGGACCCATCCCCGCAGGTGCGTACAGGCATGACAACCCATGCCCGGCCGATCTCGTCCCGCCAATGGGTCTCATCGACTTCTTCGATATCCAGGTCTTTCTCGGGCTCTTCAGTTCCCAGAACCCGATCGCGGATATCAACTATGACGGGAACTTCGATTTCTTCGATGTTCAGTTGTACCTGCTCCTCGTCAGCGATGGATGTCCATAACTGACTGGTTCGATTCATCCGGCTCGATTCCGGTGGCGACGGGCGGGCAGCGCCTGTCGCCGCTAGGATCGTTCCGATGAAACTCCCTGCCGACCGTGTCGAGAACTTTCGCAAAGCCTTCGATGGCCGTGCTGTGTGCGTGACCGGTGGAGCCGGGTTCATCGGTGGACACCTCGTCGACGCCCTCGTTTCCGTCGGGGCCATCGTCACCGTACTCGACGATCTTTCAAACTCGACGACCGACCATCTCTGCGAGTTGATCGACCTCGAACCCGATCGCGTCCGCTTCGTTCATGGCTCGCTGCTCGAAGACGCCGCCCTCGAAGAAGCCATCGACCCGGGAACATCGTTCGTTTTTCATCTCGCTGCCATCGGGTCCGTCCCGCTTTCTCTGGAACAGCCCGAGCGGACCTGGGATGTCAACGCCACCGGCACGCTGCGCGTGCTTGAGCGCACACGGGCGGTTGATGCGGATCGGCTCATCTTTTCCGCCTCCTCGTCGGCCTATGGCGACGCTGAGGGACTTCCCAAACGCGAAGACATGCCGGTTTCACCGACTTCGCCCTATGGGGCTTCCAAGGCAGCAGCCGAGGCCCTGGTCGCATCGTGGGCCCACAGTTACGGGCTGAGCACCGTCAACTTGCGCTATTTCAATGTCTTTGGCCCACGCCAACCGGCCGACAGCGCCTACGCCGGGGTCGTCGCGGCCTTTGCCAAGGCCATCCTCGCCGGGGAGCAACCCATCATCTATGGCGACGGCACGCAGACCCGCGACTTCACCTTCGTCGCCAACGCCGTCCTCGCCAATCTGCTTGCAGCCACCTCCAGCCACAAGTTCGTCGGCGAGATCATCAATGTGGGCACAGGCAGACGGATCTCGGTGGCCGAGATCGCCGCCATCATGGCCGAGGCCGCCGGTACACCCGAACTCAAACCCGAGTTTCGACCCGCCCGCCACGGCGATATCCTCCACTCTCAGGCCGATATCTCCCGGGCAGGCAAACTGCTCGGGTTCGAACCGTTTACAACCCTTGAACAGGGGGTCTGCGAGACCCTCGACTGGTTCAGAGGGGTTTTTGCCAGCGGGGGACAGTCGTCGTGAGCAGCGTTTGGCAGAGTCTGATCGGGCTCATCCGTCTGGGTTCCATGATGCTCCGGGCGCGCGGCGGCCCGCGCGGGCCGTACTGGACTTGGCGCCATCAGACCGCTTTCGGCTTGCATCCCGGCGTCTCCCGTGCGATGATATTCAAGGCTGCCCGAGACTACAGCCGATGGATTTCACTCATGCGCCGAATCTAGAAATGGGGTACCAGAATCATGGCCAACAACAATAACTCGTTCGTCAAGGCATTCCTGCCGGGGCTCGTCATCGGGCTCATCGTCGGCGGGATCGCCGGAGCGGTTCTACCGGAACTGTTCACACCGACAAAACTCCCCAGCAATACCAAGGGATCGGGCGGAGCCACCATCAACCGTGACGCCAATGACCCCGGGCTCGGTGACCGCGAGTTCGAAGGCGAGCCCATGCCCGACCTGAATCTTCCCGAAGGTGAAGTCCCGGATCAGGTCCCCACCGAACCCGATGGAGACGGCACCTCCGACGGGGGATAACCTCCTCCCATGCTCGATTCGACGCAGGCAAAGAGAATCGCGATTCAGGACGCCGAAGCCCTCGAGATGCTCGGCGTGGACTTCGTCCGCGTCAATCCCAAGTGCGGATTCTCCATTTCGACACAGTCGGATTCCGGTTCGGCCAGTTCAGGTGCGTCATCGGATGAACGCGCCCGTCGCCAGGCGTTGCTCGATGAGATTCTCGCCCGGTATGAAGCTGACGCACCGCATCAGCATTTCCCGACCGATCACACCAGAATCGTCTTTGGCGACGGCGACCCATGTGCCCGGCTGGTCTTCGTGGGTGAAGCTCCCGGAGCCGACGAAGACCGTGAGGGGATTCCCTTTGTGGGCAGGTCCGGGGTACTGCTCAACAAGATGATCGCAGCCATGGGGTTGTCGCGTGAGACGGTCTACATCTGCAATGTGCTCAAGGTCCGTCCGCCGGGCAATGCGACTCCGACCCCGGAGCAGGCAGCCCTGTGTGCGCCGTATCTCTATGACCAGTTGAGGGTTATCAAGCCGGAGGCGATTGTCACCCTCGGTCGCCCGGCGTCGCAGTTGCTGCTCGAGCGGACGGATTCGATGCGGGACATGCGTGGGCGTTGGTTTGATTTCCCGCCGCCCGGGGGGATGCACTCGCCCGAAGGGTTCGACACCCCGATTCCGGTGATGCCGACCTACCACCCGGCGTTCCTGCTCCGCCAGAACACCCGCGAGAACAAGATGAAGGTGTGGTCAGACCTGCAGCAGGTCATGGCAAGGCTCGGGCTTGAGGCACCGGCACGCCAGGGTTGAACCTTTCTCTAGTTGAACGCAGTTATTTCTTCAAGACTTTCCAGTGAGCGGGACGCTCGAGTTTGATGCCATCCCTGGTCCGAACCACATCGGGCAACTGGCAGCGTTCGAGCGTGCGTTGCCAGATCTGAATCTCGTCGTCAGAAGCATGGGCGAGATCTGTCGATCGACGGCCGGGCGGGAATGCCACTGTGACATGAACCGGCAGTTGCTCTTTCTTGATGACTCGAACAGGAGGTACCAAATCACTGTCACCTGAAACAATAATGGCATGGTCGATTCGGTGTTGGAAACCATCAGCCAGTACTTGGGACGCGAGTTGCACATCCGTCATTTTTTCCTCTGGTTTGGTCCAGATATTTTTGCAAGCATGACAACGGAGCGGGTTGGTCATAAAGTGTCCAGTCACGATTTCGATGCCACCGTGTGCTTCGAGTGCATCGAGGTACAAGGTTTGGCGGGCACGAGATTGATCCCGTTTTCTGCCCCGCTCGGGGGTATCGGTTGGAAACGCTCCCGAAATCCGTGATGTGCCGTAAACAACACGAACAACTTGATTGTTTTTCCGACAAAGTGCTTCGGCCAATGCCCGAATGTCAAGCTAGTACAGATGGCGAAGTCTCTTGGAACGCATTCCAAAATACAGGTTGAAGCTATCAATGTACACTCCAGTTCGAGCCGATGAAACGCTTGACATGGTCGGTTTTCCTGTACATAATGACCTGTAGTAACCACCCCGGGGATAGCATCCTCGGGCCTGCGCCCGAAAGGGCGTTTTTTGTTGCGCCACTTCCGAACAAAACAGGATATACAGCAAAACGAGCCCTAAATCAGTGAGATTTGGTATGGGCTTTGAATTTCGAAATAGAGCGTCCTGATTGCACGCAATCCATATTTTTCCAATTTTCACAAGTCATGATGCAACCAAATCCGACGAAGTGTCGTAGACTGTTCTTGCCGGGTCTGTGCAAAAATGTTTGATTCGCTCAGCTCGGTTCCAAAGACCCCCACGAGACTCGGCGCTTGGGCGCGTGCCCAGGTGCCGGGTTCTTTTTATGGGTGATTCTGCTGAGGGGCGATTGATGCGATTGATGGAGCGATCAGGGCTCGGGGTCGGTTTCGACCTTGTCGCTGTAGTCGATGGCCGTCGAATCGGGGAGTTTGGTGATCCGGGTGATGGCGAAACTCGTCCGGGGCTCGCGGGCGATGGCGAGTTCAAACTCGATCTTGTCGCCGACCTTGATACCATCGAGGTGGACATTGGGTCCGAGGGTATCGAAGGGCATTTCCATTGATTTCATGCCGGGGGTGCCATCGGGGTTCTCGTGGACCTTGCCGTCCTTGTCCTTGAAATCTGGTATGGCTTCGTGGTGGATGCGCAGGGTGGCGCGTGGGTCTGCGCCGATGGGCAAGGCGGTGACGACGCCTTTGACGACATAGACCTCGGTGGGGGCTGCGACCGCGTTGAAGGATGATTCGGCGGATTTTTCGGCTTTTTTGGAGCAGCCCGAGAGAAGGGTGGTTGCCAGGATGCAGGCCACGAGGAGCCGGGCGACCGGAGGCCTCCCACCCTTCGTATGGTCAAGGATGTTGTTCATGGCAGGGGGCATCAGGCTGATTTAATGGAAATGTACTTCGACACCGACTCGAGGTCGGCAGCGAGATCGGGTGTCCAGGGCATGGTCCACGAGGTGCCGGTTTCGACGCGGGCGATGCGGGCTGCCTTTTCGCGGTCATACCACATGCGGCCGCCACGGATGTAGGCGTGCATGCGTTTGCGGCGGAGGTTCTGGGCACGGCGCAGCCCGTGCTTGATCGTCGGGTCGCGACGCATCAGACGCGAGATGGTCAGGCTCGGAGCCTTGGCCCTGGGGACCGTGTTAATGGTGCATTCGATCGACTGACCGGGCTTGAAGGACATCGCACTGACTCCGTGATGCAAAAGGTTGATTCAAACGGCGCACGCAGCCTCCCGCTGGTGACAAACCGAGCCCGGAAGTGTAGCCCGGCAGGCGTCTTTATCCACCCTTGCCCGGGCTCTGACCTACAGTCTTCCAACACTTTATTCAGGAAGGCACCATGACAGAGACACAACCTCCCCAGCCCCCTCAGCCTCAGTTCGACGCGGACCAGCCACACCAACTGCGACCCAAACTGCGCAAGATCCGCGGGTTTCCCGTCGGCGCCCAGGGACCCGATGGCAAGCAGCAGGTGCTTTTGGGGCTCGCGGATGCCCAGCAGATCTCGGACAAGATGGTGGCCACGGTCCCCGCTGCCCAGACGATCCTGCCTCTTTTTGATGGGACCAGAACGCCCGACGAGGTCGCATCGGAGATTGGGCAGGGATGTACGCCCGAGTTCGTCGAGAACCTTGTCGCCCAGTTGGATGATGCCGGGTTGCTCGAAGGGCCACGATTTGATGAGATGCTCACCAGCTTCCGGGATGAGTTCGACAGCTCGGATACGCTCCCACCCGGGTCGTCTGTGCAGATTGCGGAAGCCCTTGCAGCACAAGCACTTGGGGAGGATTCGACCGAAGAGGAGCGTCAGGCGGCGGCTCCGGACAAGTTGCGGGAGGCGTTTGACCAGTGGATCGACCAGGCCCTGTCCAAAGCCACCGACCCGAGCCTCGATGAACTTCCCAAAGCCATCGTGGCGCCGCATATTGACTACCCGCGTGGATGGATCAACTACGGAGCGATCTGGGGCCGACTTCGCGTGGCGGACCGCCCGGACCGGGTGGTGATCCTCGGGACGAATCACTTCGGGTTCGCCTCGGGCGTCTGTGGGTGTGATAAAGGCTTCGAGAGCCCATTCGGGGTCTGCGAGGCGGATACGGACCTGATCGATCGGCTCGGGGAGGCTTTGGGTGATGAGGACAAGGCCAAACTTTTCGAGCACCGGTACGACCATGAGCGGGAGCACTCGATCGAGCTGCAGATCCCGTGGATTCAACACTGTCTGGGTGCGGATGATGATGGGGCGTTTCCCAAGGTCTTTGGCGTGCTGATTCATGATCCGGCTGTCAATAATGGCGAGAGTTACGACGGGAACGGGCTGGCGCTCGAGCCTTTTATCGAGGCCATGAAGAAGGTGCTGGCTGATTTACCCGGTCGGACGCTGGTGGTCAGTTCGGCGGATTTGAGTCATGTGGGTCCGGCGTTCGGGGATCAGCAGAAGATGGCCGGTGAGGATGAAGAGGCCAAGGCGTTCCGCGAGCAGATTGCCAGGCAGGATCAGGAGCTGCTCAAGTTCGTGGTGGATCGCAAGCCGGACGAGTTGGTCGCTTCGATGGCGTGGCAGCAGAATCCGACGCGGTGGTGTTCGGTGGGGAATCTGGTGGCGGCGCTCAAGATCGTTGAACCGGACGAGGTGAAGTTGTTCAGTTATGTGGCTGCGATGGACCCGCAGGGGGCGAGCCTGGTCAGTCAGGCCGCCCTGGCGATGCGTTGATGCTCAGTGCGTTGGAGATCGCGGGTCTGGTTGGGGGTGCGGTTCTCGGACTTTGCGGGCTGGTCATGTTGCGATGGGGTCGAACACGGCTTTCATCTTCTGGAGATGTGGATGAGGGCGTTCTTGGGATGCTGCTGGGGCATTTCAGTTTGCCGAGTCGGTATGTGATTGGGTTCTGCTTGTTGCTTTTGGGGTATCACCTGATTGCGTACAGCATCCCGGGGCATGTGCTCTGGCTTCGGATTCCTGCGGATCGGTTGTGGATGCTTGGAGTTGGCGTGGCGGTTGTGGTCGGTGGGTCGTTGCTTCTGGATATGCGTGAGTCCCGGTGAATGTGTGTCACCTGTCTGTCACGATCAGGCGTGCGGGTCGGAACAGGCCGAGGATGATCTCGTATCCTTTGAGCGGTTGGTGTGCGAGCAGGCCGACCTCGGGGCGCGAGACTGTGTAGGATCGTCGTCCCGGAAGGCGGGAGCAGTCTTGATTTCGTGAGTGGGTTTCGTGAGTTGACAGACCAGAAGCGGGGAGTGCCATGGCATCTTCGAATATCAGTTGGGGCATCGAGATCGGGGCGGCAGGCGTGCGGGCGATCAAACTCGCCGCGGACGGCGACGCGGTCAAAGTCTTGAAGTTTGCATCGTTTGATCATGCCAAGGTGCTTTCGACACCGGACATTGATCAGGACGATGTGATGCGGGTGGCGATCGGGACGCTGGCGAGTCGGTATGACTTGTCAGGTGCTCAGATTGCGATTTCGATTCCGGGGCATCAGAGTTTCGCGCGGTTTGCGAAGTTGCCTCCGGTCGAGCCCAAGAAGGTGCCGGACATTGTCAAGTTCGAGGCGGTGCAGCAGATACCGTTCCCGCTTGAAGATGTCGAGTGGGACTTCCAGACCTTCCTGAGTCCTGATTCGCCCGAGGTCGAGGTCGGGATTTTCGCTGTGATGCGTGAGCGGATCATGGAGCGGCTGACGCTGCTCGAGGATGTCGGGATCACGCCTGATATTGCGACCTTGAGTCCGTTGTCGGTCTACAACGCCTTTGCGTATGACCTGGATTTTTCGGAGAACACGCCTGGGACGATTCTGCTCGATATCGGGACCCTGGCGACGGACCTGGTGATTGCCCATTCCGGGCGTGTGTGGGTGCGGACCTTCCCGATTGGTGGGCATCAGTTTACCGATGCGTTGGTTGAGACTTTCAAGGTGCCGTACTCGAAGGCGGAGAAGCTCAAGAAGGAAGCGGAGAAGACCAAGCACGCGCGGCATGTGTTCCAGGCGATGCGGCCGGTGTTTACGGATCTCGTGCAGGAAGTGCAGCGGTCGATCGGGTATTACCAGTCATTGCATCCGGATGCGGAGCTCAAGAGGCTCATCGGGACGGGTTCGACCTTCCGCCTGCCGGGGCTTCGCAAGTATTTGAAGCAGCAGTTGCAGCTCGATGTGTATCGGCTCGAGCAGTTCAAGAAGATTTCGGTCGATGATGCCCATGCAGGTGAGTTCCAGACGGCGTCGCTGAATCTGGCGACGGCGTATGGGCTGGCGCTTCAGGGGCTCGGGCTTGCGTCGCTGAATGCGAACCTGATGCCTGTGGCGATGGTTCGTGATGCGATGTGGAAGCGGAAGGTTGGTTGGTTTGGCGCGGCGGCGGCGGTTGCGGCGGTTGCCAGCGGGGCGTGGTTTGTGCGTCCATTCCTTGACAATGCCGCGATTACGGCTGCGGGTACGCCCGCGCAGTTCAGCCAGGCGATCAACGAGGCGAACGCGACCAAGGCCCGTGCTCAGAGTGCGGGGGTGCTTTCCGGTTCGGATCAGGCACTCAATGCTGAGGAGATGATCAACCTGATTGATACGGATCAGGTTTACGCCCATGTGGTGGCGGACCTCGGGCAGATGTTCGAGAAGGCCGACGAAGTGGGGCGGGGCATGATTCCCGGAGGCGAACCGGCGTTTACGATGTTGTCGCTGAGCACCGACTTCCGCGAGGGTGAGAAGAAAGCAAGTCAAGCCGAGGATCCCAACGCGAGGTTCAATCCGCCGCCGGGCGGGCGAAACGAGTTTGATCCGGGTGGGATGGACAACATGTTCGTTGATGTTCAGCGTGTGAATCGTGGTGGTCGCAAGAACCCGGCAGCCCAGGGCGGTGACCCGGATGAGGTGAAGGCGGTCAAGCGCATTCGCGTTGAGATGGTGGTGACGACGACGCACCCGGAGCCTCAGGACTTCATGGATGATTCGATCCAGGCGTGGCTGCAGGAGAACGGGCATCGCGCGGATGTTCCATACACGATTTTTTATGACGATGAGTTGCTCGATTTTGAGAAACTGTCCGAGGACGGTCGCCCGACGATGCGTCGTCCGGGGGTTCGTCCGCGTCGCCCCGGTCGGTCTGGCGGCTCTCCGGGTATCACGACCATCATTGATCCTGGCGGAGGTCCGGGGACTTTTAATCCGGATGAGCGCGGTGGTGGCGGCGGGTTCCAGGGCCTTTCACGCGGTTCGCGTGGGGCGGGTGATCTGGATCAGATGGCCCCGATCGAGCCGCCGGAGGATCGTTCCGCGGCCCCGACGGGGCAGTTTACCGTGGTGTGGTTCGTGTTGCTTGAACCGCTGGCAGATGATTCGCAAGGGGGTGACGAGTGAAGGGCATACTGGCAATTCTCAAGGGCCGACTGGTCATTGTGATTCTGAGCGTGTTGATCGTGGCGATGTTGCCCGCGGCGTGGTTCGTGTCCGGCAAGATGAACGCGAAGATTCGTGAGCAGCAGACCAAGGCGTATCAGGATGAAGCGGCGAAGATCAAGCGGGCCCAGCGTGTGACCTATACGCTCCCGCGGATCAGCGAAGCCGAGTCGGCCGACGCGCTGAGTGTCTCGCGGGCACCCAATGATCGGGTGACCAAGTGGTTCGAGGCGCAGCGAGCCGAGCGTGAAAAGCAGATTCACGAGATCACGAGCCGGGTTATCGAGTTCAACCGCGATTCGCATGACCGCTTGATCGAGGCATTTCCGCCAGCGAAGGATGCGGACACGCGGACGATGCGGCGTTCGGCGCTGGAACTGGCCCGGGCAATCACGGGCGATGGGCGCGGGTATGAACGCTCGGCCTACGAGATTCTTTTCGAGCAGATGGGCGCGGGCAAGGCACCTGATCGTGACGCAGTGACCCAGGCGGTCGCGGAGTTTGAAGAGCGGGAGACTGATCGTCTGCGCAACTTGGCCGGTGAAGATGAGCGGTTGAGTGAAGATCAGCAGAAGGAACTGGCCGACGAACTTGTCGAGCGGCGCATCGGTGAGTATCGGCGTGTGGCGCGTGATATTTCGTTCTATGGGTCGCCGGCAGCGGTGACTGGCGAGCAGGATCAGTACGGCGGCTCGTTCGGTCGTCCGTCGCAGCGAGGCTTTGACAGTAATGCGTATTCGGAGATTCCCGTGGTTGTTCCCGAGGAACGCCCCACGCTTGCGCAGGGGTATATCTGGCAGTGGGACTACTGGGTGATCGAGGATATTTTGCGTGCGGTCGCGCGTGCGAACACGGACGCTGCGGGGGATCCGACGCCGGTGGACCTGTCGGTGGTCAAGCGGGTCGATTCGATCCGGATTGAAAAGTTCACGATTCCGGATTCGGATTCCGAATCGGCGGACACCACGGGGTTTGGCGGCATGATGGGTTCGAGTTCGGACAACCCGACCGGAACCGAGCGGGTCACGATCACCGGTCGCAAGTCGGGTGATGGCGCTTATGACCTTCGGCGAGCGACGGTCGAGGTGATCGTGTCGCCGTCGCGATTGATTGAGTTCCTCGATGCGATCAAGGCGACGAACCTGATGACGGTGACGGACCTTGATCTTGAAGATATCGATGTGTGGTCGGATCTCGCCGATGGATATTTCTATGGCGATGACGAGTATGTGATGCGGGCGACGATTCAGATCGAATCGGTGTGGCTGCGTGACTGGACCAAGGAGTTCATGCCCGAGTCGGTACGCAAGGCTCTGGGCATCGCGGACGAGCCTGTGACGACGGATGACCAGGGCTGATAGGAAGAAAAGGGAAACGGCATGAAACTCAAAGGCATCAGCACAGTCGAGCAGCACATCGAAAAGATCGTGCTTGGCGTGGTCGTCGTCATTCTGCTGGCGGTCGTCAGCCTCCAGTTCCTGTATCAACCCAACCGGATCGAAGCCGGTGGCAAGACCATTGCGCCTCAGGAGGTGTTTGGTCAGCTCGAGACGGATGTCAACAAGTTGCGGGCGGCGGTCGATGATCCGAATCCGCCTCTGCCTGATGTGGAGACACCGAGCCTGATCTCGGAACTGGACCGGGCGCTCAAGCCGGATTCGGGGTTGCCCAGGGAGCTGAATGTCGCGTTTGGCAAGGCGCCGAAGATCGGTGGCGACGAGACGATCGGACCGGTCGCAGATGGACCCATCATGGCGATGACGATTGCCGAACCTGTCTCCCCGACGGCGTATGCGCAGTGGGTGACGGCGGACCCGTATGCTGTTGAGGAAAACGAAGCGCTCGCGGCGTACCTGCCTGCGGAGCAGCCTTTCGATACGGTTGGTGTCTCGGTGGAGACGGTTGTTGACGGGGAGA
>Ga0114931_10009506_pt1 | contig 11643 bp, 8 predicted proteins | sample 2SBtaG_FD_89579 | JGI IMG/M metagenome (GOLD analysis project Ga0114931, IMG submission 89579) | Deep subsurface microbial communities from Kolumbo volcano to uncover new lineages of life (NeLLi) - 2SBTROV14_V59a metaG | ecosystem: Environmental > Aquatic > Marine > Volcanic | place: Kolumbo...
AATCAGCCGACAGCGCAGGTGGTGTACCTGCATTCGGAGCGTTTTGTCGCCGATATGGTCAAAGCGCTGCAGCATAATGCCATCAACGAATTCAAGCGCCATTACCGCTCGGTGGATGCGCTGCTGATCGACGATATCCAGTTTTTCGCCGGCAAGGAACGCTCCCAGGAAGAATTCTTTCACACCTTCAACGCCCTGCTGGAAGGACAGAGCCAGATTATCCTGACCTGCGACCGTTATCCCAAAGAAGTCGTCGGCCTGGAAGAACGGCTGAAATCCCGTTTTGGCTGGGGTCTGACCGTCGCGATCGAACCGCCGGAGCTGGAGACACGCGTGGCTATTCTGGTCAACAAGGCGCTGCAGGCCAATATCGAGCTACCCAACGACGTCGCATTCTTTGTCGCCAAACGTATCAACTCCAATATCCGCGAACTCGAAGGCGCCCTGCGCCGCGTCATTGCCAGCGCACGCTTCACCGGCCGTAGCATCGATCTGGCGTTCGCCAAAGAAGCCTTGCGCGATCTGCTGGTTTTGCAGGATAAGCTGGTATCGGTGGAAAATATCCAGAAAACCGTGGCGGAGTATTACAAAATCCGGGTCGCGGATTTATTGTCGGCGCGCCGTACACGCTCCATTACCCGTCCTAGACAGGTGGCGATGGCGCTGGCCAAGGAATTGACCAGCCACAGTCTGCCGGAGATCGGCGAATGGTTCGGTGGCCGTGATCACACCACGGTGTTGCACGCCTGCCGTAAGGTCAACGAATTGAAGGAATCGGACCTCCGCATAGCCGAAGATTATAGTAACCTGTGCAGAATACTGACCACATAATGTGGATAGCCGGTGGATAAACTTGCCGAGTCAAAGTTTTCCGATATTATCCACAGGTGGCCCACAGTTTCCGGGCTGGTTTTGAGCCCCAATATATAGATCTAACTATTTGTATATAATAGTTAAATTAGCGCTTATCAACAGTTTTTTGCGGCCTTAATTATAACTATTGAAGATATATAAAGGATATATAATTAATGAAATTCACTGTTGACCGGGAGGTGCTGTTAAAGCCGCTCCAACAAGTCATTGGTGTTGTCGAACGTCGCCAGACGTTGCCGGTGCTGGGTAATCTACTACTGGTCGCGAGCGACAAGGGACTGAAGATCACGGCGACGGATTTGGAAGTGGAGATTCAGTCGCGAGTTGATGTAGATATCGATGAAGCCGGTGAAATTACCCTACCGGCCCGTAAGCTGGTTGATATCTGCAAGGCTTTACCCGAAAACGCCAGTATTCAGTTCAGAATGAAAGACCAGAAAGCGCAGATACGTTCCGGCAAAAGCCGCTTTACCCTGGCAACATTACCCGCGGAGGATTTCCCGCTGGTCGAGCCGATAAAGGGTGACTGTAATTTCACTATTGTGCAGAACAAACTCAAAGAACTGATTGAGCGCACACAGTTCTCCATGGCACAACAGGATGTGCGTTATTACCTCAACGGCTTGATGCTGGAAATCAGTAACGGTCAGCTGCGAGCGGTCGCAACCGATGGCCACCGACTGGCCATGTGCGATATGCCGGTGGATATTGCCATCGGTGAATCCCGCCAGGTGATCGTACCGCGCAAGGGTATTCAGGAGCTAGTGCGTCTGCTGGAAAACAGCGATGAACCCGTGCAGGTCAATGTCGGCAGTAACCACATCGGTATCAGCAATGCGGATATCCGTTTTACCTCCAAGCTGGTCGACGGGCGATTTCCGGATTACGACCGTGTTGTGCCCAAGGGTGGCGACAAATTGGTGCTCGCCGACCGAGAGCTGTTGCGTCAGGCCTTGTCACGCACGTCCATTTTATCGAACGAGAAATACCGCGGCATCCGATTGAATCTTGATAAAAATATAATTAAAATACAAGCACATAACCCAGAACAGGAAGAAGCTGATGAAGAATTCGAGGTCGACTATAAGGGTGGCGGTCTGGAGATCGGTTTTAACGTAACGTACCTGCTGGATGTGCTCTCGACACTGCGTGGCGACAACATCGAAATTACGCTCAGCGATTCCAACAGCAGTTGCCTGCTGCGGGAGCCCGGTACCGGCCAGTATTGCTACGTGGTTATGCCGATGCGGCTTTAACCCGCCGAACCTTATGCCTGCGATCGCCAGGTTTAACGTTGGGGTTCAGTACACCATCCAGCCCCGATGCCCATAGTTTCACTATCAGTCAGCCGATTTCGCAACCTGCATTCGGCTGAACTCCATTTTTCCCCCCAGATCAATCTGTTCGTCGGTGAAAACGCGGCGGGTAAAACCAGCTTACTGGAAGCTTTGTTCGTACTGGCCCGCGGCCGTTCATTTCGAACGCGTCAGTTGGACGAACTAATCCAAAGCGAACAGAGTGATTTTCAGTTGGTGGTACAACTCGACAATCCGGTGGGTCGACACCTGCCGGTGGGGATACGGCACAGTGGCGGTCGTTTGGAGTGCCGTATCGATGGTCGTCCGGCACGGCGTCTTTCGCAGCTCGCAACGCTTTTCCCGGTTCAGTGGTTGGGCGGCAATCTCCATACCTTGATTGAAGACGGCCCGGCTTATCGGCGACAGTTTCTCGATTGGGGATTGTTTCACGTGAAACCAGAATACGCCGTTCACTGGAAACGTTTTCATAAACTGCTCAAACAACGCAACGCCGCGTTGAGAAAAGGAGCGACCAGCCGTGAAGTGCTGGCCTGGAATCCGGATCTGGCGGAAGCGGCTGAAAGTCTGGATCACTATCGGCAGGATTACCTAAAGCAGTTGTCGCACGCCTTAGCAGCAATTAATCCGAAGTTTCCCACTTTGAATGCGCCCGTAAGCGTTACTTACCAAAGGGGTTGGGCTGCTGACATAACCTATCTTGATCAATTGAAAGAAAACTGGGAAAAGGACCGTGAGCGCGGTTTTACCCGCCTGGGGCCGCAGCGTGCAGAACTTAGCTTCAGCGTCGATGACAAGCCGGCCCGCGAACAACTCTCTCGCGGACAACAGAAAGTATTTATTACTGCTCTGCAACTGGCGCAATCGTCGCTTTTGTATCAGCAGTCGGGTAAAAGCAGCCTTTTCCTACTCGATGACATTGGCGCTGAACTGGATAGCGCCAATCAGCGCATTATTCTCCGCTTGCTTGCCGCCATGAACGCACAGGTTTTTGTAACAACAATAGAGGAACCGCAGATTCCCACGGATATCGAGGCGCTGGTCAGACGGTTTCACGTGAAACACGGGGTGGTCACGGAAGTGGTATAATCTGCGATCAGGTTACGGAAAGATACTTATGAGCGAAAAACCCAGTTACGACTCCTCCAATATTAAAGTATTAAAGGGCCTCGATGCCGTTCGCAAAAGACCGGGCATGTATATCGGCGACACCGACGATGGCACCGGATTGCACCACATGGTCTTCGAAGTCGTGGATAACTCCATCGACGAGGCGCTAGCCAATTATTGCTCAGAGATCAGTGTAAAGCTGCACAGCGATAATTCTGTCAGTATCGCGGACGATGGCCGCGGTATTCCGGTCGATATTCACCCGGAAGAGGGGCGTTCGGCGGCAGAAGTGATTATGACGGTGCTGCACGCTGGTGGTAAGTTCGATGACAATTCCTACAAGGTGTCCGGCGGGCTGCACGGCGTCGGGATATCGGTGGTTAATGCCTTGTCCGAATACCTTAGGCTGACGATAAAGCGCGAAGGTAAAGTGTATTACCAAGAGTACGTCAACGGCGAGCCTCAGGAGCCGCTCAAGGCTATTGGCAGCACGGATCAGACCGGCACCGAGGTCACCTTCAAGCCCAGCACAACGATCTTCACGGATACCGAATTTCACTACGATATTCTAGCTAAACGACTGAGGGAGTTGTCGTTTTTGAATTCCGGCGTACGCATAAAAATTACCGATGAACGCACTGACAAGCAGGATGTTTTTGAGTACCAGGGCGGTATCCGCGCCTTTGTAGAGCACCTGAACAAGAACAAAACACCGTTGCACCAGACGGTGTTTTACTTCACCGGTCAGAAAGACGGGGTAGGTGTCGAAGTCGCCATGCAGTGGAACGACTCTTACCAGGAAAACATTTTTTGCTTTACCAACAATATTCCTCAGCTGGATGGCGGCACCCACCTGGCTGGTTTTCGCGCGGCACTGACGCGCACCCTCAACCAGTATATGGAGCGCCAGACCAGCAAGAAGAACAAAGTGAATACCACCGGCGACGATATGCGCGAGGGCCTGGTCGCGGTATTGTCGGTCAAGGTACCCGATCCCAAATTTTCTTCGCAGACCAAAGACAAGCTGGTTTCGTCCGAAGTCAAAGGCCTGGTTGAATCCTTGGTATCGGAGAAACTAGAAAGCTATCTCCTTGAATATCCAGTGGATTCTAGGTCTATCACCGCTAAAATTTCAGAAGCAGCGATGGCGCGTGAGGCGGCCCGCAAGGCGCGGGAAATGACCCGGCGTAAGGGCGCGCTGGATATTGCCGGCCTGCCAGGCAAGCTGGCGGACTGTCAGGAGCGTGATCCGTCGCTAAGCGAGCTCTACCTGGTGGAGGGAGATTCCGCCGGGGGTTCCGCCAAACAGGGCAGGGACCGAAAAACGCAAGCGATCCTGCCGCTCAAAGGCAAAATCCTCAATGTGGAGAAAGCGCGCTTCGACAAGATGCTGTCTTCCGCCGAAGTCGGCACCCTGATCACGGCCCTGGGCTGCGGCATCGGCCGGGACGAGTTCAATATCGACAAGCTTCGGTACCATCGCATTATTATCATGATCGACTCCGACGTTGACGGTTCGCACATCCGCACGCTGCTGTTGACCTTTTTTTATCGCCAGATGCGCGCGCTGATCGAAAACGGCTACGTGTATATTGCCCAGCCGCCTTTGTACAAAGCCAAAAAGGGCAAACAGGAACAATACGTCAAAGACGATGCCGCCTTGCAGGAATACCTGATGCAGGCTGCCCTGGACAAAGCCAGTCTTTTCGTTAACACCGGAGCGCCGGCGTTAACCGGCCCCGGATTGGAATCACTGGTGCAGCAGTACATGACAGTGATGGCGGCGATTAACCGCCTGCAACGCCGTTACAATTTTATCGTACTGGAAAAAATGCTTTACATGCCGGCGCTACTGGAAGTCGATTTACACGACCAGCCAAAAGTCGAAAGTTGGTGCAGCGAACTGGAACAGCGTATCAATACGCAGATAAAAGCCGGTGAGCGTTTACAGATTGAGCTCGAAGCCGATGGTGACCACGAAGGCTTTGCGATTCACATCCGTAAACTGACTCACGGCATACTATCGAGTGAACAAACTATCCCCAGCGAATTTTTCGCCAGCGCCGAGTATGGCCGAATGGTCACGCTGGGGGAACAGCTCGATGGTTTGTTGGGTGAAGATGCCTACATTCAGCGCGGTGAAAAACAACAGCCGGTCATAAGCTTCCGGCAGGCCATGACCTGGTTAATGGATGAAGCCAAGCGCGGCCAGCATATCCAACGTTATAAAGGCTTGGGTGAAATGAATCCCGAGCAATTGTGGGAAACAACCATGAACCCGGATACGCGGCGCATGCTGCAGGTGAAAATCGAAGACGCCGTTGCCGCCGATGAAATCTTTACCACACTGATGGGCGACCAGGTGGAACCGCGGCGTGATTTTATCGATAGCAATGCGCTGTCGGTGTCTAATCTGGATGTTTGATAAAAGGGGCGGCTAAGTCAGACCTTCTCGAATTTACTGCCCGTATGTATGGCGCTCTAGTGTCGTGATCTTTGCCATTTCAGTTTCTATCCACTGCTTGGTTTCACTCAGTATCTGCTGGGCGGTTTTTCCCCGCGTTTCGATCGGAGGTCCGATACGTACCTGGATGACGCCGGGTTTCTTGATGAACTGGCGGCGTGGCCAGAACTCACCGGCATTATGTGCGACCGGCGTGATCGGGTAACCGGTGCGCTCGGCTAACACCGCGCCACCGATGCGGTACCTGCCGGTTTTCCCCGGGGCGATACGCGTGCCTTCCGGAAAAATAATAATCCAGCGGCCTTTCTCCAGGCGTTGACGGCCTTGTTCGACGAGTTGATCGACGGCCTTTTTTCCAGCACCACGGTTAAGAGCGATGGGGTCCATCATGCGCATCCCCCAACCAACAACAGGCGCCCACAAGAGTTCCCGTTTTACTACCCAGGACTGCGGCGTAAACCAGAAATTCAATGTCAGTGTTTCCCAGGTCGACTGGTGTTTCGCAAACACGATGCCCGGTTGCGAACCGATGTTTTCCAGGCCCTGTACTTCATAACGAAGCTTGCAGGTAAATTTCAGCCAGGCAATGGTGAGTGTCGACCAGCTCCGGGTTAGCAGGAAACGTTTTTCAAAGGGGAACGGAAAGCTCAGTACCAGCAGGCTGGCAAACGCCACGATCAACAGCGCAAAAACAATCCAGAAAAGAAATGACCGCAGGTAGAGGACGGCGAGCGCGGCATGTGATTCTGAGTCGGTCAAGACATGTCTCTGAATTCAGAAACCCGAATCCGGCCATTGACCATACGCGATTCGCGCTGCATTAACTTATCCATCTTCTGCCAGAAGGCGTCGCGCAGATCAAAGTCCGCGGCTATTGCGGTGCCGATAATCAGTATCATCAAGTCGGCGACTTCTTCCGACAGTGCATCTTTACTTTTTCCTTTGGTAACGCAAGCGGAAATCTCCCCGAGCTCTTCGGCCATCAACGCCACGCGGTAAGTCATTTCTTCGCCGCCGGTGTTTTTGAAATCATGTTTGTCATGGAACGCTTTTACCGAGTCCAGCATGGCCTGATAGGAATCACGCTCGTTCATGGTTTACCTCAGCTTTGCAGTCGTGACAGATCCGCGACCCGCAGGAAAAGGCCGGCCAGGTTTTGCAGCAGGGCGAGCCGGTTGGCTCGTAGTGCGTCGTCGTCCACCATGACCATGACCTGATCAAAAAAGGTGTCGACACTGTTGCGCAATGCGGCCAGCTGCGTCAATGCGGGCGTGTAGTCACCGGCGTCCATCAACGGCACTACCGCGGTATTCATTTTCTCCAGCTCAGCGGCGAGCTGCTTCTCGGCGTCGTCGCTGAGCCGTGCGGTATCCACCTGTGCGGGGATGTCCTGGTCGGTTTTCTTCAGGATGTTGCTGATGCGCTTGTTGGCCGCAGCGAGGCTCTCCGCCTCCGGTAACAGACGAAACGCCCGGCAGGCCTGAATGCGGCGATCGATATCCAACAGGTTCGTTGCGCTGGTCGCCAGCACCGCGTCGATCAGATCGACTTCCACGCCCTGTTCCTGGTAGTAGCCCCGTAAACGATCCATGATATAAGCGAACACCGCTTCGACCGCCGTGTCGGCATCGAGCGAGCTGTCGAAAGCATTGGCCGCGGTTTTCAGCAAACTGTCCAGGTCGAGGTCCAACGACTTTTCGATGCAGATACGCACCACACCCAGCGCGGCGCGGCGCAGGGCAAAGGGATCTTTGTCGCCGCTGGGTTGCTGGCCAATGGCAAAGATACCGACCAGGCTATCGAGGCGGTCAGCCAGGGCAACGGCCTGACCGACACCGCCGATTGGCAGCGTGTCACCGGCAAAGCGCGGCAGGTAATGTTGTTCTATAGCATCGGCTACCGCGGCCGGTTCGCCATCGTGCAAGGCGTAGTAGCGCCCCATGATGCCCTGCAGTTCCGGAAATTCGTACACCATATTGGTGAGCAGGTCGCACTTGCTTAAACGCGCGGCGCGTTGGGCGCGCTTGGCATCGGCCTTGATCAGCGTGGCGATGGTGGCGGCCAGTTCGGCGACCCGTTCTTGTTTCTCAAACAGGGTCCCCAGTTTTTTCTGGAACACCATACTGCGCAGTCTCTCGGCACGCTCAACCAGCGGCTGCCTGCGGTCCTGGTTCCAGAAAAAGGCAGCGTCCGCCAGGCGCGGTCGGATGACGCGTTCGTTGCCGGCCTTGATCTGTGCCGGATCCTTGCTGACCAGGTTGGCGACCGTGATGAAATATGCCAGCAGTTTGCCGTCTTTGTCGACTACTGGAAAATATTTTTGGTGGTCCTGCATGCTGGAAATCAAGGCTTCCGAAGGCACTTGCAGGAAGTCGGTATCGAACTGGCCGGAAATGGCCACCGGCCATTCCACCAGTGCGGTGACTTCATCGAGCAGATCGTCATCGATCAGCGCTTCGCCCCCGATCTCTCGGGCTTGTTCAATCACCTGGGCGCGGATGGCTTCGCGGCGCGTGCTGTAGTCGGCGAGCACGTGGCCTTCGGTTTCCAACAGTGGCAGGTAGCTTTCAGGTTCCGCCAGATAGATAGGTTGCGGATGGTGAAAGCGGTGTCCTTGCGTATAACGGTCACTGCGTATCCCCAAGACTTCAGCGTCAATGATTTCATCGCCGAACAACAGCACCACCCAGTGCACCGGGCGAACAAATTCATCATCACGGTTGCCCCAGCGCATGCGCTTGGGGATAGGCAGGGCGGCCAGCGATTGGCGCACCAGGTCCGGCACCAGCTGTGCGGTGGCCCGGCCTTTATCCAGGGCGCGATACGATAGCCAGCTGCCTTTTTTAGTTTCCAGCTGGTCCAGTGCCTCGACTTCGACGCCGCAGGATTTGGCAAAACCAACCGCGGCCTGCGTCGGACAGCCTTCGTCGTCGAACGCCGCCGCCAAAGCCGGACCCCGGCGCACGCTTTCCCGGTCAGCTTGAGCCACCGGCAGGGATTTGATCAACAGCGCCAGGCGGCGCGGTGCGGCGTAGGCGTGGATTTTGTCTGGCTGCAGGCCGGCCTTTTCCAGGCCTTTCCCGATAGCGTCGGCGAACGCCAGGGACAGGCGGCGAAGGGCCTTGGGTGGCAGTTCCTCGGTACCGATTTCGATTAGCAGGTCGCGCACTTCGGCCATCAGCGCGTCTCCTGCTGCAACATTGGAAAGCCGAGCGATTCACGTCGTTCGAAATAGGCTTGTGCAACCGCCCGCGCCAGGGAGCGTACCCGTAGAATAAAGCGCTGGCGTTCGGTCACCGAAATGGCACTACGCGCATCCAATAGATTAAAGGTGTGCGATGCTTTCAACATCAGTTCGTAAGCCGGCAACGGCAGGCCGGCTTCGATCAGCCCCTGGCTGTCTTTTTCACACGCGTCGAACCAGTGAAACAATTCCTTGGTATTGGCGTGTTCGAAATTGTAGGCGGACATCTCCACCTCGTTCTGGTGGAACACATCGCCGTATAACACCTTGCCCTGCGGGCCTTCCGTCCACACCAGGTCGAACACACTCTCTACACCTTGCAGGTACATGGCGATGCGCTCAAGTCCGTAGGTGATTTCACCGCTGACCGGTTTGCAGTCCAGGCCACCGACCTGCTGAAAATAGGTGAACTGGGTCACTTCCATACCGTTCAGCCAGATTTCCCAACCCAGCCCCCACGCGCCGAGGGTCGGCGATTCCCAGTTGTCTTCGACAAAACGGATATCGTGTACCAGTGGATCCAGGCCCAATTCTTCCAATGAGCCGAGATACAGGTCCTGGATATTATCCGGGCTGGGTTTCAGCACTACCTGAAACTGGTAGTAGTGCTGCAGGCGATTGGGATTTTCACCGTAACGGCCATCGGTGGGCCGGCGCGACGGCTGGACGTAGGCGGCGCGCCAGGGTTCAGGGCCGATGGCGCGCAGGAAGGTGGCCGGGTGGAAGGTACCGGCGCCGACCTCCATATCGTAAGGCTGTAGCAGTACACAGCCCTGGCGCGACCAATAGTCCTGCAAGGCCAGAATCAGGCCCTGAAAGGTGGTGGCGTTGTTTGTATTTGTGGTGGTCAAAACGGTTCTGTTCGAGCTCGGAATAGTTAAAGGCGCGCAGTATAGCTTGCGTGGCGGGCCCGATGTAGGCCGGTAAAGGAATTAATCAGCGCTTCCCTAAGTCTTCAAGAAGCGTGTTTTATTGGCCGATAAACCCAGTAAGGGAGTGAACATCAAGGGGAAGTCTATGACATCGCTGGTATTGCAACCCACTGACACGGCTCAATGGCATGCACTGGTCGCCGAGGCGCAGCAGGCCAGCCAGCATCACCTTGACGAACCCCTTGAATCCTATCTGGTTTTCATGCTGATGCGGTTTGCCGAGCGCCCCGATCTGGCGGCCCGGGCGATGGCGCTGGAATTTCTGGAGGCGCAGCCGGAAGGCAGCCAGCAACCAGACCGTTTACGAGATGTTGGCGACAAATGCCTCCTTTTTTCCGGATTATTCCCGCAATTAGCGGAAAAACGTCTGGTTCGCGTGAGCTACTTTGTGCGCCTGGGCCGGACAGCCTACCACCAGTTGGCTGACCTGGTTGACCGCGAAACCGACCGGCTTTACGGTCAGCTGGCCGACGCCTTTGTGCCGGTCATGGATGTGCTGCAGGCCATGCGCGGCCTGTCCGGCGAACCGGTGCTCAGCCCGCTGGCGGCGGCGGAACTCTGGTCGGATACCGGCAGCCGGATGGCCTGCCAGACGTTGGGTGTTGCCAGTACGGGTATGCCGATCCCTGGAGATAAAAACCACCATTAAATAGCAAGGGCGAGTTGGAGGACGGTCGACATAATCCCGTCATTCCGGCGCATGCCGGACAAATCCCACTTAATTGTCGGCGCATCACCTTCACCCTCTTGGGTTACAATTTTCCTATGAGTGAACCACGCAAAGCGGCGGCCCTGATTTCGGGGGGCCTGGACTCCCTGTTGGCCGCCAAGGTCATCCAGGAACAAGGCATTCACGTCGAGGGCATCAATTTCTTCACCGGTTTTTGTGTTGAGGGGCATACGCACGCCATCCGCAAGAAGGACCGCGCGAAGCCTAAGCGCAATAACGCCCTGTGGGTGGCCGAACAGTTGGGTATCAAGCTGCACATTATCGATATCATCGAAGAGTATAAAGATGTGGTGATCAACCCGAAGCACGGTTATGGCGCCCATCTCAATCCCTGCCTGGACTGCAAGATTTTCATGGTGCACAAGGCCAAACAGTGGATCGAAAAAAACGGCTTTGATTTCATCATTACCGGTGAAGTCATCGGCCAGCGCCCCAAGTCACAGCGTAAGGACACCATGCCGGTGATCGCACACGAGTCGGGTGCGGAAGACTTATTGCTGCGGCCGCTGTGTGCGCAAAACCTGCCGGCAACCAAACCGGAACGTGAAGGCTGGGTCGATCGTGGGCGACTGCACGATTTTGAGGGCCGTACCCGCAAGCCGCAAATGGCGTTGGCCCAACAGTTCGGTTTTGAGGACTATGCGCAACCGGCCGGCGGCTGCTGCTTTCTCACCGACGCCCAGTATTCCCATAAACTGGCCGACTTGTGGCGGGCGCGTGGCGACCGGCGCTATGAATTCGACGACATCATGCTGCTGAAAGTCGGCCGGCACCTGCGCCCGCGCCCGCATTTTAAAATGATCGTGGGGCGCGAAGACGGCGAGAACAAGTTTCTGGAAGGTTATCGGAAACAGTTTACACATCTATTCACCACCAGCCATAACGGCCCGCTGGTGTTGATCGATGGTGAAACGTCGGACGAAGACCTGGAGCTGGCGGCGCGGATTACCGCGCGCTTCAGCCAGGGTCGCGAT
>Ga0114931_10009507_pt1 | contig 11642 bp, 7 predicted proteins | sample 2SBtaG_FD_89579 | JGI IMG/M metagenome (GOLD analysis project Ga0114931, IMG submission 89579) | Deep subsurface microbial communities from Kolumbo volcano to uncover new lineages of life (NeLLi) - 2SBTROV14_V59a metaG | ecosystem: Environmental > Aquatic > Marine > Volcanic | place: Kolumbo...
TCGGCGGCTTCGGAATCATTGTCGGATTGGCAACTTGGGGATGGCGTGTGATCGAAACCGTCGGCACGCGGATCACCGAGCTGACGCCCAGTCGTGGGTTTTGCGCCGAGTTTGCCGCGGCAATTACCATTCTTACGGCCTCGCTCCTGCCGCTGGGTTTGCCGATTTCCACCACGCACACGCTCGTCGGCGCGGTGCTCGGCGTTGGCATGGCGCGCGGCATCAGTTCGCTGAACCTCCGCACGATGCGTGAAATCATTGCCAGTTGGGCCATTACCATTCCCGCCGGCGCTGGTCTGGCGATCATCTTCTACTACCTGCTCCAGTTCCTGATTCTTGAGCCCGCTCTGATCATGCAACAAGGATAACGCGGCCACGCGAAATTTATTGCGATTCGCGCCGGCTCGCCGCAAGCGGTTTTTGGGCGGCAACCATCTCGCCGATTTTTCTGAAGCGGAAGCAGCCGGTTTCGGGCCGCTGCCGCGGCCAGGATCGACCCAGCAACTTGACGCCGCCAGACCAATCCCAACGGTTCTGCGAATCCTGGGGCATGTCGCAAGTGGTCTCGCTCGACGACCGCGCAAACACCTATAATCGCCTGTCCCTTGGCGCAGGTCACGGAGGATGCGTCTTGAAAGCAGCCGTTTGGGCAAGCCGGCTTCGTTGGTCGGCCATCGTGGTGGTTGTTTCGCTGATGCTGATCGGTTGCACGGCGATCGCGCGGGCTGATGCGCTGTCGTCAGCGCCGGGGCGAATGTTTCAGCGACAGGTCGTCTGGTGCCTCGTCTCACTCACCGCGATGTTCGTGGCGACGCTGCCCAACTATCGCGCGTTGTGCCGCTGGGCATACGGATTTTATGCGCTGATCATGCTTCTCTTGCTGGTGGTTTACCTTTTCCCACCGGTCAACGGATCGCATCGTTGGATCCGCTTCGGTGGCATCGGGCTGCAACCTTCGGAATTTGCCAAAATCGCTTTCGTGCTGGCGTTGGGGCGATACGTCATGCTTCGTCAAAGCCATCGCCGGCTGTTGGGGCTTGCGGCGCCGCTGGGATTAACCCTTCTGCCCGTGCTGCTCATTCTTCGTGAGCCCGACTTAGGCACGGCGATGCTTTTTCTCCCGGTGCTCTTTTGCATGCTCTTTGCCGCCGGCGCGCGAAGCGGAAACCTCGCGACGCTGGCGCTCGTGGGCGTTTGCCTCTCGCCCATCGTGTGGTTACAGATGAGCCGAGAGCAGCGATCCCGCGTCACCGCGCTTGTTCATCAAACCAAGCCCGGCGATCACCCGACCGGCGACCGCTATCACCTTCATCAAGCGAAACAGATGATGGCGCTCGGTGGCGCGTGGGGTAGTTTCCTGCGAGGCGACGCCGTCGAGGATCGGGCCGCCTATCATCTGCCAGAGTCGCAAACGGATTTTATCGTTTGCGTCGTCACGGAGCGGTACGGCATGTTTGGCACCACGGTAGTGCTCGGCTTGTTGGTTGCGCTGGTCTGGCAATCGCTGGCCATCGCCGCCGCCACGCGCGAACCTTTCGGCCGCATCATTGCCGTCGGCTTCGCCTCGCTGATCGGAGTCCAAACGGCCATCAACACGGCCATGACCGTGGGTCTAGCGCCCATCACCGGCCTGTCGTTGCCACTGGTGAGCTATGGCGGCTCGGGGTTGCTCGCGCACGCGATGGCCTTGGGCCTGTTGCTCAATATCGGTCTGCGGCCTGGGTTCGAGGTCGCCAAAGATCCCTATCGGTTCCTCAACCTGAAACGATCCCCGCCCTCCCGGCTTCAGCACACGCCGTGAGCCACCGGCAAGTCGGGCGGTGATGTCCGTCTTCGGGGGAGGTCTATCACTTCGGGCCAAGGTCTAGGGATGCCGTGAGGGCAGCGCCGAGGGGTTCGTGGTTCCTGTCGCGGGTTTTCCGTCCGCTCGCGCCACCGGCTCGACCCGCAGATCATCGACATCCAGCGTGCCGGTGGTTCCCAGAAGTCCAACAGCGAGGATCGCCTCGCGGGCCGTCTTGGGCACGCGAATACGTTGCCGCAGATGTTTCCAGGCAAATGTGCCGTGCCACGGGCCAAGCCAGCCGCGGCCAACCGCGGCGCGCCGCTGATCGTAAAAGGTGATCATCAATCGAGCCGAACTGTCGCGGCTTCCTCGGGCGACGTTGGCTGCCTTGACCGATAACCAAACGTCCAAGGCAGCGATCGTCTTTCCGTCGATCGCCAAACCTTGCAAGGCCTGGCTCCAGCGACCGCTCTCGGAGTTCTGAAAACGTACGAATCGCTGTCCCTCGGGAGCCGCGTTGCCGGAAATAACCGACATCTGGCGCTGATAGTGCCAACCGGTCGGCGTGGGCGACTGACCAGCAAGCCGTTCGAAGCCGCCGTTGACGATCCGTGGGTGCCGGGGGTCCGGCTTCTTCTGACGCGATGCCTCGGCCGCGCCGGTCATGGGCACAAACAACGTTGGTCGCAAAGCCTCTTCGACAAGCTTTCCGTCACGCTTGGTCATCAAATAAAGCGTTTGCTGATAGCGCTCACCGACTGGAATCACCATCCGCCCCCCTTCCTTCAGCTCGTCGACAAGCGGTTGAGGGATTGCCTCCGGAGAGCAGGTCACGATGATCTTGTCGAACGGCGCATGTTCGGCCCAACCCTGAAAACCGTCACCGATTTTTGTGTGTACGTTCGTGTACCCCAAACGTTGGAGTGCCGCGGCGGCACGCCGACCCAGCGTGGGAACGATCTCGATCGTATAAACCTCGGCCACCAGCGGACTGAGGACCGCCGCCTGATAGCCGCTGCCGGTGCCGATCTCCAACACCCGGTCATCGGGCTGCGGATCAAGCTGCTCGGTCATATAGGCCACGATGAACGGCGGCGAAATGGTTTGCCCGTCTCCGATGGGTAGTGCCATATCGAAGTAGGCCAAACGCCGTCGACTGCGCGGTACGAACTCGTGCCGCGGTGTATGCCGCACGGCGTCCAAAACGCGCGCGTTGCTGACGCCGCTTCCGGCGACCGCTTCACGCACCAAACGCTCCGCCGACTGCTGCCACGGTTCGCCCTGGCTTGCATCGGGCGGAATCGTCGTCGCGATAACTATGACCATGGTCGTCGAAAAAAATGGGCGCATCGTCCGCAGTCCAAATTCCGTGCCGCAACCGTCAACCGCCGCTCTTCGCTGGCGAGACGTCTGGCGCAACACTGTGTGTTTTCGCCCGCGGGTACACAACGAACGGAAAGTTTCTTCGCTCCATGCCGTGGCAATGACTCCCTTGTCATTGAGTATAGCGGCTGCTGGCACCGCAAAGGGCAAATCCGACGCAAGCGCCTTGCCCGCCGTTTCTCGGCGACTGCACTGGATGAATTAGGCCGAATGGCCCGGTTACAACGGCAGGAACCGCTTCAGCGTACCAAGAAAAAAGGTCGCTCGGCCCGAAGCCGGGCCGAGCGACCTTTTACGAAGTGTGGTACGCCTTGAAGAACCTCTCCACTCGCCTTGGAGCTAACGCAAGGAGGCGGTCTTTAGCGGCTTCTTAACGGGCGTGATTGTCGTGTAGAACCCGAACATCATTTCTTCCCATGTCTGCTCGCCGAAGGTGACGGTTTTCGTGGGATCGGGATTGTAGACGTTGTCCTCGGAGTTGTCGAAGTGTGCCGTGCATTTGATCCGCGTTCCGGCAGGCAGCAGCTTCGGTTGCTCCAACTCGTACCACAATTGCCAGTTGAAATCATACCTGGGCACATCGAGCAAGACCTCGGATGTGCCATCGGGATATTTGGCTTCGTAGCGAAACGCGGTGCCGCGAAGGTGCATGTGCGGCAACATACTCACGAGAAGCGTATCGTGCCGCAGCCTGTGGTTGGTGGTCACTACGTAGTCGCTCGCGCCCGGCGGAATTTGGAACGAGACATTCCCCGAAATGCCACCTCGCACTTCATATTCAACATCCTTCGGATCAGCGAACACGACGCCCACCGAACTGAGGTCTTCCTGCGGCGTGCCGACAGGGGTGTAGTGCATTTGAAATACGAATTTCGAACCGGCCGGAATACGCAGCGCCACGCCCTTGCGATAAGAGCGAGCCTGCATGCCCGGGGCATAGCCGATCAGCGCGCCGCCACGCCGGAAGCCGCCGCCGCCACGCCCTTGATCGGGCGTCTGAATAAACACAATGATGTGGTGAACCACGGATCGATTGCCCGGTTTGGCCTCGGCGGCCTGAATCCACTTGTCTTCCTTAAAGCCGGGATCGACCGTGAAGTATTGATAGTCAACCACTCCGTCGGCCGGGACGTGGAACGGCTTGCTTCCATACTGATACACCGCATCCGGTTCAGGGATCTGCCATCCGACGGCGAATTGCCGCGGTTCGGGGAGATCGGCCGGATCGCCCTCGGGTTGACCGTTGTCAACCCACTCGGAAACGAGCTGCTTCTCTTCCGCCGTCAGGCGGGGGTCGTTCTTGAAATGGTTGTACTTCGGATTGGCGTACCACGGCGGCATGCGGCCCGTGTCAATCGTTTCGCGGATCATTTCGCCCCAGCCCAAAACCTCTTCGTAATTCGTCAACGGAAACGGGCCGATCTCCCCATCGCGATGACACTCCATGCAGCGGTTCTGCAAGATGCGAGAAATCTGATTCGAATAGGTCACTTCGCCATGCGGCTTCACCTTCGGAACCCGACCGATGATGCACCCCGGCGCACGCGTCGTGGCGACGCTCACCGGCTTATCCGCCAACAGCTCTTCGATCGCGCTAATTAGGTCGTGCCGCTCCACCTTCGGCCGGCCATAGCCCACGCCCGAATCGAAGCCGTATTGATCGTCGACACGCCCGCAATAACGGACTACGCGGTTCTGGTCGAGCACAAACATTTCGGGCGTTCGCTCGGCGGCAAAGGCGTCGGCGACATGATTATTCGGATCCTTGAGGATCGTAAACGTCATGCCCAACCGCTGAGCGTAGGCGCCGATTTTTCGCGGCTCGTCTTGTCGATTCGCATTGATTCCCAGCAGCACCACGCCACGCTCGCGGTACTTGTTCGCGATCGCTTCCAACTTCGGTGCGTAAAGCTTGACCAACGGACAATCCGTGCCCAGGAATGCCACGACCACCAGTTTGGCGTCGGCATAGTCGTGCAAGCTGTGCGTCGTGCCTAAATAATCACGCAGCGTGAAGTCCGGAATCTTCCGGCCAATACGCGTCTGCTTCTCCGCCGCTTGGGCAGAGGAAGCCGCCAACATCGACGCAACGGCAAACGCACAAAAGCTTATCCGGAGCATTCGCATCGAAGGTCCCTCATCGAATAGAGCTGAGAATTCTTGTAACAGATCGGATTCGAACGTCAATTCTTTAGAATAGAATGACGATTCTAGACGGCTTGTCAAGGTTATACCACGGAAATCCCGCTACGGTTTCGATCGAATTTGCCAGCAATCCCACGTGAGGCAATCCCCTTTGTTAGGAATAGCAACTCCCTTCCTGTCCCCTGAATGGGTAGGTTTTAGTGGCCGCCGTTCGTGATTTTTGCTGCCTGCTGGCTTCAAGACGGATTAGGAAACACAGCCAATCAAGGGGGTCCGCGCAGGCATCCATGACGCCGGAGACCTGATTTTGGCATAATCCGTATTCGGGCAGTCGTCGAATTGGTCGCACCTGCATGGAGTTGCCTGCTTGGCAATTCTCCGCCAGGGCCACGTTCCAAAAAAAGGTTTTCAGGGATGCTCAACCAGCGGCTGAAGCAATATGTCAGCAGCCACATCTTGCCGGGCGTACGTACGCCGGCGCAATACATCGGCGGCGAACTGAACATCGTCCGCAAGGACCATCGCCAGGTTCGCGGCAAGCTTTGCCTGGCGTTCCCGGACACCTACACCATCGGCATGAGCCACCATGGGCTGCAACTCCTGTATTCGCTGATGAACCATCGCGATGATTGGGCGTGCGAGCGCGCCTTTACGCCGTGGACCGACATGGAAGCCGCGCTTCGCCAGCACCAGCTTCCGCTCTACAGTCTGGAAACTTTCACGCCGCTGTGCGACTTCGACGTCTTGGGCATCAGCCTGCAATATGAAATCTGTTATTCGAACGTGCTCACGATGCTCGACTTGGCCGGCATTCCTCTGCGGGCCGAAGATCGCACGTTGGCTGATCCGCTTGTTCTCGCCGGAGGGCCCTGTGCGCAGAACCCTGAGCCGATGGCGCCGTTTGTCGATGTTTTTGTCACCGGAGACGGCGAGCCGAGCCTGCCGCTGATCTGCGACAAGTGGCTTGAACTGCGCAAGCAGACAAGCTGCCGCTCCGGCTCAAGTTCGCCGTCCGCCGGACGTCAGGCCCGCGCCGAAGCGTTGGCGGCATTGGCCGCCGAAGTGCCGTTTGCCTACGTACCCCGCTTCTACGAAGCGGAGTATTTGGCCAACGGCCGCTTTGCCGCGCTCAATCGCACGCGACCTGAAGTTCCCGAAACGATCGAGCCCTGTGTGATTCGCGATCTCGAGTCCACGGCGCTGCCCACGGCGCCGATCGTGCCGTTTGTCGAGTGCGTCCATGACCGCATCGCCATCGAGATCATGCGCGGCTGTCCGTGGCAATGCCGCTTTTGCCAAAGCACGGTCATCAAGCGGCCGCTGCGCATTCGTCATGTGGAAACCATCGTTGAAGCGGCGTTGGAGAGCTATCGCAACACGGGCTTCAACGAAATCTCGTTGCTGTCCCTTTCGACCAGCGACTATCCGCACTTCGAGCAGCTCATTCGCCGCATGCAAGAGACCTTTCATCCGCTGGGCGTTAACATCAGCGTGCCCAGCCTGCGGGTGAACGAGCAGCTCAAGAGCGTCGCGGAGTTGCTCTCGACCGCCCGTCGATCAAGCCTGACGTTGGCACCCGAGGTGGCCCGCGACGACATGCGCGAACAGATTCGCAAGAAGATCAAGAACGAAGATCTTTACGAAGGCTGCCGCCGCGCGTTCAGCAATGGCTTTACGCGAGTGAAGCTTTACTTCATGTGCGGGCTGCCCGGCGAGCGCGAAGTGGATCTCGACGGCATCATCGAGATGGCGCAGACGATCGCTCGAATCGGCAAACAGCAGACCGGCCGCAACGCCAAAGTCACGGCCAGCGTTTCGAACTTCGTGCCCAAGTCCCATACACCCTATCAATGGAACGGCATGCAGACGCGCGACTATTTCAAGCGGGCACATGAGTACCTTTGGAGCCGCCACCGCATCCGTAGCGTCGAGGTCAAGTGCCATCCGATCGAAACCAGCATGCTCGAGGGGCTTTTCAGCCGCGGTGACCGCCGCATGGCGAATGCACTCGAACTGGCTTGGCGTCGTGGAGCCCGCTTGGATAGCTGGATGGAAAAAATCCAACCCGAACTGTGGTGGACCGCGTTCGAGGAAATCGGCATCGACGTCCAAACGATGCTACACGAGCCCTACGAATTAACCGACCGTCTTCCCTGGGATCACCTGAACGTCAAGAAGGGCCGCCCCTACCTGGAAAAAGAACAAAACCGCGCCATCGTGCAACTCGCCAACATGGCCGACGCACGATAAGTCTTCAAGCAATAAGCCGTCAAGCAATTCGGGAAGACGGGCCGTCCGCATGAACTAGACGCCGGTTGGCCGATCGATACGATTGAAGCGAAACGCGCCAGTTGCCCCGATAGCTCAATTGGATAGAGCAACGGCCTTCTAAGCCGTAGGTTCGAGGTTCGAGTCCTCGTCGGGGTGCTGTCGCCGCGGCAGCGTGACAAGCGGCTGCTGGGCACGGAAAGCAAGGCGGCAACTAGCCAGCTGCGGGGCTTTGCAACCATGGCCAGTTCTCGCCGGCGGGGCCAAATCACACGCACCACACTTCGGCGCTCGCTACTCGGCACGGACTTCTACCCGCGCGGCTGCCTGCAAATCGCGGTTTCGATAAAGCTCGTTGTCGAAGCCGTCTTCGCGATCCAGGCGATGGCCGAAAATGAACCGCAGCGCCAGACCGGCATAGCCGCGGGTTTGAGCCAGCGGATCGTAAAACTCCGGGGCCAACTGGCGCAGTCTTGACAGCCGACTCCAAGGAATGGCCGGCAGATCGTGGTGCTCCGTGTGCAGCCCGTAGTTGAACGTGAAGCGGTTGAGCCAACCGTAGTAAGACGTGCTCGGCTGGTAACGGGATCGGCCGTGAAAGTGAGAGTCGTTCAGAATCATGCCGAAGAGTATGGGATGCAAAAAGCCGGTCATGAAAACCTGGCTCAGCAGCAAATAGACGACCGACTTCCAACCGCCGATCCCGTAGATCGTTGCCATCATGCCAAGACTCAACAGCGGATAGACAACCGCCCATTGCGTGATGCCATAGCGCCGGTAGCCCGAGACCAAATGCCTATCCGCCAAGATGGCCAATGCCCGGGAACTCGGTTCGAGGCGGAACCGCAGCCAACCGGCGCCGTGGACGACAAGCCCCAACAGCGAGCGGAGAAACTGCAACCCCACCACGAACAGCGAATAAGGAAAAAACATGGGCGAGGAAAGCCAACTAACAAGATGCAAGTACCGACCGCGTTTGATGAAGTACAAAAACCGGCGCCGCGTTTCCAACATAAAAGTACGCCGACGTTTGACGAAGTCTTTCTTGGCGCCCAAGTCGTTGTGATGCACGTGGTGTTCCATCCACCACGTATGATGGGCTGACAAGGCCATCGGCAAGGACGTCAACGTGAAAAGCCAACGATTCCACGAAGTCCGACGGAAAACCAGGCCGTGGTTGCACTCGTGCGCCAGCATGAAGAGGTTGATGTTGACCCAAGACCCAAAGACATAGGCCACCAAGGCGACAAGCCACACAGGCTGCCGGGCGAGCGCCCAGGCAAGACCAAGTTGCAAAGCAGCAAACAGCACGCACCACAGCGCCGTCGAGGGCGTGCGGCCGAATAGCTGTTTGATTTCGGGATGCGCTTCGAGCATGGCCCGGGCACGCTGCCGGTGCCAAACGGCATCGGGCTTGTCCGCGTCGTCGACACGCTCGGAAATATCGACCTCGAAGCCCGGAAAAACCGGTGCCGAGCTTCCCAACACTCCCAGATTGAATCCTAGATCGGCTCCCACATCCGCAGTTGCTTCGTCCACGATTGCCATGCTGCATTCCTCGCCCGATGCGGACTCTCACGACCATTCTTCACGCTACATGTATAGAGTATCCAAGCGACCGTGTGAAGCATTTTTCATAGCCAAACCGGCGCCGATCGCTCGATAAACGATCGAACTGGCGAAAGAGTGCGGAGAGGAGCATGATCCACGGTTGCGCGGCCTTGTCCCGCCTTACGAGAACTGGTCAAGCGACACGGTCCGGCCTTCGACACAGGAGCATTTGGCGGCCAAGCCCAGCAAGGTCGCTTGCCGACCGTCTTGGCCGGTCGCGGCGGGCGGCTTTCCTTCCAGAGCACATTCCACGAAGGCTTCCAGCTCTCGACGATAGGCCGCCTCGTAGCGGCCGAACTGTGTCGACCCTGCCTTCGCGGCATGCGAGCCACGCGCATCATTTATCACACACGTATGTCCGGGCAGATTGCCGCAAAACGCCATGCCGCCCGAGCCGAACAATTCGACGCGTTGGTCATAGCCGTAAGCCGCGCGGCGGCTATTGTCGATCGTGGCGATGGCGCCATGTTTGAACTTAAGCGTGGTCACCGCCGTGTCTACATCCCCCAGCGCCTCGATGGCCGGATCAATCAACACACTGCCCGTGGCGGTAAGGCTCGTTACTTCGTCTTGCAGCAGGAACCTTGCCAGATCGAAGTCATGAATCGCCATGTCGAGAAACAAACCACCGGAGGTCGAAATATATGAAATCGGTGGCGGCTGCGGATCGCGGCTCGTGATACGCAGCACATGCGTTTCGCCGATGCGGCCCTCGTCGAGCCACTTCCGTAACCGGCAAAAGTCGGGATCGAAGCGGCGATTAAAGCCGACCTGAAACTTGACCTCCGACTGCAGGGCGGCGGCCAACGCTCGATCGATACGTTGAAGGTCGAAATCGATCGGCTTTTCACAAAAGATATGCTTTCCGGCCCTGGCGGCTTCGATGATGATTTCGACATGCGTCGTCGCGGGCGTAGCAATCACGACGGCGTCGATATCCGCGCGATCGAGGACCGCTCGATAGTCGCCGGTCGAACGGCACGCGTCGAACGATCCGGCCAACTCGCGGGCGGCGGCGAAATTCGCGTCTGCCACGCTCAGCAATCGCGCCCGTGGAATACGGTATGCCAGGTTTTCGGCATGGATCTTCCCGATCCGGCCCGCGCCGATGACAGCCATCGCGATCGTGTCGCCTGCCATAAGAAGTTGTCTCCCCCCAGTGACGCCGGACCTGGCATGGCTCGCCGCCCAAGTCGCGAAACGCTATGGTTCACCGCAGCGTCGCCCCGCATGGATCACGGGCTCGAACCCTCACGAGAGGGCGGTGGCGGGCTTTCGCTGGCTCCCAGGACGGTTTGATCAAAGTCGACCAAGCTTCCTGTCATCAATCCCGATTCGTGGGAAGCTAAAAAGGCGATCGCCCGGGCCACCTCGTCAACCTTGATCAGTCGGCCGAACGGTTGGCGGCGTTCAGCCGCCGCGAGCCAGCCGTCGTCGGCCCAGTGATACCGCTTCTGAATATCATGCTCGGCCGGCGTATCGGTCCAGCCGATGTTCAATCCGTTGACCCGGATGCGATACGGCAGCAGCGCATTGGCCACGTTTCGCGTTAAGGTGGCCAATGCGCCTTTGGATGCACAATATGCGCTGATAAACGGTTGCCCGCCGTGGCTGGCCATGCTGATCACATTGACCATCGTCCCGGGGATCGCTTCACGGCGCATGACCTTGGCCGTCTCTTGTATCAGAAAGAACGGCGCGCGGACGTTCACGGAAAAAATGCGATCAAAAAGCGCGGGGCCGGTGTCCCAGATCGTGCCACGCTGTGTGATGCCGGCACAGTTGACCAGCGTGTCGATGCGACCGAAGGCGCGGTCTGCTTCGCTGACGACTAGGCGGCAACTCTCGACCTCGGCGAGGTCTGCCGCGACAAACCGGGTTTCACAACCCGCCGCGGTGAGCTCCGCGGCGATGCTTCGCCCGCGATCGGCGTTTCGCCCGCATATCACCAATCCCGCCGCACCACGTCGGGCAAACAATCTGGCCGTCGCCTCGCCGAGCCCTTGGGTACCTCCGGTGACTACTGCGACATGCTCGTTCATCGAAGCCGGTAAGACGTCGCCGTCCGCCATCACAGGGCCTCTCAGCCGGTGTTAAGGAACCCACGCACCGGGGATCTCCGGGGCACCCACACCATAAACTTGCCGCCCTCGAAGATGCAACCACACTGCGGCGGCAACCGCGATCGCGGGTCAAGCCCTGACCCGAAGCGAGCGGCCCCCAATCCCCAAAGACGGGCCGGCAACGAAACAGCGGTTGCCCTCGGCGGACAACGGGGGGTTTCACTCCAACGAACCAGCACAGGCCCACAAAAAAACACGGCTCGCCAGTTTGGCATAGGCAACCGGGGGCATCGAAATCCAACCAACCCCCGTGATTGTGCCCACCGCAGCCCCACCTAAGACTGACAGAACCCTCGGCCAAGAACCCCACGACACTTACAAAAAAA
>Ga0114931_10009508_pt1 | contig 11642 bp, 9 predicted proteins | sample 2SBtaG_FD_89579 | JGI IMG/M metagenome (GOLD analysis project Ga0114931, IMG submission 89579) | Deep subsurface microbial communities from Kolumbo volcano to uncover new lineages of life (NeLLi) - 2SBTROV14_V59a metaG | ecosystem: Environmental > Aquatic > Marine > Volcanic | place: Kolumbo...
AAGGCTTCCGCCGCGATACCGTCACGCCGAGTTCCGTCCGGGAAGACATCTGCCCCGCGGGTCCGGCGGCTTCGACACGCTCGATGACGGCCTGGACGCTGGGCTCCATGCGTTCGAGGAACGGTGTGGGGTTCCAACCGATCCAGATCATCAACGCGATCAGGGGGGCCAGGATCGCGATCTCGCGCCGGCTGAGGTCCTTCAGCGTTCGGTTCTCCGGCTTGTCCAGCGCGTTGAAGAAGACCTTCTGCACCATCGGCAGCATATAGTACGCGGCGAAGATGACGCCCGCCGCGGCAATCATCGCCATCCCCTGATGGGTCTGGAACGCGCCGAGGAGCGCCAGGAACTCACCCACGAAGCCGCTCGTGCCCGGCAGGCCGATGGATGCCAGCGCGGTGATCATGAAGGCGGTGGCGAGCCAGGGCGTGACGCGCGTGAGCCCTCCGAATGCGGAGATCTCCCTCGTGTGGCGCCGCTCGTACATCATGCCCACCAGGAGGAACAGTGCCCCGGTCGACAGGCCGTGTGAGATCATGACGACCAGGCCGCCCTGGAGCCCGTTGAGCGTGAGCGCGAAGATGCCCAGCACGACGAACCCCATGTGCGCAACCGACGTGTACGCGACCAGCTTCTTGGCGTCGGGCTGGACGGCGGCGACCCACGCCGCGTAGATGATGCCGATGACCCCGAGCGTGAGCATCACCGAGACGACCGTCGGGTGCTGCGCCGCGGCCGGGAAGAGCGGCAGCAGGAACCGGAGGAAGCCGTACGTTCCCATCTTCAGCATCACGGCGGCCAGGACGACGGAGCCGGGCGTGGGCGCCTCGACGTGCGCGTCGGGCAGCCAGGTGTGCAGAGGAAAGACCGGGACCTTGATCGCCAGGGCCAGGGCGAAGGCCGCGAAAAGCCAGAGCTGTTCCCGGCCGGAAAGCGGGACCTCGAGCAGGTCCGCGTACGCGAAGGTGGGGATCCCCAGCACCTCCTGCGCCTTGAAGTGCAGGTAGAGGATCGCCACGAGCATCAGCAGTGAGCCGACCGCCGTGAAGAGGAAGAACTTGATCGCGGCGTAGATGCGACGCTTGCCCCCCCAGATCCCGATGATGAAGTACATCGGTACCAGCGTGAGCTCAAAGAAGACGTAGAAGAGAAGGATGTCGGTGGCGACGAACACCCCGATGAGCGCCGCCTCGAGCAGGAGCATGAGCGCGTAGAAGGCGCGCTGGCGGGTCTTGACGTAGTTGAATGAGCCCAGGACGGCGAGGCACGAGGTCAGCGTCGTCAGGAGTACCATGAACAGGCTGATGCCGTCGACGCCCAGAGAGTAGTCGACGCCCCACGCCGCGATCCATGGGGTGCCGCTGACCATCTGCATGTCGGCCTGGCCCCGGGCGAACGCCCACCACAGCCCCAGACTCAGCACGAGCACGCCCAGCGACCACCAGAACGCGAGGTGCTTCGCGTGGCGCTCCTCGACCCAGAGCACGAGCCCCGTGCCCAGCACCGGAAGCCAGATCAGCGCGTGGAGAATCCACCCGGTGTACCCGATGGACTGAAGCATCTCGGTCATCGTGGAACTCCCTCCACGGGCTGTTAAAAGGCCACGACGCCGAGGATGACCAGCACCCCCAGCGTGAGGATGAACGCGTACGTATTCACGGTTCCGGTCTGGAAGAGGCTTCCGAACCATCCAACGCCACGGGCCAGGTATCCGGTCGCGTTGACGAGTCCGTCGATGACGGCCGAATCGATCACCTTCCAGCAGATCCGTGACGCGCGCACCAGCGGTCGGACCACGACACGATCGTACAGCTCGTCGACGTACCACTTATGGTAGAGGATCTTCCTGAGGCCCGACTCGGGCTCGCCCGCCTCGGTAGCCGGTACGAGCTTCCATCCCTTCACGACCATGACCGCGATCACCACGACCCCGAGCGCGAGCAGCGTGGAGATGGCGCCCCAGAGTACCTCACCTCCTCCGAAGGGCGCCTGTTCGGCCACCGGGCCCACGTGCGAGAGCTGGATCTCGTGGGCCGCGGCGGTCACCGGCTCCAGCCAGTGATGGAGCCAGCCGCTCATGGGCAGTGTGCCACCGCCGCCCAGGAATGATTCCCGGATCCTGTCGGGTACGTTGATCCAGCCGCCGAACACCGAGAGGATCGCGAGCGCGGCCAGGGGCACGGTCATCGTCCGCGGCGCCTCGTGGAGGTGGCGAGCCTCCTCGCGTCCCGTTCGGTTGCCGCCGTGGAAGGTCATGACCATGAGGCGGGTCATGTAGAACGCGGTGAGGAGCGCGGCGGCCAGCGCCAGGATCCAGTACAGGCGGTACAAGCCGGCGAAGGGCCCCACCGCGGCGGCGCCGGCGGACCAGATGATCTCGTCCTTCGAGAAGAAGCCGGCGAAGGGCCATATGCCGGAGATCGCGAGGGTCGCCACCCACATCGTGACCCAGGTGAGGGGAAGGAACTTCTTCAGGCCGCCCATGTTGCGCATGTCCTGGGCGTCCCAGTCCTTGTGGGTATGGTGCAGCGCGTGGTGCATCGAGTGGATCACCGCGCCCGACCCCAGGAAGAGGAGCGCCTTGAAGAAGGCATGGGTCATGAGGTGGAAGATGCCCGCGGCGTACGCCCCGGCACCGACACCGAGGAACATGTAGCCCAACTGCGACACGGTGGAGTAGGCCAGCACTTTCTTGATGTCGTACTGGGCCAGCGCGATCGTGGCCGCGAAGAGCGCGGTGAGCGCCCCGATGCCGGCCACCGCCACGCTGCCCACCGGAGACAGCGCGAAGAGCACCGAGGAGCGTGCGACCATGTATACGCCCGCGGTGACCATCGTCGCGGCGTGGATCAGCGCGGACACCGGGGTGGGCCCCGCCATGGCGTCCGGGAGCCAGACGTACAGCGGAATCTGCGCGCTCTTTCCCGTCGCGCCCAGCAGGAGGAAGAGCGTCACGGCCGTGATGATCGTGCCGCCGTACGCCAGGCGCTCCGGGGCCTGCGCGAACACGGTCGTGAAGTCGAGCGTGCCGAACGCCGCGAAGAGCAGGAACATCGCGATCAGGAAACCGAAGTCGCCGATGCGGTTGACGATGAAGGCCTTCTTGCCCGCGTCGGATTTCTCACGGTCCGAGAACCAGAAGCCGATGAGCAGATAGGAGCAGAGCCCGACGCCCTCCCAGCCCACGAACATGAGCGGGAAGCTCGCCGCCATGACCAGCACCAGCATGAAGAAGACGAACAGGTTCAGGTAGGAGAAGTACCGGGCGTACCCGGGATCGTCGCCCATGTAGCCGATGCTGAATACGTGGATCAGGAAGCTGACGCCGGTGACGATCAGCATCATCACCATCGAGAGCTGATCGAGCTGGAGCGCCGCGTCCGCCCGGAAGGCGCCGGTATCGATCCATGTCCAGTAGGTGCGGATCACGGGCTCGTGCAACTCGACCCCGAGCATGCGCGTGAAGTTCACGAGCACGATCAGAAAGGCCAGCAGCACCACGCCCGGGCCGATCCACGTGGGTAGCGTGTGCGTCAGCGGCCGGCTTCCGGCGGGGGAGAGCTCGAGCTCACCGCCCGCCCGTACGGCGTCGGCCGATGTACGGCCGTGGATGAGGGCGAGCACGCCGTTGGCGACGAAGCCCAGGAGGGGCAGCAGGATCACCCATCCCGGGAGGAACGGCACGAACGTCGAGGTCCCTGCGTGGGCTTCCTGCCCCGCCTGTGTCAGGAGCACTGCGAAGGAAGCGAGCATGCCCCTACCACTTGAGGAGGTTGAAGTTGTCGACGTCGACGGTCTCGTAGTGGCGGAAGATCGAGATGATGATCGCCAGCCCGACCGCCGCTTCCGCGGCGGCCACCGTCATGACGAAGAAGACGAAGATCTGTCCGTCGATTCCGACGAGCCGCGACAGCGCCACGAACGCCACGTTCACTGCGTTGAGCTGCAGCTCGATGCACAGGAAGATGATGATGGCGTTGCGGCGGACGAGCACGCCGAAGGTGCCGAGCACGAAGAGGATCGCGCTGAGAATCAGTGACGAGGTGATCATACGGCATGCCTCTTGGCCAGGACGATCGCCCCCACGATCGCCACGAGGAGGAGGATTCCCGTGATCTCGAAGGGCACCACGTAGGTCGTGAAGAGTGGTTGGGCGAAGGCGCCCACCACCCCCTGCTCCGCCTGCGCGGCGTCGATGGCCTGCGCGGCGGGTGAGGTGAAGGCGTCGAGCGCCGCTCCTCCGCGGAGCTGCCGGATCAGCGCACCGGCGATGCCGCCCGCCACGCCGAAGGAGATCAGCGCAAAGACGCCGCCCTTCACGTCGCGGCGGTAGTCGTGCCCGAGGTTCAGCAGCATGATCACGAAGAGGAAGAGCACCATGATCGCGCCCGCGTAGACGATGACCTGCACCGCCGCGAGGAAGTGCGCCTCGAGCAGGATGAAGATCACCGCAAGGCTCGCCAGTGTCGCCACCATCGCCAGGAGGCTTCCCACCGGGCTGCGGCTGAGGACCACGCCGAACGCGCCGCCGACCGCCACGGCCGCGAAGACATAGAAGAGGATCTCAACCATCGTCGTCACTCCCCCGTCGGATCCGAGGGGTCCCAAAGAATGGATGTCGGATGATCCTGCTCCATCAGGCGGCCCAGGTCGTAGACGAAGCGTTCGCGCGTGTACTCGGCGTTCTCGAAGTGCCGCCCGACGTGGATCGCCTCCACCGGGCAGACCTCCTGGCACATTCCGCAGAAGATGCACCGGAACTCATCGATCTCATAGACGACCGGGTAGCGGTTGCCCTGGTCGTCCTCGCCGCCCACGAGCCGGATGCAGTTGGCCGGGCAGACGGTGGGGCACAGCCCGCACGCCACGCATTTCGGGCGTCCGTCCGCGTGGACCTCCATCCGGTGCGTGCCCCGCCACCGAGGGTGCAGGTCGGTCTGCTCCTCGGGATACTGTTGCGTCACCTTGACCGGGTTGATCATGTGCCGGAAGGTGAGCGCCATCCCCTTGAGGGTGGCCCGGAGGTACGAGGTGTGCTCCGCCTCCGGGCGGCGCATGACCTTGACCGTGATCGCCATCGAGTGCCTTCCTCTCGTCAGTCGCCGGCCGCCGCCTCGGCACCCGGAGCTCCGGGGACGGGCGGAAGCGGGATGGTCTTGATCTCAACCTTCTGCGCCGGTTGGGCCGCGGCGCCCGTGATCGTCCGTCCACGGTCGAGGTAGACGACGAACGCCAGCGTGGCCAGCGTGCTCACCACGGTCAGCACCAGGCCGTACGAGAAGCCGAACGGCACCTGGAGCGTGTCGAGCACGAGCACGGTTCCCGACATGAGCATCACGTACGCGAGCGCGGTGGGCAGCATCACCTTCCACCCGAGCGCCATCACCTGGTCGTAGCGGAAGCGGGGCACCGTCCACCGGATCCAGATATACACGAGCAGGAAGAAGCCCGTCTTGACCGCGAAGCCCGCGAAGGTCAGGAGTGTCTTCCAGAGCGCCGGCGAGGCGGCGATCGGCGCGCCCGCCGCGTCGAATCCGCTGATGAGCATCCCGTGGTACCAGAAGGCGTCGTCCCACGTGCCCGGAAGGTCCCATCCCCCGAAAAAGAGCGTGGCCATCAGCGCCGATGTCGTGATCATGTGCGAGTACTCGGCCATGAAGAACATCGCGAACTTCATCGACGAGTACTCGGTGTGGTATCCGGCGATCAGCTCGGACTCGGCCTCGGGCATGTCGAAGGGAAGCCGGTTGGTCTCCGCGAACGCCGAAGTGACGAAGAGGATGAACGCCAGCGACAGCGGCAGGACGAACCAGAAGTCGAGCTGCTGCTGCTTCCAGATCATCTCGGTCAGCGTCACGTTGCCGGCCAGCATGAGCACCGCGATGATCGACAGCCCCAGCGCCACCTCGTAACTGACCATCTGCGCGGACGCCCGGAGCGCGCCGAGGAACGCGTACTTGTTGTTCGACGCCCACCCTCCCAGCACGAGTCCGTACACGCCCAGCGAGCTGAGCGCCAGGATGTAGAGGATGCCGATGGGCACGTCGGCGACGACCATGTCGACCACGCCCCAGCGGGTCGGCAGCGGCGAAGCGAACGGGATGACGGCGAACGTCACGAGCGCGGGCGTCAGCGTGAGGATCGGCCCCATGATGAAGTAGAAGACCGACGAGGCCGCGGGCAGCGTCTCTTCCTTGAGAAAGTTCTTGAGTCCGTCCGCGATCGGCTGGAGCAGTCCGAACGGCCCGACACGGTTCGGGCCGATGCGGTCCTGGATCCACGCCGAGATCCTACGCTCCGCGAGCGTGGTGTACGCCACGACGAGCATCACGCCGGTGAACACCGCCAGGACCTTGAGCACCGCGGCGATCAGGTACGGCGTGCCGGTGACGGGGTGAAGGGCTTCCATCGCGTCAGTCTCCCGGGAGCGAAACGGGTTGGTTGACCGTGGCGCCGCGCGTTCCCAGATCGTCGTAGCTCAGGCCGGCGAAGGCAGGGCTTCCCTGCGCGAGACCGGCGAACACCTCCGCGGCGCTCCTCGGGGCTTCGGTGCCGCTGCGCTCGGCCAGGAGCGCGCCGAGCACGAGCCAGGCGGGCCGCGCCGCACCGGGCGCCCGGAGCGCGGGCCAGAAGCGCTGCACCCGCCCATCGAGGTTGGTGAACGTGCCTTCCTGCTCCGCGAACGTGGTCACGGGGAGCACGAAATCGGCGTGCCCCGCCGCGGGCGATCCATGGGTGCCCAGGTATACGTAGAGGGCGGCCGAAGCGCCGAACTCCGCGTCCTGGTCGGCCAGCCCATCGCCGAGCACGAGCACGATGCCGTCGTGGCGTGCCACGTCGTCGAGGCCGCCCGTACCGTCGTCGTTGCCGACCCGCGAGAACCCGATCAGTTCGGCCCCTCGTCCGTTCGGTGCGCGCTCCTTCCTGCGCGCCAGCGTGGGAAGGCCCTCGAGCACGGACTCCTCCGCTGCGCGCACGGAGCGGTAGACCACCTCGCCGCCGCCGAGGGACTCCACCAGCGCCCTGAGCGCGGCCATGTCTTCATTGGACATGAACGGAGACGCCACGGCCCGGACCGGCTGCGTGCCCGCGGCGTCGGCCCGTTCGAGCAGGACGCCCAGCGCTTCCTTCCACCCCATCGCACGGGTGTCCGCCTCCCCGGATCCGGCGGTCCGGACGAGCGGCGCCTCGAGCCGGTCTCCCCTGTTGATCCATTCGTAGTTCAGGCGGCCGTGGTCGCACATCCAGAAGGCGTTGACCTCGAGGTTTTCGCGCGGCTTGAGCCGCTGGACCCGGTTGTCGCGAGTGTGGAGCTCGATGTTGCACCCCTGAGAGCACGACGGGCAGATCGAGGCGGTGTGCGTGAGGTCCCAGGCGCGGGCCTTGTACAGGAAGTCCTTGGAGACGAGCGCGCCGACGGGACAGAGGTCCACAATGTTGCCGCTCCACTCGGTGCCGTCGAGCCCCTCGTCGAAGAAGGTGTCGATGACCGAGCGGTTGCCCCGCTCCACGACCGTGAGGCGGCTGTCCCGCTCGACCTCGGTCATGAAGCGCACGCAGCGCGTGCACATCACGCACCGGTCGCCGTAGTAGAAGACGTCGCCGCCGAAGTCGTCGCGGCCGAAGACCCTCTTGGGCTCGCGCGAACGGCCGTGGGGTCGGCCCTCGACGTGCACGTAGTCCTGGAGCTTGCACTCGCCGGACATGTCGCAGATCGGGCAGTCCAGAGGGTGGTTGACGAGGTAGAACTCGAGCACGCCGCGCCGCATGTCGAGCGCCAGCTCGGACTGCGTGTGCACGACCTGGCCGTCGGCGACCTGCGTGACGCACGACGGCATCGGCTTGGGTGCGCCCTCGACCTCGACCAGGCAGAGCCTGCACTGAGCGGGCGAGGAGAGCCCGGGGTGGTAACAGTAGTGGGGGACGTCCCTGCCGAGCCGTTGTGCGGCCTGGAGGATCGTCGTGCCACGAGGGATGCTCACCTCCTGGCCGTCGATGGTCAGCGTGACGGTGTTCTGGTCGTTGGCCATACGCGATGCGCCGTTTCTCAGGCTGCGCCGACGCGTTCGCCGCGCCGGATGAGTGCGAGATACTCGTCCCTGAACTTCCGGATCGACGACACCACCGGCGCCCCCGCGGAATCCGAGAGCACGCAGATCGTGGTGCCCGTCATGTGCCGGCTCATATCGAGGAGGGTGTCCAGATCGTCCTCGGTTCCCCTTCCCTCCTCGATCCGGCGCAGGATCCTGGTCATCCACTCGGTGCCCTCGCGACACGGCGTGCACTGCCCGCACGACTCGTGCGCGTAGAACTGGACCATGCGGCGGACCTGCTTGACGATGTCGGTCGTCTCGTCCATGACGATGACCGAGGCGCACCCGAGCATCGATCCGGCCGCCTGCACGCCCTCATAGTCGAGCGAGACTCCCTCACACTCGTCCGCCGCGAGGATCGGCACCGAGCTGCCGCCGGGGATCACCGCCTTGAGCGTGTGTCCGTCGCGCACGCCCCCGCAGACGTCGTCGATCAGCTCCATGAGCGGGAAGCCCAGGGGAAGCTCGTAGTTGCCCGGTCGGTTCACGTGGCCGCTGACGCAGAAGAGCTTGGTGCCCGGGCTCTTCTCCGTCCCGTACTCCCGGTACCACGCGCCTCCGTGCTCGACGATGTGGGGAATCGCCGAGAGCGTCTCGACGTTGTTGACGGTCGTCGGCATGCCGAAGGCACTCACCGCGGCCGGAAACGGTGGCTTGATCCTCGGCTGTCCCCGTCGCCCCTCGAGCGAGTTCATGAGCCCGGTCTCTTCGCCGCAGATGTAGGCGCCCGCGCCCACGTGGATCGTCACGTCGATGTCCACGCCCGAGCCGAGGATGTCCTCGCCGATCAGCCCGGCCTCGTAGGCCTCTTCGACCGCGCGCGCCAGGATCTGGGTCGTTTCGAAGAACTCCCCGCGGCAGTAGATGTAGATGTGCTTTGCCCGGATGGCGTATGCGGCGATCAGGCACCCCTCGATGAGCTGGTGCGGGTCCCAGCGCATCAGCTCCCGGTCCTTGAACGTCCCGGGCTCCGACTCATCGGCGTTGCAGCACAGGTAGTGGGGCCGCGTGGGTTTCTTGGGCATGAACGACCACTTCAGACCTGTGGGAAAGCCCGCGCCCCCCCTGCCGCGCAGCCCGGACGCCTTGACCTCCTCGATCACCGCGTCAGGCCCCATCTCGAAGGCCCTGGCCAGCGCCTGGTAGCGGCCGCGCGCGCGGGCGTGCTCGAGGCGCCGCTGGTCGGGATCGCCGAAATGCTTGCTCAGGATCCGGACCTCGCGGTCGGATACGTACGGGTATGCCATCCGTGAGGCTCCCTGACCCGGCGGCGCCTAGGCGCCGCCGGAGGCCTCCGCCTTGAGCCGTTCGATGATCTTCGGCACGTCGGCGGGGGTCACGTTCTCGAAGTATCGGGAGTTGATCTGGACGCAGGTGGGAAAACCACACGCCGCCAGGCACTCGGCCTCGACCACGGTGAAGTTCCCGTCCTCCGACGTCTCTCCCGTCTCGGTATCGGTATAGCGGAGGAACGCCGCCATCACGTCGTCGGCTCCGCACAGGCTGCACGAGATGTTCGTGCACACCTGGATCAGGTATCGGCCCACCGGGGCCTTGTTGTACATCGTGTAGAAGGTGGCCACCCCCCGCACGTACGCGGGAGACAGCTCGAGCAGCTCGGCCACCCGCTGCATCGTCTCGGGACTCACGTGCCCGCGGACCTCCTGTGCCAGCCCGAGCGTCGGCAGGAGCGCGGCCCGCTTGTCCGGGTACCGGCTCAGGATCTTGAGGAAGCGCTCCTGGTGCGCACCCTCGAACAGCGGCGCTTCGGGGTGCTTCTCCTCGAGCATGTAGGGGTAGCTCGCCGCGCCGGAGGGGTGGCCGCCCTCGAGGGGACGCCGCCCCACGTAGTCCTCGCCGCGCACCTGTTCCTCGGTGAGGTCGAACTCCCCGGTGTTGCCCGCCCAGCCGGGATTGCGGAAGGGGATCTCGGCGCCCTCGCCCCTGGCGTCGCTCATCGGTCGATCTCTCCCAGGACGATGTCCAGACTCGCGTTGATCATGATCAGGTCGGCGACGAGGTGGCCTTTCGCCAGCTTCGAGATCACCGACAGGTTGACGAACGACGGGGGCCGCACCCTCCACCGCACCGGCTTGGTGCCCCCCTCGCTCACGACGTACATCCCGAGCTCGCCCTTCGAGGCCTCGACCGACAGGAAACAGTCTCCCGCGGGCACGTGGACACCCTCGGTGATCAGCTTGAAGTGATGGATCATCGACTCCATATCCGACATCGCTTCGGACTTGGGCGGCAGGCTGACCGCCGGGTCGTCGACGTTGATCGGGCCGTCAGGTAGCCGGTCGAGCGCCTGCCGGATGATCCGCACGCTCTGGCGCATCTCCTCCATCCGGCAGAGGTACCGGTCGTAGCAGTCACCGTGCTCGCCGACCGGGATCTCGAAATCGTACGTCTCGTAGTCGTAGTACGGTTTGTCCCTGCGCACGTCGTACGGCACGCCGGAGGCGCGCAGATTCGGTCCCGTGAAGCCGTGGTTGATCGCATCTTCGGCCGAGATGACCCCGATGCCCTGGGTCCGGCCCAGAAAGATCGCGTTGGTCAGGAGCAGGCGGTCGATCTCGTCGAGGGTGGTGGGCAGCGTATCGATGAAGCGCCGGAGTTGGTCGGTCCACCCCTCCGGGAGATCGGCCATCATCCCGCCGATGCGGGTGGCGGACGTCGTGATCCGGGCGCCCGTGTACGACTCGTGCAGATCGTAGATCCGCTCCCGCTCGTGGAAGGAGTACAGGAACGGGGTGAAGGCTCCCACGTCGATGCCGGTGGTCCCGACCCACAGCAGGTGGCCGAAGATGCGGTCCAGCTCCATGAGGATCACGCGCACGACCTTGCACCGCTCGGTGACCTCGATGCCCATGAGCTTTTCCACCGACATCGCGTACGCGCAGTTGTAGATCAGCGGCGCCAGGTAGTCCATCCGGTCGGTCAGCGGGACGACCTGGTTCCACGTGCGGTACTCGCCCAGCTTCTCGAAGGAGGAGTGCAGGTAGCCGATGTGGGGGGTCACGCTGAGCACGGTCTCGCCGTCGAGCTCGCACACGAGCCGCAGCACGCCGTGCGTGGCGGGATGTTGAGGCCCGACGTTGATGAGCATGCGCTCGGCGCCCAGCTCGGGCTCGGTGCCCGGATCCGGGCCCTCGACCTCGAAGGGGGCCGTCGGAGCGTCCGTGGGGCGTCCGTCCATGCCCATCTCCGGCGTCCGACTCACCGCGAACTCGACCGTATCTTCAGCCATTCGTCTTGTCTCGCTCTCGGCGCGTGCGGCGTCAGCGTCCGGGCGCGGCGTCCACCGCCGCGTCGGAAGGGGTTTCGGGCGGTCCTTCCGGAAGCTGGGGTTCCTTTCCCGACTCGAGTTCGTCGGGGAAGTAGAAGTGTTCCGGCGTCTGGATCAGCGCGCGCCGGGTCTGCTCGGCCCGCGAGAAACGGCCCCGTAGCGGAAAGTCCTTCCGCAGGGGGTACCCCTCGGCATAGTCTTGCGGCATCAGGATCCGCCGGAGGTCCGGATGGTTGCGGAAGGTGATCCCGAAGAGATCG
>Ga0114931_10009509_pt1 | contig 11642 bp, 10 predicted proteins | sample 2SBtaG_FD_89579 | JGI IMG/M metagenome (GOLD analysis project Ga0114931, IMG submission 89579) | Deep subsurface microbial communities from Kolumbo volcano to uncover new lineages of life (NeLLi) - 2SBTROV14_V59a metaG | ecosystem: Environmental > Aquatic > Marine > Volcanic | place: Kolumbo...
CACCAAGCCCCGCCGCCGCCTTTTTCTGCCACCGACCGGCTCCCTCTCTCGCTCCTCGCCCATTCTTCTCCCATTCAGGGCCTTGGCGGAGCACCGGAGAGTGGGTCATGCTTCAGGGCTGCCTGAACCGCTCGGCTCTTGCAATTTTGCAAGAGCCTCTCTTGGAGACGAATAGCTAGCCATCCGCCTCGGGTCGCGAAAATCGGCGGCTATGCCAATGCGCTTCGGGCCGCGTCGACCGTGCGTACCACCCCTTGCCGGTCGATATCCAGGTGCGTAACCAAGCGCAGCGGTTCGCCGTCGCTGACCAGGATGTCGTGCGCGCGAAGCGCCGCGATCAACGCACCGCGGCGTTGCGCATCGAGATGCGCGAATACCATATTGCTCTGAACCTCGTTCGGATCGACGTCCAAATCGCCGATCGTCGCCAGTCCGCGGGCCAGCGCCCGTGCGTTTTCGTGATCCTCGGCGAGGCGCGCGACGTTGTGTTCCAGCGCGTAGATGCCGGCCGCGGCGATGACTCCGGCCTGGCGCATGCCGCCGCCGAGAACCTTGCGCCAGCGCCGCGCCTTGGCGATCAATTCGCGCCGCCCGCACAACACCGAACCCACCGGTGCGCCGAGCCCTTTCGACAGGCAACATGAAACGGTATCGAAATCCCGGGTGATGCGATCGACCGGAATCTCGAGCGCGACCGCGGCGTTGAATACGCGGGCTCCGTCGAGGTGCAGGCCGAGCCCGTGCGCATCCGCGAAAGCCCGCGCACGCTCGAGATAGTCGAGCGGCAGGACCTTGCCGCCCTGGGTATTCTCCAGACACAGCAGTCGGGTATGGGCGAAGTGATAATCATCGGGCTTGATGACCGCCGCCGCATGCTCCAGATCCAGGCTGCCATCCGCTTCGAAATCAATCGGTTGGGGCTGAATACTACCGAGCACGGCGGCGCCGCCGCCTTCGTATTTGTAGGTGTGGGCGAGCTGTCCGACAATGTATTCATCGCCGCGCTCGCAGTGGCTTAGCAGTCCGAGCAGATTGCTTTGGGTGCCGCTGGCGACGAACAGACCGGCTTCGTGGCCGAGTCGTTCGGCGGTCATCGCCTCGAGTCGGTTGACCGTGGGGTCCTCGCCATACACATCGTCTCCGACCTCGGCATTCGCCATCGCCGCGCGCATCGCGGCACCCGGACGGGTGACCGTATCGCTGCGCAAGTCGATCGTTTGCATCGTGTTCTCCATCCTTCTCTACGTTGTCTCGGGTGCGTTGAGCGGCGCGAGATTAACACAGGGCGAAGCGTCGCAAACGCTGCGCAACGAGGCGTGCAGGCGTATGCTGTGCGGCCTCTTTTACAGCACGCTCCCGGAGTTACCTTGAACCATGACCGACGCGCATCCCCGAACCCTGATCCTGACCGGCGCCAGCCGCGGCATCGGTCATGCCACCGTAAAGCGATTTTCGAGTGCCGGTTGGCGAGTAATCACCTGTTCGCGAGAACCGTTTCCGGAGGATTGTCCGTGGGAGGCGGGGCCCAATGATCACATCGTGATCGATCTCGCCGACGAGGCCAGCCTCAACGCGGGCATCGCGGAGATGCACGAGCGTCTGGCCGGTACGCCATTGCATGCGCTGGTGAACAACGCCGGCATTTCACCCAAGGGGCCGGGCGGCGAGCGGATGGGCACCATCGACACCGACATCGATGCCTGGCGTCAAATCTTTCAAGTGAATTTTTTCGCCCCGGTGATGTTGGCGCGTGGTTTGATCAAGGAACTCGAAGCCGCGCGAGGCTCGATCATCAATGTCACGTCGATCGCGGGTAGCCGGGTGCATCCTTTCGCCGGCGCCGCCTACGCGACGTCCAAGGCGGCACTCGCGGCGTTGACCCGCGAGATGGCCGCGGATTTCGGGCCGCACGGGATCCGGGTCAACGCGATCGCCCCGGGAGAGATCGAAACCGCGATCCTGTCGGCCGGCACCGAGGAGTTGGTCAACGCGCTGCCGCTGCGGCGCCTGGGCACCCCCGAAGAGGTCGCGAGCGCCATCTATTTTCTGTGCTCACCACAGGCAAGCTACGTGACCGGAACCGAACTCCAGATCAATGGCGGCCAGCACGTTTGACCGATCCCGCCGAATTGCAGGAGAACCACCCATGAAACCAGCACCCAATTCCCTGTCCGCACGGGATGTCGCCTATGCGCTGCATCCCTATACCAATCTGGCCGCCCATGAAACGCAGGGCCCGCTGATTATGACGCGCGGCGAAGGTATCTACCTGTGGGATGAGGACGGCAACAAGTACCTGGAAGGTCTGGCAGGCCTGTGGTGTACGTCGCTGGGCTTCAGCGAGCCGCGCTTGGTGGAGGCGGCCACCCGGCAACTGAGCACCTTGCCGTATTCGCACACCTTCGCGCATCGCTCGACCGTGCCGGTGATCGAATTGTGCGAGAAACTCATCGAGGTCGCTCCCGAGGGCATGGCGAAGGTGTTTCTCACCAACTCGGGCTCGGAGGCGGTCGACACCGCGATCAAGTTCACCTGGTACTATAACAACGCCCTCGGGCGGCGCGAGAAAAAGAAGATCATTTCGCGCAAGCGGGCCTATCACGGGATCACCGTCGCCGGCGGGAGCTTGACCGCGATTCCGCTGATGCAGAATGACTTCGATCTGCCGATCGAGCGCTTTCTCCACACCGACACGCCGTGCCATTATCGTTACGCTCGGCGCGGTGAATCGGAGACCGACTTCGCGACCCGGCTGGCCGGGAATCTCGACCGGTTGATCGAGGAGGAGGGCCCCGACACGGTCGCCGCGTTCATCGCCGAGCCGGTGATGGGCGCGGGCGGCGTTCTGGTGCCGCCGGAGACCTATTTCGACAAGGTGCAGGCGGTGCTGCGCAAGCACGACGTGCTGCTGATCGCCGACGAAGTGATCTGCGGTTTCGGTCGCACCGGCAATTTCTGGGGATCGCAGACCTACGGGTTGAAACCCGACATGGTGACCTGCGCCAAGCAACTCTCGTCGGCCTATCTGCCGATCGCGGGGGTGATGATATCGGAACCGATCTACGCCGCCTTCGTAGAGCAGAGCCGCAAGCACGGGGCGTTGGCGACCGGTTTTACCTACGGCGGGCACCCGGTGCCCGCGGCGGTCGCGCTGGAGACCCTGAAGATCTACGCGGAACGTGACACCCTCGGCCACGTACGTAGCGTGGCGCCGCATTTCCAGGCGCGGCTGCAAAAACTCGCGGAGCACCCGCTGGTCGGCGAGTCGCGTGGCGTGGGCCTGATCGGGGCGATCGAAATCGTTGCCGACAAGGCTACACGTGACTGGTTCCCGCCGCAGGTGAAGGCCGCGGCAACGGTGGCGGCCAAGGCTCAGGCGAACGGTTTGATCGTCCGCCCGCTACCCGGTGACTCGGTGGCGGTGTGCCCACCGTTGATTATCAGCGATACGGAAATCGACGAACTCTTCGATCGCTTCGCGCGCGGCCTGGATGACGCCCTGGAAGCGATTGACTGAACCTCGGCGAACTACCAGGCGAGCGCGAAAGCGGGGAATACGTCGCTCTTGGCGCCGCGCGGGTCGCAGCCCGCCTCGAGCAGCCCATGTTCGGGCTCCCGTGCCACCGCGAGTAGGTAGCCTTCGGTCCAGTCCGGCACCACTTCGATGTCGTGCCCGCGACGGGTCAATTCATCCAGGGTGGCCTGGTCGAATCGCGGTTCCATGCAAACCCGACGCGCGATCCGCTGATGGGGTGCGAAAAACCCCGGAAAATGCTCGCTGGAGAGCTTGGGTGCCTCGATCGCGGCTTGGATCGGCATGCCGAAAATCAGCCGGTTGAGGAAGAACTGAAGCTGCCATTGATCCTGCTGGTCACCGCCCATGCTACCGAAACACATCCACGGTTCGTCATCCAGCAGCGCCAGTGAAGGGCTGATGGTGGTGCGCGGCTGTTTGCCGGGGGCGATTACGTTGGGGTGATGGTCGGGTCCGAGGTAAAAGGTCATCAACCGGTTGCCGAGCGGCAGGCCGAGCGCCGGGATCACCTCCGCCGAACGGATCCAGCCGCCGCTGGGCGTGAACGACGCCATGTTGCCGTCGCCGTCGATAACATCGACGTGCACGGTACCCGCGCCCCAGGCGCGGCCACCCAGGCGCGCGTCGACCGGCAACGATGCGCTCAGGGTGCGCGGATCACCCGGGCGCAACTCGGCGTCGGCCTGTTGGCGATCGATGAGCGCCGCTCTCTCACGCGCATACTCGGTCGACAGCAGCGCGTCGATCGGCACTTCGATCTGACGCGGATCGCCGTAGTACTGTTCGCGATCGGCGAAGGCGAGCTTCATCGCCTCAATCAGCAGATGGAGGTACTCGGGGCCGTCGGGGCGCAGTTTTTCAATCGCGAAATGGTCGAGGACTGCGAGCGCCTGGAGCATTACCGGCCCCTGATTCCAGGGGCCGCACTTGAACACCGTCGCGCCGCGAAACACGCGTTGCACCGGGGCTTCGATGTGGCTCTCGAACACCTCCAGATCGGTGCGCCGCAGCAGACCTGCACGGGCTCGTGAATAACGGTCGATTTCGGTGGCGGGATCACCTCGATAGAAACCGTCGCGCACCGCCTGGATCCCGTGACCGCGATCACCGCCCGCGCCGGACTCGCAATGCACGAGCATTTCCAGCAGATCCGCGAGCGCGGGGTTTTGCAGCCGCGCACCCACCCCCGGCGGTTCGCCGTTCGGCAGGTAGATCTGCGCGCTGGCGGGCCAGCGTTGGCGGAACTTGGCGGCCAGATCGACCAGACCGTAACGGGGTTGATGCAGCATCCCGCGATGCACCGGTACGCCCTCGCGCGCGAGGTTCAGCGCCGGCGCGGCCACGTCGGCGAAGCGCAGTCGCCCGAAACGTTTGAGCGCATGGAGCAACGCATCGAGCGTGGCCGGCACACCGGCGGCGAGGATCCCTTCCTCGGGTACCTCGTCGAGCCCGCGCTCACGATAGGCGGCCGGCGTCGCCAACGCGGGGGCGTTGGTGTTGCCGTTGACGCATACCACCCGTGCCGAGTCCGCCATCCGGATCAACATCGGGCACTCGCCGCCGAGGGTGTGCATCTGGGGATTGGCGATCCCCTCGATCAAGGTCGCCGCGACCGCCGCGTCAACCGCGTTGCCGCCGGCGCCCAGCACGTCGCGCCCTGCCTGTGCGGCCAGATAGTGTTCGCAGGCGATCGCACCGTGCGCACCGATCAGGCGGGGGGAAAAGGTATTGGCCGCCGTATCGTTACAGCCGAACGCCCGGGTGGTCATCGATCATCATCCCTGTTTGAGTGGGTGAGGCGGAGACGCACTCACTTTCCGTAGTCGCGCAGCACTTCACTGACCAGGATGTGATAGCGCGAGAATAAATCGTTTTTGCCGCGCGCTTGGGCGGCGCGATGTTCCGAGTGTTCTCGCCAGCGTTGCACCGCGTCCTGATCACGCCACAGCGAAAGCGACAGATAGCGTTTCTCGTCATCCAACGCCGCGAAACGCTCTACCGACAAGAATCCGTCGATCCGTTCCAATTCGGCGCGCAATTCCCCCGCCAAGCCGAGGTACTCATCAAAAGCGCCGGCGCTCACCTCGAACTGGAAGATGACCGCGATCATCTCGCCCTCCCGATCACCTTACACCTCTTCCTTGGCAACCGGGCGCGCCGAATCCGGCTCCGCCGCCGGCTTCGGTTCGGCTGTCTTGGCGGGCGCCGCCGACGGTCGGGGAGTGCTCTCAGTTTCGCCGCGCCGCTCCGCTTCGGGGCGCAGCGGCGCCGCCGGCGGTTGCGGGCTTCGCCCGGCGCTCGCCGGCGATTCGTCGGGGTGACGCGCGGCACGGGGATCACCACCACTCCGGGGGCGCCCGCGCCGCCTGCCGATTTCGGTCGCGGCGTCCTGATCGACCGTGCGCGGTACGCTCGCAGGTGTTGGCGCCGCGGCGGGTTCCCGCTCCGACGCGGTGTTGGATTGCGCCCCATCACTTCGGCCGTTGGCGGGCGTGCTCGTCGCGTCGGGCGAGCGGCGCCCGCGGCCGCGCCCGCCACGTCGCGATCGGCGCTGGTTACTGCGTTCGCTACCGCTTCGACCGCCATCCGCGGTGCGGGATCCTCGATCCTTGCGCTCGCCTTCCGGGCGCGGCGCGGCGGGCGGCGCTCCCCGGTCGCGATTCTCACCGCGCGGATTCTCGCTCCGCTCGGCCTTGGTCCGGCCCGGTCGTGCTTGGCGTGCTTCACTCACGCCATCCGTGCGCTGCGCGCCTCCACCGCGCCGTTGTCTGGATCCGCGACGCCGGTCAGCGCCACGCGAGCGACCGCGGCCGTCCTGACCACGACCGCCTTTCGCCGCGGACGTCACGCGCGTGTCCGTCCCGGGCGCCTCGCCGCCTTCGCCGCGGCCGAACAGTTGCCGCCACAGGCGCGTGATGATTCCCTCGCGATCCGGTGGGGGCACCGTCGCCGTGTCGGTGGTCGATGGCGCCCGGGTCCGAGGTATGGCGCGTACCGCGGCCTCGACGGGCGCTTCGCGAGTCGCCGCTTCAAGGTACTCCTCGGTGCTATCCACCGTGGTCGCCAGTTCGTAACTCGGCCGGTGGACGGACTCATGGTCCGTGTCATCGTCACGAATCCGCTGCACCTCGTAGCGTCCGCCCACCATTCCGGGGTCCGGCACGACGATCAAGCGAATATGATGGTTCTTTTCGAGCTTGTTCAGCGCTTCGCGTTTTTCGTTGAGCAGAAAGGTCGCGACGCCGACCGGCAGCTTGACCAACACCTGTCCGGTGGTGTGTTTCATCGACTCTTCCTGGATGATCCGCAGCACCGACAGGGCGAGCGATTCGACCCCGCGCACCTGGCCGCGCCCGGTGCAGGTCGGGCACACCACCGAACTCGACTCGCCGAGCGAGGGGCGCAGGCGCTGGCGCGACATCTCGAGCAGTCCGAAACGCGAAATTCGCCCCACTTGCACCCGCGCCCGGTCGATCTGCAAGGCGTCCCGCAACCGGGTCTCGACCGCGCGTTGATTGCGACTCGGGGTCATGTCGATGAAGTCGATGACAATCAGCCCGCCGACGTCGCGCAAACGCAACTGGCGCGCGACTTCATCGGCCGCCTCGAGATTGGTGTTGAGCGCGGTTTCTTCGATGTCGGCGCCCTTGGTGGCGCGCGCGGAATTGACGTCGATCGCCACCAATGCCTCGGTCTGGTCGACGACGATCGAGCCGCCGGAGGGCAGGCGAACCGAATTCGCGAATGCCGACTCAATCTGACTCTCGATCTGAAAACGCGAGAATAACGGCACCTCCCCCTTCCATAGCTTCAGGCGTGGAAGATTGTGAGGCATGACGTTCTGGATGAACTCCTGCGCCTCCGCGTACACCGTTTCATTGTCGACCAGGATCTCGGCGACATCCTGGCGAAAATAGTCGCGGATCGCGCGAATGATGATGCCGCTTTCACGATACAGGAGGCGGGGTGCCGCGCCCGCGGCCGCGGCCGTTTCGATGGCGCGCCACAGGTTGACCAGATAATCGAGGTCCCACTGCAGATCCTCGGCGGACTTTCCGACCCCGGCGGTGCGCACGATGAGACCCATTCCGGTGGGCACGTCGAGGGTGCTCAAGGCTTCGCGCAGCGCGCTGCGCTCGTCGCCCTCCACCCGTCGCGAGATACCCCCGGCGCGGGGGTTGTTGGGCATCAAGACCAGATAACGACCGGCCAGGCTTGGAAACGTGGTCAGCGCCGCGCCCTTGTTGCCGCGCTCCTCCTTTTCGACCTGAACAATGAGTTCCTGCCCTTCACGCAGGGCCTCACGGATGTTCGGCCGACCGTCGGAATTCTCGCCTTTATCGGCAAAAAACTCCTGCGCGACCTCCTTGAAGGGCAGAAAGCCGTGACGGTCGACGCCGAAATCGACGAACGCGGCCTCGAGGCTGGGTTCGACGCGGGTGATCCGGGCCTTGTAGATGCTCGCGCGCATCTGGCTGTGCGCCGCCACCTCGATGTCGAGATCCTCGAGATGCTGTCCGTCGACAATCGCAACCCGGCATTCCTCCGGCTGGGCCGCGTTAATCAGCATTCTTTTCATCATTCCGCTCCGCACTCGCGTTAAATGGCAGGCGGTGCGCCGGATCACGGAAAGCGCCATAGGCGAGATCCTTGACCAAGGCTGGAGACAGGTATCAAGGGGAGGAATGGACGCCGGGAGCCCACGCGGTGAGCGCGCGCACGCGCGTCGTGAAGGCATCCTCACCGGATTCGATGCCGCTGGTATCGGGCACCGGCCGCTCACGCGGCGCCTCACGATCAACGCGGCTGCCGCAACGCGGCAGCATAGTTGCTCAGTTCCTCGGACGGTGGCCCTGGCGAAGCATGTCGAATATTACCTTGCCATCGTGGCGCGCCCTCGGCTTTCGAGTGGTCGCGCGCTCATGCCGTAGTCAAAAACCATCGGCATGAAAACCATTCCGCCGCCTGACGCGCCCTACGACACCGCCAGACTTCAGTCCGTATTCAATGTCTTCATGGTTTACGCGCACCTCGGCGTCCTGTCGCCGCACCCGATCCACGCTTCCGTGGCCGCGGCGCATGGGTGCCCAAACCGGGTTGGACTATAGCATGCGGCCCGTAGCGATAAAACGATTATCATCTGCGCATGAGCAATGAGCTGAAAGGCGCCGCCGCCGTCCGGCGCGTGGTGATCGCCGACGACCATGCGGGACAGCGAATCGATAATTTTCTGATCGGCCAACTGCGGCGAGTGCCGCGCGCACTCGTCTATCGGATCCTGCGCACCGGTCAAGTACGCGTCAACAGCGGGCGGATCCGGCAGGGTTATCGCCTGGTGGAGGGTGACGTCGTGCGGATCCCGCCGCTCACGATACCTCCGGGAGAGGCGCGGCGCGCGCCTCCCGAGCGCGTGAGAGACTCCATCAACCACGGCGTGCTGCGCGAGAGCAACGGTTGGCTGGTGCTTGACAAGCCCAGCGGAGTCGCGGTGCATGGCGGTAGCGGACTGAGTTTCGGCGTGATCGAGGCCCTGCGGGCGGCGCGACCCACGGAGCATGGGCTCGAGTTGGCGCATCGCCTCGATCGCGAGACCTCCGGCTGCCTGCTGGTGGCGAGGCGCCGGCCGGCGTTGCGCGATCTGCACGCGCAGTTGCGCGAAGGGCGGATCAAGAAACGCTACCTCGCCTTGGTGCGCGGCACCTGGAGCGAGCAAGAGCAGGTCGTGGAGGCGCCGCTGCGGCGATCGATAGGGGCCGGCGGCGAGCGCGTGGTGCGGACCGATCCCGAGGGCAAGGTTGCGCGTACCCGTTTCCGCGTCCTCGCGGGATCCGAAGCGGCAACGCTGGTGGAGGCGAAGCCGACCAGCGGCCGCACTCACCAGATCCGGGTCCACGCCCTGGCGGCGGGTCATCCGCTCGCCGGTGACCCGAAGTACGGGGATCGTGCTTTTAACCGCCGGTTGCGTGAGAGTGGCTTGCGGCGCCTGTTCCTGCACGCCAGCGCGCTGCGCTTTCGTGACCCGGACAGCGGCGTGATGATAACCGTATCGGCGCCCCTGCCGGCGGAACTCGGTGCGGTACTTGCGGCGCTCGGTCTGAACGCCGGCCGGGCGCACGATGATTATTGAAGGAGAGCACAGATGGACGAAGAGCAAGCGCCGAGTTCGACCCCGGTCGACCGGCCGCCATCCGACTGGGAGCGGGAACTGCTCACCGGCCTGGCCACCGAAGCACTGCGGGAACGCCGCCGCGCGCGCCGCTGGGGGATCTTTTTCAAGTTTTGCCTGCTCGCCTATGGCGTCGGGATCGCGGTGCTCTATCTGCCGCGCGATCTGCTCGGCAAGTCCGGCGGTCCGCACACCGCGGTCGTCGACGTCAAGGGCGTTATCGCGGCCGATTCGGCGGCCAGTGCCCGGCGCGTGATCGCCGGGCTGCAACGGGCATTCGATGATGACAACACCAAGGGCGTAATCCTACGTATCAACAGCCCCGGCGGAAGCCCGGTTCAGGCGGATCTGATCAATCAGGCGGCGGATCGCCTGCGCAAGGAGCATCCGGACACTCCGCTGTACGCCGTGATCACCGATGTCGGCGCCTCCGGCGCTTATTACGTCGCGGTAAGCGCGGATCGAATCTACGCCAACAAGGGCAGCATCGTCGGTTCGATCGGGGTGCTGATGAACGGCTTCGGATTCGTCGACGTGATGCGCAAATTCGGCGTCGAGCGGCGGCTACTGACCGCTGGCGAGCACAAAGGCATCCTCGATCCGTTTTCACCGGCCAAGGCCGAAGATATCGCCTACATGAAGGGGCTCCTCGAGCGGATCCACAAACAGTTCATCGCCGCGGTACAACGCGGTCGCGGTTCGCGATTGAGCAGCGCACCGAATTTGTTCAGCGGATTGTTCTGGACCGGGGAGGAGGGGGTTCGGCTTGGCCTGGTCGACGCGTTGGGCAGTGTTTCGTCGGTGGCGCGGGATGTTGTCGGTGCCAAAAAGATCGTCGACTACACGGTGAAACCCGGTCTGGTCGAACGGATCTCCCGGCGGCTGGGGAGCGCGCTGAGCGGCGCGGTGGTTGACGGTTTGCGCGGCGAGATGCTGTAGGCGAGGGCGTGCGAGCCAAGTTGAAATGAGCCTCAGCCAGGCTCACATGGTGGGCCAGACGATGAGGCACACGCCGGCGGCGAGCAGGAGTCGGAAAGCGAACTCGGCCAGCTTGGTTTGGCCGCGTTCGCGGTCTTCGATGTAACTTCGGGTCGCGATTCGATGTTCCCTTCCAAGGCCTTCCATCCCCATTCCCCACCGTCTTTCGAAAGCGCAAACCACCGGGTCGGCCCCATTCCACCCGCTCCCGTCGCGACGAGGATTCGAGGTGAAACCACGCGCGACCAAGACCGGACCTGATTGCACGCGTGGCGTGCGACGTTTGTCGGCACCGGAGGCCTTCGTCGGGTCGTTTGGCGAAGCGACCGATACGTTTTGGCACCGGTGATTGATTCAAGTCATTCTGCATTTGTCGGGATTTTTTGTAACAACTCAAAAAGTCCGGGCGTTGGAGCGGGGTAGTGCGTTACAGGACACGCGGTGAATACTTCCCTGTACGCTCGAAGGCAGCATCCCTGCTGCCTACGGTCCTGTAACGCACTACCCCGCTCCTCTTCAAACAGCGATTTCGCCGAGGGTTATTGAGAACTTACGATTTTTTACACCGGGACGAATGCGCATGGCCGACGCTATCCTTTTGTTTTACATGGAAGCCATTAGTTGAAATCCGCGGTTTCGGTATACTTTTCGGCGATTGCAAGCCAAGGCGGACGAGAAACTGTAAAGCGCACTTTACAACGTCGAAAGAACATCCCAATAATTCCATATACTTATGTTTTATCTATTGTTTTTCGACTGAAAACGGTTGAATTCTCGTCCGACGGTGGCCCTTCGAGGCGGAAAAGTAGCGAAAAACTGTCAGGATTTTTTACACTTTCCGCAGTTCGCAACAGGATGGAAATCCCATGAGTTTTGAAAGCCTTTGTTTTGCAACGAACTCCCTATCTTTGGTATGGCCTTTGCATGTATTTCAGCGAGTCAGTCTTTCGGGTGGTGGGCGAG
>Ga0114931_10009510_pt1 | contig 11640 bp, 12 predicted proteins | sample 2SBtaG_FD_89579 | JGI IMG/M metagenome (GOLD analysis project Ga0114931, IMG submission 89579) | Deep subsurface microbial communities from Kolumbo volcano to uncover new lineages of life (NeLLi) - 2SBTROV14_V59a metaG | ecosystem: Environmental > Aquatic > Marine > Volcanic | place: Kolumbo...
CGCCGATTCGACGTTCGCATGCCCCCCCGCGGCGACCCGGAGCAGGTTCACATCGATCCCGGTCCCCAGCAGGTCTCCCTGGAAGATGCAGGCGGTCTGCCGGTAATCCGCCAGGTTCGTGAGCCCGATCACCTCACGCAGGATATCGCGGTAGCGGCGGGCGCTCTCGCCGCTTCGCGAGGGATTCGCCTCGGCATCGAAGACGGGCGTGTCTCGACCGGCTTCCGTCACGCGCACGTGATGCGTTTCGAAGTCTCGTTCGAACGTGAAGCGACCACTCGGGGTGCTCACGCGGACGAGGGCACGGTAGGGGCCACCCTCCCACGGCCTTCGTCGTTCATATGCCTCGCGAGCCTCACGACGGGTGCGCTTGAATCCGAACAACGCACGAACCGGTGCCTCGATGAGGGTGGTCTTTCCGGCGCCGTTGGGACCGAAAAGAACGAACGGTCGTCCCGTCTCCAGGTCGAACACGCCGTTGTGGCGGCCATAGGCGAGCTCGATGCGCTCGAAACGGATCGACATCAGCCGATTTCCAGTACGCGTAGCGCGATTCGTAGACCCTGCTCCAGGGACCTCCGTTCTTCGTCCGATGCACCCGCGATCGTCTCCAGACCGAGGCGGGCCACGTGCCCGGCCACCGTGTTGCTCCGAGCGAGCTCCTCGAGGCGGAGGAGGTCGAAGAAGTGGCTCTCGTCTCGTACGGTGGCGGCCCCGAACCGTTCCTCGAGGTTCGCGCGTACCGCCTCCGGGTCGAGAGGGTAGACGGGCTCCCCTCGCAGGACGACGCTCGGGATCGCATCGACACGAGCGTGCCGGGCGACTTTATCGACGACATCGAGATCGGTCGCGCATGCGCTTACATCAACGGCAATGGGCGCCGCCACTTCGCGCAGGCCGCTCGAGAGACGGCGGATGTCGGGCGGTTCGCCGGGTCTCGCTTCCACGACCACCGGACCACGCAACCCCATCTCGGTCAGGTCGACGGCGGCGAAAGAGCCCGGGTAGCAGGCGGGGATTCCGCCGAGCTCATCGGAGGTCCGAAACCGGTGGAGATCCCCGAGCGCCAGGTAGTCGACGTCGAGACGGGCGAGGGCGTCGAGCGGAAGGGAGAGCGAGCTCCCCTGGTTCCAGTGGGGCGCACCGGGGACGGATCCGTGAAGGATCACGACGTGCAACCCCTCGCCCTGTGCGTGGCGGAACGTAGCGAGCGGGTCCGGTTCTTCCGCCGCATCGTAGGCGATGCCGTAGACGAACAGATCCCCCGCATCACACTCGACCCGGACCGGTTCTGCGAACCTGTGTTCGAGAAACGTCACCGCCCCATCGAGGGCAGTCGTATACAGATCCGGGTTGAGAGCGTGGGCGTCGTGATTGCCCGGGACGGCCAGCACGGGGATCTCGAGCTCGACGAGCCGACGGACGGTCTCTCGCACCGCGATGACCGTCTTGTTGGCGGGCCGTGGGGCATCGAAGAGGTCGCCGGCAATGAGCACCGCGTCGACCCGCTCCTCGGTCGCCACCTAGGGAAGGGCGCGGAAGGCATCGAGAACCTCGCCGCGGCGGCGATCCGCGTCTCGCCCGAACCCACCGAGAGGTGCGTCGAGATGGACATCGGCGAGATGCAGAAGCCGGAACATCGAGAGGCAGCCTATCCTGTCTTGAATACCCGTGAGCTCGTGGAGTGCCCCGGATCGACTTTGGCCGTCGGGTCGCAATAGTGGACCGCATTGTTCACCGCGATCGCGACCTCGCCGAAGCCCGTGGAAATCAAGTCGAGCGCTCCTTCGTAGGTGACGATGTCACCCGCCGCATACACCCCCGGGATGTTCGTTCGCATCCGCGAATCGACACGGATCGCGTTGCCGTCGAGATCGAGCCCCCACTCCGCGATCGGACCGATGTTGGGCACGAACCCGATGAGGGCCAGAATCTCATCCACCTCGAGCTGTCGGGTCTCCTTCGTCTTGCTGTGGACGAGGGTGACGCCCTCGATGTGATCGGTACCATGTAGCTCGGCGACCTCGTGAAACGTCAACAGGTGGAGCTCTCCGCGTTCATGAGCGCCCCGGACCTGACCGATCGTTCGGGCATGCGCGCGGAACCGGTCGGAACGGTGGATGTGCGTCAGTTCGCTCGCCACGTCCCGAAGCGCCCAGCTCCAATCGAACGCCGAGTCTCCTCCGCCGACGATGAGGACCCGTCGATCTCGAAAGGCTTCCGGATCCCTCACGTGGGTCACGATTCCACGCTTCCAGAACTCTTCCCAGCGATCGACTTTCAGCGTGCGGCTCTTGAAGGCGCCCTTCCCCGCTGCAATCACGACCGTGCGAGTCGGCCGGACACCTCCGTCCGTCTCCAGTTCGAAGACATCCCCGTTCGGATTGAGGGCGACGACTCGTTCCTCGAGGCAGACCTCCGCGTCGAACTGCAGCGCCTGGGTGACGAGATCCCGTGCGAGGTCCTTGGCCAGGACGCACGGGAAGCCGGCTACATCGAAGATGTCCTTTTCGGGGTAAAGCGCGGTGAGCTGACCGCCGAGCTCGGGGAGCACGTCGATGATACGGGCCGAAACGCCCCGCATCCCGGCATAGAACAGCCCGTAGAGCCCCGTGGGGCCCCCGCCGATGATCGTGATGTCGCAGATGTCCGAACTCAACCCTGGCTCCTCGGGAGGCTACTGAAGGACCCTGGCGGGTCACGTTACGGCGACCTCCTCACGCGGCCACACCTTTCCATCGCCGCTTCAACGCCCGCTGCCCGTAGTCGATCGTCGCGTACACGGAGATGCCCCCCACCAGGATCACGAGCAGCGGAACATATCGGGGCTCGAAGATCAGAGCGAGCAGCGCCAGAAGCTGCAGGCCGGTCGCGATCTTACCCGCCCAGCGCGGCCGAAAGGGGACCACGAGTCCGACGAGTCGCGCGACGAGATACGACCCCGTCGTGAACAGGTCGCGCAGGATGAGGATGAGGAACGACGCCCAATCGAGCTCGGGGCGAACCAGGAACGCGGAGAGTGCGAGAAGCACGAACAGTTTGTCGCACAGGGGGTCGAGGATCAGTCCGATGTGAGAAACCGTGCCGCTCACCCGCGCGATGAACCCATCGAGCACATCGCTCGCGGCGGCGGCCACCACGACCATCCCCATCAGTCTCGGGTCCGCCATGGCGAGGAAGGCCACGCCGAGCGGAATCCGCGAGAGAGATAGAAGGTTCGACAGGGTCAGGAACCCTGGATCGTGTGTTTGGATGACCGTACCGCCGCCGTCTCGAGTTCAGGATTTCACCGTTGCCGAGACAAGATGCACCACGAGCCCGTCGCGCTCTAGGGGGTCGGATCACACGCCCGCCAGCTCTGTCTCCTCGGTAGTCTGCCCCCTTGGATCGAGCATCACGAACTCCTCCACCACCACATCGACGGTCGGGACGGATGTACCGTCGCGCTCGAAGGATCCGTACTCGAGGTGTCCCTCCACATAAAGCCGGTCCCCCTTGCCCACGAACTTCGCCACGGTCTCGGCCGCCTTCGCCCAGAACGTAAGCCGATGCCAGTCTGTCCGTGTCTGGGTTTCGCCGTTTTTCCGGAAGAGCCGGTTCGTGGCGAGCGACACGTGAGAGACGGCCGTGCCGTTGGCGGTCTCACGCACCTCGGGCTCACTCCCCGTATTCCCGACGAGGATCACGCGATTCACGGTTCGAGACATCCTGTGCCCTTTCGATGAGGTTGATTAACCGACGCGAGCGTCGGAACGCTCCAGAGTCCGTGTTCTCCCGCATCGATCCAAGTCCGGGTAAGCCAGTTCGGCGAATGGCGCACGCTCTCTTGCCCGGAGGCGCTGGACACGGACCCCAGGGCCACCGACAATGAAAGGGACCTCGCAGTCGTTCCGCCGGGGAGACGGATGTCACAAACACTCGACAAAAGAGACCGACGACGGGTTCGCATCGGTTTTCTGCTGATCGCACTCGTGGTGGCCGTGAGCGTCATCGTGTTCTTCATCGACAGCCTCGAGCGCGCCACGGTCGAGGGTCCGCGCATCACCGTCACCACGCCGAGCGCACCGGGCGTCGAGCCCGGTACGGCGGTCTGGGTTGCGGGGCGACCCGTGGGTCGCGCGGTATCTCTCGAGTTCCGCGGACCCGGAGAGGGGCCGGATCGGATCGTGATCGACGCCGTACTCCAGCGTGGCGTGGATGAGGTCCTGCGGGCCGATGCGACGGTGACGATTCAGGCGGGCGCCCTCCTGGAGCCCGTGATTCTGGCGGTGCGGCCGGGAACGGGATCCGCCCCCCGGCGCGACCCCGACCTTCCGCTGCGAGCCACGACGGAACAGCTGGATCCCGACTCGCTCCTCGCCCTTGCCGAGACCCTGGGCCGGGCCGGTGAGCGGCTCCGCGACCAGGCGGATCGGACCAGGTCGGTCATCGCCCGCAGCGACGGCACCCTACCCCTGCTCGCGGAGCACCCCGATGTGCTCGCCGAGGCCGGTGCCATGCTCGAGCGCGTCAACACGGTCGTGCGACGCGAACTTCCCGACGGTGCGCTCGGCAAGTTCGCGCAGGACACGCTGATCAACCGACGGTTAGCCCGAATCCGCCGGCGGCTCGCGGGTCTCGACACCCTACACGCCCGCGAGCGCGCGGTGCGAAGCCTCCAGGAGACGACGACGGCCCTGTCCGCGTTTCAGGACCGGCTCGTGCGGATCTCCCGGCGGCTCGATGAGGGAGAGGGCACGGCTGGCCGCGCCCTCCGTGACGGCTAGATCGGGCGCCAGCTCGATCTGCTACAGGCTCGACTCGACTCGACGTTCGTGGAGTTGATGAAGCGGCCGGACCGGTGGCTCAGGGTCAAGGTTTTTTAGGAATCTCGAGGCGCCTGGGTCGGGGGAGCCCTCCCTGAACTACGAACTTCACGAGTTCCGTCTTTCTTCCCCGCTTTCTCTTGATACCCACCACCACGTGATCCACGACGAGGTCCCGGTCCTCGAGGGCGATCTCGACGTCGACCTTCCCATCGGCTGACGTGATCCGCGTTCGGATCGACCGACCGGGTTTCGCCTTCGCCATTCGGGCCGGGTTCCTGAACAGCGTCAGCGAGGAACGGCGGCGTCCATCGGGCAAATCACGTGACACTTTGACTTGTTTGAGCCAGTCCGGGGGAAAGCTGATCCGCCACAGATTCCCGAGCTGGTCGAGCCCTCTACCCTCCTGGTTGTGTCGCGCCATGTTTCCCCGTCTTGACCGATCTGGTAACAGCCGTTATGCTCGCGGTGTCCACCCAACCCCCGCCAGAAGCCGCGTTCAGCCGCGACTGGCACAGCCCGATTCTATTCAGCGTTTTGAATTACACCACCCGACCCGATCCTCATGACCGGTGTCGCCCCGCATCCACCCTCGACGGGAGCAGACCCCAGTGGACATCGCCGAACTGAAATCGAAGTCGATCGGCGAACTTCACGAGATGGCCGAAGGACTCGATATCCACAACTTCTCGGGCCTGAGAAAGCAGGATCTCATCTTCAGAATCGAGCAGAACCTGCTCGACGGCGAGACCGTGCTCAGAGGCGAAGGGGTGCTGGAGATCCTTCCGGAAGGCTACGGCTTTTTGCGGAGCCAGGACTGGAATTACCTCTACGGCCCCGATGACATCTACGTCTCGCCCTCCCAGATCAAGCGTTTCGACATGGGTACGGGCGACACGATCCAGGGGCAGGTGAGGCCGCCCAAGGAAGGAGAGCGCTACCTGGCGCTCCTGAAGGTCGAAACGATCAACGGAGACGAGCCGGAGAAGGCGAAGCACCGCATCGCCTTCGACAACCTCAGGCCCCGCTATCCGGAGGAAAAGCTCCAGCTCGAGCAGAAGGACGGCGATGTCTCGATGCGGATTCTCGATCTCATCGCCCCCATCGGACGAGGGCAGCGAAGCCTCATCGTGTCACCACCGAAGGCCGGAAAGACCATCCTCCTCCAGAAGATCGCCAACGCGATCATCGAGAATCAGCCCGACGTGACGGTCATCGTGCTCTTGATCGACGAGCGACCCGAGGAAGTCACCGACATGGAGGAGCACGTCCCGGCCGAGATCATCTCCTCGACCTTCGACGAACCGGCGGATCGGCACACGCAGGTCGCCGAGATGGTGCTCGAGAAGGCGAAGCGGCTCGTGGAGTACCAGCGCGATGTCGTCATCCTGCTCGACTCGATCACGCGCCTCGCGCGCGCCTACAACACGACGGTCCCCCACTCCGGCAAGATCCTCTCGGGCGGCGTGGACGCGAACGCGCTCCACAAGCCCAAGCGGTTCTTCGGTGCGGCCCGCAATATCGAAGAGGGGGGCAGTCTCACGATCATTGCGACCGCCCTCATCGAGACCGGCAGCCGGATGGACGAGGTCATCTTCGAGGAGTTCAAGGGCACCGGGAATAGCGAGGTCCTGCTCGACCGGCAGATTTCCGACAAGCGAATCTATCCCGCGATCGACCTGGCCCGTTCGAGCACGAGAAAGGAGGAATTGCTGTTGAGCGATGTCGAACTCAACCGCATGTACCTCCTCAGGAACTTCCTCTCCGACATGACGACAGCCGAGGCGATCCAGTTCATGATCGAGCGGTTGAACCGCACCGCCAACAACCAGGAATTCATGGACTCGATGGCGGGCGGCGAGTAGACGCGAGAGGAGGACGATGGCGCTCGACAGACCCATCATCATCTTCGGCACGGGACGCAGCGGCACATCCGTCTTCCACACCCTGATATCTCAACATCCGCATGTGGCCTGGCTCACCCGCGCGGTGAACGGTTCGCCCGTCCGACCCGAGCGAGGGAAGCGGGTGATGCGGGCCCTCGATGTCCCGGGACTCGAGCGAATCACCCGCAGCAGATACCCGCCGATCGAAGGGTATCGCTTCTGGGACTTCCATTGCCCGGGATTCGCGACATCCACACGTGATCTTCTCGCGAGCGACGTAAGCGAGCGCAGTCGCGCTCGACTCCTCACAGCCCTTTCGGCCATCCCCACTGTGAAGAGAGCGCGAGTGCTCCTCAAGGTCACCGGCTGGCCCAGGCTGGGGTTCCTCAAGGAGTTGTTCCCGGACGCGAAGTTCGTGCACGTGAAGCGCGATGGACGAGCCGTCGCCAACTCGCTCCTGAACGTTCGATTCTGGAAGGGATGGCGAGGACCCGGCCAGTGGAGGTGGGGTGACCTCACCGCCGAGCACCGGGCCGAGTGGGAGGCGCACGAGCGCTCGTACGTGGCGCTCGCCGCGATCCAGTGGAAGATCCACATGGGTGCTGTCGTCGACGCCCGGGCCCTGATCGACAATACCGATGTGTACGAGCTGGCCTATGAGGATCTCTGCGAAGACCCCGTAGACATCTGCCGCAAAGCGATCGAGTTTTGCGACCTGGACTGGACACCCGGTTTCGAGCGGAGGGTCCGCCGCGTCCCCCTCGCGAACACGAACGACAAGTGGCGCCGCGATCTCACGCCTCGACAGCAGGCCATATTGAACGACGTTCTCCGTGAATCCCTTCGTCGTCACGGGTACGCGACCGAAGGCGACTTCGTGTGAGCGAGCCCGGCTCCCCCGACGCGTATGCGGAAGCGCTGGCGAAGCACGGGATCCAGGACGTGCGGCCGCTCTATCGACAGCTGCTCGTCCGACTGAAGTCGCAAGACCCCGCCGCATACGAAGAGGCGGTCGCTCGATACAGGAATGAAGTAGAGACGGCGGTGGAGGCGGCCGAGGACCCCGTCGCCCTGTGGGTGGGATACGGAGCGTGGCTCGCGCCCCTCCTGACGCCCGGCTCGCTTCGGGCGGTCGATGCGAACGGCCTCGCGACGACCACGGAGGCGCCCCCCCCCCTCGGCCCCATGCTGATGCACCTGCCCGACGATCCGAAGCTCCGTGGGCTCATCCTCGCGATGCCGGCGGAACCCAGCGCGGCGCAGAAGGAGACTGCCGCCCTCCTCTGCGCGTGAGCGTGGACACCCTCGCCCCTTATCTCGACGTGCTCGTGAACGACGTGCTCGCGAACGACGTGCCCGTGAACCGACCGGCCCATATTCTGGTTCGCCGGGGTGGTGTGCTCGAAGGCTGCCTATCTGAGAGAATCGATCGATCGTCTTCAAACGCGGTGGGCCGGTAGTAACGGCGGAACGGGAGCGGCTACGGGACGCGGACAACGGTGCTGCGCCCTGGAAGCGGTGGGGACCCTACCTGAGCGAACGCCAGTGGGGAACCGTCCAGGAAGACTACAGCGCCGACGGAAACGCGTGGGAATACTTCCCGCACGATCATGCCCGCTCGCGAGCCTATCGCTGGGGCGAAGACGGCATCGGCGGCCTGTGCGACGAGCAGCAATGGCTCTGCTTCGGCCTCGCGCTGTGGAACGGATGCGACCCCATCCTGAAAGAACGCCTGTTCGGGCTCTCCAACCGCGAGGGCAACCACGGCGAAGATGTGAAGGAGGAGTATCTCTTCCTGGACGCCACGCCCACCTATTCGTACGCGCGGATGCTCTACCGGTACCCGCAGTCGCCGTATCCGTACGCCAGACTCGTCCAGGAGAGCGCGCGCCGCGGGCTCCAGGACCCCGAGTTCGAGCTCGCCGACACCGGAATCTTCGACGAGAATCGCTACTTCGACGTCGTCCTCGAGTATGCGAAGGCCGCGCCCGAAGAGATCCTGATTCGCATCACCACCCACAACGCGGGGCCGGAAGCCGCCGCACTCGACCTCCTCCCGCAACTCTGGTTCCGCAACACGTGGTCGTGGGGGGGACACATGGAGAAGCCGAACCTCGATCAGTGGGGCCCGCGCACCATGATCGCCGAGCATACGCAGCTGGGGAGGATGTTTCTCTATTGCGACGCTGATCCCGAGTTGTTGTTCACCGAGAACGAAACCAACCCCGGGCGGCATGGTGGCCCCGCGGCCGCGGGGCCGTTCAAGGATGCGTTCCACGAGTACGTGGTCGAGGGACGCGGAAACGCGATCTCCCCTCATGGGCGCGGCACGAAGGCGGCGGCCAGGTACCGACTCAGCGTGGATGCAGGAGCCTCTGTCGCCGTCCGGCTCCGTCTCGGGCGGACGGAAACGGACGCTCCGTTCGAGGGTTTCGCCGAGAGCGTGGGCGCACGCCTGTCGGAGGTGAACGCGTTCTACGAATCGCTCGCCGGCGCCGCCGATGATCCCCAGCGCCGCGACATCCAGCGACAGGCCTGGGCGGGCTTGTTATGGAGCAAGCAGTACTACCACTACGACGTGGCGCGGTGGCTCCGGGGCGATCCGACCCGGCCCCCGCCGCCCGCGGGACGCGCCAGGGGGCGCAACCGTGGATGGGAGCACCTCAACAACGCCGACATCATCTCGATGCCGGACACCTGGGAGTACCCCTGGTACGCCGCCTGGGACCTGGCTTTCCACTGCGTGGCCCTGGCGGAGCTCGATCCCGAATTCGCCAAGAAGCAGCTCCTCCTCCTCACCCGGGAGTGGTACATGCACCCCAGCGGGCAGCTCCCGGCCTACGAATGGTCTCTCGGCGACGTGAACCCGCCCGTTCACGCCTGGGGTACGTGGCGAGTCTATGAGATCGACCGGGACCGACACGGGGGACGCGGTGACACGGTCTTTCTCGAGCGAGTCTTCCAGAAGCTGCTTCTCAATTTCACCTGGTGGGTGAACCGCAAGGACTCGGACGACCTGAACGTGTTCCAGGGCGGGTTTCTCGGCCTCGACAACATCGGCGTGTTCGACCGCAGCGAGGAGATCCCCGGCGACGGGCATCTCGACCAGGCCGACGGGACCGCCTGGATGGCCATGTACTCGCTGAACCTGCTGCGGATCGCACTCGAGCTGGCGCGAACGAATCCCATCTATCAGGACATGGCGACGAAGTTCTTCGAGCACTTTCTCTACATCGCGGCCGCGCTGAACGACCTGGGCGGGGCGGGGATCGAGTTCTGGGATTCCGAGGACGAGTTTTTCTACGACGTCCTCCACAAGCCCGACGGTGCCGTTTCACTCCGCGTTCGTTCGCTGGTGGGACTCGTGCCCCTGTTCGCGGTCGAGATTCTGGAACCCGGCCACCTCGCGGCTCTGCCGGAGTTCCGCAAACGCCTCGAGTGGTTCGAAGCCCACCGCCCCGACCTGGCCGGACTCGTGTCTCGCTGGCAAGAGCGCGGACAAGGGCAACGCCGCCTGCTGTCGCTCGTGCGCGCGCACCGCATGAAATGTGTGTTGCGACGGGCCCTCGACGAGACCGAATTTCTGTCGGATTTCGGGGTGCGATCGCTCTCCCGGTATCATCTCGATCACCCCTACCGCATTCAGATGGGCGATGGAGAACACGTTGTCCGCTACCGGGCGGCGGAGTCCGACTCGCGCATGTTCGGTGGAAACTCGAACTGGCGGGGACCCATCTGGTTCCCCGTGAACCACCTCCTCATCGAATCGCTGCACAAGTTTCACGCGTATTATGGAGACGACTTCCGTGTGGAGTGTCCCACCGGCTCAGGCACGTTGTTGACGCTGGAGGAGGTGGCGGATGAGCTCTGCCGCCGCCTGGCTCGCCTGTGTCGGGCCGACCCGGGGGGACGGCCCGCTGCCGGCGACCACGTGTTGTTCCACGAGTACTTCGACGGAGATACCGGCGCCGGCCTCGGCGCCTCTCACCAGACCGGGTGGACGGCGCTGGTGGCGGGCATGCTCGGACCACGGGGGGAGACGAGTTCATGAGCGCTCGGGTCCTGGCCGTGGACATCGGCGGCCACAACGTCAAGATCCTCGCCACCGGGCAGACCGACCCACGGAAAATCCCGTCCGGACCAGAGCTGACACCCGATAAGATGGTGCGGGCCGTCAAGGCTCGGGCCACGGACTGGGACTACGATGTCATCTCGATGGGCTACCCAGGACCCGTCAGGGACGGCCGGCCCCACGAAGACCCCCAGAACCTGGGGGCGGGGTGGGTCGGATTCGACTACGCGGCGGGCTTCGGGGTGCCCATCCGCATCCTGAACGACGCCGCAATGCAGGCGCTGGGCAGCTATCGCGGCCACGGCCGGATGCTCTTCCTGGGGCTCGGAACCGGACTCGGGTCGGCGATCGTGGACGACTGGGAGGTCGAGCCCATGGAGTTGGCCCACCTCCCATACCGGAAGGGCCGCACCTACGAGGACTACGTGGGGATCGAAGGTCTCGAACGACGCGGCGAGAAGAAATGGCGTCGGTCGGTTCTGGACGTGATCGAACGCCTGGCCGAAGGGCTGCAGGTCGATTACGTGGTCCTCGGCGGCGGGAACGCGAAGCGTCTGAAGGAGCTGCCGGAAGGGGTGTTTCCAGGGGACAACGACAACGCGTTCGTGGGTGGATTTCGGATGTGGGAGGAGCGGTGACACGGGTCGCCGCGATCTACGACATCCACGGCAATCTCCCGGCCCTCGAGGCCGCGCTGGAGGAAATCTCGGCGGTGGCCGCCGACTTGATCGTCGTCGGGGGCGACGTGGTTCCCGGCCCGATGCCGCGGGAGACCATCGCCCGGTTGTGTGGCCAGCGGATCCCCACACGATTCATTCGTGGCAACGGGGAGCGCGAGGTTCTCGCCCGCAGAGATAGTGGGAATGAGCTCGGGACC
>Ga0114931_10009511_pt1 | contig 11640 bp, 6 predicted proteins | sample 2SBtaG_FD_89579 | JGI IMG/M metagenome (GOLD analysis project Ga0114931, IMG submission 89579) | Deep subsurface microbial communities from Kolumbo volcano to uncover new lineages of life (NeLLi) - 2SBTROV14_V59a metaG | ecosystem: Environmental > Aquatic > Marine > Volcanic | place: Kolumbo...
CAGGAGGATAGCAAAGTCGCTTTTTTTGAACCGACAAGAGCGCCAAGGAGCAGAAGAGAAGGGTATCAAAACAGCCATATTCTCGATTTTTTACTTTCCATTTCTTGATGCTCTTGGCGGTTCTTTTTGATTTTGCAATCCGCCTGGACACGGCTTACCCCCAGCTTGCCTACCTGAGTCCCCGTTGGTAGTCTGAACCGTTTTGCCGCTCCCTGCTGGCCTCGCCTGGGTCCTGATGTCTCGCACAACCGATTCCCCACCGCTCAACCACGCTCAGGCCAACCAGCTCGAAGCGGTCATTCGTATCCGGGGAGCAAGGACACACAACCTGCAAAATGTTGATTTAGACATACCCCAGCACCAACTCGTGGTGATGACAGGACTCAGTGGCTCGGGTAAAAGTTCGCTTGCCTTCGACACCCTGCTAGCAGAGGGCCAGAGGCAATATATCGAAAGCCTGTCGACCTACGCCCGCCAGTTTTTCGATCAGCTAGAACGGCCCGACGTCGACGTCATCGAGGGCCTGCAACCCACGATCGCGATCGACCAGAATCGCACCAGCCACAACCCCCGCAGCACCGTCGCGACGGTAACCGAGATCTACGACTTTCTCCGGGTACTGATGGCACGCGTGGGTGAAGTCTCTTGCCCCGATTGTGGGATGACCATCGCTCAACAGACGCCCGTCGAGATTCAGCAATCGATCGAGTCGCTACCAGAAAAGACCAAGGCGATGCTCCTCGCTCCCATGGTCCGCGGACGCAAGGGAAAACACCAAGAGGTGATCGACCTTATCCGACGTGAAGGTTTTTTGCGGGTGCGTATTGACGGTAAGACCTACGAACTCGATCAGATTCCGGAACTCAGGTCGCGGCAGACCCACGACATCGAAGCGGTCGTCGATCGAGTTATTATTCGCTTGGGACTGAAGGACCGACTGGCTGAGTCGGTACGACACGCGCTAAAATACGGCGAAGGGACCCTGCGGGTCAGTTTTCTTACTCCCGATGCCAAAGAAAACCAAAGCGAGACCAACACGGAAAACGGTTGGCAAGAACGAGTTTACAGCACTCAATACGCTTGTCCCGATTGCAAGCGAAGTATCGACGAAGTCGAGCCCCGGACATTTAGCTTTAACAGCCCCTACGGCGCTTGCCGAACTTGCGATGGACTGGCCGCTCGCGAGGGTTTTGATGCCGATCTTGTGCTACCCGACTTGAGCCTCTCGCTTGCCGAAGGTGCCATTGCACCCTGGCAGGGAGCATCCAGTGCAGCGCGAAAAAAACAGAAAAATTTGGTCGACGACTTTCTCATACAATCTGGCAATGCATGGGAAACGCCGCTCGAGCAGTGGACTGAAAAAAGCAGGCAAGCGCTCATTCATGGCGATGGCGGAAAATTTCTTGGGGTTCTCGTGCATCTGGAAATGGACTACGCCAAGGCCAAACGCGACAGGGTACGCCAGCATTTAGAGCAATTTCGCGATCGCATTCCCTGCCTCGATTGTGGCGGGTCGAGACTTCAGCCCGAGGCACGAGCCTGCCGCTTGGCGGGGCTCGCCATTCATGAAATCACCGCCCTGCCAATCAACCAGGCATACGAGTTTTTCTCTGCGCTGCAGTTCGATCCCAGCGACGGACCGATCGCGGAACCTTTGGTCGACGAGATCGTCAAGCGGCTTGCTTTTCTGCAGAAAGTAGGCGTCGAATACTTGTCGCTCGACCGACCCGCCGATTCGCTCAGCGGCGGAGAAATGCAACGCATGAAGCTGGCGACCAGCATCGGTTCGGGACTGGTGGGCGTGTTGTATATCCTTGACGAACCTTCGATCGGCCTGCACCCGCGCGACAATGCGCGACTGATCGAATCGCTCCGCGACTTACAGCAACAAGGCAACACCGTGCTGGTGGTCGAGCACGACGAAGCCATAATGCGAGCCGCCGATTGGCTGATCGACATTGGCCCCGGCCCCGGCACTCGCGGTGGCCAAATTGTTTCGCAGGGAACCCCCGAGGAAGTTGCGAATGATACTGACTCGATCACTGGCAATTACCTCGCAGGTCGATTGAAAATAAAAATTCCCTCGGCGAGGCGTCGGGTCGCCAAGTCTCGCACTTTGCAGATCGAAGGGGCGACGACCAATAACTTGCAATCGATCGACGTCAATTTTCCTCTCGGCACTTTTACTTGTGTGACCGGGGTGAGCGGCTCAGGAAAAAGTTCCTTGGTCGTCGACACGCTCGCTCGCGCACTGGCTCGAAAGCTCAATGGGGCCGCCGCAAAACCTGGGCCCTACCGAACAATGCGGGGCGCAACCAAACTCGACCGCTTGATTTATGTCGACCAATCGCCCATCGGCCGCACGCCTCGTTCAAATCCTGCGACATATACGGGCATCTTCGACGAAATTCGCCGCGTGTTTGCAGGCACTAAACATGCTAAGCAGCTCGGCTACAAGCTGGGCCGGTTTAGTTTCAACACCAAGGGCGGTCGTTGCGAGCAGTGCCAAGGCCAGGGCGTTCAGCGCATCGAAATGAGGTTTCTGCCCGATTTGTTTGTCGATTGCCCCATTTGTCATGGCCGACAATTCAACCGACAGACGCTCGCAGTCCGCTATCGAGAAAAGTCGATCGCCGACGCCCTGGCGATGAGCATCGACGAGGCGGCCGAGTTTTTCGAGAACCACAGCTCGATACATCGCATGCTCACCAGCCTGGAGGAAGTCGGATTGAGATATCTTACCCTAGGCCAGCGATCGACAACCCTTTCCGGCGGTGAGGCACAGAGAATAAAACTTGCTGCCGAGTTGGGACGCCCCTCGCCAGGCAAAACGCTCTACATCCTCGACGAGCCAACCACAGGCCTCCATATCGACGATATCGGACGGCTTCTTGCGGTTCTGCAACAATTGGTCGAGCTGGGCCACACGGTACTGGTGATCGAGCACAATCTCGACGTGATCAAAACGGCAGATTGGGTGATCGACCTCGGCCCAGGTGGCGGAGCTGCCGGCGGCCAAGTCGTGGCAACCGGCACACCAGAGGACATCGCTGCCTGCCAGGCGAGCCACACCGGTCGCTGGTTAGGAGCGGCCATCGCTGGCCACGCCTTTCTATTTACTGAAACTTAGGGTTCCTGTTAGATGACCACTGGTTTTCCAAGCGCGCGCCGTACAGGCACAAGTTGGCCGGCGTGCATCATGCCGTGAGTGGCGATCAACACATAAATGTTGCCGACTGTGGGAAACATTTGGCGGAATTGCTCGGGACTTTCCGCGTCCAGTTCTTCTGCCGATGTTTTTTGTAACGCGACTAAGGTTGCTGCGTGTACTTTCTCGAACAAGTCGAGATACTCCTGTTTGCTGCAAAACTTGCTCGCGTCGTCTTCACCGCAGGTATCTTTGCTGTGCTTCTCGGCGAACCCGGCGGGCAATTCGGCTGCCGCTCCGGGCTGGATCGATTCGAGTAAATTGCACTCCGAAGAGATCAAGTGCCCTAATTGCCAAGCAATGTGGTTGCAACCCTTACCGGGCCGAGTCATCAAATCGGCATCGCTGAAATCGCCAAGATAGCTGTTGAGTATCATCGAACTAGTTTCTAGCGTCGCACGGATCGCATCTTGAGCATTCATCTGCTTCTCTCCTCATGTAAATTCTGTCAACTGAAGAAAACAGTCCCAACCGCTGGCAGTATAGCAGTTGGGGCGGGGTGCTTGCTAGTTGGGTGGGTGAACGAGGGGCGTTCGTTGGCTGGGGTTCGTTGGCTGGGGTTCGGAGGACTTACGTCGCTCCGCTCGCCTGTTATTTTTATGTGATGATTTCGCGTATGGGCTCTACATGCTCGACGCCAACGAGCTTTTGGTTGAGTCCGCCATAAAAATAGCTGAGGTGGTTTGGGTCGAGGCCCATTTGGTGTAGCACCGTAGCGTGAAGCTCCTTCACTGTGAGCGGTCGATCGACGGCACGGCTGCCAATCTCGTCGGTTGTGCCTACCGTGGCACCACCTCGGATGCCGCCGCCGGCCAGCCACATGGTAAAACCGTAGCTATTGTGGTCGCGGCCGGTCCCTTTGGCAAATTCTGCTGTAGGCTGCCGGCCAAACTCGCCACCCCAGACGATAAGCGTTTCGTCGAGCATGCCCCGTTGTTTCAGATCACGGAGTAGGGCGGCGATGGGTTGATCGGTTTCGCCGGCGTGCTGCTCGTGGTTCTGAATCAAATCGACATAGGCATCCCAGTTGGCGTCGTTATGGTTGCCACCAGAATAGAGCTGAATAAATCGCACCCCACGTTCCACGAGCCGACGCGCGATGAGACATTGTGAACCGAAATTATGCGTCCGTTTTTCGCCCACGCCGTACATTTCGAGAGTAACGGCTGATTCGGTCGAGAGGTCGGTCGCCTCGGGCGCAGAAACCTGCATTTTGTAGGCGAGTTCGTAGCTGGAAATCCGGGCGGCCAAATCGGAGTTGTCTGGCCGATCGGCTAGGTGGCGATTGTTGATGCGGGCCAGCGTGTCGAGTGTTTCGCGTTGCATTTCACGGTTCGTACCTGCAGGCCGAGAGAGGTCAAGGATTGGCGCGCCCTCGTGACGAAAGACCGAACCCTGATACGTGGCGGGCATGTAACCACTCGACCAGTTTTTTGCTCCCGAGATCGGGCCGCCTGAGGGGTCGAGCATCACGACGAAGCCGGGCAGGTTTTCGTTGGGGCTGCCCAGGCCGTAGTTGACCCACGAGCCCATCGCCGGGCTGCCAGAAATCAACTTGCCGGAATTCATCATCAACATGGCCGACCCATGAATGGGCGAGTCGGCCGTCATCGAATGTAAAAATGCGATGTCATCTACCCGTTGCGAAAGATGGGGGAACAAATCGCTGATCCACTTGCCGCATTCGCCGTACTGTTGAAACTTCCAACGCGGCTCGACGATGCGTCCCTGACTTTTCTTGCCGGCTCGACCAAAGGTTTTGACATCAATGGTTTGGTTGTCCATGCCGATCATGTCGGGCTTGTAGTCGAAGGTATCGATATGGCTGGGCCCGCCGTACATGAAGAGGAAGATAACGCTCTTGGCGCGAGCGGGGAGCAACGGGGGGTTGGGGGCGAGGGGGTTGGCAACCGCTGGCGCCTGTTCCGAGGTTTCCGACGCCACGGCTCGCTGGGTGAAGAAGCCGTCGCTGGCGAGCATGCCACTTAGTGCGGCTGCGCCGAATCCGCAGCCAGATTCCCAGAGAAACTCGCGTCGTGTGCGACCGCAGAAGTTGCTTTTTTTCGCCATGATTGGTCTCTCAGTCTAAATAGACAAACTCGTTAAGATTCAGCGCCATCACACAAAACTGACGGAACGCTTCTTCGCGATCCACGCCATGGTCGACTGTCAGACGCTCGATTAGTTGCAGGCTGTCGTCAATGATAGCCCGATCAGGTTCGCGAGAAAGTAATAGCCGCAGCGTGTGAATAACACGTGCTTCAGTCTCTTCTCCAGCTTCCTGCTTTACTCGATTGGCTAAGTGGCCTGCCTGGCTCTGCATAAAATCGCTATGCAGCAAGTTCAGCGCTTGGGCAGGCAAGGTCGTAATAAAACGTGCTTCGCAACTGGTCTCGGTTTCGGGAAAATCAAACGTTGCTAATTCTGGAGGGATGAGGCTGCGTTTGATGTGGATGTAAATACTCCGCCGGGCGGCTTCTTGCGGGCTCGACGTACGCCAACCCTTGCCAGGTTTCGACTGGGTTTGCAGCACTTCTCGCGACAGCTTGGGAAAAATGCTCGGGCCATACATTTGTTCATTGAGTTGACCGCTTACAAGCAGCACCGAATCGCGAATTTCCTCGGCCGACAGCCGGCGCATGTCGAATCGCGAAAACAGATCGTTGTTGGGATCTGCCGCCAGTGCGGTCTCGTTGGCTTGCGACGACATGCGATAAGTGCTCGACGTCAGAATCAAACGATGGAGCTTCTTCAAACTCCATCCCTGGTCGGTAAACCAACGGGAAAGCCAATCGAGCAATCTGGGATGCGTCGGCGGTGTACCAAGCTGGCCAAAATTATTGGCCGAGCGAACCATACCACGACCAAAATGGTGCTGCCAAACACGGTTGACAATCACTCGCGAAGTAAGCATGTTGTCGGGCGAAGCAATCCACTCGGCCAGCACCCGCCGTCGCCCGGCAGAATGGGCTCCCTCGACAGCCTCAGGAATTGCGGGAGGAGTTTCGCCAAACAACTCAGGAAAACAGGGTTCGACGGGATCGCCCAAGGCGTGTGGGTTACCACGCAACATGACGTGCAGCGGAGCGGGATGGGGATCGCATTTTGCCAGCGAAAGCGCGTATTCGGCTGGCGGCATCTCCTGCAAACTTTGCTGAGCTTGTTTTAATTTCGATAGTAATTCTCCGTAACGTGGCCGCTGTTCGTCGGTCAAAAAAAGATCGAGTTTTTCATCGATTACTTTTTGTCGCTCAGCGGTTTCGGTACGACGTTGGTCGGCCGCATCCATGCGTTTGATCGCCTGTTGCTCGATATTTTTGCTGGCTTGCTGCAATTTGCGAATTTCGCTGGAAAGCTCTTCACGCTGTTGCTTTTCTTTTGCTGGCGAGAGATCCCAAAGACTGTGCAGTTTGGCATCGCGATGGCGGGGCATGGCGTAGGGCGTAATGTCCACGAAAAACGACAGTAGGCCATAGTAGTTGGCCTGGGAAAAAGGGTCGATCTTGTGGTCGTGGCATCGTGCGCAACCAACGGTCAGTCCAAGAAATGCCTGTCCGGTGGTGCTCACGATGTTATCGAGATCGTCATACTTCGACTGCAGCGGGTCGGCCGGTTCGTCGTCCCAAGTTCCGAGTCGATAGTAGCCGGTCGCCGTAATTGAGTCGTTGGTGACTTGATCTAGCTCGTCGCCGGCAAGTTGTTCGCGGACAAATTGATCGTAGGGTTTGTCTTCGTTCAGGCTACGGATGACGTAGTCGCGGTACTTCCAAGCGTACGGCTTTGCCGCGTCGCGCTCAAAACTATTGGTCTCGGCATAGCGGACCACATCGAGCCAATGTCGGGCCCATTTTTCGCCGTACTTGGGCGAAGCCAATAACCGATCGACCAGTTGCTCGTAGGCATCAGACCGATCGTCGGCTAGAAACTTGGCTAGCTCTTTGTGTGTCGGCGGCAGACCAGTTACATCGTAATAGATACGTCGTACCAACGTCCGCTTATCTGCCGGTTGCTGCGGCGAGAGCCCGTTCGCTTCGAGCCGCGCGAGAATAAACGCATCGATGGGATTGGCAACCCAGTCAGGCAAGTTTACCGCGGGCGGTTCATCTTGATGCAACGGCACAAACGCCCAATGCTTTTCCCACTCGGCACCCGACTGAACCCACCTTTGTAAGACGGAAATTTCCTGAGCCGATAACGGTTCGCCCTCGGGCGGCATCCTTTCATCTGGCTCCTCGCTGCTGATTCGCTGGAGCAAAGCACTTTCGTCGGGCTTACCAGGGACGATCGCAAACTCACCCGAGTCGAGCTCGGCAAGCGCAGCGGTACGCTTATGAAGTCGCAAACCGGCTTCGGCTTTATCGGGGCCATGACAAGAAAAACAGCGTGTCGCCAAGATCGGTTGCACGTCGCGCGAGAAACCTACCGATTGGCCCTGAGCGACTTGGCAGAAAAACAAAATCAGCAGAGTCGCGGCCACCACGCAGTAGCGGCTGGCATGGCCAACGAGAGACGGTAAGTGGAAGGAAAGTGCCATAGCCGCCATTGTAGTCCTTTGCCAACTTCCTGACAAAAAGCTACTTTCGGGCACTTTTGGCGAGCAACACGAGTGTTAGGCGAGTGGCAGATGAACCAAAATTTACAGAAATCTGGGCGATACCCTTGGTTGCGAGATTTTCGCGATGGCACGATGCAATCGACGAAAAAATCTTGGCCAAGTTCTCAAACTGTCGTTTGCTTTTACTTAGTCAAAGCACGAATGGCGCCCAGGACATCGAAAAATGGCCCCATGACGAAACAAGAAATACGGTATTTCAGGCAAATACTCGCAGTTCTCACATTGAGTTTTTTCGGATTTGGGTATTTAGGAATTCGTCATTTGCCTTAGGTGTCGTCTACACGAACAATTCTTCCAAGGCGGCATCCACTGACCCTGCCCATTGGAAGTCCGAGACTTCGTCGTTCTCGTCGACAGGTGGATCGCCGTCGCTCGTGCCTTCCACATAGTCACTCACGACCCAGCCAAAGTCTTCGAAGGATTCTTCAATCGGCACTTGAGTTTCGACAATGTCGCAAGTCGTATGGACCCAATCGCCATCCATCCAACCATGTCGCCGGGATTTCCACTTTTTGAGGAAGCCGTCTTCGTTGTACTTCGTATACAGCCCATCATAAGTGTCGATCGCAAACGAAGTCATATTGCCAAACTGGGCACCTTCCCAAGCTCCGCCCTCGAGATTCACATGATTGTTTACCGTCGAGGCAACAATCCGGAAGCTCATCGTACGGTGCCAACGACCATTTTGCCGGTAAGTATCAACCTCAAGATCCTTGACCCAGCCACTGCTGTTATCCAACGAAGTAGCAATCCGGTCGGGATCGTAAGTGGAAGAGTTGCCATCGCTATCTCGGAACGACTGAGCATTGTACTTACCGTTATAGCCGAGCACGTTGAGCACTGGCCCGCCATTGTGGTGGCGGATGTCTGCGTCGAAGTAGAAGATGGCAAACTTATCTTGAGTACCCGCAGGCCATTCGCCGCCTGTAATCACGATAGTAAAGCCGTCGGTAAGCCGGCCGCGATAGGCTTTGAAATCAATCGAAACGTACAACTCATCAATGTCTGCACTGTACTCCATGTTTAGCGACTTGACTTTCCCGGCACGCTTATTCTGATGACGGTTGACGTAATTCTGCACCGAAAAAACCATGCTTTCTTCGGTGATCGTGGCTAGTACACCCGCGTCGACATCGCGTCGATGCTCACCTTCAGCAAGCGTGATGACGTCGGTTTGGCCGGTGGCCACGTTCACGTCGCTATCATGCGTGTCGTCGCCGGCGTCTTGGGTCGTGAAGGTAACGCCATCCGGCACCTCAAACTCAACTATGTAATCACCAGCCGAGAGGTTATAGAACAAGTAGAAGCCGGCATTACCATTGCCATCAAAATCGGTGACCGTCGAGGCCACGACCATGTTTTGGTCGTTGAGCAAATTCACGGTGATGCCGTTGATGCCCTGGTCGCCCACGTTCTGCAAGCCGTTGGCATCGTTGTCGATGAAGACGTAGTTGCCGACGCTCGCACGCGTGTCTGCCTGAGATTCCATCGGCCATATGCTACCCTTGGCGTTGCCGCCAAAGTCGACCGTAAAATCGTCGGTAAACGACGAGTTTTCGCTCGTGGTCATCACCTTCAGTTCTTGACCAGTATAAAGGGAAGCCAGTAGACCGCCTGTCACGGTAAAGCGGAATTCATAGAAGTCGGTTGAACCACCCGAGTCGGTGCTGCTGAACGAAATGATTTCGCCGGTGAGCAGTACGCCCGATTGGTCGACGATAAAATCGCCATCAAGATCAACATCGCCAACCAAGGTCAAGTCGTCACCTGCAATGCCGGTTAGCAGTGTGCCGGTGTCGTCAACCACAATGTTGATGTCGAAATCACCAGTAAAGAAAAGACCGGCAGGGTTGAGGTCTTCGCCAATCGATAGGGGAGTCGCGTCGAGCGAAAAAATGTCGGTCGTACTATCGTAACTCACCGTCCCATCCGAGTTATAAGTGATGTGCGGTGCGTTCGTTGGATCAACGGGGCCGTCCGGATTGGTATAGTGCGACATGTCCATATCCGTGGCACCAGGTGCCGTCGCGACCGCCGTGTTTTTGTATATCGGATCGCTAATCAAATCGGCAGTGAAAAGCCAATCCGAGGCTGCCAGATGGTTAGCAAGCCAGCCTGGGTCATTGGTGGGGGCATGGTTTAGCCAGCCCCAACCAGAGATTCCAGCAAAGCCACGATGTCCGAGGTCGTCGTCTTCGTTCCCCAATTGGAACGAGAAGTTGTGTGACCCGGCGTAATCGACTAAGTTATGAGTCGCGAGATCGCCAAATAGCTTGGTGAGCGTCCCTGTGTTGGTCCCAGCCCCTGAGGCATCGACCTGCAGGTCGTCGTCGCCCACTGCTAACGCGGCAGCATCGTAGGTAAAGTTCAGATCCCAAAGGCCAAACTCGCCTACCACGTACGCATTGCTCTCGACTAGGCCGCCGAACGGCGTTTCACATAACGCTGTGTGCGACGCGACTGGCAAAGCACACGACACCACAACGTTCTAATACTTTCGCAGGCGTCAAACGACGACACACTTCTCTGGCAGTGCGCCTCTTCCGCTCGGGCCCTTTCCTTGGGAACGCAGCCAGTTTCCCTTCGCGACTTCCTTCAAAAAAATCTATGTCGAGTACCTGTTCGGCAACTAACTTTTTCTACCGTGCATTCTCTTTTTCCAGAGACGTGAGTTGCTTGCTCATTTCTGGGCCATGCCGTCGTACTTCTGACGCCTAACTTTCCTGCAACGGCATTTATGTGAACACACTGGGAAGTTTAGCCTAGATCGCCCGCCAGCGAGCACGGGCCAGGGCACCAGCCACGCCGAGGAGCAGCAGGGACATAGCTGCCGGTTCAGGGATCGCAGTGTTTACGAATGATTCGCTTTGGCCATTTGAGAAGCCGATCACATGGACGCCGATCCGAAGCCTGCCATCAGTCAATTCGTCGAGGACATCTTGAAAAGTTTGTGAACTTTTCAGATCAAATATAATGGTGACTTCCTCGCCGGGACCGACGCCATTCTTGGGTGCTGGGTCTACTGCTTGAGCTAGGAACCCTGCAGTAACTTGAAAAGCTGGACTTATGTTGTTACTGCCAGGAAGGTTGGGTGGACTAGCTTCTAATTCAAAATCTACAGGTGGAATTTCGCTGATGGTAGAAATGCCGAGTAGCGAACCATCGTCAAAATAAATTTCGGCGAGGTTTGAGTTGGCAGGCCCGATATTAAAAAAACGAAAACTGGCATCGCCGGCGACATCAAGAGCTTCGACAAAAAGTTGAGATTCACCATACGCAGCACTTTGCAAACTGTTGCCGGTGATGTTCTCGAAACTGAGGATGACGGCAGAGGCAGGCTCGCACCATACAAGCGAAAAGGCGCAGATAGAAAACAGAACCGCAAAGCGATGCTGCGCCCCAGATAAAGTTGGTTGGAATCGTGTTGTCGTAGTCACTAGCTTTACCCCTGCTACTTAGCTGTGCCCTACAGAGGGCAGGGATATGAACTTTTGAAACAGCCTAGAAAAACCCCAGATGGATGAAAATAAGCCCACATCGCATTTTACCCACCCCACACTGGGTCCGTCAAAACATTTGTGCTGAAATACTCGATTTTGTGGTATCCCACTCCTCGAAAGTGTTAACCCCTCATTAATTGGGGGGTTAGTTGTCGGCGGGATAAGGCGAGCGGCAGATGAAAACTTCTTACCAACCGGAACCCGACGCGTAACGGCGTGTTGATTTAATCACCTCCCCGCGGGTACCTATTTTTGTTATTTTCGGTTGCAAGGAGACCGAAACACATGGATTGGGCGAAAACAACACAACCACGAGA
>Ga0114931_10009512_pt1 | contig 11638 bp, 8 predicted proteins | sample 2SBtaG_FD_89579 | JGI IMG/M metagenome (GOLD analysis project Ga0114931, IMG submission 89579) | Deep subsurface microbial communities from Kolumbo volcano to uncover new lineages of life (NeLLi) - 2SBTROV14_V59a metaG | ecosystem: Environmental > Aquatic > Marine > Volcanic | place: Kolumbo...
AACCCTGACATCGCCGCCAAGCCCCCTGCACAACTCAACTACCCGCTCGGACTGCCTCTGTACAGCCCGGTGGTCTCCGTCAAGTTCAATTATAAGGAGGGCCTCTGCATGCCCGAGGCCGGAGGGCCTGTATTCCTCAACCGCCGCAATTGCATCCCTGTCCATAAACTCGAGGGTCCTGGGCATTATCCCTTCCGAGGTCACCCTTGAAACAGCCTCCCCCGACGCCCTCAGATCATCAAAAGAGACAAGAAGGGTTATAATATCCTCCGGCTCGGGAAGTATCTTCAGTCTCACCTTCGTAATTGTGGCAAGCGTCCCCTCTGAACCCACGAGAAGGCTTGTAAGGTCATAACCGACTACACCCTTGGGGGTCATCACCCCGGTATTTATCAGGCTTCCATCGGCAAGAACGGCCTCCAGAGACATGACGTAATCCCCTGTTACACCATATTTTACAGCCCTTGGTCCACCTGCGTTTTCAGCCACATTACCACCGATTGTGCAGAAGTTCATACTTGCAGGGTCAGGGGGGTAGAAGTATCCGTGTACGGCAAGCTCTCTCTGGAGGTTACCGTTAATCACACCGGGCTCAACAACAACACTCAGGTTATCCGTGTCGACCTCGAGTATCCCCGACATCTTCTCAAAACTCACGACAATCGCACCCCTGGCCGGCACGGCGCCCCCCGTTGTCCCGGTACCTGCCCCCCTGGGGACTATCGGGATCTTCCGGTCACTGGCAAACCTTGAGAGCCTCACAACATCATCGGCACTCTCAGGCCATACCACTGCACGGGGCTTTCCCTCTATCCGGGATGCGTCAAAGCCATAACAGATCAGGTCCTCCGGGGCGGTACTGATCTTTGACTCACCTATAACCCGACTAAGTCCCTTCATGTCTCAACGGCTCACTGATATCACTGAGGACAACCCGCACCTTCATTTCTCCATAAACGGTCAAGCTCTCCGACCAAAGGTCGGGGCCTTCATAAATCATCGGCAACGCCTCTTATCCATGCCCACCCGAAGGATCCGGAAGAATCCGATCAGACAAACTCCATAGAAAGGACATTGGAAACCCCCGGCTCCACCATCGTTATACCATAGAGATAATCCGTACCCTCCATGGTGATCTTGTTATGGGTGATCACAATAAACTGGATGTTCCTGGCCAGTTCCCTGAGCAACTCCCTGAACCTTCCGTATTGCTCTCGTCAAGCGGGGCATCGGCCTCATCAAGTATACAGAGGGGTGACGGCTTCAGGAGAAACCCTGCAAAGAGAAGCGAAACCGCCGTGAGGGCCTTCTCACCTCCCGAGAGGAGGTTCAGGTTCTGAAGTTTTTTACCCGGAGGCTGCACCACGATATCTATCCCCGACTCGAGTATATTGTTCTCCTCCGTCAGTCTCAGTTCTGCAAACCCACCACCGAAGAGGAGCTTGAAGACCTCGTTGAACTTTGTTCTCAGTGAGTCAAAGGCATCCCCGAGCATCTTCCTCGTGGTCTTGTTTATCCTTGTAATCGCCTCCCGGAGTTCCTCAATGGAACTTACAATATCGTCATACTGACTCTTAAGAAACTCATACCGCTCCGTCAGTTCACTGTGCTCCTCAAGGGCCCCAAGATTGACAGGCCCCATGGCGTCTATCTTTTCCACAAGCTCATCCGCCGCCGTTTTGTCCTCTTCCCCATCGAAACCATCAAGGGGTACATCCTCCTCCCGGATATCTACACCATACTTCTCACTGAGCCCCTTCACCAGGGAGGATATGCCGATTGACAGTTCCGTGCGTAAAAGGTCCCTCTCATGTATCTTCCGGCTGATCTCCCCAAGTTCCTTTCTCAGCCTTGTTATTTTCTCCTCCTCGGCTATCAGCGTCTCTTTCCTCAGCCTGATTGCGTCCCGCCGCTGTGTTATCTCCTTCCTCAGGGAATCAGCCTCAACAACCATACCCCTGAGTCGCCCCTCAACTTCCTCTATGCCCCTTCGCTTCTCGCTGATCTCCTCTCCCCTGATCTTGATCATTTCGACAGCCTGGGACTCCTTGCGGTCAAACGCCTCTATTTCGTTCCGGAGACCCGTCCTCTCCCTCTCCATGGAGCGGAGTCTCTCGGAATATCCATGTATCTCCACCTTTATGTCATTAATCGCCTGTCGCCTTGAATCCACATCCACTCTCTTCAGGGCGATATCCTCCTGAAACACCGCAAGTTGCTCCTCCACCCCGTCCCGTTTATCCTGCATCACCCTTACCTCTTCTCTCTTACCGTCGGCATTCCTCTGAAGTTCCTCTATTTCCCTCTCCAGTTCCTCAAGCTCAATCCCGAGAAACTCTCCCTTTTTCCGGAAACGGTCCCTTTCCTCTTCAAGCCTTCGCTCAGAAGCCTCAAGTCCGCTTATTTCCTTCTCCAGAGATACAATTTCGGCCTCAACCACCTTCAGAGACTCCCGCACCTCCTCCATCTGTGCCTCAACTCCTGTAATCTCACTGTCTGTTTCCCCGAGATCCGACCTCTTCGCATCTATGGTCTCAGCAATATCCCTTATCTCTCTTCTCAGCCTCAGGATACCGGACCCGCTGCCACAGAGAACAACGCTGTCCCTCTCAAGGACTTCGCCATCTCTTGTCACAACCTTCATGTCTTCAGGCAGCGCCCGGCCGTCAAAGAGCCTGTATGCTGCATCCAGGTCATCTACCAGCACATAGTTGCGAAGGAGGGCGCTCAGAAGAGGAAAATGCCTGTTGCTCTCTTTAAGAACTTCATGGAGGGGGACTGCGCCCTCCCCGTCAAATGCTGGAATATCCCTGAGAACCGCATCTGATCCTTCAGAGAGGAGAATGGCCGTCCTTGGAAGATCATGCTCCCTGACGAGAGAGACGGATTTCATGATGTCATCCCGCGTTGATACTATGAACCCCATAATCTTCTCTGACAGTGCGGCCTCAACCGCCCTCTCATACTCCTCTTCGACCTCTATCACCTCGGAGAGCAATGAGAGCAGATGAACCCCTTCCTGCCTGAACCTCTCCACATCTATACTGCCCCTGACCATCTCCTGTAATGATGCCATCCTGGAATCAAGGGAAGCTATCTCCTCCCTGAGTTCCGACTTCTTTTTTCTCAGCTCTTCAAGCCTGTCCATACACCGGGACATCTCATCGTTAAGGCCCCTTCTTCTCCCGTGCAGATCCTGAAACCCCTCCCGCTTGGCACTGATCTCTCCAAGGACACCTTCAATCTCCAAACTGAGTTCTTCCGCACGTCTTTCGGCCTCTTCCTTTTCCCTGCCGACACCTGATGCCTTCTTCTGCATCTCCTCATGTCTCACCTCAAACCTGCCAAGCTCATTTTTCAGGAGACCCAGGGAATCGGTTAAGGCAAAGAGTTCTTTTCTCCTGTCATCAATATCCCGCTCCAGGGATTCCAGGTCCTCTTCAAGGATGGTCAGGTCTGCTTCCTGCTGAAGAATGCTCTCACTGAGTGAATCAATCGTTGTCTTTAACAGGGTATCCTTCCCGCTTAACTCGGTCAGTCTATCCTGCTTCCCGCCCCTTTCGGCCTTTATCTCTTCAACCTGTTCGGTAAGGGAACCGATCTGCCCTTCGAGGTGTTCAAGATCCCTCCTGTGAACAGCGCCCCTCTGCTCGTGAAAACTAATACCCCTCTCCATTTCCTGAAGCCTCTCAACAACCTTATCAATCTCACCCTCCCGTTGCACAATCTCGATTCTCTCCTGCTGGATTGCGTTCTCCCGCTCAGTGATGGCCACTGTCTTTTCTACCTCGCCGGCAGTGAGGAGGTCGAGTTCCGCCCTGATCTCCCCGAGTTTCTTCTCTGAAACAACATACTTCCTCTTTGAAACCCTCAGTTCAATCTCCCTGAGGGAATCCATGTACTGCTTGTACCTCTGCGCCTTCTTTGCCTGCCGGTTTAATGAGTTGAGCTGTCGCTTCACTTCCGATATGATATCGTCTATTCTCTGGAGATTCAGCCGGGATGATTCCAGTTTATTCTGTGCTTCAGCCTTCCTCACCTTGTACTTCATAATACCCGCCACCTCTTCAATGAGAAACCTTCTCTCCAGGGGTTTTGCATTTATGATCTCCCCTATCCGTCCCTGTTCCAGAATGGAATAGCTCCTCATCTCAAGCCCTGTATCGAGAAACATCTCCCTGATGTCCTTAAGTCTGCATATCCGGCGGTTTATCAGATACTCGCTCTCCCCCGAGCGGTACAGTCTTCTTGAAACGGTTATTGTCCTCCCTCCATTGTCACCATTGCCCTGTTCCTCGGGTAACGAAATATGGAGGACCACCTCGGCCATGCCCCGGGCTTTTTTGGTCTGGGAACCGTTGAATATGACCTCCTCCATCTTGTCCCCTCTCAGGATCCTTGCAGACTGTTCACCAAGCACCCACCTGAAGGCATCCACGATATTGCTCTTGCCACAGCCGTTGGGGCCGACAATACAGGTTATACCCGGATGGAAGGTGAAGACGGTCCTTTCAGCAAAAGACTTAAAGCCTGTAAGTTGCAGTTTCTCAATCTTCATGAAACACCTCTTTTACAATAGGGGAGGGGGATTTAATCCCTGACGCTTTTTCACAGGCCGGGAAAGCCCCCTCTTTCGTAATTTAAAGCAAAAATCTTGATTCTGAAAGATTTGATGAACCATAGAGACACGGAAAAAGCTAAAAATGCCGTATCATGAAGCCTGATCCTGCCACCGGAGTTAAAGTCCGGGGGCTCGAACTCACGACAGTTGATTATACCCCCATATCGACAACTCAGGCAAGACCCTGCATTAAACATCACTTCAGCTATGCAGCCACGCCGAAAAACTCAAGTTATTGTCCACATTTGCCGATAAAGTAATATGCCCTGACACAAAGTGACCCGAACCGGTGAAAGGAGCACTCCCGGGGGGAGAGATCTCAGGTGTCCGCTGCCAAAGGCCGGGGTTCTTGTAATTCGAGCGTGCCGGACCCGGCAAGGGTCGGAAAATCAGTCCGCTAAGAGAAAGAAACCAACGGAAATGGCGTTGACAAGGATAACGTTTTTAATAGAGACCATACTGACCATCTCCGGTCTTCTGTTCACAATCCCGGCATACGGAGGAAAGGGGGTTAATCTCGTCGTTGCTGTCGACACCTCGGGCAGCATGAGGTATTCAGACCCGCGTGATCTAAGGTCGGACTCGGTAAGGCTGATCACGGAGCTGCTCCGCCGGAACGACAGGCTTTGCCTGATCGCCTTTGACGAAGATGCCCGTGTTATGTTGCCCCTTGAAGCAGTTAAAAAGGCACGGAGCAGCCTGAAGAAGACAAGAAAAAGAACACCCTCATCAGGGAGACTCACAAACATATATGAAGCGCTCCGCAAGTCATATGCCGTCCTGTCCGAACCCGCCGCCGGAGGGGGAACGATTATCCTCCTTACCGACGGCAGGATGGATCTCGGCTCAGGGGAAAGGGACGCTGAATTGAAACGGAAAGTGATTGAAGAACTCCTCCCCAGGATCAGGAAGAGCAGCATAAGAGTCTATACGATCGGCCTGTCAGGGAGACCGGACAGGGACTTTCTCGACTCCATTGCCGCGGCTACGGGCGGGCTCTTCTATCTCCTTGATAAGGGCCGGGCAATGCATATCGCCTTCGCTGATATCCTCAATGATATACGAACAGCCGACATGCTTCCCCTCCGTGACAGGCGGTTCCATGTAGATTCCGCTGTTGAGGAAATCAAGATAATTGCCACAAGGGCAAACCCCGGCAGGGGTATTGCTATTGAGTTGCCCGACAAGACGATAATAACCAGGGGGAACCATCCGGAAACAACATACTGGTACAGTGCAAAGCTCTTTGACGTGATCATACTCCGTGAACCCCCGACAGGCACATGGAAAATACACTATAGTGACGGCGCAAGTGAAATGGTGCTTATCATGTCCACCCTCAGGATTATGGTTTCGGGGCCCGGGGATGCGCTTACCCCCGGGGACCGGATTACATTCACCGCACAGCTCAGGGAGGGAGGCAGGATTCTGAAGATGGTGCCCCTGATCCTTGAAGAGGCCTCCTTTGACGCAGAGATAACAACCCCCTCGGGGGAGGGCGTCGGGATCGGGCTTCATGACGATGGCAGGAACGGTGACGGGGTTCGCTCAGACGGCATATATACAGCCCGGTTTGTGCCTGATGAACCAGGCACATATTCACTGAGGGTCACTGTTAGGGGAAAGACATTTGAAAGAGAAAATAAATTCACCCTCCGGGTACGGCGTGAACCGCCGGCCGTAAAAAAAACGGCCGTAAAAATCAAAGACCCCGTGACGGATGCAGAAGAAAGCAGACGGTCCATGAAAGGGAAAGTAAAACCTCCTTCAGGAGCAAACCAGCCTGAAAGAGCTGGACATGGAGGCCCCTCACTGCCTGAGGAACAGCCGGAGAAGGCCGGAGGTGGAGTATCATGGATGGATGTATTGATCAGGTTTCTGGTGATAAACATCTTCGCTGCCGCACTATCAGGGACAATATTACTGACAATAAGGAAATGGAAAGGAGGGAAAAACAATGATCAGGATTGACCCCCTCTACCTCCTCCTCCTCCTGGAGTTCATTCTTATACTCACCGTGGCCCTTGGTTATCTCATCCTCAGGTACAGGAAGGCCTCCGGAAACAGGACGGCCAAAGAGTTCATCGGCCTTTCAGACCTCCTTGCCGTGATTGAAGAGGAAGAGCGGGCATTGAACGAGAAGGTTGAGCGTATATCCGACACCTCCGGGGAAGATATCGACCTCCTCCTCGAAAAGAGGTCCTGTGAACTTCATCTCCAGTTCCTGAAGGACGCAATAAAATCCTCCAACACGGGCTTCCCGGGTCTTTCCGGCTTCATCACCAGGGGATTCAGGGAGACGGCAAACAGGAGCCTCCTCTGGGTAAAGGAACTCCTTGAAAAAAGGGACAGGATCATAAAAGAGGTAGAAAAGGGCCTGGCCGAACGTGAGAGTGCAATAGACCGGCTCAGGTCCATACTCATAAAACAGAAGCGACGCATGGCTGACCTCATGAGTTCACAGGAGATGCTTGTGCAGCTGAAGAAGAGGTTCGACCTCCTCAGGGAGAGAAACGCGGAGCTGAAAAAGAGGCTGCGTGAAACCCTTGGGAGCGGGGACAAGGGCAGCCCGGCAGAGGAACTCATCAAGGAACTGGAGGAGATCAACAGGGAACTCGAGATCTGCGTTGAGACCCTGGAGAACGAGAACAAGAAACTGCAGGAAAGGCTGATAAGCTACGAGGAAGGGTTCGGCAACATCGAGCATGACATCCTCGATATGCTCTCCTTAAAGAAGACACCGAAGGACATTGAAGAGATGGAGGGCCTGATAAAGGAACTCAAAGATAAGGATAAGGAGATCCAAGAGGTAAGGAAAGAGAAGGAAGACCTCGAAAAGGAATACATGGTCCTTTACAAGCAGGTAAACTCATGATGGACTCGCAAAAAGTGCATTGCACCGCTTTAGGACGGCTAAGTGAACTACCCTGCGGGAGAGACTGCAGGGCGTCTGAAAATTGTATGTTTATTTCCGGTGTCATTCCCGCTTGTCGGGAATCCTTCTACTTGTTCGGCATCACAAAAAAGATTCCCCGAACACTTTCGGGGAATGACGGAAATATGCAACTGCGACAGAGACCGCAGGGTGTTATATTGATTATCAAGCACAGCCGCCGGAGGTCGCGGCTTACGGCAAGGTCGTAACTGCATGGTCTATCCGACAAAGCGCCTGGCAATGGCGTCTTCATACTCAGGCACCGCACTTAGGGAAAATGGTCGCTTTCTCATCATGTTCAACTTAAGGATCTTGAAATCCAGCTCCCGGATCCTCCTCAGCCTCTCCCCGTCATTATCAAGGGTATCTATCAGTTCCCTCAGGGATGAGATCTCCTTTCTCAACTCCAACTCCGGCGGTATATAGCCGGCATTCTTCAGGACCCGGTAAGCCACCCTGAGATCATCGGGGACAAAATGGTCGTCATCAAGAGCCAGTGGCCTTCCGCTGTTGGAAAGGTCCTCGAACTCCCCCCGCTGTATTGCCTCCCTAATCCTCTCCTCTGCGATCCTCTGAAGGATATCCATCCGCCTCCTCCTTTTCGTCTGCAATCCGGTATTCCTCAGAGGCCCATTTACCAAGGTCCTTCATCTTGCAGCGTTCCGAGCAGAAGGGTCTCCAGGGATTTTCCTCCCATGTGGTCAGTTCTTTACAGACAGGACAGCGCATCCTCATAAATCATCCACCCCATTACATGAATATATATTTTGGTTAAAAAGTTATAAACACTTGATCAGTCTGTCATTCCGGCTTGTCCGGAATCCAGAACCGCTTGATTTTTTATTCTTGTCATGCCCGAAGTCTGTAATTGGGCATCCAGAACTTATTGAAAAGCATAGATTCCGGACAAGCCGGAATGACATTGTGCGTTGTAGTTGCGGAATGACACTGTGCGTTGTAGTTAATGTTAAGTTGAATTTCAATCCTCCCTTCAACTAAAACACGAAAGCGCCTGCATTTTCACAGGTAGCCGGCAAGATAATAGCCTCTTGATATTATAAAAACTTTATTGTATATGTCCACCATGGATGCTTGTCATTCCGGACTTGCAGGCTGTGTCATAATTGTCATCCCTGAAATGAACCTCCCCGCCGTCCCGATATTTCGGGACGGGGTATCTTAAAGTCTCTCCTCCCTTGATGGAAGGGACCTGTCCCGTACTTGATGCGGGATTAAGGGGAGGGTGAAATCAGCATCTTAATCATCCCCTGCGGTTCACCGCCCCGTCCCCTGCGCCCCGTGCTCCTTGCCCATCGCCTTCCGCCCCACCCTGAGCCCCTCTTCCCTGAGGCTGATAATCAGCATCCCGCTCGCAAGACCGTTGACCGTCCCGGCAAGAACACCGAACACTAAAATAACCGGTGACAGATACAGTATTGCATCTATCTTCCTGACAAAGAGGAGATAGGCCAGGAAGAGCTGTGCGAGGTTATGTGCAAAGGCCCCGATGAGACTCAGCCCGAGGGGACTGAAGAGACCTCCCAGGAGATAAAACACCCCACCCATGGCAATGGTGCTTGCAAGCCCGCCACCGAGACTAAGTATGAACCCCGGGCCAAGAAAGGTCCCCACAAAGAGGGAGACGACAAAGACACGTATGAGCGTTATCATCAAGGCCACCCTGAGGCCGTAAAAGACAACCGCGGTGAGGGTTATGATGTTTGCAAAACCAAACCTCAACCAGGGTATGGGGGTGGGGATGGTCCTTTCAAAACCATGAAGCGCAATCGCCACTGCCACAAGAAGGGCCACCCTGAGTCTATCCTGTGATTGCATCTACCCCCCTTACCTTTCCACCCTTTATGCTCACAACCACCCTGTTAGGGACACATATAATGACACCACGCCTTATCCAGCCCTGTTTCATGCATATCTTCTCGGGACACGGGGAATACAGCACCCGCACCCTTCCGTCCTTCACTTCAACCTTTGTAACACCTATGGGGCCTTTCACATCAACGATACGGTCCTCGGAGAGGGCAAGTTTGTAAACGGTCTTACCGTTTACCTCCACAATGACCGTCTCCCCGGCGGGCATGAGCCTGCCGACAAAGATAAAACCCGTGAGGTAGAAAAAGAGAAGGAACACAAGGAGAATCCAGTTAAGGTGCGAGGTCTCCTTAATTGTCTTTTTTAATAAACTCAACTCTGTCCCTTATGCCTTCAGTCAGGTGCCTTACACCCCCGGAATCGATCATTATTGCATTATAACCGAGCCCCTCGATAATTTTCATTCCCCTCGCAACCCCTGAGATAAAGACCGCCGTGGCAAGGGAATCCGTTTTCACCGCAAGGGGTGCAATGACGGTCGTACTGATCACACCCCTTGCAGGATAGCCCGTCTTCGGGTCTATAAGGTGGTGGTAGCGCACCCCCCCCTCAATAAAAAACCTCTCATAGTCCCCCGAGGTTGAGATCGCCTGGTCCCTGAGTTCCACTGCTGCAAAGATATCGTCCCCTGCACCCCGGGGGTTCCTGATCCCCACCCTCCAGGGTTTTCCGTCAGGTTTCAGACCATACCCCCTGATATCACCGGCCACGGCAACAAGGGCGGCCCTGATCCCCTCCTTTTTTAATATGGATACCGCCCTGTCCGCCGCATAGCCCTTTGTAATACCCCCGGGGTCGATCATCATACCCTTCTTTCTGAGAAATACCGTCATCCTGCCGGGATCCACCTCGATATCCCTGTAATCGACAAGGGCAAGCCCCGCCCTGACGGCATCAGCTGAAGGGTGAATCTTTTTACGGAAATCATAGAGATGGGTAATGACACCCACTGTTATATCAAAGGCCCCGTTCGTCTCTTCAGCCGCCTCTATAGCCCTCTGAATCACCCTGAGTGTATCCCCGGAAACCCTTACGGGTTTCACACCTGCATTTTCGTTTATTTCCCTTATCTCGCTCTTCGATGAGTAAAAGTTCAGCAGCCCTCCCAGTCTCTTCAGCTCCCTGAAGACCTTCTCTATTGCCTGCCCTGCCCGCCCGGCAGAACCGGAAACCACACTTACCGTCACCACGGTATCCAGAAGGAAATCCGATTCCCTGTAAACCTTGTCCCCCCCCCAACGGCAGGAAACAAGCACAGAGAGGAGAAACAGACTGAAAATCCACGATCTCACCGACTTCATATGGTTCATCCCTGAAACCTCCGTCACCCACCGGACCTATACAACACAAACCCTGCTCGCCTTATCCTCAAACCTGTTCCCCCTGCTCCGGCTCAATTCTCGCCGCCGACCCGTTAAGTCTCTCCCTGAGGAAACTCCCGGTATATGAGCCATCCTCTGCCGCTACCTCTTCCGGTGTCCCCGCAGCAACCACATAACCCCCTTCATCACCACCCTCAGGACCGAGATCAATGATGTAATCGGCGGACTTTATCACATCGAGGTTATGTTCTATAACAACAACCGTATTGTCTCTCTTCACAAGCTCATAAATGACGTGAAGGAGCCTTTCAATATCCACAAAGTGAAGCCCCGTAGTGGGCTCATCAAGTATATAGAGGGTATTGCCTCTGGACTGCCTTCCCAGTTCCTTTGCAAGCCTCACCCTCTGGGCCTCGCCGCCCGAGAGGGTCGTTGCAGACTGACCGAGCCTCACATACCCGAGTCCGACATCCATCAGGATCTGGAGCCTCCCCCTGATAGCGGGAATACCGGAGAAGAAGTCGTATGCCTCTGATAGGGTCATCTCAAGGACGTCTGCAATACTCCTGTCCTTGTACCTTACCTGGAGCGTTTCCCTGTTGTAACGTTTACCGCCGCAATCATCACAGGGCACATAGACGTCCGGAAGAAAATGCATCTCCACCTTCCTGCACCCTTCACCCCTACAGGTCTCACACCTGCCGCCCCGGAGGTTGAAACTGAACCTGCCCGGTGTATAACCCCTGATCCTTGCCTCCCTGACACGGGAGAAGAGATCCCTTATATGGTTGAACACACCCGTATATGTTGCAGGATTTGACCTCGGCGTCTTCCCGAGGGGTTTCTGTTCAACGGATATAACACGGGTGA
>Ga0114931_10009513_pt1 | contig 11637 bp, 13 predicted proteins | sample 2SBtaG_FD_89579 | JGI IMG/M metagenome (GOLD analysis project Ga0114931, IMG submission 89579) | Deep subsurface microbial communities from Kolumbo volcano to uncover new lineages of life (NeLLi) - 2SBTROV14_V59a metaG | ecosystem: Environmental > Aquatic > Marine > Volcanic | place: Kolumbo...
AAAGAAGATGAAATCACCATTGTGGTGCAGGTAAATGGCAAAGTACGCGAGCGCTTCAATGTTCCCGCCGATGTGGACAGCGACACCGCCATCGCCACCGCCAAATCGCTGCCCGGTGTGCAAAAATACACCGATGCCAAAAAGATCATCAAAGAAATTTATGTGCCGGGCAAACTGGTTAACATTGTCGTAAAATAGCGTGTGAAACGTGAAAACGTGATGTGTAATTTTCACGCATCACGTTTCACACATCACGTCAAATTATATTTCGAAAAAGGAATGTGTTATGAAAAAAAGCATCATCCACACCGAAAAAGCCCCGGCGGCAGTGGGACCCTATTCTCAGGCAACCCGCGCCGGAGAGTTGGTGTATACCGCCGGACAAATTCCGCTTGACCCCGCCACCGGCAAAATGGTCGAAGGCGGCATCGAAGCGCAGACCCGCCGCGCCCTGGAAAACCTGCAAGCCGTGTTGGAAGCAGCGGGCGCAGGGCTTGATTCCGTGCTGAAAACCACCGTTTTTCTGCAAGATATGGGCGAATTTGCGGCAATGAATGGCATATACGCCGAATTTTTCCCGGAAAATCCGCCCGCCCGCAGCGCGGTGCAAGTAGCGGCATTGCCGCTCGGCGCGCGCGTGGAAATCGAAGCGGTTGCCGTGGTAAAATAAAAGGCATGCCTGTGCTAATGGCCGTGGCAATTGACAGTTTTCAACAGCCCCGCAATGGAATTTGGGGCTGTTTTTGTGTTGTGCCATAGGACGATTTAAATTTGCCGGCACCTGTGATATAATTTTTGGGAACTTAGCAGACAGAGATTGAATCCGCCATTGAATTATTCAACCGTTGATGACCAAACGCTGATAAAACTTATTGCGCAGGCAATGCCCGATGCGCTGGAAGCGCTATACCAGCGCTATCATCGCCTGGTGTTTAGCCTTGCTTTGAACGTGGTGTTCGAGAAAACTGCGGCGGAAGAAATCACGCTGGATATTTTTACCAAAGTGTGGGAAAAAGCCGCCACATATCAACCGGAACGAGCGCAGGTAAAAACTTGGTTGGTCACTTTAACGCGTAACCGCGCGATTGACTGGCTGCGCCGCCAGCAGGTTCGTGTGGATGGCAGCAGCATCAGTTGGGCACAAATTTCGCCGGAAAATACACCTGCATCCGCCGATAACCCCGCCCATGCTACCGAAACCAAACTGCGGCAGGAACGAATCCGGGCGGCAGTGGCGCAACTTCCTCCCGAGCAGCAGCAGGTGGTCGTGCTGGCATATTTCAAAGGGCGCACCCACCGCGAAATTGCCGAATTGACCAATTTGCCGCTCGGCACGGTAAAAACGCGTCTACGGCTGGCGATGCAAAAATTGCACCGCCTTTTATTCGATGAACACATGAGCGTATAAATCCAATTAAACGTGTGATGCGTATAATTGATAATAGATAGATTTTTTAGGCATTTTAAATGACGAAAGATTTGCATGTAACAGATTTAATTCCCGCGTATGTTTTGGGCGCACTCGATGGCGATGAAGCGCGATGGATCGCTGAGCATCTGGCTGCGTGTTCTGTTTGTCGAGAAACGCTGGTTCAATATGAAATGGTGATGACAGAACTGGCATACACCGCACCACAGACTGAACCATCACCGGCGGTGAAACAGAAATTGATGGCGCGAGTGCGTGCGGCTGATACACCCGCGCCCGTGCCGCCGATAGCATCACTGCCGCAAAATAGTTGGTGGAATGCGCTCTTGACGCTATTTAAACCGATGCCGCGCAGTTTGATTGCCACAGCAGTTGTGCTGGCAATTGTCGCCGGGGTATGGTGGTTTGCGTCGCCACAAAAACAACCCGTTCCTGCCGGGCAGATGCAAACCGTTGCGCTGCTCGGCACCGATGCCGCCCCGGATGCGGAAGGGGTGATGATTATCGGTGCGGATGGACGCGATGGGGCAGTGGTGGTTGAGCATTTACCCCCACTTGATGAAACGCATCAGTACCAACTTTGGCTCATTAAAAACGGCAAACGCACCAGTGGCGCAGTCTTTTCGGTGGATGAGGAGGGTTATGGTGTGGCACCGGTACGCCCCGGCCGCCCGTTGACAGACTTTTCAGCATTTGGCATCACCATCGAACCGGCGGGTGGCAGTCCTGCCCCTACCGGGCAGAAGGTGTTGGGCGGCTCGCTGTAATGCCGCCCGCCGCCACACTGACCCTCGCCCATTGGCGGCGCACCGTGGCAGAATTGTATGCCGATGTGCGCCGATTGGCACAAACCGACCCGCGCGCGGCTTGGTATTACTTTCGCGCTCGCCGTGATAACCTTTTCCGCAATCATCCCCAATCGCCGCTGACCCCCGCTCAGCGTACCGTGTTCGACGGACTGCCGTATTTTCCATACAACCCCACATGGCGATTGACCGGCACGTTCCATCCCCCGCAAAACCGAGAATCACGCACCGTTATGCTTCCCGCCGATGGCGAATTCCGCTATTCACCCGTGGCAGATATCCATTTTCAGGTTGAAGATAAATGGTTGGTTTTGACGCTGTTTTGGGTTGAAGGATATGGCGGCGGACTGTTTTTGCCGTTTCAAGATGCCACTTCCGGCGAAGCAACCTACGGCGGGGGACGCTATTTGTATGATACCATCAAAGGTGCAGACCTCGGCGCGGGCGAAACGGAAATTGTGCTTGATTTTAACTTTGCCTACAACCCCTCGTGCGCTTACGATAGCCGCTGGGTGTGTCCGCTGTCACCGCCGGAAAATCGTTTGCCGGTGGCGGTAACAGCGGGCGAGCAAAAATAGAACACGGCACACACCCTTCGATACGGCTCTTCCTGCGGTCGAGCCTACTCAGGGTGAGTTTCCGGTATTTCACCCTGAGTAGCCCGTTAGGGCGTATCGAAGGGTGAAAACTGCGTCAGTCCTGAAATTATTGGGACATTATTCCCGGTGATGATTTGCAAAAAACCCTTAACTTGTTGCTGTAGATTCCAGATGCGTTTCTCCGAAAAATTTCGGAATGGCATTTTGGGGCAATTGTAGAAACCTGTATCATTCGCGCCCCCCCGCGCGAATCTTCTGCCGTAATTTATCAATCGGGTGCAGCGAGCCGTCTGCCGCTTCAAAATACCAGTGTTCCCACCCGTTGCATGGACTGCCGCCGGAAAGTTTTTTCCCCAACTGGTGGATTGAACCCTCATATCCATTGAGTTTCAACTTCCCATCCGGTTTGATGCGGGCGGCATTCAGCCGATTCTTTTTGAAAAAAAGAGGTTGTCCCGGATTGAGCAATCCGGTTTCCAGCAGTTGGACAAATGGCACACGCGGCGCGAGCCGTTTTTTATCTCGCATATCGAACACATCTGCGTCAAACATTTCCGGCGAAACGGCATCAATGCGTTGCTGCGCCACTCGGATATATTTCGGTTCGCGTTCAATGCCAATCCAGTGGCGATGTAGTTTTTTTGCCACCGCGCCGGTGGTGCCACTGCCAAAAAACGGGTCAAGCACCACATCACCGGGGTTGGACGATGCCATAATCACCCGGTAAAGCAGGGCTTCCGGTTTTTGGGTGGAATGCGCTTTTTTGCCATCCACTTTCAGCCGTTCCCGTCCGCCGGCAATGGGCAAAATCCAGTCGCTGCGGAGTTGTTTGCCGTCATTAAACGCCTTCATCGCGTGATGGTTGAATGTGTAACGGATCCCCTGTGCTTTACTCGCCCAAATGAGTGTTTCGTGGGCGTTGGCAAACCGTACCCCGCGAAAATTGGGCATCGGATTGGTTTTTATCCATATCACATCGTTTAAAAACCAATAGCCCAAATTTTGCATGATTGCGCCAATGCGGTAGATGTTATGGTATGAGCCGATGACCCAAATGGTGCCGGTATCTTTCAGCACGCGGCGGGCGGCGAGCAGCCATTGGCGCGAAAATTCATCATACTGCTCAAAACTGCTGAATTTGTCCCAATCGTCATCCACCGCATCCACTTTGGTCATGTTCGGACGCCACAAATCACCCTGCAATTGCAGGTTGTACGGCGGGTCGGCAAAAATCAAATCCACCGATTTTTCCGGCAGGGTATTCAGCATTTGGATGGTGTCGCCGTGCAGTATTTGGTTCAGCGGGAGCGATTTTTCCGTCAATTTTCTTCCAGTCGAAAACCTTTGCTGTTGAGGTGCTGTTGCACCGAGCTGATGTCATCCGGCAGAAGCCATCGTTTCGTTTCGCCATCGAAGCGTCTGCCGGGAATTTCTTTTACGGCGGCGAGCATTTCCTGAAATGTGCCGCCGACGATGACCAGCGGGCGATTGTCCACAATCACGCGGATTTGGTCGCGGCGGGATGGGGCGGGTTTGGCTGCGGGGGTATCTACCGGCGGCGGAAAATCGGCGGGGGGAAGCACATCATCCGTTTCGGGAAAGTCATCCGGTGGCGGGGCAAAATCTGCCGGAAAATCGGGTGGTGCTGGGGGGGGCGGTACATTCGGGAGGGTGGGAGCGGCAGGTTGCGGTGGCGGGGCTTTTTCGGCGACGATGTTTTCCAGTCGCATCCCTTTTGTCTCAAAATAGTTTTTCAGTTCCAGCATGGTGCCGCTGACTGTCCAACGTTTGCTTTCCCCATCGAAACGGCGTTCCGGCAAGGCTTTGATGGCGGCGAGCAGGTCGGCAAATGGCGCGCCGGTGACGGTGGCGGTGAAAGTGGCCGTAGCAATTTTGATGCTGTCGCGGTCACTGGCGGGCAATGGTGGGGCATCGTCGGCGACGGGTGTGCCGCCTTCCAGCAAAAAGCCGCTGTTTTCAATCTGTCCGCGCACCATTTCCAACGAGCCTTCAACCAGCCATAACTTCTGTGCGCCGATATATCGGCGGTTGGGTAATGCTTTTACCGCTGCCAACAGACTGCCAAAATCGCCGCCGGTTACAAAATACTCGGTTTTTCCCACGCGAATTTTTATTTTGTCGCCTTGCATTGTGCCTCCTATAATATAAACGACTCACCATAATATAATTATCTTCAAAATTGAAAATGATGCAACAAATGACATGCACACAAATTGACCAACTTGCCGCTTGGCAGTACACTTTTTTAAATGGAGTCAGAAAATAAATTAAAATATATAGGAGTGTAAATTATGAGCAAAAAACCACCGGTAGTTGTGGTACTGGAAGGCGACCAAACAGGGCAAGAATTGTTGGAAGAGGCATTGCGTGTGCTTGACCCGGCGGTAACGGGTATGGAATGTCAATTCGAACGGTATGATTTAAGTTTGGAAAATCGTCGCAAAACCAAAAATAAAATAGTGTATGAAGCCGCCGCGCGGATGCGCGAAACCGGCTACGGCTTGAAAGCCGCCACCATCACCCCCGAAGCACAGGGTGATGTGGGCAGTCCCAACGCCATTTTGCGCGATGAAGTGAATGGCACGGTTATTGTGCGCACGGGGCGACGCATTCCCGGCATCCGTCCGACGGGCGGTGCATATGCGCCCATTTCGGTGGTGCGTATGGCTGTTGGCGATGCGTATGGCGCAGAAGAGCATCGGGAGGGTGTGGGGTTGGATGAAGTTGCCATCCGCACCGAGCAGATTGACCGCCGCACATGCCGCGCTGTGGCAGAGTTTGCCTTTCGGCATGCCAAACGGATGGGCGTAAAAGTTTTCGGCGGCCCCAAATATACCGTCAGCCCGGTATATGAAGGGATGCTGAAAGAAGAAATGGACCGCGCGGCAAAACGCTATCCCGATGTGCCCTACGAGCCGCAGTTGATTGATGCCACTTATGCGCTGCTGCTGACCAACGGCGGCGACGGGATGGTCATTCCGGCATTGAACCGCGATGGCGATTGTTTGAGCGACTATGTTTTGCAAATGTTCGGTTCGATTGCCGGGGCGGAATCGCTACTGTTGTCGTTTGATGACAATTGGAACCTGACAACCGTGATGGCAGAAGCCCCACACGGCACAGCGCCATCATTGCAGGGGAAGAATATCGCCAACCCGATGGCGATGATTTTGGCAGGGGCGGCAATGCTGCGCTATATGATTGCAAACAAGCGCAGCCTGCTTCGCGTGCCATTTATGAAGCGGTTTTTGAAGCCATCCATCACGGCGTGCGCACCCCAGATTTGGGCGGTAGCACCATGACCACCGAGTTTACCGATGACATCATCCGCCGGGTAAAAGCCAAACTGGAAGTTTGGGAAGTGATGGGTAGTTAGCGTGCCGACCGAACCATCTGTGTGGTGGAACGCACTGGTTATTTGGGGCGCAGCGACGGTATATGCGGTGGTGCACAGTGTGTTGGCAGCTGAGTGGGTCAAAGAAACACTGGGTGGGGTACTGGGGAAATGGTACCGATTGTTTTTTAATGCAGTAGCAGCGATAACTCTGCTGCCGGTGCTGGCACTGCCGGCGTTGCTGCCCAATCGCGTGCTGTATGCTGTACCCCCACCGTGGCACTGGCTTTTGCTGTTTGTGGAACTTTCGGCGCTGCTGTTGGCGGCGTTGCCTTTCATCCAAACCGATATTTGGCACTTTTTGGGCTTGCGCCAACTGATGGAAGTCGTTCCTCCGGCGCACACCCCATTTAAAGAGGTGGGATTGTACCGGCAAATGCGCCATCCCGGCTACTTTTTCAGCATTGTTTTTTTATGGGCAAGCCCATTGATGACACTCAATCAGGCTTTGTTGTATGCCGCTTTCACCCTGTATTTGTGGGTGGGTGCGATATTCGAGGAGCGGAAATTGGCGCGTGAATTTGGTGAGGTGTATCGCGATTACCAGCGTCGCGTGCCAATGTTCATTCCGTGGAAAATAACACTGTGGAAATGAAAAACCTGCGGCGGAAGCTCATCATCGGTATTATTTTTGGCGCAGTGGTGATGGTCGGCTTGGGCATTTACGCCGATTTCACGAAAATGATGCAACTGCTGCGTGCCTTTCGTTGGGAACTGCTGCCCGCAGCCATCGGCTTGACCGCCGTCAATTATTTGCTGCGCTTTACCAAATGGCACTATTATCTCCGCCAAATCGGGGTAAAAAACCTGACGTGGTGGGCTGATTTGCGGGTTTTTCTGGGCGGATTCGGATTCTCGCTCACGCCGGGCAAAGCGGGGGAACTGGTGCGGCTGCTGTGGTTAAAAAAACTAGCGAACGTTCATCCCAGCGAAACCGCACCGGTGGCAGTGGCAGAGCGGTTGACCGATGGCATTGCGATGGTCATCCTGTCGCTGGTGGGCGGGCTGGCGTATCCGCAATTTACCCCCGCCGCACTGACCATCGGGGTAGTGCTGTTGACGGCAATTATCGTCATCCAGATTCGACCGCTGGCACTGTGGCTGCTCGACATCGGGGAACGAGTGCCGCCGGTGGCAAAATTCATCCATCATTTGCACACGTTGTATGATAATGCCTATGAATTGCTCCGTTTGAAAAACCTGCTCATCGCTGTGACACTGGGCACGCTGGCATGGGTCAGCGAAGGCGTAGCGCTGTATTTGGTGCTGCGCGGATTGGGCTTGCCCGCCGATGGACAACTGGTGCTGCTGTCGATTTTCATTTTGGCATTTGCATCGGTGGCGGGGGGCGCGTCCGGCGTGCCGGGCGGGCTCGGCGTGACGGAAGGTGGATTGACGGGGATGCTGCAACTGCTGGCCGGAGCATCGGAGAATGTGGCGGCAACGGCAACCCTGCTCATCCGGTTTGCCACCATGTGGTTTGGGGTGGTGCTGGGATTGCTCATTCAAGCCATCTGGCGCGATTTTTTGTACGGGCAGGATGATGCCGCCGATTTGGATGCCATCGCCGCTACGGTGAAATAGCATAACTAATGTTAAATTACGATGAACAAAAAAGGCCGCCATCGTTGGCGACCTTTTTATTTTGGGTTTTGGGTTTATTGATGGCGTCCACCACCACTACCGGGCATTCCCGGCATTCCCGGCATCTCTGTGGGATGCGGCATCGCGGTCGGCATCATCTCGGTGGGATGCGGCATCGCAGTCGGCATCTCTGTGGGATGCGGCATCGCGGTCGGCATCTCTGTGGGATGCGGCATCGCGGTCGGCATCTCTGTGGGGTGCGGCATCACGGTCGGCATCTCGGTGGGATGCGGCATCGCGGTCGGCATCATCTCTGTGGGATGCGGCATCGCGGTCGGCATCTCTGTGGGATGCGGCATTTCGGTTGGCATTTCGGTGGGGGTCGCTATCGGGCTGACCGGCATTCCGTTTTGGTGTTGCTCTTGGTGTTGATGGGCATTTTGCAGCGCATTTTGCACTTCCTCTTGCGCTTGTTCGATGTCCATTTGAGCCTGTTGCAACGCTTGTTGAGCGGCGTTTTTCGCTTGAATTTCAGCCAGTTTTTGCTGCTGGAGTTGCAGCGTCTCTTGGGCGCGGGTTAAAATTGCTTGCTGTGCGGCATCCGGTGAATTTTTTGCCAGTTGCAGGGCGGTATTTACATGTTTCTGCCAGCGGGTTATGGTGGTTTCATCAACCGGTTTGCCGTTTTGCGCCAATTGAACCATCTCGTCTACCCGTTCCTGTGCAAAATTCAGGTGTAGCAATGCTTCGGCGGCGGCGTTATTTGCCAGTTGTAAGCGAGTTTCTTCGGTGGCCAATTTGACGGGGTACAGCGGTGAGCCGGGTAAACTTTGGGCTGCGGCAAGTGCCGTGCCGCCGGCAGAACCAAATACCAGTGTGAAAATTAAAGATGCTTTGAAAATGAGTGAGCCTATCATGGGTTGTTTCTCCTTTTTTACGTGTGAATTGGATGGTTTTTTCGGGATTTTCTGACCAATCCACTTGTTAAGACGTTCCACAAACCCAAGCGATACCACCGGCACGGATGAATTTTCGACGGTTTGTAAAAATTGGCGGCGGTCGGCTGCCATTTCTGCGGCTGATGGCATTTCCACCGGTGTCAGTGTGTCCAGCACGGCAACGGTTTCCAACAGTGAACGGAGTTCGGCGGCGTGGGCAGGGTAATCTGCCACAATTTCGGCGATGGGTTCGCCCGCTTGACGGCGAGCGACGGCAATATCGAGTATTTCCGGCAATGATGGGTTCATCTCGAAACTCCTCCCGTGCGAGCCAGTTGGCGTTGCAAGCCCCCCAGCGCACGGCGTTGCAGGGCTTTTACGGCGGTGACCGGTTTGTTCATAATTTCAGCCGTTTCTTAATTTGATAATCCTTGCAAAAATTTCAATGAAATAACTTCCTGCTGTTCAGGGGTGAGTGCAGATATTGCTGCGCGAACCTGTATGGCATCAATGTGGCGTTCTGCGGCGGCGACGGGGTCGTCATCTGCATCTACCAGCGCTTCATCCAACGGCGCGTGCTGCCGGAATTTTTGGCGGCGGTAGTGGTCAATCACCGTGTTGTGTGCCGTGCGGTACAACCATGCCGAAATTTGCTCGATGGGCGTGCGTCGTTCGGCAACGCGCACCAATTTTTGGAACACATCGGCGGTCAGGTCGCGTGCGGTTTCCACATCTCCCACCTGACGGTAAATGTACCGGTAAATGGGTGTGTGATATTCGTCGTAAATTTTTACCAGCGTTTGCTGGTTGAGTAGCGTTGCATGCATGCAATTCTCGATGGAAGGTCAGAATTTCCCGTTCACTTTTAAAAACGTATGAGCGGGGAAAAAGATACCGGTAAAAAAAAACAATCTCATCATACCACTAAATGAGATTGTTTTGTAAATTATCGTGCCACTATTATTTGTTGCGCATCCACGGCGGACCGCCGCCCTGTTCTGTGCCGCGTGGATTGGCGACATACGGTGCGGTGGGTTCCCAACTGCGGATGTATTGCACCACCGCGTCAATTTCCACCGAAGTGAGCCGATCGCCGAAAGCGGGCATAATGGAACCGGGGCGATGTCCACCATAGGTGATGGTCTGTTTCATGGCATCATCTGTTGTTTTCGATAAAACTTGCTGGCTATTGAGCGCAGGCCCCGCGCCGCCGCTGCCATTTTCGCCGTGACACACACTGCATGTACTGTCGAAAATTTGCTGTCCCAGCGCCAGCACTTCTTCGGGGTTGTTCAAATCAATTTGACGGGGCGCAGGCGGTGTCAACGCTATGCCGGCATCGTTGATGGTATCCCAATTTTGTAGAAAGGCGACAATGGCGGCAATGTCGTCATCGTTCAGTTTGCCATCCCACGATTGCATCATTGTGCCCGGAACGCCTTCGCGAATGATGCGGGCGAGTTCGGCGCTATCGGTGGCACGCACGTCGGGGTCGTTCAGCGGCACAGCCAGCGACGAGCCTTCGCCGTCGACGCCGTGGCAGGTGGTGCAATTGGCGGCAAACAGTTCGATGCCGTGTGCCCACGTCTCACCGTTTTGTGGGTCGAGGGCGATGATTTGCGCCAGAAAATCATCATTCACTTCCGGCACCGGCAGCGTCGGCGGAATTAATCCCCGTTCTGCCGAAAGTTCGTTCACCTGTGCCCAATCCACATAACGGATGAATGCCACCAGTTCATCAATTTGATAGTTATTCAAACTGCCGCCTTCATCAACGTGCCAGGCGGGCATCGTGGTATCGTATCGCCCGCGGGCGATGGTTTTGAAAAGGAAATCGTAAGCGGCGGTGCGCAAACCGTCGTTATTCAGTGGTGGTGTTGCACCGATGCCTTCGCCTTGTGCGCCATGACAGACCGCGCAATTTTCCACATACAGCACCGAAGCATCAGAAACGTACTGTTGGCGCAAATTTTCTTGCGCCAGTTCCATGCGCAGCGGTTCTGCCAGCCAATATAATGGCAAGGCGATTATCAGTAACAAAAGAGAAAAAACGGTGATGAGTAGATATTTGTTCATAACGAGCCTCCATTAACCGGCGGGGGGATAGGCAACTTGCTGCGCTTCAAAATTATCGCGAGAGATGATTTTTCCGGTGTCCACTATCACCACACCGTCTTCAAATGTGATGGGGAAAATATCGAGCGCGCGGGGCGCAGGCGGGTTTTCCACATCACCGGCTGTATCAAATTGAGAGGCATGGCATGGGCAAATAAATTTGTTTTGATCGGCATGCCAGGCGATGGAACAGCCCAAGTGAGTGCAACGGCGGTAAAGCGCCAAAAAGCCGCCGTCATCGAGACGTGCCAAGAAGAAACGGCCGGCCGGAAATTCGGTGATGCTCCCCAACGGGAAAGAATCGATTTCACCGGCTTTTAAAATGCCGCCAAATTCCCCTTCGATTTTGCGCGGGGCAAGGTATGTTAACCCAATGCCCGCGGCTTCCAATAATGCCACCGCACCGAGCATATTTGCGCCCAATTTCAAAAAGTCGCGGCGGGTGAGTTTCGGTTCAGTTTGGGGTGAATTTTGTTGTGTCATAATCTACACCTGTTTAAGGTTGATGATTCAAAGTTCAAAGTTTCAAGGTTGCAAACAGTCGTCAGCCGTCAGCAACTTAACCAAATGGCAACACCAGCGCCATATTTGCACCACGGAAGAAAACTCCGATGACCGTGAGCACTATCAAACTGGCAATGAGAAAGGTAAACAACCCTACCAGCGCCTCGCTGTGATTGGCTTTTAGATTGCGGCGGAAGAAACGGTATATTGCCCACAAACCGCCGAGCGTGAGTAGTGCCGGAATTAA
>Ga0114931_10009514_pt1 | contig 11636 bp, 10 predicted proteins | sample 2SBtaG_FD_89579 | JGI IMG/M metagenome (GOLD analysis project Ga0114931, IMG submission 89579) | Deep subsurface microbial communities from Kolumbo volcano to uncover new lineages of life (NeLLi) - 2SBTROV14_V59a metaG | ecosystem: Environmental > Aquatic > Marine > Volcanic | place: Kolumbo...
CTGGTGGTCGTCCGCTTCGTCAGCCCGTCTTCAGGTAGCCACCGACCGCGCTCTGACGCAGATTATCGTCGATTCCACCGGGATCGACACGAACCACTTCGACCTGACGGGGCTGGATGTGGGTGCTAGTTATTACTGGCGTCTGAGCCCGGCAGGCTTAGACTCATGGTCGGCGACGTGGGCCTTCACCGTGGGCACGAGCGTGGCCGTCGAGCGCGAAGACGGGCTGCCGCAGACATTCGAACTCCAGCCAAACTATCCCAACCCCTTCCGAACCTCGACCACGCTCCGCTTCGGCGTGCCCAAGGCGGCGGAGGTGCGCCTCGCCGTGTACGACGTGCTCGGCCGTCGGGTGGCCTCGCTCGCGCCCGGGCACTATGCGCCGGGCTGGTACGCGGTGCAATGGCAGGGTACGGGGCTCGGCAGTGGCGTGTACTTCGTGCGTATGGAGGCGGGCGGCAAGGTGCTCACGCGGTCCGTGACATTGATGCGATGAGGCGAAGGGATTGCGATGACCGCGTACAATGGTTATGATGCCGGTGGTTCTTGTTTCCATCGTTCCACAACGCCATGGGCCCCGCCCTCGTGAAGACGTGGCATCAGAGTCACGCCAAAAACCTTCTTTTGCTCGATGCCCTCCCGGCAACAGCGCTCTTTGACCGGTACAGTCCAAAGACCCGGACCGTTGCATCCCAGTTTGCGCATATGCACAACATCCGGGTGAGCCAGATCACCCACCGCGCCCCGGCCCTCGTCGGCGACCTCACGCCCTTCCCCCGGGGCGCACAGCCGGACCATGACGCCTTGCGGGGCACGCTCGAAGCCTCATCGGCGGCCATCGCGGCATTGCTCGAAGCGGCGGAAGGCACCGGCAAGGTGAAAGGATGGAAAGGCTCACCGACGACGTTTCTCGGCTATCTCATCGCGCATGAGGCTCACCATCGGGGACTCGCCATGGTGGCCCTCCGCCTCTCCGGTACGCGGGTGCCCAAAGCAATTGCCTACGGGCTCTGGGACTGGAAAGAGCGGGGAGACTGAAGCGCGGGGACGCATTGCGGATTGCGTAATGCGTATTGCGTATTGCATGGCGCGTATTGCGTGGTAGGTGGTGCGGATTGCGTGGTACGAGGTGCGTATTGCGTGGTACCTGGTGCGTGGTGCGGATTGTGTGATGAGAATGGGTCAGTCGACGGGCCCAAACGCCGTAGGCGTGACATGTTTATAGCCGGACGCCGAATAATATGACCGAACGCCGTAGGCGTGACATGTTTATGCAATCCGATAGCCCGCGCCTGACCTCATGCCTTTGCATTGCTCAGGATAACCGGTTAATGGCGGGGTGCGCCCGGCCACCAGCCTCCAGCTTCCAGCCCTCAGCCAATAGCCTCCAGCCAATAATGCATGAGGATACCCGCCGCAACGGCCACATTGAGCGACTCGGCGCCGCGCCGTGTGGGCGCGCCGGCGATGGTGATGCGTGCATCGAGCGCCGCCCGAACGGCCGCCGAAAGCCCGTGGGCCTCACTGCCGAGGATGAGCGCCGAGGGCGTACGCACCTGCCATGCGTCCACGCCGGTGCCTTCGAGGTCGGCGCCGTAGAGTGCGAACCCGGCTTTGCGGAGCCTCTGCAATTCGGCGGCCAGGTCATTCGTACGGGTGAGGCATACATCCCACAACCCCCCCATGGCGGCGCGGACGGTCTTTGGGTTGAAAAAATCTACTGTCCCCGGTCCGGCGAGTACCCCGTCGATGCCAAACCAGGCGGCCGTGCGCAAAAGCGTACCGGTATTGCCGGGATCCTGCACCCCGTCAAGTACGAGGACCCGGTCGAGGGTTTGGAGCGTCGACTCCGGGCACAACGTCGTACGTGCCACAGCGAGAAGACCCTGCCCGGACCCTACTTCCGAAAGCCGGGCCATGTCGCGAGCCGCGAGGACGTGCACCGGCACGGCGACCCGATCGAGTAGTGCCGCAACCGACGCTTCCTCCCGTACGCCGGCCGAGACGAGGACCTCCACCAGCGTCGCGTTCGCCTCGACAGCCGAGCGCAGCGAACGCACGCCTTCCACCAGCATTTGCCCATGCACATCCCGGTACTTCCGGCGGGTCAATGAGGCGATTTCCTTCCGACGACGTTCCGACAATGCCAAATTCCCTGCCTCCAATTCGAAGATTCAATTCATCTTCTCAAAACAAACTCAATCGGTGATCCGAATTTCGGATTGAGTCCCTACCTTTGCACGCCAACGAAGCGACCCGCTCGTGGAACACTCAAATCGATCATAATCACCCTCTGGAAAGAATCCCGAAAGTCCTTCGGACTGCAGATTGTTTCCTCAACCTCAACCCGGCGTTTGCTGTCATGCCATTCAAACGTAACGTATACGAACAGGCCATCTATCAAGAACCTGCACCTATTCGTAATCACGAAAACCCGTTCCAGGCGATGGTCAAGCGATTCGACATCGCGTCCCGCATCCTCGAACTTGACCCTGGATTTTACGAATACCTCACGATGCCGTCGCGCATCCATATCACTGCCGTGCCGGTGCAGATGGACGATGGCCGTATCAAGGTGTTCCAGGGCTATCGGGTCATTCACAACGATGTTCTCGGACCAGGGAAGGGCGGAATTCGCTATGCGCCGGACGTGTCGCTCGCTGAAATGAAGGCCCTTGCCGCGTGGATGACGTGGAAATGCGCTGTGGTGGATGTGCCCTTCGGCGGCGCCAAGGGCGGTATCAAATGCGATCCGGGCAAGCTTAGTCCTGGTGAACTCGAGCGTCTTACGCGCCGCTATACCGCCAATCTGATCGATGTTTTTGGTCCCGACCGCGACATTCCCGCTCCGGACATGAACACCAATGACCAAATCATGGCGTGGATACTCGATACGTATTCGATGCATGCGCGCCGCACGGCATCAGCCGTGGTTACCGGCAAACCGATCTCCCTCGGCGGTTCTCAAGGGCGTCGGGAAGCCACCGGGCGCGGTGTGATGACCGTCACGATGGCCGCTCTGAACCGGCTCGGCCTAAAACCTGCGGAATGCTCTGTCGCTGTTCAGGGCTTTGGCAACGTGGGCTCCATTGCCGCGCAGCTTCTCCAGGAGCGGGGTTGCAAAATTGTCGCCGTGAGCGACGTCATTGGCGGATACTACAATCCCGGCGGGCTCGATATCCCGGCCATGATGGATTATGCGGCCGCGCACAACCGGCGGCTTGAAGGCTACCCCAATGCCGAGCCGATCTCCAACGATGAACTGCTCACACTCGATGTTGATGTCCTCGTTCCGGCCGCCAAAGAAGACCAGATTACGAGTGAGAACGCCCCTAGGATCAGAGCGAAAATCATCGCCGAGGGTGCCAACGGCCCCACGCTGCCGGGTGCCGACGACATCCTCCAGGCAAACGGTGTCCTCGTCATCCCGGACATCCTAGCGAATGCCGGCGGCGTAACCGTTTCGTACTTCGAATGGGTTCAAGACCGGCAGGGCTATTTCTGGGGGCTCGAGCGAGTAAACAAACGTCTGATCCGTATGATGAAGACTGCGTTCAACAACGTCTTCGAGACCGCTAACAAGTACGACGTGACCCTTCGCACCGGTGCGTATGTGCTCTCGGTGGACAAAGTCGCGCAGGCACTCAAACTCCGCGGCATCTACGCTTGAGTGGATTCCATTTGGGATTTTGGAAACTTTGAGGGAGTTTATTCAGCAGCGTGTCCGATAATGGCGGGAGGTCGTACCTTTTCGTGCTTCATCGGATACCTTGCCGTTCTCATCTCACCCCATTTTCCGCCATTCGCATCTGCCTCAGCATAGCGTTTGTCCTCTTCGCCGGATTCCTCCGCCCGGCCGCGGCGCAGCCGACCAACCTCGCGCAATACCAGACCCTCGCGGCCCGGTGCATGGGGGCCGCGCCGGATACGCTAGCCCGATTTCGCCTCCGAGCGCCGGATCAGATGCCGTACGTGCGCATCGCGCTCACTACGCGTTGGCAATCGGAGGGCCATACGGTCTTTCTCTCCGATACCTTGACGACCCTGCCAAAGCTTCAGTATGAAATAGAGGACACGCGGGTGGCCTATGCCAGAGGCCCAAACAAGACGTTGCGCCGAGACGTCACGCTCGGAATACGCTATATGCTCACAAGCGCAGAGGGACAACTCCTTCACGAACAACGCTGCCACGATACCCTTTCAGACACCATCTCCCGCGCCGACGTGAACCACGTCGAATCGCCCGCTTTCCCCGAGACGCAGGCGACGCCCCCCGAGTCCGGGTGGCTGCGTCGCTACCTCGAACCGGCCGTTATCACCGCCGCGACCGCCATAGGCGTGTACCTGTTATTTTCGCTGCGCAGCGACCGGGCCGATAGCGGAGGATGAGCATGAAGGGACATCGACGCAAGAAAACATGGCACAGGGGCACCGCCTGCTTGTGGACGCTCGGACTTCTTGCTGTCGGGTGCGCTTCTCCGCTTCCTCCAACCGGCGGCCCGCCCGACAAGACCCCTCCGGTGATCGCAAAAACGGAACCCGTCGCCGGCGCGGTCCTCGTCACTGCGGAAAAGGTGCGCATTGAGTTCTCCGAATATATCGAGGAGGCCTCTTTTGTCCGGGCGTTTTCGATCACCCCGGAGTTTGACCAGCCTCCGAAGATTCACTGGAAAGGCAAACGCGTGGACCTATCATTTCACGAGGCCTTCCGCGCGAATACGACGTACGTTTTGACCCTCGACAACAACCTCCGCGACCTTCACGGCGTGGCACTTCGGAAGCCGCTCACCCTCGCCTTCTCGACCGGTTCCGAAATCAATAAGGGGCGCCTTTCCGGCCGCGTCCTTGCCCCAGGCCACGGCAACGGTCTCCCCGGAATGGATGTATACGCGTATGCCGTCGAGGACTCGCTCCCTCCGGACTCCCTCCCCGCCCGGCCCGATTACCGCACACAGACCGACGAAAACGGCCATTTTCTTTTCGAATACATGAGCGAGGAGCCATTCTTCGTCATCGCGCTTCGTGACCGTAACCGAAACCGCATGCCCGATCCCAACGAGGCCTATGCCGTTCCGCCGCGCCCGGCCTTTCGCCCCGCAATTGCGGTGTCCAACGATGACAGCCTGCGTTGGATTGCGACCACACGCGATACCATCCCGCCGGTACTTAGACAGGTGCAGCCTCGCTCGAATCGCCGCTTTGCGCTGCGTTTCTCCGAGCCTGTCCACCTCGCCCGCACCGACACTTCCGGGTGGATCTTGCGCGACTCGACGACTGCTCGCCGACAACCCATAGGTGCCGTCTATTCACCGACGCTTATGCCGCAACAGGTGATGGTGCTCACTGATTCGTTGCCGCCGGTGGTTCATTCGATATACTTCGCGGCCATCGAAGACTCATCTGGGAATCCGGCCGTCCCCAGCACGCGAAGTTTTGCGCCTTCTCCGGCTCCGGATACGCTGCGTCTTCGCTTCATCGGTTTTCTTCCCGACACGCTCACGGCGGCTCCCGACGGAGTCTTCCCCCTCCGCCTAGGCGCACGCTCCGGCGTCCGATTCAACGAGCCCATCCCTGACGAGCAATTCTCTGACGTCGTCTCGGTGACCGATACCCTCGGACGGGCCCTTCCTTATTCCCGGCGGACGACGGACGGCGTCTCGTATCAATTCCAAATTGATTCACCGATGCCGGGGGTGGTGAAAGTCGATGTGAACGGAAACCAACTCGGACAGGCCGATACCGTCTATACCCGGCGGTACCATCCGCTCACGAAGGATGAAACCGGCGAACTTAGCGGAATTGTGGATCCGGTTGTGCCTGGACTACGTGTGGAACTCTTCGCCGAAGACGGGCCCATTGAGATACAATCGATAACGCCCGACAGCACGGGCCACTTTGTCTTTCGGGATTTGCCGGGAGGCGGGCGCTATCGTTTCCGAGCCTTCATCGACCGGAATAAGAATGGACGATGGGATGGCGGATTTATCGTCCCTTATCGACCCGCCGAACCCCTTGGGTGGAGCGGCGAACTCCCGCCGGTACGCGCAAGGTGGGAATCCGTGGCAGAGGATACGCTTCGGGTGCGATGATTTTGAAAAAGAAGACGTAGATTACGGCAGAATTTGCCTGAGACGATCATTCCAAAACAGTGATGGCCTCTTCATGAATGTGTCCCGCCTAAATTTGAAGCGATGTCCCACGCCGATTCCATCACAACCCCTCCTATGCCGCCTGCGCTGACGGCTGCGGGCATGCGTGAGGCGGACCGCCTGACGATCGAGAGGCTCGGCCTGCCGGGGTTCACGCTCATGGAGACAGCGGGGCGGGCAGCCGTCGATGCGATCGAGCGCAAGTTCGGTCCGGCAAAAGACCACCGGTTCGTCATTTTTTGCGGCAAGGGTAACAATGGCGGCGACGGGCTCGTGGTGGCGCGGGTGCTTCATGCGCGTGGCGCATGCGTCGATGTGGTCGCGCTCACCGATGCAACTCAGATGTCCGAGAGTGCAGCCCGCAACTTCGAAGTGTTGCGGCAACTAGAAGCGAATGAGGACGGGATCCGGTTGATTCGCTCGGATAATGAAACTGAATGGGTGTTCAGTGGCGCCGATTTTCTGGTGGATGCTTTGCTCGGGACGGGCCTTTCAAGTGCGCCGCGTACACCCGTGGCCGACATCGTGCACAGAATCAATACCCACCCCCGCCCCACCATCGCGCTCGATGTCCCGACGGGGCTCCACACCGACACCGGAATGGTCCTCGGCGAGGCCGTCGAAGCTGCACTCACGGTCACGATGGGGGCCCGGAAGACAGGTTTACTCCTTGGCGAAGGACCTCGGTGTGCGGGCACCGTGGAAGTTGCAGAGATTGGGATTCCAGCGCATATTTTAACCGGAACCACGGCCCGGCACGGTGGGGCCTTCGTTACGACGGACGTGGCGGTCCGCGAATGGCTCCCCAACCGAGGTCCGGACGCGCACAAGTACAACGTCGGGTTGGCACTCGTGGTAGCCGGATCGACCGGATTCACCGGTGCGCCTGTAATGGCCGCCTCAGCTGCTGCCCGCGCTGGGAGCGGCTACGTAGTTTGCGCGGTCCCAGAAGCGATTCGACCTACGATCGCCACTAAACTCACCGAGATTGCGACCGTAGCGCTCCCGCCCGATGACCCGATGACCGCGCTCGCTGCGCCACTCGGCCGGGCGCGTGCGTTATTGGTCGGTCCCGGGATGGGGCGTTCCCTTGAAACACACGCTTTCATCCGGACCCTGCTCGACCGGACCGAGCTCCCCCTCGTCCTCGACGCGGACGGACTTGTCGCTTTCGCGGGGCACACCGAAGTGCTCGCGGCAAAGGCGCAGGGGCGATGGATCCTCACGCCGCACACCGGCGAATTCAAACGGCTGGCCGGCGACGATGTAAACCTCTCCGACCGGGTGGGCACGGTGCGGGAATTTGCTCGGAGATGGAACTGCGTGCTCCTATTAAAGGGCTTGCCCTCCGTGATTGGCTGCCCGGACGGGCGCGTCTTCATCAATGGCACCGGCAACCCTGCGCTCGCCACTGCTGGCACGGGCGATGTGCTGGCCGGACTGTGCGCCGGGCTCCTTGCACAGGGTCTCCCCCCGGACCGGGCCGCAATTTGTGCCCTCCACCTGGGCGGCGCGGCTGCGGACCGCTACGCGGAACAATGCGCCCCCAACACGATGATGGCCACCGATCTCCTCACTGAACTCCCTCTTGTCCTTCACGAACGTTTTTCCACATGAATCGCCGCATCCTCCTCGCCATTGGGTGGACAATTGTCATCCTCATCGCCGTCACCGTCCCTGGATCTTCGCTTCCTAACCTGGACTTTGGTGTGGATAAAATCGGCCACTTCGGCCTCTTCGCCATCTTCGGATGGCTCTGGATGTGGGCCATCCGGCTGCCGGTGCCCACACGTACGTGGTGGGTGTTGACGGGGGGATTCGTCTATGCGGGTATGACAGAGATTTATCAGGGCTTGCTCCCATGGCCCCGGATCCCGAGCCTGAATGATGCCATTGCTAATATGCTCGGGCTGCTGGTGGCCGTCCAGATTTTCCGCCTGGTGAAGCGTTTCCGTGCCTCTTGAACTAGCTTTCGCTTTCCCGGCATGGTTCGGCAACTTCCCGCGTCATGTGTTGTCTATACATCAGATGCCCCGCGATTTTCGCTCCCAAACACTCCGGCATACCTCAGCGACACGCTTGTACCCCAAACGCCCCGATGGCTGGGATTTTGTACGGCTGAACCAATTTTAACCTTCGGGAGGCTTCGCTTTGGCGTTTTTTTCCTTATCTTTTTCGTCCGACCTTTAGAACCAGCGTAGCAGAGACAGAAATCATGGCTGTACGGAAAACAGAAAAAGCAGACCTGCGTACGCGCTACACCCTGTTTATCGAGATCGGGTTGACCGTAACGCTCGGGCTTTTGATCGTGGCATTCACGATTGATATGCGACCCAAGAACGACTTCGACGTCGTGGCACAGAAACAGGAAGTAGTGCAGATGGAGGAAGTCCAACAGACCCAACAAATTGAGAAGCCCCCGCCGCCGCCCCGCCCGCCGGTGCCCGTCGAGGTTCCCAACGACGAGGTTTTAGAAGACGATGACCTTAACTTGGATGCCTCGCTTGACATCGACGAACCCATCGCCGACCTTCCTCCGCCTCCCCCGTCAGCTGAAGAAGAACCCGAACCGGAAATCTTCGTGATTGTTGAGGATATGCCAGAACTCATCGGTGGCCTGGGTAAGCTGCAAAAGGCTATTCGCTATCCTGAGATTGCAAAAAAAGCAGGGGTAGAAGGACGCGTCATTGTACAATTCGTCGTCAACGAAAAAGGTACAGTGGTCGATCCGGTCGTGGTCCGTGGGATCGGCGCCGGGTGTGACGAAGAGGCCATCCGCGCGGTGATGTTGGCCAAATTCAAGCCGGGCAAACAGCGGGGTAAGCCAGTGAAGGTCAAGATGTCCCTTCCGATTACGTTTAAGCTCAAATAAGCCGAACAGTTTTTCTCAAGAGCCCCGTCGTTTTGTGCGGCGGGGCTTTTTTTGGTGCGAAAATCCGATATTCCGGCGAGCATGACTGCCCTTGCGGTCGTCCGCAAAACACACCTCACCCGTTCTCCATCGGCAGGTCCACGCCAGTTACAAAAAGGTATCGTCACGAATACTCGCGGCGAACACTACGTATCTGATTCCTGCATCCCTTACGGCGGAGAGCAAGTCCTGTACGACTCCCATTCTGCTATCTCTATCTATAACCAGAAAAGCCCTTAATTTGGGAATCCCGGAACGATATCTGACAAGGAATTGACGCCAAACCTTCGGGTCTATTCGCTCACCATCGAAAGTCGCGACACCGTCTTTCGTGACCCGAATGATTACGAAAGATCGTGAATTGTAAAAACGTCGACTCGATCCCAATTTTGGAAGATGCACGCCGTGGGAATACATGATCGCATTAAATCCGACGGGGTGTTGCATTGAGAAGGTAGCCTCTGACCCGACGCGGAGAGCAAAGATGATCATGAAAAGGCCAAATACAGCGCGGAAAAGACGATTGTGCTCGTTCCGATTATGTACTCGTCGTTGGTAGAGTCTGGTACCCCCTGATGCCCGGGAACGGAGAACGCGTAACCGTTTGAGCCGGCTTCGCGGCCGGGGAAGATACAGCCAGTCGATAATGGACATTCAGGATTCCATGTACCGATTCGTATGGAGGAAAGGTCTGAACACGGATGTATGTACGACCCAATATAACGCATCCTGCGCAGTACGTCACGCCGAAATTCGGCCTCCTTCAATACTTGCTTCAGTTAATGGAACGCTTCTACCCGTTCACCATCGGCAGGTCCACACCGCGCTCGTTGGCCGTATCGACGGACGTGTCATAGCCCGCGTCGGCGTGGCGCATGACGCCGGTCCCGGGGTCGGCGGTGAGGACGCGCTCGAGGCGGCGGTCCGCCATCTCGGTGCCGTCGGCCACGCACACCATGCCGGCGTGGATCGAATAACCGATGCCGACGCCCCCACCGTGGTGGAGCGACACCCACGAAGCCCCACAGGCGGTGTTGAGCATCGCATTGAGGAGGGGCCAGTCGGCAATGGCGTCGGAGCCGTCCATCATGCCCTCGGTCTCGCGGTTCGGCGAAGCGACGGAGCCGCTGTCGAGGTGGTCGCGCCCGATGACGAGGGGGGCCTCCACCTTGCCGTGCTTGACGAGCCAGTTGAATTTCAGCCCCATCTCGGCGCGTTCGCCGTATTCGAGCCAGCAGATACGCGCGGGGAGGCCCTGAAAATGCACTTTCTCCTGTGCCTTCCGGATCCACCGGGCCAGCGCTTCATTCTCGGGAAACGTCTCGAGCACGGCGGCATCGGTGACGGCAATGTCGTGGGGGTTGCCGGAGAGGGCGGCCCACCGGAACGGGCCGGAGCCTTTGCAAAAAAGCGGTCGGATGAAGGCGGGCACGAAGCCGGGGAAATCGAAGGCCTCCGTCATGCCCCGGTGGTCGGCCACCTGCCCGCGGAGGTTGTTGCCGTAGTCGAACGTGACGGCGCCGAGCGCCTGAAGGTCGAGCATGGCGCGGACGTGCGCCTGCATGGCATCGAGGACGGCGGACTCGTAGCCGGCGGGGTCGCGCTCGCGGAAATCGGCGGCCGCATCGACATCATTGCCAATGGGAAGATAGCCGAGGCGAAGGTCGTGGGCCGAGGTCTGATCGGTGAGCACGTCCGGCACCACGCCCCGGCGAACGAGTTTGGGCAGTACGTCGGCAATGTTGCCGAGCAGCCCAACCGACAGCGCTTCCCGGTTGGTTTTTGCCTTCATGACGAGGTCGAGGGCTTCGTCGAGGTCGGTGCTCATGCGGTCCCAATAGCCGGTTTCGACACGGCGTTCGATGCGGTGCGGGTCCACCTCTACGGCCAGGCACACGCCGCCGTTCATGGTGGCCGCCAGCGGCTGCGCCCCGCCCATGCCGCCGAGCCCGGCCGTCACGACGAGCCGCCCTTCGAGCGAACCGCTGAAGTGCTGCCGGGCGCACTCGGCGAAGGTCTCGTACGTCCCCTGAAGGATGCCCTGCGTGCCGATATAGATCCACGAGCCGGCGGTCATCTGTCCGTACATGGTCAGGCCGAGGGCATCGAGGCGCCGGAACTCGTCCCACGTGCCCCACTTCGGCACGAGATGCGCATTGGCAATGAGGACGCGCGGCGCCTCTTCGTGCGTGCGAAAGACGCCGACGGGCTTGCCGCTCTGAACGAGCAATGTCTCGTCGTTTTTCAGCCGCTTCAGCGTCTCGACGATCCGGTGGTAACAGGCCCAGTTTCGGGCCGCCTTCCCGCCGCCGCCGTAGATGATGAGTTCCTCGGGCCGCTCGGCCACGTCGGGGTCGAGGTTGTTCATCAGCATCCGCATCGCCGCTTCCTGATGCCAGCCGCGGCACGAGAGCGCCGTCCCCGTGGGGGCCTTGATGGGGGTGTACGTGGTCGTCGAGTCCATTCCGTCCTCCGCTGTGATAGTCCTCCCGGAGTTTCCGGCACGCACGCGGGAAATGCAAGCGCAGGATGGAGGCTGATGGCTGATGGCTGGGGGCCGGTGGCGGACAACTCGC
>Ga0114931_10009515_pt1 | contig 11636 bp, 10 predicted proteins | sample 2SBtaG_FD_89579 | JGI IMG/M metagenome (GOLD analysis project Ga0114931, IMG submission 89579) | Deep subsurface microbial communities from Kolumbo volcano to uncover new lineages of life (NeLLi) - 2SBTROV14_V59a metaG | ecosystem: Environmental > Aquatic > Marine > Volcanic | place: Kolumbo...
ATTGATGGGGCCGACACCTTCACCATCCGATGGGCCGAAGAAACGCTGGAGACCGCCTTTTGGGGAACTGGATAACACGACGGGAAAGCTGAACCGTCAATTGGTCGAGGACTTCTGCTATTGGTTCCATAACTGGAGCTAGTGTTCTTAGAATCCACACGTTGGCCTTCTGCCTTGCGCCGGCTCAGATCCAACCACGCTTTGACTTTGAATCGTCCCACCCAGTCTCGCCGCACCGAAACCCGTTAACCCGCCTTGTTGGCCATACAGTATGAATGGGCCCGGCGGCACAACATGTAACACCAACACGATTTGGTGTCCCACGTCCAAGACACACGCGATCGCGTTAACAATGCTTGCTGCAACCAAAGCGATCATGGGCCGCGTTTCTTGACATCGAACGGACGGGGTACGCGTCGGGTGCTGGTTGCGGCGGGCGCTCTCGCGCCCGTGTGAATCGCGGTGCGTGATCACGCAGAGACTGGTTTCCGAGCAGTTGGATTCAGGCCCGGGAAAGCCATGTCGAAGAGAAACCGGCCGGCAACGATCGGTCAAAAGAACCTATGGTCTATGCACTTCCTCGGTTTGCACACCGACCGGCCCGATGTGCAACGAATTGAACAAGTCCCTTGCTGCCCAATCGTTAAAACCGCAGATGATGTAATGGGCAACTCTAGCACGCCCGGAGGGATTCGAACCCCCAACCCTCGGTTCCGAAGACCGCTCGAACCCCCCTCTGCCAACGCTGACATATAGGTGTCAGGGATGGTCACGTGATGTCATCGAGACGGTCCCCACCGTGTCTCCGAACACCGACCGGTTGTGCCAGCCTGTGTCAGACGGAGCCAATGAGCGAAATCTCGGGACATATTCCTGTTGTCCATTCCGCTGTCCACACCGTTCGAATGACCAATTGTGGCCGCTTTTCACCACCGGCCTACCTCCTCCTTTCTGGCACGTCGTATCCTCTATGGTATTTGGTGCCGGTTCGTCGAACGATTTATTGACGGCAGTCCCTCGGCCACATCTGCTGGGAGCTGAATAATTATTCCTCCATTGCCATAGGGTCCTGTCATGTCAGACTCCGTCACCTACCGTGTCGTGAAACTCCCCGATTCGCTGTTAACCGCAGTGCGAGAAAAACGTGACCATGATGAAACAACGAATGCTAACTTTCTCGCCACCGCTGTCGAGAACCACCTGCCTCGGTTGATCGAAGAACTGCAACGTTTGGGATTTGGAGCGTACGCTGGAGATACGAAGACAGCCCGCCTGCCATTCTCGGATGACGCAGCCGTTCTTGGGCAGCTCAAGGAGGGTGCGGAACTTGTCGGCCTACCAACGACCCGACTATTGGAATTGTGTTTGGTGGCCGCAGTGACACCGGGAGAAGGTCGGAAACGGAGGCGCCGAAGGACACCAAAGTCAAATAAAGTCGCCAAGGCGAATTCGAAAGGCCCCGGGCGGCAACGTTAAGAGAACACGTCCGCATGTGACTGGACACCGTACCCGCTTCTCTATTATCGTCGTCCTCATCGCCACACACGCGACGTAACATGGGACGAAGCAATGCCTTTGCCGCACGTCGGTTACGCCCGCGTCAGTCCAGCCGCCTCGGGCACTGAATTTGACGCCCCCAGGACACTCACCCTTCTTCAAGATCAAGTCGCACGCTTTCCTTAAGTGGCTATGCCGCGTATGTTCGGGACGCATGACGAGTGTATCGTTTTGATGATATGCGGCAGGCGGGTCGGGAGGAGCTTGTGCATCGCCGCGTTAGCTGCTTCGAAGTGCGCCGCCGACGCGCGCAACAGCTGGGCGCATGAGTGCCAATTCTACCCCTCCGCCGGGGTCACTTCTTTGCCGCTGCCGCCGAGGCGATGCGGCGAATTCTTGTCGAGTATGCACGACGAAAACAAGGGCCGCAGCGAGGTTGTGATCGGGTACGCCTCGCGCTGGAAGATGTCGGGGACTTTCTGGATGCGTCAAAGGCTGCTGAGATCCTCGCAGTTCACGATGCTCTGGATGATTTGAGAGACGAGCACCAACGCCGATTGTGACATCGAATTGACGGCGCAGCATCGGCGTGATCGCATCTACCTGGTCGGTCTGCCAAGCGTGCCTCTGTCCCCGTTGAAAAGCACTCCCCCCGAACAATTGTTTATTCACAGAGACGCGACTGATATACTGGCGATAGTCTCTCGAACCCTCGAGAGTCAGTGGCTGGAAATAGCCACTTCAGCTCTGCAAGAGACCGACCGAATGGACGGTTGGATGTCATGCGACTGCAAGAGGAGCGTGACAAGTTGATCGAGCAATGGGCCGAATTGCGTGAGTTCGAAATTGAGGATACTGGCAACTGGCCTAACGAAGGGAAGATAGACCATGTCGCTAACGGTTTCACTCGAGGAAGCTCAGGGCAGGCTGAAAGAACTGATTTTGCAGCTGGGTCCCGGCGATGAATTGATCATCACTGAGAATGATCGACCGATCGCCACTCTTTCCGCAAAGCCTGCTGCGGAACGCTCACGCCGTGTTCCCGGCCTTGGCAAGGGTATGATTTCCATCCTGTCGGACGACGACGAGCATCTGGACGACTTTGCGGACTACATGCCATGAGAACGCTCGTCGATACGCATGCACTCTACTGGTTTATCGAGGGCGATGACAGACTCTCAGAAGCGGCGGTCGACACAATTGGCGACCCGGAAAACGAAATCCTGATAAGTCCGGCTTCGTATTGGGAAATGGCGATCAAGATCAGTTTGGGAAAGTGGCAACTGAATCGGCCCTATCAGGAATTCATGGACGTTGCCCTGGTCCAGTACGCATTCAGCATTCTACCGATCTTGCCCATTCACACCGAGGGACTGCTGAACATGCCATTTCATCATCGTGACCCGTTCGATCGTCTGATCATCGCACAGGCACAAGCCGAACAGATTCCCATCGTCAGTTCGGATGCCCAACTCGACTCCTACGGCATTCAACGACTATGGTAATGCGTATCCCTGCTGCCGATATTCCAGCCCCTCGAAGGAATTGGTAGACCCGCATATAAAACGGTACGGCGTGCGCATGTAGAGAGGTTAGCTCAGACGCGTGGGGGCAAGGCGATGCGATCCCCTCTGAGAAAGGATGGCCCGCGTTAGGGGGTGGACAACATTTTCTGTTGTCCACCCTGCGTCGTTTTTGGTCACGAGGTGCGTTTGATCCCGTAAAAGAAAGCACGCCCGAAGGGATTCGAACCCCCAACCCTCGGTTCCGAAGACCGATGCTCTATCCAGTTGAGCTACGGGCGCAAAATAACTATCGTGCCGGTTTCCGCGGCGCCTCGGACTTTTTTCGGCCGGTGCATCGCAAAGAGCGACGCTCAAGTCCTGCCGTGGCCTCCCACCGAGCCAACCGCACGGACAAAACGCCTGCCGATGAGGGGGGGTCCGAGCCGTTGACCGGTTACCGGGAACGGTTGAGTATATTTCATCCACGGCGGCCGGGAAAGGGGCAAAGACATGGTCATGCTTCACACGCGACGCCAAACAAGCCGATTCGCGCCCCTGAATCCCGAGCGATACCGAACCCCCTGGGGTCCACCGAGTGATCGATGCGGACTTGGCCCCAAGCTTCTTACCCCGACTTGTTTCAAACGCTCCGAACATCGACAATAAAAGGCCTGTTGACGGAATCGATGTGCCCGAATGACTCACGAGCGGTCTGCCGCGGAGCCGTATGCTCGTCACTGGACTCGTCAAAGGTCGCGTCGTTTTTGTTCGCATAGGGACGGTATGCGGCACAACCGACTGACCCTTTTCGTTGCGTTTGTCTTGACTTATGACGCCGCGCGATGGGGTTCATGAATAATTAGGGCCAGCATGCTTCAGGGAATCGATCAATTTTGCAAACCGTTTATTTGCCAGTCTTTGGGGTTTTCTTGAGGCTGTATCCATGGCGCTGGTAACGCTGCGAATTCTCGATGGGGCCGAACGCGGCCGGGTTTTTGAAGACCTCGAGCCCCCCGTGACGATCGGGCGCGAAGAAGGGAATACAATCCAGCTGAACGACGAGCGCGTCAGCCGGTTCCATGTCAAGATACAGGATGATCATGATCGTCTGGTCTTAACGGATTTGGAGAGCACGAACGGAACGAAGGTCAACGGCGAGACGATTCAGCTGCGCATCTTGCGCGTCGGCGATACCATCTTGATCGGCCGCTCCGTGTTGCTGTTCGGCTCGCGTGAAGAAATCGCGAAACGATTGGCTAAACTGCGCGAAGAGAACGAGGACGCCGAAAAAACGCTCGACCCAAAATCGCTCGAGCGGTTGCATAATCAATCGGCACTCGACTATGAATTGAACTGGGGTGACGAGGCGAACATGCAAGCCACTCTGCATTCGCTCGCCCCACCCGAACTCCCGGAACGACTCTCACCAGGCCAAGCCGCGCAATTGGCCGAACTGATCGAGTACATTCAGTTGCGTTTACGCAACCTGATCGCCACCGCGCAGCCAGGCGATAGTTCCGATCAGATCATGCTCAACCTGCGTCGCTGGCAAAATCTGCTCGACATCCAAGCGCACCTGGCCGAGTACTTGCTCCGAATCGGCAACCCGGAATAACGAGTCACGGCGCACGTGTCAGCACGGGCCGCCGGCGATCAACCGGAATGGACTCGACCAACCGCACGATTTCTCAATCTTGCCAACGGCGTGCCAGATCCTGGTAGGCATCGATGCGCCGATCGCGCAGAAAGGGCCAATGAGTGCGCGCCGTGTCGACCAGCGCACGGCGGCAGCCGGCGGTCACGATCCCTGGTTCGGCATGCGTGCCGCGCCGCAAGATAGTCCCGTACGGGTCGATCAGGACCGATCCACCCCAGAATTCCAAAGCGCCTTCCGTGCCGACTCGATTCGCGGCCCCCACGAAAACCCCGTTGGCGATGGCATGGCTTCGCAGCATGGTCTCCCACGCTTCGTATTGGCTCTGGCCATAAGCGTCTTTCTCGTCCGCCACCCACCCGATCGCGGTCGGATAGAGGATCGCTTCCGCACCGGCCAGCGTCATCGCGCGCGCCGCCTCGGGGAACCACTGATCCCAACAGATGCCGACCGCGATCCGCCCACACCGCGTGTCAAAACAACGGAATCCCAGATCGCCGGGTGTAAAGTAAAATTTCTCGTAATAGCACGGGTCGTCCGGGACGTGCATTTTGCGATAACATCCGAGATATTGCCCGTCGGCATCGAAGACGACAGCCGTGTTGTGGTACAAACCGGGCGCCCGTCGTTCGAACAACGACCCGACCAGGACAACACCGTGCCGCGCGGCGGCCCGTTGCAAGCTGTCATACGTCGGACCCGGTATCGACTCGGCCCACGCGAATCGGCTGTGGTCCTCGCTCTGACACGGATAGACCGTGGCGAACAATTCCTGCAAACAGACGATATTCGCGCCCGCCGCGGCGGCCCGTCCAATGTACTGCAAAGCAAGCGCGACGTTATCGTCGCGCCGCGCGCCACACGCCATTTGGATCATGGCGACTTCGGTCACCGGCACGCCGCTTGACGGTTCCGCTGGCATGGTTCACCCGGGCGGTTAGCGGTTGATGACGCGCGGAAATAAGAAACAATAAGATACTGGAAGACATTGGCGGTGGCCGTCGGATCGTCTTGGTGCCGCGTACATGGCCAACGTCTCCGGAAGGCCATTTCCCACGCGGCGCATGTCAGGAGACTGCGGCGGCCAGGCAATCTCGCACGCGTTGTTCGGCCGCGGAGGTATCGATCTCCATGCGCATCGTCGCGCTCCAGCGCCCCTCGGCATCACCTCGAATCAACCAATGCGGCTGCACAACCACCGATTGATGGACGAGCTCGAACCCACCTTCGGACAAATTCACGGTTTCGATGGGGTAGGTCCACCAATCGGCCGGTCGATCGGTGGCCAGATGGACGTTGATCCCCAGCCATTGGTCAGCGAGTCCCAGTTCGGTCGCGTTTTTCAAGTCCAATTGCGACTGCAACGGCCCCAACGGCTGTTGCTCACCCTGATAGAAAAACCGATCATCAACGTGAGAGGGCAGTCCGGCGAAGTTGAATTCGACGGAAAAGTGCAATGGGTACTCGGTGGGCACGCCTTCGAGCAAGTACACGATTTCCAGCGTCGCGCTACCGGCTTCCGCGGTGACGCCCTTGGTGATCGTGATCGGCACGCCGGCCACGGAACCTTGGCGACTCAATTGGATTTGAACGCGATTTGGGTTGCGGCGAATGCGGGCTTCATAGGGCGATCCCAGAAAATCTCCCTGCGCTTCAGCGGTGCCGTGCACGACGGATTCGGCGGTCGTGTCGACGGCGTAGAAATGATCGAGCAAGCTCTTGCGCGGGTGCTGGTCGTACTGGAGTCGTTGGTCGAGTCCTTCCTGTTTGAAGGCGACACGGTCATGGATACTGGCAATATCGTCGTCATGTTGATGCGCGCCGGCGCGGACTTTACGATGATACGCTTCGGGACGCCGCGCGAGCGTGGCCAGCAGGTTGTGGCAGATCGACCGCACGTCCAGTTCGTACATCAGCCCACCGTTGGCCGGCGCGAGCAGGCACGTGAGCCTGTCGTTTGTCAAACAGACTTCCTGGCGCGCATCGAAATTGAAATCGGCGGCGTGCGCGGCAATATGCGGCTTGGCTTGGCCGCACGCCTGGTCCAATAGGTTGTCGGCGGCGATCAGCTCGTGATAGACGGCATTGCGCAAGTGGGGCAGGTAGATACCACCGAAGACGCCATGCCAGTAACTGCAGTTGCATTGGCCGCGGTACAACGCCGCCCTGGCTTTTTCCAACAACGGGCGATCGGCACCAGCGCGTTCGGACTCATCCAACCGGCTGCTGACCATCATCATGCGGGCGTACATCTCGTTGGATTCGGGATACTTCACTTTGAAGTTGCGCCAGAATCCACCGCGAATGAATTGGCGAACGCGCGGCCACCGGTCGTCCTGGCGCATTTCGCGAGTGATGTCCTCGTATTCCAACTGGCGTTGGTAGGGCAGCGCCCATTCCGTCATCTCGCGATAACTTGCGTCCGGCAAATAGGCTTTACCCCACGCGGTTGCCGACGCGGATGCCTCGGCCAACGTAGTGGTTTTGATCCAATGCCGGTTGGCCGCGAGTGCTTCGAAGAACGAGTGTAGCCAACCGTCACCGTAAACATGGTCTTTCGTATCCGGCCACGTTCCGAATTTTTCACCGTCGTCGCCGAACACGACCACGACGTTCTGGAACCGATCGGCGATGCCGCGCAAATACTCAATCGTCTCATGCGGAGCGCCAAAGGGAATCAGGTACCGCAAACGCTCGCTGCTTGGAAAGACGCTCAGCAGCCGGCCGCTATCCTCGGTCACGTAATAGCCGTGCAACTGGTCATCGACCAGGCCGGTATTCTTGAAATGAAAATCGTCGAGCACCGTGTAACGGATACCCGCGTCGACGATGTCACCGGCCAGCGCTTGCTCCCAGACGCGCTCCGGAATCCACATCCCCTGAATTTTCGCATCGAGTCGTGACGCGAGCCATTGGGAATAGGCGCGAATCTGTCCCACGCGATCGCGTGATGGAATCATCGTGAGAATCGGCTCGTAAAACGCCCCGCCGATGACCTCGATCCGCCCGGCCCGCACCAGATCCGCCAGCCGATCGATATACTCCGGATGATGTTTGTCGAGCCATTCCATCAACGGCCCACTCGTGTGCAGCGACAACTGAAGGTCCGTGAAGGGTTCGAATACATCGAGAAATGGCAGATAACTGTCTTCGTACGCCTGTTGGAAAACGTAATCGAAGTTGCCGATGGGTTGATGATTATGTAAGACCAGGCAGAATCGAATTTGGTTTGTCATGGATGCGGTTACGTCAGGAGGAAACAGGGTCGGGGAAGAGTCCTACTAACAGTCTGCCGTCCTTGTCTTTTCATGATCGGCAAACTCTGCCCGTCTTAGCTAGTTTTTCCAGCCGTTCCCAGCGCAAAATTTTCGCGTTGGCGGATGCTTCATTGTAGACGTAGGATACGCGTCGCTTCTTCGGGCGGAACGGGATTAATAAAGTAACCAGCCCCCCACTCAAAACCGGCCGTGGTCGTCAAACGCGGAAGAACTTCTATATGCCAGTGATAATGGCGCAAGGCATTCGTGTCAAAGGGGGCCGTATGAATGAAGTAATTGTAGGCAACATGCGGGCAGGCGGCTTCCAATTTTCTTAGCAGTTTGCGCATGAATTGGGCCAGCTCGGCCAAATCGGTCTCCGCCTGGTCATCGAAATGACTTGCATGCTCACGTGGCAAGATCCATAACTCGAACGGCATTCGGCTGGCGAATGGACAGACCGCCGCGAAACGTGGGGACTGCTCGATCCACCGCACCGTCTGGGCGTGTTCGAACTCCAGCATGCGACAGAAAAAACACGGATCGTGGGCGCGAAACTGCCGCTGTGAACCAGACAGTTCGCGACGGATTTCGACGAGGACAGTCGGCGTCGCGACGATTTGACTGTGAGAATGTTCGAGTGATGCGCCTCCCTCGGGGCCAACATTCTTGAAAATCAAGGCATATTTCAGGGCTGGGTTCGCCCGCAAGTGTCGCATCCGGTCACGATAAGCAAGCACCAGAAGCCTCGATTCCGTATCCGTCAACTGGGAATAGCTGGACACATGCCGCGGTGATTCGATGATTACCTCGTGCTGGCCCAGCGCCGCACACACCTCGAATGGGCCAACGTGCCGGGCGTCCGTCGTTCCCGTCGGTTGCAACGCCGGGTATTTGTTGGGCACGACGCGCACCAGCCAATCCGGTGGACAGGGCTCCGCTCGATGCACGCGTGCTGCCGGGCGGTCCTCAGTTGATTGCCCGGCACGTCCCACGCCGTGGTTCGGCAGGTCCGCCGCCCCGTAGCAGGCGATCGCTTGGGGCGTGTCCTGTTCGTTTCCACCGCAGAACGGGCAGCGTGTCGCAATGCGTCGTGGGGGCACATGATCAAACTCGTCAGGCCGGTCATCACGTCCCCGCGCGATGATCACGCGGCGATCAGAAAGTGGATCTTTACGAATCTCTGACATCGGTTCGGCTCGTTGGATGGATAAACCGGCCCGGAAATGCCGGTTGTGAGTGCCGAGCGGATTGTCGCGAGTGATCGCGGGCTTGACAATTGGGAGCCCGCTGGATTCTCAGGCTGCCTCGTACGCTTACCGGTCCGGTCCGCCGCGCGGCGCACACAGGATATGTAGCCAAAGGAGGGGGTGGGTGATGTGGGCACCTGCCCCAAGACTGGGCTGGTGCAACGACCGAGGCTACGATGAATAGGGCCTTCGGCCAAGGCGTTTCGATGGACCCCGGTATCGTTCCACATGGCGGACGATTCGCAAACGGCATAAGAACCGGATATGGTTCCTCTGGCGTCAATACCCATGTTTTAACAGCCCAGGGGTTGACTCATTGATGAGAGGGGCCGGCGGAGGATTTTACTCAAACTGCCAAAAAGGAGTCAGACGTCATTCAATCGGCGTGCGTCACCCCTCTTGGGTTGCGGGCAGAGCCCGCGTTAAGAATTCGTGGGAGGGTGAATTCCGCATCCCGCTACGCTTTGGCGACGGTAATCCGATGATAGAGGTCGGAATATCGGTTGGCACTGCGATTCCACGACCAGTCTTGACGCATCCCGATTTCGACCAGCCGCGCCCACTGATCCGGTTGCCGGCGGAACATATGACATGCGCGCATGAGCGTTGACTCAAGATGGGTCGGATCATAGGCCGGCATGACGAACCCGTTCGCCAGGCCTTCGTCCAGATGCTCATCGGTCGCGTCGATGATCGTGTCCGCCAAACCGCCCGTATGATGAACAATTGGCACGGTCCCGTACTTGAGGCTGTACATTTGGTTCAATCCACACGGCTCATAGCGGCTCGCCATCAAGAACATATCGGCGCCCGCTTCAATGCGGTGGGCCAGTGCGTCGGAGAACTCCAAACGAACGGCCACTCGATCGGGGTGCCGGTCGGAGAGCTCGGCGAGCAGTGTCTGGCATTCTGGTTCGCCCGTCCCGAGAATAACCCACTGCACATCTTCCGTTTCCGACCATTTGTGCATCAGTTCGGCCACCAGGTCCCACCCTTTCTGGTCTGCCAGTCGACCGATCAAGCCGACCAACGGCGTGCCGGGAGCGACCGGCAACCCGACCTGTCGTTGCAGGGTCACCTTGCATTCTTGCTTGCCGGTGGTCCAGGTCGAGGCGTCGTAGTTCGTATCGATCAGTGTATCGCTGGCGGGATTCCAGGTGTCGTAGTCGACGCCGTTCAAGATCCCAAAGAGCATATCGCGGCGGTGCCTCAGGATGCCCTCCAGGCCGCAACCCAACGGTGGGCTCTGGATTTCTTTCGCATACCGCGGGCTGACGGTGCCGAGCGCATCGGCGAATACAATCCCGGTCTTCAAGAGATTCAACTTGCCATGAAACTCCATTTCATGCCAATTGAAGAACTTCCAATCAAGGCCCGTCAACAGCATATCCCAATGCCAGAAGCAGCCCTGATATGCCAGATTGTGGATTGTCATCAGACTGGCAATCTTCTGATAGCGCGGGTCGGAGGCGTGTTCGATGCACAAATAGGCGGGCAGCAAACCGGTTTGCCAGTCGTTGCAATGCAGCACATCGATCCGTAGATCCAATTGATCGATTGCTTGCAGCACGGCACGGCAGAAAAATACGAATCGTTCGCAATTATCGATGTAGTCGCGGCCGTTCTCGCGATAGAGCTCGCGCCGATCGAAATAATCATCTTGCTGAACGAGGTAAACCGGCACGTCCGAACCGCGCAACTGGCTGCGCAGGACCGTCCCCGTCACATGCTTGGCGCCGACCGTCACGCCGAGATCGACCGACGTCGGTTCGATGGGCTGGCCGCAGCGCATGGCCTGCCGATATGCCGGCATAAAGACAATCGGGTTATGGCCCACCCCAGCAAGGGCACGAGGGAGTGCCTCGGCCACGTCCGCTAGACCGCCGGTCTTCGCAAAGGGCGAGGCTTCGCTCGTGGCAAACAAAATATTCAATGCGGCACTCCGTGTGTTCGAGTGTGCGTCACCAGGCACCTAGATACACAATCAACGCGGTCAGCCTCATCGGTTCAGCGCGGCGTGAACCGCGGATTTCAGCAATCGATATATGTCTCGCGCATTGACCTACCGCTGTAGATCGACAGTTTATGCTCGCCGTCCCAGCGGATCTGGCCAGCTGGGACGGCTTCCTCGCCAAAACGTAACGACCGATAGGGTTTTGGCATTTGTTCTATCTTAGCAACATGCCGAGCGCAGCGTTGAATATTGCTTTCAGCCAAAAGAATCGTTTTCCGATCGTGAACCTGGGCCGCCGGTCGTGGACGCTCCCTCTGGTCCAGGCTACGATGAATAGGGTCTTCGGCCACGGTCTTTCGAAAGATGCCTGTATGTTCCAGAGAGTGGCACCGGTCGGCGGCCGACGAGTCCCGGATTTCCGCTGAATTATGGCGTTTGGCTCTCTGAATGCTTGTCTCTATGGCCACCGCCATTTTTTTTATAGGTTTATCAATGCTTGGCTCGTCGGTATCAGGGCCC
>Ga0114931_10009516_pt1 | contig 11635 bp, 7 predicted proteins | sample 2SBtaG_FD_89579 | JGI IMG/M metagenome (GOLD analysis project Ga0114931, IMG submission 89579) | Deep subsurface microbial communities from Kolumbo volcano to uncover new lineages of life (NeLLi) - 2SBTROV14_V59a metaG | ecosystem: Environmental > Aquatic > Marine > Volcanic | place: Kolumbo...
ACCAAATCCTCGCCACACGAAATCTCACGATTACAGCCTATTATTCCTAAAAAACTTCGGTTTGTTTAAGTTTCCTCCTATCCAATTCCGATAACGAAAACAGAGAGAAAAATTTCAAGGAATAATTTTCCATTGAATATACGTATAAAAAGCTAATATAACTTCGCTACATCCAGCATGAACCGCTATGATAAGAATCAGACACCGACCGATGAATAGCAGACGGTATGGCGACCACCCAAGGTGGCGCTATTCCCTCCTACGATGGTCAACCCTGTTCGTACTAACCGGGCTCCTCAATGTCGTATGGCCAAACAATGCAAGCCCCAATCCCCAAGGGGGCAGCATAGTTGAAGGCTCCGGCGCCATTGTTCAAACATCAGAGACTCGCCTAGACATCAATCTCACCACGGACCGATCAGCCATAAACTGGCAAAGTTTTTCCATTGCCAACAACGAGCACACTCATTTTCAGCAACCTTCAAGTGGATCAATCTCATTAAACCGAGTGACCGGGGGAGACTCCTCGCAGATATTTGGGCACCTGAGCTCTAACGGTCAAATCTTTTTGGTCAATCCAAATGGGATCCTTTTTGGAGCAGAATCTCGCGTGGACGTGGCTGGCCTTTTGGCTACCACATCAAACATTACCAACTCGGATTTCATGGCAGGCCGATTTGAATTCTCCGCTCCCGTAGACACCCATGCTGGAGTGGTCAACATGGGTGAGATCACCGTGGATGAGGGAGGCCTTGTGGCACTCGTGGCGCCATGGGTCGAGAACTCCGGAACCATTACTGCTCGATTGGGTAGCGTCAGCCTCGTTTCAGGGAATAACTATACCTTGGATCTATATGGCGATCAGCTCGTCCAATTAGCCATCGACGACACCGTCCTTGGCGAAGTCACTGGGATGGATGGCGAATCACCTCAGGCGCTGGTAACCAATTCTGGACAAATCACGGCCGATGGGGGACGGGTCTATATTTCAGTCGCCACGGCCCAGAATGCCCTTGATACCGTCATCAATATGGACGGCGTCATCCAAGCCCACACCATTCAAGAGCATAACGGCGAAATCATTCTCCATGGTGGAGAGGCAGGGATCGTCGAAGTGGCTGGACTCCTCGACGTTTCAGGGTACGAGGAAGGCGAAGCTGGTGGGCAAGTGGTGATCCTTGGGAAAAAAGTCGGGTTGTTTGCCTACGATGCTGAAGAGACGGCTCACATCAATGCCTCGGGTGATACCGGCGGCGGCACCGTGCTCGTTGGCGGAAACTATCAAGGTCAAGGGCCTGAACCAAATGCCGACGCCACCTATGTTGCATCCGACGTGACGATTCAAGCCGATGCCGTCACAGAGGGAGACGGCGGAACTGTCGTGGTGTGGGCGGATGAGGTCACCAAGTTTTATGGTTCCATCAGTGCCAAAGGCGGAAACCAATCGGGCAACGGTGGAGTGGTTGAAACCTCAGGCAAAGAATACCTCGAAGTGATTGGGGCCAGCGTGGATGCCAGCGCCACCAATGGTGTAGCAGGTGAATGGTTGTTGGACCCACGCGATGTGGACATCCAAAACGCGGCATCAAGTAATGGTACCTTTGATAGCGGGTCGCCTAACACATTTACCCCGTCTGCAGATACTGCGATTGCCGATCGAGGGACGATTCAAACCTCACTGGATGGCGGCACCGGTGTGACCATAACTACCGGCGCCACCGGATCTCAAAGTGGAGATATCACGGTAACCGATTCCATTACAAAATCCGCTGGTGGTAGTGCCACATTGACTTTGAATGCGGCGGGAAGCCTTACGATTAACAATGCGATCACATCATCTGGAAATTCGCTTGACCTGGCTCTGACTGCTGGCGGGGGAAATATCACTCAATCAGCCTCGGGAATTTTGACGGTTGATGGTACGACTACATTGTCTGCATCCGGTGCTGACATCACGCTGAATCAAGCCAATAATTTTGGAACGGTGATTGTGACAGGTGGGGACAATGTCACACTCGTCGATTCCAATGCCCTGGTTCTTGGAGCCTCTACCATCGACGCAGCTTTGTCGGTCACCGCCGGAGGGAATATCACTAATTCAGGCACCTTAGCCATCACTGGGACCACCACCTTGAATGCTGGAGGGAATGACATTACGTTGAATCAAGCAGGAAATGATTTTACCGGTGCGGTAACTATTTCTAACGCCAACAATGTCACATTGGTCGATACCAATGCACTCACCATCGGCGCCTCCACGATGGGTGGCAATTTCAACCTTACGGCCAATGGCACCATCAACGATACAGGCAACATCTCTGTCACCGGAACCACAACATTAGCCTCTGGGACAGGCAACAATATTACCCTTGATCGTGCTGGTAATGATTTCAATACCGTTCAAGTAACGTCGGGGAAGAACGTCACGTTAAGGGACACTGACGGCATCGATCTCGGAGCTTCAACCGTTTCAGGCACCTTAGGCATCATGGCCAATGGCTCGGTCACGAATTCCGGAGCCTTAAGCGTCACCAACGCTACCACCATTGCCGCAGGCGCAGGAAATAATGTCACCTTGACCAATGGATCGAACGATTTCAGTACGGTTAATATCACCAGTGGAAATAATGTCGCGGTCACCGATACCAACGCGCTTATCCTCGGGGCCTCAACCGTATCCGGCACCCTGGATGTCAATACGAACGGAACGGTCACCGACTCTGGGACCTTGGCCGTCACCGGTACCACCACCATTGCTGCAGACTCGGGCAACGACATTACCCTGGACGAAGCTGCTAGCAATTTCAGCACCGTCAGTATCACCAGTGGGAATAATGTCGCCATCACCGATACCAACGGGCTTACTCTCGGAGCTTCCACCGTATCTGGGACATTGGGTGTGACCGCCAATGGCGCGGTCGAGGACTCCGGAACCCTCGTGGTCACCGGCACGACCACGATTGCGGCTGGAGCCGGCAATAATATCACTCTCGACGAAGCTTCTAGCGATTTCAGCACCATCAGTTTCACTAGTGGGAATAATGTTGCGGTCACCGATATCAACGACATTATCATCGGCGCATCAACGATATCTGGGACCCTTAATGTCAATACAAACGGAACCGTCACGGACTCCGGAACCTTGGCCGTCACCGGCACAACCACGATTGCCGCAGGGACTGGGAATAACATCACCCTCGACGAGGCCGCCAGCGACTTCAGCACTGTCAGTATCACCAGCGGCAACAATGTCGCCATTACTGATACGAATGCACTCAACCTGGGGGCGTCCACGGTCTCGGGAACTCTCAACGTCACAACCAATGGCGCGATCACAGACTCGGACACCTTGCTCATTACCGGAACCACAACCCTTGAAGCAGGAGCCACAAATGACATCACACTCGACACCTCCACTAATGACTTCAGCGCCGTGGGAATTACCAGTGCTAACAACGTCACGTTGGTTGATACCAACACCATAGACCTTGCCACGTCTACCGTGTCTGGAAATTTGAATGTCACTGCTAACGGCGCTATCACGACCTCAGGCACTTTAACCGTCAGTGGCACCCAATCCCTTACCGACACAACTGCTGCTGCTACTTCGTCGTCACCTTCTAGTAGCGGAGGCGCCACTCCCATCCAAACAAATAATTCCCTTAAGACCGCGAACCAAGCCAGAGCGCCTTTCTCCCAAGATAGTTCGACGTTCAGTAATACAACAGGATTCAACGGTTTTGAGTTCGGTTCCTTCGGGCAACTGACATCAACATCAGAGGAGGAAGAAGAGGAAGAAGAAGAAGAAAAAGAAGAGGAGGGGGAAGATGAAACAGAAGGGGAGGAAACAGAGGAGGAAGAAGAAATGATTTAAGACTAAAGGGCACCTCTAAAAACCAGGATTTTTTGTGAGGGCAAGGAAGCCGCGCGCGGAAAACCGGAGTGTATGGGCGAATAACATGAGGGCGCACGGTGGTGCGAAGAGCACCAAGTTTGTGCGCGCCGAAGGCTATGAGCACGCGGCTGACGCCGCCCTCACGGAAAAGGACGGTTTTTAGAGGTGTCCTAAAGAAAATCACGACACATTTCCTGGTAGCCCTACCCTTAAAACTGAAACCCAGAAATTACCAATCGAATATTTCTTCTAGACTTCGCAGCGCTTTTGAACAATTGAGGGCGGGGCTTAAACGAGAATAGCAATAGGTTGCTGCGCCATTATTTCCCTAAGACCATGCCGCTGGACAAGGTGTCGACGGAAGCGGTCACCACCGCTGTGGAGGCCATGAATCATCGCACACGGAAATGCTTGGGGTTTCACGCGCCTTGGAAGGTGTTCACAAAGCTGACTCAAGCAAACCTGCAATTTCAAACCAGTGGTGCACTTATGGGTTGAATTCGCCTAAGACAGCGTAGCCCTCTGCCCGATAAAATTACCTGGGCGCCTAGCCGAACCTCCTGGGGATCATGAAGACCCTAGGGGTTTTTGTTTTCAGACAGAGCTTTTTTTCCTACCCGCGCCCTTGAATTTCAAACTGAAAAAATGGCAATCTTAGCATTTATGTGAGAAACTCAATTTAATTGCATACGTGGACCGTGGGCAACTGGAGCCTAAACCCATAAAACATTTTGGTGAGAATTTCTTCATCAGGTAGGATTGGCCACTCATACAGGAAACCTTTGAACATTCATTGAGGACCTATTGAATATTTCATGCCCATGACCCAAAGATGCGCCAGGGAGGCGACCAATATCAGCGAGAGGGAATGTTCAAAAAAGCATGCCCTGAATCCTTCCAAAGGGTTCGTCCTGTCCTGTTCTGAGCAGAGTCGAAGGAAAGGCCAAATCCGTCATGGGTGAGGCGTCAGGCGTAATGAGTGGGAAGGCACAGAGAGAGAAATCAGAACCACTCTTTCGCTTCACGCTTCAGGCATTACGCTTCATGTCCCCAAAGAACGCCGCTGGCCTGCCTGCCGTAGCCTTGGCGAAGACTGGCGGCTTTTTTCAACATTCCCATTGAGGAAACATTCGAGTATGGCCATTTCTGGATATCAGCCATTGCAAGGCAAAAAACAACGACCTTCTTATGAGGATTGTGGTACCTCCAGCATCTCATGGAAAGCGAGTCTCATGAAATAGGTTCCAGAACACAACGTGCCTTCAGGCATTTTCACACCGCGATTGAGAAACTCGCCCAAATAGCAGCACCGAATTCTCTACGCGGCCTGGCAAACACCTTGTTGTCCTGCGTCACTTCTGCACCCCACGGTACGGATTACTGGAAACAGCTCCGGGGGCAATGTGATAGTTTGTGCACAATTCCCTACCGTCACGGAACTCTCGCCGAGGCGGTTGAATGGGAAGCCTTAAAACTTCAGACCCACCTTGCTGTTGCTTCTACCCGTCAAAAACCTCCGCCTCTTTTTTGTCAACGTCATGTTCATATCGCCACGCTCATCCAGATGTGGAAACGACTTACCCTTGAAACTGAAGATGTGTTGTCTGGGCAAGGCCACGAGACCTTATTAGATGTTGGACCATGGGGGGGATTTAACTTTGTCGTGAAGGACGATGGCTATACCCGGATGCCCTTTGCACGATTGACCCTCGCGGTCGGAAGTCTACCGAACACACCTCTGGAAGAGCAGGGTGGCCCCTTCTTTGAAGATTTCTTGCCACGATATTTAACCGAACTCGAATCCGCAGGTGTTACCATCCCCAATGAGTTTCAATGCCAGCATCATAAATATAACCCTTCCAGGCGACTCGAAGAACTTTCCTGCACGTATCATTTCCCCCACCATACCTATGACCGCCGAACCTTTGTAAAAATTCGCCTTTCGCGTGCCTACGAAACCGTTGAGGAAATCACCTTGCACGACTTACTCGGCTTATTGGAACGATTACATCTCACCACCGATTGGGACTCCTACCGGGAACAAACCCAGGAGGTCGATATACGATTCGACCTGCAGGATTTTATTTCATTGAGCCATATCATCGAAGGCGTGTATCAAAGAACACCATCCGAAGAAGCTCTACTGTTTGAGATTAAAGAAGCTTTTCGGGGAGCCATTAAGGAACGGAAATTGTTATATCGGTTTATCGAGGACATCAGGAAATCAAAGTGGATCGAAAACCTGTACTGTGCCGTCGCCCACCAGGCCTTAGGAATTAGGAGATATCAGCGACCAATATCCTTTACCCGGGAAATCTGTACGAAAATGCCACCTCGGTTACTCATTCCCGTCCGACGTCATCTGCAATCTTATCATACGGCCATCGGGCCAACGCCAATTGCCTTGGAAGAACACGCTCACCTTTAGAGTCGCGTCGCGTCCAGAGTCCCAATACTCCCCGTCACCACATGACGTCGGAAGTGACCAAACCCCTCGGACTTCAACCACCCCTCGACTTCTTTCCAACCATAACTTCGCCCCGTGTTGGTGAAGGCATACATGAGAAGGGAAAACACCGCAGCATCGACCGGCTTGGCCCCCGTGTCATCGAGAAAAAACTCCACAATAAAGATCTTGCCTCCGGGCCTTAATGCTTTTTGAACTCGTCGAAGTAGTGTTCGATTCTCTTTAGCGTTAAAGTCGTGAAAGATGTTGGCGACCAGAGCGGCATCACAGTCTTCCGGCAGTGGGACAGAAAAGACATCTCCACGCCGAACAGACAATCGCGCCTCTAAGCCCTGCTGCTTGATACACCGCTTGGCCACTGCCACCGATTGATCAACGAGAATACCCGATAGTTTCGGATAAAGCTGCGCCAGCGCGATGGAATAGGAACCAGAGCCACCAGCCAAGTCAAAAAATCTTGTCGCCTTTGCCGGCAATCGACACGTGTGAATGGTCAACGGAGCAAGAACCAGACTTCGCTCATGCATCGCCAAGGCAAACCGTCGACGGAACTTGGGAGTTTCGGTCTCAGGTGCCCAACCAGGGCGACCCTGTTGAATACTCCGAGTCATGTCCGTCCAATTAGACCAATGATGTCCCAGCAGCCACAATAGATTGGTCACGGCTTTGGGACTATTCGCATCCAAATACTTTCGGCCAAGATCCGTATTCCAATACAACCCTTTACGAGCATGAAGAAGATCAAGCCCAACCAAGGCATTCAAGAGTAACTGTATGCCCTCAGGGTTCGCTCGACAGAGTCTGGCGAGGGCTGTGGATGATCGTTTAGATTGACCCAAGGCCGAGAACACTCCAAGGTCATTGGCCGTTAACAGAACCTTAGAATCCGCATACCCATTGGCAAGTCGCATCAGATTGTGATACGTCACGGCCGAGCATCCCCATCGGGTTGCACCTCAAAATCAAACCACATCCCCAGAGTAAAATGGGGGGCTCCCGTGGCAGGATCCCGCAAGAAACACAGAAGGCCATACCGCCCTGGTTCCAGATCAAGAGGAAAGTAACTTTCTAACCCTGGATCGAGCCCCACCACACCCCCAATGGTTTCTCCGGTAGGATTTGGCGTCCCTCCAGGACGATACGTTTTCAAAAATGATTGAGTCGAGGCCCATGGCTGTAATTTCAATACCAGGATTTCATGGGCCTGCGCGCCATCGTTTCGAAACTGAATGATATGAGGCCCAGGAGTGAGGGGACCTTCAACCACAAAAGAAAAATCACCTCCTCTGATAATGATATCTGCATGAGGCGGTGGTGGACTTGAGATGGGAGGCGGTGTGACTGATACGGAACTGATCATGCCGTGGACCACGTGGGCACGCCCTTCAATATCAGGGATTCCACAAATCAACACGTACTCCCCAGGAACCAGATTGAGGATAGCACTAGCCTCAGATCCTGGCGGCACGCTATTCACCCCACCATAGCGGTGAACCCACGGAGGGATTTGTCGAAAATTTTTCGCTTTGAGTGCCTGTTCAAAATCGGCAGAAGTTTTTCCGGGAGGCAATTTAAGAAATTGGACTTGATGGAAATCGCGCCCTTGGTTCATCAACCGAATAGTCTGCCATCCCCCAGGAATCGATGCAGGACCATGAAAAGAATAATCTTTGGCAAAAAATGTTACCTGATTTGGATCCGTCAGAACCTGAGCAACAAGGGCCTGAGGCAAACAAAGGCCAGCCAAGAGCAGCCAGAAAATTGGTTGAATCAGGATTACCATAACAATCCTCAATAAAAAATGGGCATTCCGAAGGACTCGATGGACGAATCTGAAAATATCAAACCCCGGGTCTAAATATTATAACTGATCATAGAGTACAGGTCCCACCTATTCAAAGGACACTCTCAGCCGGGAATGTAAATTTATCTTAGCAGATTTTCGGCCCCTCAGAATATTGCCCTATTGACAAACCTTCCTTCCTCTTTCATCATATTGTTGAAATCTTCAATAAAGGAGACCTCCTGTGGCCACTGTCAATTTTAGCGTTCCCCCCGATGTCAAACAGGCCTTTGATAAAGCCTTCAAAGGTGCCAACAAGAGTGCGGTGCTGTCTGGTCTGATGCAACAAGCCATTGAGGAACAAAAAAAGAACGTGCGGCGGGCAAAAGTTATTTCACAGCTATTAGCGTTGCGTAAAGAATCGAGACCTGTTCAACGTTCTGTCATTCAAGCGGCACGCCGAAAGGTCCGTTCATGACCGCCTGGGTCATTGATGCCAGCGTCATCATTAAATGGATTGTACCCAACCCCCAATCTGAACCATTCACCCCCCAAGCCCTCGACATCCTTGAACATATCCAAGACAGTCAGATCACGGTTTCCCAGCCTCCACATTGGTTAAGTGAAGTCAGTGCTGTTCTGGCTCGGATCACCCCGAATAAGGCCGAACAGGCAATTGGCTTGCTCTATGCCATGGAATTTCCTATTTTCGAAGACCTTGAGACCTATACGCTCGCTTGCAACATGGCGATACAATCTCAGCAACATGTGTTTGATACGTTGTACCATGCGACGGCACTTTGCCAACCTCAAACAACATTCGTCACCGCCGATGACCGATATTATCGTCAAGCCGAGAGGTTTGGAAACATTATTCGCCTCAAAGATTTTCCGTTAGCCTGATACACCCACACATGACTGACCAACAACCAAACGTTCTTATCCCCAAGGAGGGGGATCGACAAAATGGCAAAAAAGTACGATGCGAGTGACATTGTTGTTTTAGAAGGCATTGAGCCGGTTCGGAAACGGCCAGCGATGTATATCGGCGGAACGGACAAGACGGGGCTGCATCACCTCGTGTGGGAAATTTTGGATAACGGGATCGATGAAGTCATCAATGACTATGCCACGACAATTGTGATCGAACTCGACAAAAGTCGCGATGGAATTCGTATCACCGACAACGGACGCGGCATTCCCGTTGATCAACATAAAAAACACAAAAAGTCGGCATTGGAAATTATCATGACCACCTTACACGCCGGTGGAAAATTTGAAATCGGCAGTTATATTCATTCAGGGGGGTTGCATGGGGTGGGTGCATCAGTCGTGAATGCCCTATCGGTCCACCTGGAAGTCACGGTAAAACGTGATGGTCGTGAATGGACGCAATCCTACAAAGCTGGCAACCCCCAAGGCCCAGTGAAAAAAGGTGGGGCAGTGCGTGGCACAGGCACGTCGGTGTATTTCCGTCCTGATCCCGCGATATTTGGGAAAAACACATCCTTTGATCCTAACCTCTTAAAAGATACGTTGGAGGCAAAATCTTACCTACACAAAGGTGTCAAAATCACGTTTAAGGATGGAACAACCGGACAGACGCATCAATTTGTTCACGAGCAAGGCATTCAAGAATACCTGACCAAACTCGTGAAAGATCGTGGCAAACGACCGACAGCGGACTTTGTGTTTTATCTGGACAAAAAGTTGAATGGGACTTCCAACAATGTTGACGGCTTCGCAATGGAAGTGGCCTTGCAATGGACCGATGAACCCGCGGAATTCATTCGCAGCTATGTGAATGGCGTGGCCACGGTGAGCGGTGGCACACATGAATTGGGGTTGCGCGCAGGGATCGTCAAAGCCGTGCGCAATTATATGGACACGCACAACCTCACCCCAAAAGGCCTAAGCATTCAGGCGGAAGACATCCGTGAGGGATTAGCCTGTGTATTGAGTGCGCTTATTTTGAATCCTCAATTCCAGGGACAAACCAAGGAGCGCCTGAACAATCCTGAAGTGCAAAGCTTGGTCGATAACGCTATCAGACCTGCTTTAGAGAATTTCCTAAACGTCAATAAAACTATTGCCGAGACATTAGTGGGACGCATAATTCTCGCGGCCCGCGCGCGCGAGGCCTCACGCGAAGCCTCCAAAGCCGTGATGCGGAAATCCGCCGTGAGTCATCGACTCAACTTGCCTGGCAAACTGACGGATTGCCAAAGCACCGCCCCTGGCATCAGCGAGTTGTTTGTCGTTGAAGGCGACTCTGCTGGCGGAACCGCCAAGCAAGGCCGTGATTTAAAAACGCAAGCCATCTTTCCTATTCGTGGCAAAGTCCTCAATACTGAAGAACTCACGCTGGGAAAAGTCGTCGAGAATAAAGAACTGGCGGATTTGGTCAAAGTGCTCGGCTGTGGAATTGGCAAAGACTTTGATCTCAAGAAACTACGCTACCACAAAATTGTGTTACTCATGGACGCCGATATCGATGGCTATCACATCAGCACGTTACTCCTCACCTTTTTCTTCCGGCATATGTCGGAGTTAATCAAACAAGGCCACGTCTTTATTGCCCAACCACCTCTCTACCGCATCGATATTGGCAAAGAAGTTTATTGGGCAGGATCGGATGAAGAAAAAGAGCGCGTGCTCTCTGAGGCCCGTTCCAACGCCAAGCCAACCATTAGCCGGTTCAAAGGCCTCGGTGAAATGTTCCCTCAACAATTAAAAGAAACCACGCTCAACCCCACCACCCGCCGACTCCTCAAGGTCGAGCTACAAGATGAACTCCACACCGACCGCACCTTCCACGACCTCATGGGCAAACGCACGGAAGCCCGCTACGAATTTTTGATGGCGAATGCCACGCTCGCAGATAATTTAGACGTGTAAAAACTCGTGAAGCGTTATGCGTGAAGCGTGATACGTAAAGAAAAGATCTGCGAGTAGACTCTTCCCTTCACATCACGCATTACTCATCACGGATAACGGTATTTTCATTTTTATATGCAGGGTTTCGTCCCCTGCAGACGAGTCACCCTTCGACAAACTCAGGGCAGGCTTTTTGTTTCGTCAAAAGTGACCAAAACCATTTCCGCCCGTGCGCGTCCCCTGCGGGGAGACTTTGCCACGGGACCAAATTACATGGCTCCGAAACTCGCTCCGAGGTGCAAGGCCACCTCTCCACTCAAACAGTCCTCGCCTGAAAAGTCGAATTTGGTCCCGCAGCAAAGCCGCGCACAAGGGCGGCAGAGAATGTACAACAAAAAAAGCGAGACTCACACTGATCAGCATGAGTCTCGCTTTTAAAACCATTCTTCAATGTCTACAACCAAGAGTGCTTAACACCAGTTTAGGGGGTTCGTCTTAAAACGATCAGAGCCAACCGTACAAACAAAAGAATGCAGACATCCTTCAATGGGAAAGGAGGGTTGTTAAAGATGCACTTAAGGGCACCTCTAAAAAACCAGGCATTTTTCGTGAG
>Ga0114931_10009517_pt1 | contig 11635 bp, 5 predicted proteins | sample 2SBtaG_FD_89579 | JGI IMG/M metagenome (GOLD analysis project Ga0114931, IMG submission 89579) | Deep subsurface microbial communities from Kolumbo volcano to uncover new lineages of life (NeLLi) - 2SBTROV14_V59a metaG | ecosystem: Environmental > Aquatic > Marine > Volcanic | place: Kolumbo...
CAAGGCAATCAACGCGTGATATCACGAGGGGGATGCGCGGAGCTTGATCCGCCCAAACACTCCCCGTCGGGTCGCGGCTAAACCGGTCAGTTATGTTTCTGATTTTTTGACTTTTCGACTTTTTGACTTTTTGACTTTTCTAAAGAGACATGATGCCCGGTGATGGTGCGAGGTATCTTCGTCCGGATGTTTTGGCACAGATCGGCGATCTGGAGCTGCGGGCAAGGTACGTCGTCGAGGGGTTTGTCAGCGGTCTGCATCGCAGCCCGTATCACGGCTACTCCGTCGAGTTCGCCCAACACAAGGAATACGTGGCCGGCGACGACATCCGGCATCTCGATTGGCGGGTGTACGGGCGGACGGATCGGTTCTACATCAAACAATTCGAGGAAGAGACCAACCTGCGGACCCATATCCTGTTGGATTGTTCGGCCTCGATGCGATACCCCGAGCAGCGCCCGAGCGCGGGGCGGTTGAACAAGTTCGAGTATGCCGCGACGGTGGCGGCGTCGCTGGCCTATCTGCTGGTCCATCAGCAGGATGCGGTCGGACTGATGTTGTTCGATGATCGGGTGCAAACGGACTTGCCGCCGCTGTCGAACCGTCGACACTTGCAATCCATCATCTCGCGGATCGAGCAGGCCCGGGTCGAAGCGCCCACCGAGGCCAAGGCCCTGCTGTCGGAGGTGGCCGGCAAGCTGCACCGGCGGAGCCTGGTCATTTTGATTTCCGATCTTCTGGCGGATGCGTCCGACGTGATCGCCGGGCTGGAGCGGATTCGCTTTGCCGGCCACGAGGTGGTGGTCATGCACGTGCTCGACAAAGACGAGCGGACCTTCCCGTTTCAGGACAACACGCTGTTCGAGGGGTTGGAAGCGCCTGACATTCAATTGATGGTCGATCCGCAATCGCTTCGCAGCAGCTATCTCTCCGCGTTGGAGGCGTTCATCGGCCGAATCCGGGGCGCGTGCATGAACAGTCGGATTGATTACGTCGGGTTGTCGACCAGCGAGGGTTTAGACGTGGCCCTGCGGAGCTATTTGGCGTCACGGATGCACATGATTAAGGCGCGGGTTTGACCCGTGCTACCACCCTTGCGGGAATGAGACGTTTTTATGTTTCAGTGGCTCTCGGGTTTTATGTTGCATCCGGCGATGGCCGTCGGCGCCGGTGCCGTGGCCGGCCCGATCCTGATCCACATCTTCGCCAAGCGCCGGTTTCGCCGGGTGCGTTGGGCGGCGATGTCGTTTCTGCTGGAGGCGTTGAACCGCAATCGCCGACGGGTGCGGCTCGAACAACTCATTCTCTTGCTGCTTCGCTGCCTGGTGGTCCTCTTGATTGCCTTGATGATGACGCGGCCGTTCCTGCGGCCGGGGGCGCTGTCCTCGATTCTGGGCGTCGGGCCGCGGACCGAGCGGATCGTCCTGTTGGATGATTCCTATTCGATGGGCTACCGGCCGGTGTCGGGGGGGCAAGGTGAGTCGGTCTTTGCGCGGGGCAAGGCGGCGATCAAGAAAATCGCCGGGTGGGTTTCGCAGGAGGCCCCATCTGATTCGCTGGCGCTTTTCGTGACGAGCAGGCCGGGTGAGCCGGTCGTCGCGGTGCCGAGCTTGTCACAGGCCAATCTTCAACGCGTGCGCGAGGGCGTCGATGGCTTGCGGGCCTCGCAGACGGTGGCTCGGCCCGCGGCGGGGATGGATGCGATGGCCGAGGCGATTCGCCGCCGAGAGGCACAGGCCAACGCGGTGGTCTATGCGGTCAGCGACTTTCAGCGACGGGACTGGATGCCGGCGGCCGATGCGGCGGGACGGACGCCGCCGAGCCCGGTGGCGCCCTTGGCGGCCTTGCGAAAGGCGGGCCGATCGGTCGGATTGGTATTGGTGAATGTGGGCGAGGCGGATGCGGAGAACGTGGCGATCAGCGGGCTGAGCACCGGTCAGCCTCAGATCGTTTCGGGGGTGCCGGCGCGATTCGAGGTGGCGGTATCGAATCATTCGAGGCGAGAGCTGGATCAGGTCGCGTTGAGCGTGGCGATCGCGCAGCATCGTTTGCCCCCAGTGATGATCCCGAAGATCGCGCCGGGCCGGACGGTGCACGAGCCGATCGAAATCACCTTTCCGCAGGATGGAGCGGACTACGTGCAGGTTTCGCTGGCGGGCAAGGCGGCGAACCTGGACGGGCTGCAGCTGGACAACACGCGGGCATTGGGCGTGGGGGTGGTGCCATCGGTGCGGGTACTGATCGTGGACGGCGAGGCGAACAACGATCCGTATCGCGACGAGGTGTATTTGTTGCGGACGTCGCTGCGGCCGGCAGGGCGGGCGGCCAGTGGAAACGACCTGACGGTGGTCGACGATCGCGAGTTGGAGGAGGTGGAGCTGGGGCCCTACCACGTGGTGATCCTGGCCAACGTGGGGCGGGTGAGCAATGCGGCGCGGCGGAAGCTGGAGACCTTCGCGGCGGCGGGCGGAGGGGTGATCGTTTTCGCGGGGGATCAGATCGACATCGGGGCGTACAACGCCGAGTTATATCGCAAGGGGCAAGGGCTGTTGCCGGTGGAGGTGGAGGAGGTGGCCGAGCCGCCGCCCGGGGCGGAGATGATGACCTTCGCCCGTTGGGACGCCGGGCACCCGATGTTGCGGTCGTTCGTGGACAAGTTGGCCGAGGCCCTGCGGCAGGTGCGGATCGATGCGTACCTCAAGGTTCGCCCGGCGGGGCAGGCGAAAGATCAGAAACTTTTGCAAAACCCGGATGAGCCGCGGGCTTCAGCCCGCGCGGCGCGGCCGATGCCGAGTGATGGAACGATTTCCAAGCCGCACGGAGACGAGACGCCCGCCACAGATGAATCGACTCGCGCCCCGGCGCGGGTGCTGGCGCGGTTCAACGACGCGGACGGCTCGCCGGCGATCGTTGAGCGCCGGTTTGGACGCGGGCGGTGCATCTTCGTGTGCACCAGCGCGGATCAGGAGTGGAACGACTGGGCGTCGAACTTCAGCTATTTGCCCATGATGATGGAGATGGTGCAGTACGCGGCGCGGGCGTCAGCCGGAATGGGGCAAGCGGTGGTGGACGCGCCGATCGTTTGCCCATTGGATGCAGGTCTGTTCAAGCGGCGCGGTGAGTTGCGGACGCCGGGGTATCCCGTGGAGCCGGCGGTCTTTTTGGATGCAGTGGCCTTTGAGCAGTCGGGGCACGGAGTACCTCAAAAGGCGAGGCGGCCCGACGAAGGGGGCTACGCCCTGCGTTACGAGGCGACGAAAAAGGCGGGCGTTTATCAGTTCTTATTGACAACGACGAGCGGGGAATCGGTGCGACGGTTCGTGGCGGTCAACCCGGATGCGCGTGAGTCGGACCTTCGGGTGGCGAGCGAGGCGGAGTTGGAGCGGGCGTTGGGGGATGAGATGCCGTTCGAGTATGTCGCGGATGTCGGCGCATTGGTGAGTCAGGCGGCGGGAGCCCGGCGGGAGTTCTGGTGGCCGCTGCTGGTGATGGCGTTGGTGGTGCTGATGACGGAGCACGTTTTGGCGTGGTGGTTTGGGACGCGGGGATGACGGTGCACAGCGTGAGCGATTGGCAAAGTTGGTTCGACCGAGCGTCTCTGATGGGCTCACGGGTAATGAGGGCGGCGTGGTGAGCATTCTGGCCGATGGCATCAGGACGGTCGGCGTGGAGGAAAAGGTGGAGCTTGCGCGCTGGTCGTCGGGCAATGCCCTGCTCGTCGGCGCGGTGCTGGCCGTCGCCGCGCTGTACCTGGTGTATTGGATGTATCGGCGCGAGTCGCGTGGCCGGGTCACGCGGCGGCTGCGGGTGACGCTGGTGCTCTGCCGAGCGACGGTGCTGATCCTGTTGGGGTTGATCGGACTGGAGCCTGTTTTGGTGAAGTATGTGCACCGGCGGTTGGGGGCCTACACGCTGGTGCTGGTGGACGATTCGGCGAGCATGTCGCTGGCGGATCGCTATCGCTCCGGCGACGAGGCCCGACGGGTGGCTGCGGTCACGGGCGAGGCCGCTGGAAAAGGCGTCGGCCGCTCGGTGATTTGTGAGGCGATCCTCGGGAGAGACGGCGGGCGATGGCTGACGCGGTTGGCGGCGAAGAATGCGGTGAAGGTTTTTTCGTTTGCGGATCGGGCCCGGTTCTGGAGGCTAGTTCCTCAACCAACGGCGCCGGGCGATTCTGCAAAGGCCGTCGAAGGGGCGGGGGGTTTGGAGCAGGCGTTTCGGGCCGATGGTGCGGCGACGGACGTGGGACGAGCGATCCGCGCGGCAATGGATTCGGTGGGCGGGGCCCCGGTGGCCGGGGTGGTTCTGCTGACCGACGGCCGCTTCAATCGCGGCGAATCGGTGGGGGTGCTCGGGCGACTGCTCCGGCAGAAGCACGTGCCTTTGTATGCGATCGGGGTGGGTGATCCGGCCGAGCCGGTCAATGTTCGGATGGTGCAGGTCTCGGCGCCGCGCACGGTGTTCAACAACGATCCCTTCAGCGTGACGGCCCACCTCGAAGCGCAGGGCGTGGGGGATTCGGGCATCCACGTACAGCTCTTCGAGCGCCGGCGGGGTGGCAAAGGCAGCGCAACGCAGAACGCCGAGGCCTCGCGCCCGGTGGCGACGCGGACGGTGCGTCCGGATGCGGCGGGGCGGATCGCGCCGGTGGTTTTCGAGCGGAAGGTCGCCGAGCCGGGCGAGGTCAGCTATGCGGTTCGGGCGGTGCCGTTGGCGTTCGAGGCGGTGACCTCCGACAACGAGCGAGAAGCCCTGCCGGCGGTCCGCGTCCTGGACGACAAGATGCGCGTGCTGCTGATCGCCGGATCGCCGAGCTATGACTACCGCTTCTGCGTCCGGATGCTGGAACGCGATGCCACGGTCAACGTGTCGGCGTGGCTTCAATCGGCGGACATCGACGCGGTGCGTGACGGCAACACGGTCATCACCGAATTGCCGTCAACCACCGAGGCCCTCAACAAATACGACGCGATCCTCCTGATGGACTGCGATCCCAAGGAGTTCGGCCCGACGTGGGGAAGCCTCGTGGCCTCGTTCGTCTCCGACTACGGCGGCAGGCTTTTGTATGAGGCGGGCAACAAGTACACCGGCCGGTTCTTCCGATCTGTGAAGATGCAGTCCCTGGTCGAGGCGTTGCCGGTCGTCCCCGATCCGGAAGCCGAGATCGTCATCAACGAGTTGGGCCACTATCAAACCAGGGCGTGGCCGATCCTGATCCCCGACGCGGCGGCGAGCGATCCGATCCTCCAGCAGTCGGACGACCCGACGCAGACACAGGCGATCTGGGCCGATTTGGGCAAGATTTATTGGCATTATCCGGTCCGCCGGGCCAAGCCGGTGGCCCGCGTGCTGATGCAGCACTCCAATCCGCGGATGGCCAACACCTTCGGCCCGCACGTGATCCTGGCGACGCAATTCGTGGGGACGGGTCGCACGGCGTATTTGGGCATCAACTCGACCTGGCGCTGGCGGCGCTCGGACGAGCGGCACTTCAACCGCTTCTGGATCGAGATGTTGCGTTATTTGGTCGAGGGCAAGCTGATGGGGGGGCGGGCGAGAGGGCAGATTCTCTGCTCGAAGGACCAATACGAGGTGGGCCAGACGGTCGTGCTGACGGTGCGGGCCTTGGATGAACGGTTCAATCCATTGTCGATGCCGGAGTTGCAATTGAGCGTCAAACCAGTGGCCGGCGCGGCTTCGCCCGGTGAGGAGGGCCGGACGGTGAGTCTAAGGCCGATCCCCGGGCGGGAGGGTTACTACCAGGGACAGTTTGTTGCAGATGCCGTGGGGACGCTGCGACTGACGTTGAAATTGCCGGGGGAAGCAGCGCCCAGGTCGGGTCAGGTCAGCCAGGAGATCGTGGTCTCGCAGCCGGACGTCGAGATGCGCGACACGGCGATGAACCGGCCGGGCCTCAAGGCATTCGTCGAGGCCGCCGGCGGGCAGAGCCGGTATTTGGACGTGGACCAGGCCGGCTCGGTGGCGGACCTGGTGGAAGACCGCAGCCGAACGGTGGTGGTGCGAGGTCGGCCGCGGCCGTTGTGGAACAATCGTGTCGTCTTCGCGGTGTTGGTGGGGTTGTTGATGGTGGAGTGGATCGGGCGGAAGTGGGCGCGGTTGTTGTAATCAGCCCTCACAAAGCCGCTGATGGCATCGGGGGCTTTATGGCGGGGTTTTTTGCTTTGATCGAGGATTGGGCGTAGGCATGGTCGGCGGGTCGCAGGTGGCTGGTTTCAAGCGAGGCGTGCTGGGCCCCCTTGCGCGGATGGGGCATCGGCTCAAGAGATACGTCCTGGTCGAGGGCCTGTCGCGGTCCGCGGCGGTCTTGGTGCTGCTGGCGGCGATCCAGTTGTTGCTGGACCGCACGTTGCTCTTGGGGGTCGGGCCGCGGGCGGCGATGCTCGTCGTCCTGTTGGGAGTCGCGGGGCATCAGTTCTATCGGCACGTCGTTCGCCCCGCCCTGGTCCGGGTGAACGTGAATGACCTGGCCGCCGTGCTGGAACGACACCATCGCGGCTTTGGCGACGAATTGGTTTCGGCGGTGGCCTTTGCGACCGGGGCCGGCGGCAATCCACTCCGGGACTCCCCGGCGATGGTCGAGGCCGTGATCACCGATGCGGCCGGGCGATTCGAGCGTCTGCCCACCCGCGGGGTGCTGCGTCGAGATCGCTATCGGCGATTCTTCGCGCTTGGGCTCGCCGCATTGGCGCTGGCGACCGGCATGTTCGCCTTGGCACCGGAAACAATGGCGACCTATGTGGCGCGGGACTTGTTGCTGGGCGATGCGGCCTGGCCGTCAAACACGCGCATCGTGCTCGAGGGCTTTCGCAACGCGCGGCTGCGTTGGCCGCTGGGAGACGATCTGACGCTGGTGGCCCGGGCGGAAGAGCGGGTGCCCTCGGCCCTGCGTGCGGAGTTTGAGGATGCCTCCGGCCGGCGCGTGGTGCGCGACATGGATCGTCGCGGCGAGAACCATTTCATCTTGGACTTCGGCCCGCTGACCTCGGCGATGAAGGTGCGTTGTCTGATCCGGCGCTTCGGCGTGGACGAGCGGACCGCGTGGTCTTCAATCGAGGCGATTGCCCGCCCAGGCGTCGAGGCGGTTCGGATCGAGGTTCGCCCGCCGGTCTATGCGCGGCAGCCTGCGTACGTGTTACCGTCGGGCCAGGCGAGTGCCGACATCATCCGCGGGTCCGGCGTGCGGATCCACGTGACGATGAGCAAGCCGGTGGTTGCTTCGGTCTTGCGACGGATGGACGGGCAGGCCGCCGCAGGCCATGCGCGGATCGAAGGCGGCACGCGGGTCTCGGCCGAGTTTGTTCCCAAGCGCGGCGGCACCTTTTTCTTCGACGTGCGGGATGAGGCCGGCCTGGAGGACCGCCATCCGGTGACCTACACGTTCGATCTGATTCCCGATCCGCCGCCGACGGTGCGGCTGACCCTGCCGGGGACCGGGGAGTTGGTCGTGCCCAATGCGATTTTGGATTTACAGGTGGCCTGCGAGGACAACCTGGGGCTCAAATCGGTGTCGCTGGTCCATCGTCTCCGACCTGGAGACAAGAATGCCGGCCGTGCGGCGACGTCGCAGCAGGTCGAGGATGGGCAGGCCGGCGAGGCATTGTCGGGGTTCGTCCCCGGTCAGCTTCGTTATGAATTGAGACAGCCGTGGTCATTGCTCCCCTTGACACTCTCTCCAGGCGATAAGTTGACGTTGCAGGTTCGGGCGGAGGATTACCAGCCGCCGGTGGTAACGAGAGAAAAGGGCGCCGGTGCGGATCAGCCCCACGGTGCCGTTGTGGATGGGACCGGCGGGCCCGTGGGCGTTTCACTGGCTTATACCATGCGCATCGTGACCGCCGAGGAGCTCTTGGTGGACCTCGGCCGCCGCGAGAACGAGTGGCGGCGGGAGTTCGAGCAGATCATCAAAGCGCAGGAGCGGATTGTCCGGCGGGTGATGGAGTTGAAAGACCAAGCGGCGGGCGAGAAGGGGTCGGCTCGGCGATCGGCCTCATACGGCAGCGAGGCCCGGACCCAGCGTCAGCAGGCCCCGCGGTGCAAGACGGTCGCGCGGCAGTTCGCCCAGATTCTCAACGAGTTGAAGGTCAACCAATTGGACACGCCGGCGGTCCGCAGGCGGTTGGGTGGGGGGGTGCTGCGGCCTCTGCGGGCGTTGATCAACACGGACCTCCCCGCGGCGGCGGACATGATCGAGCGATTGAGCCGGGATTTCGACGCCGATGTGGCCGATCATTTGGAGAAACAGGAAGGTCGTATCGTCCGAACGATGTATGGGGTCCTGGCCAACATGCTAAAATGGGAGGGCTACAATGAGGCGGTGGCCCTGCTGCGGGATATCGTAGGCTTGCAGGAGACGTTGAATGAGGACACCGAGGCGGCGTTGCAGCGCGAACTGGACAAGCTCTTCGGCAGCGAGACCACCTCGAAACCGGCGGATCGACGATGAAAGTGTCTTGTGAACACAATCCGGCGCGTCGCCTGAGGCCGGCGGCATGGGCCTTCCTGGCGGCGGGCGTTTTTTGCTACGCCGGATCGGCCTTGGCGGCGGAGGATGCGGGGAAGGCCGGTGCGGAGGCGTCTCGCTCGACGGGGGCGGGACTGGCGGACCGGGAGTCGATCGTTCGCGATCGAGTCGCCCGGCTGGAAGACCGCATGTTTCAGTTGAGCCAGGCACTTCGCAAGAGTGACCCGCAGAAGGCTCAGCGGCTGTTGGATGGATTGGGGGCCCTGCGCGGCGAGCAGATTCGCGAGCGCGTCGGCAAGATCGTCGAGCGGCTCCGCGGTGAGGAATTCGCCGACGCGGTGGACCAGCAGCGCGCGGTCGTCGCCGACTTGCAAGGGCTGTTGAAGCTGCTGTTGGAAGACCCCAACAACCTGAAGCAGCGCAAGGAAGAATTGTCGCGGCTGGAGGCGTTCGGCAAGACCCTGGACCGGGTCATTCGCGAGCAGGAGAAGGAACTGTCCAACGCCCGGGCGGCACAAAACGCGGCGCAGCGTGCGGCGGCTTTGGAAGCCGCTGCCAAGAAACTGGAAGACCTGATCCGTCGGCAAGCCGATGCGGCCGAGCAGACGGGGCGCGGCGCAGCGCCGAAGTCCCAAATGGCCCGGCGGCAGGCGGCGATTCGAGGCCGGACCGAGGGCCTGTCTCGCGACGTGAAGTCGGCCTGCCAGGGTGCGCCGGGGGATGAATCCCAAGAATCCAAGCCGTCCGATGATGCCGATGCGGCGCAAAAGAATTTGGACAACGCGACGAAAAAGATGCGCTCGGCGGAAAAGCAGCTTGAGAAGGGACATTCGGGGGGTGCGAAGTCGGCGCAGCAGGGTGCTGCTGCGGACATGGAGCAGGCGAAAAAACACTTGGTCGAAGCGGCGCGAAAGATTCGCCAAAAGCTCGAACTGAAAAAACAGGCCGAGGCCCAGCGTAAAACGGCGGAAAAGACCAACGCGCTGGGGCGTAAGATGAAGGGGGCTAAGGCCGGCAAGTCGGGTGGGGGCTCGTCGGGTTCCAGCGGCGGAAAAAAGGGCCAAAAAGGCGGGAAGAAGGGCGGGCAAACCGGGTCGCAGGGACAGCAGAATGCCGGCGAGCCGGCGCCCGGCCAGGAAGGCGTCGAGCAGGCGGTTCCATTGCAGCGTGACGCAGCCGAGAAGTTGGAGAAGAAAGACTCCGCCAAGGCGGCTAAGAAGCAGAGCAAAGCGTTGAAGAAGCTGAAGAGCGCAAAAGAAGCGTTGGCGGATCGGCTGGAGCAGCTTCGCCGCGAACAACAAGAGGAATTGCTCGCGGCGTTGGAGTCGCGATTTCGAGCGATGTTGAGCCGTCAGCTTGAGTGCAACAAGGGGACCAATCGGTTGGCGGACCTGGGCCCGGCCCATTGGAAACGATCGGACCAGCTTGAATTGGCGGAATTGTCCCAGCGGCAGCGGTGGGTCGGCGACCAAGCCGACGAAGCGCTGTATCTATTGGTGGAGGAGGGGACCACGGTGGTGTTGCCGAAGTTGGTGACGCAGGTCCGCGACGATGGCCGCGCCGCGGCGGAGCGACTGGCGGCGGCGGCGGTGGGACCGACTCTGCGGATGATGCAGACGGACATCGAGCAGGTGTTGCGGGACATCATCGGGGCGATCAAGAAGAAGCAGGAGGCCCTGGAGAACGGCGGCGGCGGGAGCGGAAGTAGCGGCGGCAAAAGCCCGCCGTTGTTGCCCGGCTCGGCGGAGCTGAAGCTGCTGCGAGCGTGCCAGGTGCGGGTGAACAAGGTGACGGAGCAGTTGGCGGACGAGCGAAGCACCGGCGGTGAGACGGCCGAGGAGATCAACGCGCAGCTCAAGCAATTGGCCAAGCGGCAGGCCGATGTGGCCGCGATGGCGAAGGACATGCACGAGGCGATGAAGCGGGCACAGTGAGGCGCCACGTGGCGGCCGCTGGCTTGTGCGGAATGGACAGGATTCATCGAATTGACGTTTAGCCGCGACCCAACGGAGAGCGTGCGGAGATCGGCCCTTGGTGTCGCCGAATTGTTGATTGGGAGAAGGCCATGACGTGGTTGGTTGCCGTTGCCTTGAGTGCGAGTGTGTGGGCCATGCCGCCTGAGGAGCGGACCAAGCCGGTGCCTGGCTATGACTGGCTATCGCCGCACAAGACCTTGGAGCCGCCGGCCCCGCCGCCGGTGGCCGCCGAGCAGGTCGTGGCTGCTTTTCTGCGGCATGTGGCAGAGGACCAGACCTACGATGCCAAGGCCCGGGAGTTTGTGGCCAAGCGGTGGGCCGGCGGCGTCGTCGATGCCGCCGCGGCGAAGGATGTCATCAATCTGGCGTTGTCGGTGTTGTCGCCGACCTTCAAGCATGGTCTGGACTTGTTGGACGCCGACGAGACGGCCAAAGCCGCGGCCCTCTTCGAGCGGTTGTCGCGGTCGGACGATCCTTTCATGGCCGTGGCTGCGGCAAACCTGGGGGCGACGGCGATGATCGACCTGGAGCAGATCGACCGCTGCCAGGCGATGCTCGACCGTGTCCGCCAAAAGAACCAGCCCATCGAGAATTTCACCACCGCCTCCGATCAGTTTCGCTTCATGCTGGGTTACTGCCAGGTGCATAATCTGGCATATGACCAGGCCCGTGCGACGTTCGAGGCGTTTTTGCGGCACTATCCCGAAGCGCCCGAGCGCCTGCGGACCGCGGGGCAGCAGATTCTGACCGAGCTTTCCCGTCGGGCGCCGGGGCGACTGGGCGACGTCCGTGATCTGCTGGACTATGCCCGGCGAAAGATCGGAAACGGGTTCACGGACGAACCGGTGCTGGATCGGCAGGATGAGGCAGTCGCGCTCTTGGACCATCTCATCAAGGAAGCCAAGGACCGTGAGCAACAGGGCCAGTGCAATAAACAGGGCGACGGTAGCCGGGGTGATCCCAAGGCTGGGAAGAAGAAACCCGGCAGCGGGGCACGGCGATCAACGGCGCCGCGTGGTCCGCAGCGCATCGGCGAATTGCGCAGGAACAGAGCAAAGCCTGGAGACGTATGGGGGAAGATGCCGCCGAAGCAACGCGAGCAAATCCTGCAAACACTTCAGAAACAGTTTCCGAGCCAATACCGGGAACTCTTGGAGCAGTATTACAAGCAGCTTTC
>Ga0114931_10009518_pt1 | contig 11634 bp, 10 predicted proteins | sample 2SBtaG_FD_89579 | JGI IMG/M metagenome (GOLD analysis project Ga0114931, IMG submission 89579) | Deep subsurface microbial communities from Kolumbo volcano to uncover new lineages of life (NeLLi) - 2SBTROV14_V59a metaG | ecosystem: Environmental > Aquatic > Marine > Volcanic | place: Kolumbo...
ATCGACTATGGTCGACTCGGTATGGGGAAGAATCTTGTGATTGTCCACCCGCCAGTTCCACAGGATGAGATTTGAGGGCAGGGAGAAGAAATAATGACCAAGGCCATCGACAAAGCCATGCGGCCGACCCCGCTCAATCTGGCCGCGGTGGTCCATGACAGTCTGCGAACGGCGCCCTTCCGGGACCCCGTAACTGTAGGGAACCGTCGCACAGCCGGTGCTGAAAAGAATCCCCAGGACAAATGGAAGGATAAAAAACTTGCAAGGGCGGATATGACGTTGTATAAATTCCATTTCTTTTTCCACAGGGTAATTAAGTAGTGTCCGGCCGGAAACGAGGATTTTTATTTGAGATCAAGGCATGCGAAAAAAATTACCGCAGGCATATATATGATATGCTGAGGATAATTTTTTCTAGCATAACGCTTTAGATCGGACAAAAAGACCGTTTCCGGATGGGCACTAAGTAACCTCCGCTGGCAGTGAGCGGATACTGGAGTTTATCATGAGCAAAGAATGTGAAATCTGCGGCAAGAAACCGATAACCGGCAACAACGTGAGCCATGCCCATAACAAAAACCGCCGCCGTTGGCTTCCCAACCTGCAGCGGGTCCGGGTAGCGACAGACAATGGCAACCGCTACATGCGGGTCTGCACCCGTTGCCTGCGCTCCGGCAAGGTAAATAAACCAAGCAAGGTCCAGGCCGCGGCCTGATCCACCCAAACAGCGTTTCCGCAAAGGCCTGTCGTTAATTGACGCCGGGCCTTTTTTGTTTTTTGCCCCTTGCTATACCCTTTCAACGCCAAGAACTCCGTCAACCCCTCGCAGCTGCCCGATAAGCCGTTTCAGATGTTCAAGGCCGCTCACCTCGATAACCATATCGAAATAGGCCAGACCGCTCTTTGCCTGACTGTTTGCCTCAAGGTTGACGATATTGGCGTCAGCCGAGGCTATCACACTGCCCAGAGTAACCAAAAGTCCTTTCTGGTCATGGGCGGTAACCTTGACATGGACCCGATGCCCCCCGTCGGTCTGGGCCCATTCGACCGGGATCCGCCGCCTGATATCGGAGGCCAGCAGGTTGGGACAATCAGCCTTGTGTACCGAGACACCACGGCCGATGGTAATAAAGCCCATGATCTCATCGCCAGGCACCGGCATACAACAATGACTGATCCTGACCAGCATCCCGTCTATCCCATCAACCACGATAGGATCTCCTCCCCGCTCGGGAGCTGACCTCTTTTTTCCGTCCCCGGCTACCAGAGGAGTAACCTCTTCCCTCATCCCCTGGGGCAACATATCGTTCACTATATCGCCGACGGCAATCCGCCCGGCCCCGACCTTACGCAGCAGATCATCCAAAGAATTTACGCCGAGGTCCTTTAAGATCTTTTTGATATGACCGGTCTTGACCAGTTTCTTGAGCGAGGTCTCATGTTTCTTAAGCTCACGCTCACAAATATCCCGGCCCAGCCTTAAGGCACGCTCGGCCTCCTCCTGGCGCAGGTAGGCCCTGACCCTGCTCCTGGCCCGGCTGGTCTTCACCATGGCCAGCCAACCCCGGTTTGGGTGCTGCTTGGGCGAGGTGATGATTTCAACCAGGTCGCCGTTTTTCAATTCATGCCGCAGCGGCACCATCCGCCCGTTGACCTTGGCCCCAGCACAATGGTCACCGACCTCGCTGTGGATGGCATAGGCAAAGTCGATGGGGCATGCCCCCTGGGACAATTCCTTGACCTCTCCGCCCGGGGTAAGGACATAAACCTTGCTCCCGCCAAGCTCCCCCTTGACCGCATCGATGATCTCCCGGGGATCCTGTAACTCCTGCATCGAGGCGACCAACTGCTTAAGCCATTCGAAGAACCGGGCATCATCGCGGCTTACCGCCCTTCCCTCCTTGTAGGCCCAATGGGCGGCGATGCCGTCGTTGGCGATCTTGTCCATCTCCTCGGTGCGGATCTGCACCTCCATGAACTCACCGTAGGGGCCGATCACCGTGGTATGGAGCGACTGGTACATATTGGCCTTAGGCGAGCTGATGAAGTCCTTGAACCTGCCCCCCACCGGAATCCAGATGGAATGAAGAAGCCCCATGACCTCGTAGCATTCGCTGACCTCGTTGACGATGATCCGGAAGGCCACCTTGTCGTAGACCTTCTCCAGCGGGATATTCTGGACAATGAGTTTCTTGTAGATACTATAGAGATGCTTGGGCCGACCGAGGATCCTAAATTCGCTTATTCCCTGTTTTTCAAGACGGCCGCTGATGATCTTCTTGACCTCATCGACATAGGCCTGGCGGTCGTCGGTCGAGGTACGCATCTTGCCGACCAAGCTGGCGTAGGCCTCAGGCTCCAGATAGGCAAAAGAAAGGTCCTCAAGCTCCCGTTTCATCCAGTCGATACCCAAACGACTGGCAAGGGGGGCATAGAGGTCCATGGTCTCCCGGGCAAACTCCCGCTGTCGCGCCGGGGTAAAATATTCGAGTGACTGCATGTCCTGGAAACGATCGGCCAGCCGGACCAGAAGGACCCGGATGTCCGCTGACATGGCGAGGAGCATCTTGCGGATATTTTCCGCCTGATAGGTGAGGGAGGAATCGAAATTGACCCGGTTGATCCGGGTGGTACCGGCGACAAGCGAGGCCACGTCTTCACCGAACTCACGGACAAGATCATCCTCTCGGACCCCGGTCTCCTGCTTCAGTACCCCGTGCAGGAGTCCGGCGATAATCGCATGGGCGTCGAGACGCATGGTGGCGAGGATCTCAGCCACCGAGCGGGCATGGCTGATGTAAGGGTGGCCCGAAAGGCGGTGTTCGCCGGAATAGACCTCTGCCGCAAAGCGATCAGCCTTACCGATGAGCTTGCAGTCATCCTCGTCCAGATATCCGCTGACGTTTGCTATGAGAGCTTTTAAAGAACCCAAGGATCCATTTTGCCGGTTTAATAATGTCCTAGATCCGTGACGGCTTCGTGCCGCAACGAGAGGCGACAAATTGTAGATGCTGGCATAGGCAGGTTTTAACTCCTACGCCCGGCATCACCCCGCCGCCCCTATAGGGCGCCCGATAAGGGCGCATCTGCTCTAGTTGGCAACTAGTTAATATACCATTAGTATAATCAACATAGTTGCCGCCTTGCATCCGCAACCTTCTCGAACGCTCACGGATCCAAGAATCTTTACAAAAGGGCGGCAAGTTCGCCCGCGACCCTCTCGCTGATAATCTTTGCCGCCTCATCGCCGGCCAAGAGAAAGGTCTCACCCCGCCTGGTCCTGACATCTATCTCTCCGGTATCAAGAAACTTCTTTCCCAGGACAAGACGATAGGGCAGGCCGAGGAGATCGGCATCCTTGAACTTGATCCCCGGGCGTTCATTACGGTCATCATAGAGAACCTCAATCCCCGCCGCCTGCAGTTCATCATATAATTTTTCACAGGCCCGGCCCACCTCTTCATCCTTCATCGCCAGATTAAGAAGGGCGACCTTGCAGGGGGCAAGGGGCAGAGGGAAGATGATCCCGTCGTCGTCGTGATTCTGCTCGATGGCCGCGGCCACGATCCTGCTCACCCCAATCCCGTAGCAGCCCATGACGAAAAACTGTTCCTTACCGTTCCGATCGAGGAATTTAGCGCCCATCGCCTCGCTGTAGCTGGTGCCCAACTTGAAGATATGCCCCACCTCGATCCCCTTGACGAAATCAAACTCACCTCCACAGCGGGGGCAACGATCGGCCGAGGTGACGGTACGAATATCGCCGACCATCTCCGGGGTAAAATCACGGCCGGGATTGACGTTGGCAAGGTGGGTATCGGCTTCGTTTGCCCCGGTGACGATATTGGCCATGACCATGACCTCGCGGTCGACGTAAAGGGGAAGACCGAGGCCAAGCGGACCGAGGAAGCCACAGGGGGCGCCGGTGGCATCGGTGATTTCGGCGTCGGTTGCCAGGCGCAAATCGATTGCCCCAACCAGGTTTGTCAGCTTGACCTCCTGGACCTCGTGATCGCCCCTGACCATCACCGCCAGCGGCTTTTCGTCGGCGATATAGACCATGGTCTTGGCCAGTTTTTCCTCAGGGATTCCGAGAAAAGCGCAGACCTCCTCCACCTTCTTTTTGCCCGGAGTGGCGACCTTTTCGACCGCAAGCGGGGTGTCAGCCGATTTCTCCGGCTCGACCCCGGCCGCCTTTTCGAGGTTGGCAGCGTAATCGCAGCCACGACAGGCGACAACAGTATCCTCACCGGTCTCGGCCAGGACCATGAACTCGTGGGAGAAACTGCCGCCGATGCTCCCGGTGTCGGCCTCAACCGCCCGGAACTCGAGCCCGCAACGGGTGAAGATCCGTTGATAGGCATCATACATCTTGCGGTAGATCTCCTCGGCCCCGGCCTCATCGGCGGCAAAGCTGTAGCCGTCCTTCATGATGAACTCACGGCCCCGCATCAGACCGAAACGGGGGCGGACCTCGTCGCGAAACTTGGTCTGGATCTGGTAGAGATTTTTCGGCAGATCACGGTAGGAATGGACGTTCATCCGAACCAGATCGGTGATCACCTCCTCGTGAGTGGGGCCAAGACAGCTCTCCCGGTTATGACGGTCGGTAAAGCGAAGGAGTTCGGCCCCGTATTTGGCCCAGCGGCCCGACTCCTGCCACAGTTCACCGGGCTGGACCATGGGGAGAAGAAGCTCCTGGGCCCCGGCCCGGTTCATCTCTTCGCGGACAATCTGTTCAACCTTTCGGATCGCGGCCAGGCCAAGGGGCAGGTACGAATAAACCCCGCTGGTAAGTTTCCTGATAAAACCGGCCCGCAAAAGGAGGCGGTGGCTGACCACCTCGGCGTCGGCCGGATTTTCCTTCAAGGTAGGCAAAAGCAGTTCTGAATAGCGCATATTGGTCTCTATCTTTATTCCTTGTTTTTTTCCGCGGCCGCTATCATGGCGTCAAGCTCGGCGACAAAGGTAGGCCACAACTCGGTCTCAGGGACCTTCTTAAAGATTTCGCCATGTTTGAAGATGATCCCTACTCCGTTACCGCCGGCCACCCCGATATCGGCCTCGCGGGCCTCGCCGGGACCGTTGACCACACAGCCCATCACCGCCACCCGGATCGGGGTCTCTATCTCCCTGATATGGGCCTCGACCTTCTCCGACAGGGAGAAGAGGTCCACCTGGCAACGGCCGCAGGTGGGACAGCTGATCAGCTCCGGACCCCGCTCTCTTATCTTAAGAGCCCGCAGTATCCCGTAGGCGACCTGAATCTCCTCAACCGGATCACGGGTGAGCGAGACCCGGAAGGTATCGCCGATCCCTTCGGCCAAGAGGAGTCCCAGGGCGACACTCGACTTGACCGTGCCGCCAATCAACCCGCCCGCCTCGGTAACCCCGAGGTGGAGGGGATAATCGGTCTTTTCCGCAAGGAGCCGATAGGCGTCAACGGTGGTCAGGACATCGGAGGACTTGAGCGATATCTTTATTTCGTGAAAGCCCAGGTCTTCGAGTAGGCGTACGTTTCTAAGCCCGCTTTCCACCAGGGCCTCAGGGGTCGGATGGCCGTATTTTTTGAGGATCTCCTTCTCCACCGAACCGGAGTTTACCCCGACCCGGATCGGTACCCGGTGCGCCCGGGCGGCATCGACCACCCTGGTGAGCTTCTCCGGCCCGCCGATATTGCCGGGGTTGATCCTGATCCCCTGGGCTCCGTTCTCCATCGCCGCCACCGCCAGGCGGGAGTCGAAATGGATATCGGCGATCACCGGCAGGGGGCTCTTCTCGCGGATCATCTGGATCGCGGCCGCGGCTTGGAGATCGAGGACCGCGACCCGGATGATCTCACAACCAACCCGGGCCAATTGTTCGATCTGCCGGCAGGTCGCCTCGACGTCACGAGTGTCGGTGTTGCACATCGACTGCACCGCAACCGGTGCCCCGCCGCCGATGGCAACCGGCCCGACCTGAATCTGTCTGGTATTCTTTCTCTCTATCTTCATGGCGGAGCGATTATAACCGTTCTTTGCCACTATTGCACAAATGAAAAAAGGGGCTCCCGAAGGGGCCCCTTGCTCTTTTACAGGTGTGAACCCTGCGGTCTAAAAGCGGGTATCGATCAAGACATAGAAGTTCTCAAACTTCGGAGTCTTGCCGTAGGTTGCGCTGTAGTCGACAGGGGTGCCAAGGTAGGAACCCGAACCGGAATAGTCATACTCGATCTGGGTATAACCGGTACGCATGAACATATTTTTGTTGATCGGCTGGATATAGTAATAGTCAAAGCACTCGCCCCGGGCCGCGAGCTTGTTGTAAAGCTCGGTGGAACCGGGGGTAAAGCTGAACCAGTACTGAGATCCCTTATTGTACTCAATCCCGATCTTAGGCTCGTTCAAGGCCTTGACCGGGATGGTATAGCGCAGGCCGGTATAGAAGGCATGGCCCTTCTCTTTGCCGGTCCCGTTGCCAAGGAGGCCGAAGGTGTTGGTGTTCATGGTAACGATGTTGCCGTTGGGATCGCTCCTGTTCTCACCGTATGAACCGAAGAGATCAATGCCGCTGCCGCCGATATCACGCAACTGGATATGGAGTCCCCAGATGTCCATGTCGCCGATATTGGCCATGGAGCCTGAACCGCCCATACCGATCGGCTTGGGATCGGCGGCAAAGAAGTCCTTGGCCATGATGTAGTCGGCCACCAGGAGGCTGTCGCGGAGGCCGGGGATCTCGGTCTCGAAGAAGATGCCGTGGACCTTGACGTCCTGGTAGTCAGCCTGATAGATCCCATCGAGGTAGTTCTGGGTATCGTTGTCGTACTGGAAGGCCATGGCGTAGAAGTAACGCAGGGCGGAGTTCTTGAGCCCGGTCCAGCGTTCGAGTCCCAGGGTGACGACGACGCCGTCCGGCTCGCCGTCAAAGATCAGGGCCGGATAGGTGGACTGCCGCTCCCGGTCTTCCTTGAACTCGTAGGGAGGGCCGTCAGTGGTCGGCTGACGGCCGATGGTGACCGCAATGGGAAGAAAGAAGTCCTGCGGGATCCAGTCAACATAGAAACGGTCAACCTTGAGGTTGGTATCACCTGAGGGCCGATGGGAACGCATGGTGTCGTCGGAATAGCCCGGCTGGGAGTCGGCCCAGTTCTTGAACAGGGCAAGACGACCGTGGAACTTGACGCTCCGACTCACCTCGGAGTCAAGGTTCAGCCTCATCCGGCTCGTCCAATTGCCGTCATTGCGCTCGTCCGAGGCATGGGGCGTGGTCTGCCAACCTGAGTTGGGAGTAGTACCATCATCAGCAGCAGGGACATAATACATGGTCATGCCGGGCTGGTCGTAATCCTTGACCCGGTAATTATCCATCCTGACCCGAAGCTCAGCCCCAATGTTGATCCGGTCCTTGATCGTCTTGGTCTCGACCTCGTCAAGGGTATCGTAGATGTCGGAGATATCCCGGTCCATCTTCCTCAATTTGGAGGACGAGAGCTGGCCGGCCTCACCCTTGACCACAGCGACATCCTTCTGCAACTTTTTGATCTGTCCCTGCATCGACTTCAACTGGTCCTTGGTGGCCTGATACTCATCGGCCGGGACCTTAACCATTATTTCACCGGCGGCCACCGGCCCTGCCCAGACAAGCAATGCCGCCACGCTGACAAGAAGCCTTCTCACTTTATATCCTCCATGAAAACATTTCATATTCATCGTCTTTTCCAAGTGACTTTTATTTAGGGATGGCCGCCGCTTCCGGCTTGTCACTGTCGGCGGCATGGTCCTTGAGGTATTCAAGGATCTCGTCCATCTCGGCCTCGTTGATCTTGTCGGAAAGATCAATATTATGCCGTCCCCGGCGGAAGTACTTGCCCCAGACTATTGCCGCCTTATCGGCCGGGTTTACCGGGGAAGCCGCCCCGCCGCGCTTATGACAGGAGCCACATTTTGAGACGAAAAGCTTGGCGCCGCCCCCGGCAAGTGCCGGAACGGCGAAAAGCAGGGCGCCTGCAACAACAAAAAGCATCCAGGATCTCTTCACCAACCTGCCCCCCCATTTTATTGTTTTGATGACCATTTCCCTGTTCCAGATTAACGTTTTATTATATTAACCTTGCCTTAGTGATTGAGCAAATCAAGCACTGACAATTTAAACTTAAACTTAAATTACCCCTATCGTACTAATTTTATTAAAAATTGCATCGAAAAAATTACTGCGCTAATTTCAACTCTCAACGTGCCGAAAGTATAAGGACGCACCCGCACCCGACAAATCCATCAAGAGCAGCAACCATACCGCAAGGCGGTCACAACGATTAAAGCACGCTAAATCAACAGGTTACTCCCACCAAAAAACCCTCCAAGCAAACGGTCTGTTTACGTCCATAGTGGAATTTTATCTGGAAAACCAGGGCCGGTGATTATGGGTAAGGGACCAGGATTAAACTGACAATACCCTGCTAAATCAGGCTGTTATAAGGGTGATAATCGGGTGTAAATTATTAAAAAAAGGTAAGAGGTCGCAGAACGTGCCTGATGGGAACAAGCGACAAGGCGATTAGCAGATACGTGGTAGAATCTCCCCGGCCGGAGGGCTGACGACCTGGAGGCTGCCGAAAGGGGTCAGGCGGAGAATCCGGCCGGGATGATCGGCAATGACCTCTCCCACCACTGCCGCCCCGGCCCCGTGGGGGTGGACCCGGCAGAGGGAAAGCAATCTCTCGGCGGCCTCGGGGGCAACCACCAGGACCATCCGGCCTTCGTTGGCGACAAAAAGCGGATCGATCCCAAGGAGATCACAGGCTGAGGCGACCTCGGGGGCAACCGGAATCCGTTCGGGGTCAAGGCTTATCCCCAACCGGGCCGACTGGGCGAATTCAGCCAGGACCGAGGCCAGCCCGCCGCGGGTGGCGTCCCGCATCGCCCTTATCCTCGCGCCCTCGTGGCCGACGAGTCCCGCCACCAGGCCGGAAAGCGATGCGGTATCGCTTTCTATCTCGGAGGTAAAAGACATCTCTCCCCGGGCCATCATCACTGCCATCCCGTGACTGCCGATAGGGCCGCTCAGGATGACGAGGTCGCCCGGCCTGATGAACTCCGGCCCGGATTCAAAACCCTCTGGAATCACCCCGATGCCCGAGGTATTGATAAATATCCGGTCACAACCGCCCCGCCCCACCACCTTGGTGTCGCCGGTAACTATCTTCACCCCGGCCGTCTTGGCGGCCCGGGCCATGGAACGACAGATTCGGGCCAGATCGGCCAGGGGCAACCCCTCTTCAAGGATAAATCCAGCGGACAACCATAAGGGCTGCGCCCCGCTCATCGCCAGGTCGTTCACGGTGCCGTTCACCGCCAGATCGTCGATATCGCCGCCGGGGCAGAAGATCGGATCAACGACAAAGGTATCGGTTGAAAAGGCGATCCTCCCCGCCGGCCGCTCTAGACGGGCGGAATCATCGAGCCGGTTCAGGCAGTCATTGCCAAAGGCCGCGAGGAAGATATCGCGGATCAATTCGCCGCTCATCCTCCCCCCGCTGCCGTGGCCCAGGGTCACCAGGCCTTTCTCTGCCCCGCTGCCGGGCAATGGACAGGAACGATCATCATCCACCATCATTTCCCCTTCCTGTAATGATAATAGGCCGCGCAGGCGCCCTCGCTTGAGACCATGGTCGCCCCGAGGGGATTTTCGGGATCGCAGGATACGGCAAAGGCCGGGCATTAATCCGGTCGGATCAATCCCTTCAAGACCTCTCCGCTCATGCACTCACCGCTTTCCTCGGCCATGATATGATCAAGCTCGAAACGGGCCACCGCGTCAAAGGAGCGGTATGCTTCGGCAAACCCCAGGCCGCTTTTTTCGATCAGCCCCACCCCCCGCCACTTCTGGTCGATGGGGACGAATACCCGGCTGATCGCGGCCAGGGCCCGCGGATTGCCTTCGGGCCTCACCGAGCGGGCATACTGATTTTTCACCCCGCACACCCCCTCCTCGAGCATCCCGACTATTAAAAAAATCCCCTCAAGGATATCGTTGGGTTCAAGCCCGGTGACCACCACCGGGGTATTATGGCGCGCGCTGAACTCTTCATAGGCGGCAAGACCGGTCACCGTACAGACATGGCCCGCGGCAAGGAAACCATCCACCCGGACCTCGGGGTCGGACATCAAAGCGGCAAGGACCGGGGGGACCATGACCTGGGAAAGGAGAAGGGAAAAATTTTTTAATCCCCGCTTTTCCGCGGCAAGCACGGCCATGGCATTGGCCGGAGTGGTGGTCTCGAAGCCTATAGCAAAAAAGACCACCGCGCGATCGGGATTTTCCGCCGCTATCTCCACCGCCTCAAGGGGTGAATAGACCACCCGCACGTCCGCGCCGGCGGCCCGGGCCGACAAGAGATCGCCGTGGCTCCCCGGCACCCGGAGCATGTCCCCGAAGCTGGTCATGATCAGGCCGCTTTGCCGGGCAAGGCTGATCGCCCGATCAATGGTCTCAATCGGGGTGACGCAGACCGGGCAGCCGGGCCCATGGATCAGGGATATCCCGGCCGGCAGGGCCTGGTCGATACCGTTGGCGATAATCGCGTGGGTCTGCCCCCCGCAAACCTCCATGATCCGCCAGGGCCGGGTGGCGACCCGGTCTATCTGGGCCATTATCCCCCGAGCAAGGGAGGGGTCGCGCGAGGCGGCAAGAAGGCTGGTTTCGTTCATGCCCCGGCCACCTTTCTGGCTATCTCTTCAGCTATGCGGCCGACGAACATGATATTGGCCCGGCTGCCGGTCCTGGCGGCCCTGACACTTCGGGCCACCCCAAAAATACCCATACGACAGGGGGCACTATCCTCATTCTCGATATATAGGAGGTGGTTGGCAAGTTCGGGAGGGATCTTTGCCTTGCTGATAAGAGAACAGCCCCCGGTGGAGATGTCACCGATAACGGCAAACTCCCTCTTGCCCTCAAAACCCGGGGGATTGCCCTTAGCGCCGTCCGCGGCCACCTTCTCGATCACGTTGCCGTCACTGCTGCGAAAAAGGCCAATCCCCCCCTCTTTCAAGGCCAGCTCCACCTCATCGGGTACCTTCCGCCAGGAGACGACCAGCTCCGAGGATGGCACAATCCGCTGGGAAAAACGGGGATCAAGGCATGCCAGACGAACCTTTTCAGCAAAAAGAGCGCTGACCGAAGTCTGGATCACATAGCGGCTGCCAACCCCCGGCATCACAGCTATGACCACGGCGCCGCCCTTCAGATAGGGGATAATCTCAGGGGCCTCGACCTCGAAAATTTCATCATCGATCCTGTTTGAAAAAAAGCCCTTGACCGGCTTGCCCTTAAAGACCAGAAGCAGCTCCTTGTCGCGCCTTAGAAACGGGGCAAGGAATTCATCCGGCAGACCGGCAAGGGAACGCAGCTGGACATTGCTCCGGTTGATAATCTCCTTGACCTGGGCGCTGATCTCGATTGTTTCAGCCATCATCATCCCTCCTCAAGGCCCGCATCACCTCGTCGCGGTCACCGATATCGATTCCGGCCTCGGCCGCCGCCTCTACATAATGTCGCCAGGCGGCAAGACTCTTCTCCGCCTCCTCGGTATCGACAATGGATATGGCAAAGCCCGCGTGGACCATGACAAAATCACCTACCCTCACCTCG
>Ga0114931_10009519_pt1 | contig 11634 bp, 8 predicted proteins | sample 2SBtaG_FD_89579 | JGI IMG/M metagenome (GOLD analysis project Ga0114931, IMG submission 89579) | Deep subsurface microbial communities from Kolumbo volcano to uncover new lineages of life (NeLLi) - 2SBTROV14_V59a metaG | ecosystem: Environmental > Aquatic > Marine > Volcanic | place: Kolumbo...
AACAAATCTGCCGGTACCGATATGTATATGTCCTACTTCAGAATTCCCCATCTGCTGATCAGGCAGACCCACGACTTCCCCGGAACAATTTAAGGTGGTCAAGGGCCAATCCTTTTGCAGCTGATCCCAGCAAGGTGTATTGGCCTGCAGAATAGCATTATCCTGACGCGTTGCTGATACACCGAAACCATCAAGAATTAACAGGATCAGCGGTTTGGGTCGATTTGACATAGCTATAATTTCTCCATTCAGTTACCGAAATTTAATCGGCAAAACATACTATAATAACCTTTTTTTACATTATCTTTAAAATTTAAAAAAGCACAAATTAAATATAACAATTGATTATTAGTTACTAATTTGTTAAATTTACTGCTTTTTATCATACCATGCAGCCAGACAATCACTCAAAATCGGATATGTTAATACGCGTTTTGAAAAGCGTATAATCAAATTAACATCAGAATAATTATACTTCGAGCGGTCATTCTTGCGGAATTTATAGCGTGATGTTTTTTGCGGGGGAGCAAGGCGTGAAAACGGGTGCAAAGCAAACTATATTACGTTTTCAGCAATACCCTTACCAGCAAAATAAAACCCTATAAAGCCGCAACGGCGGCCACGCGAAGCTTATAGATTCCCTTTAACAACTCTGCTAAACGACAAAAATGGAAAATCAAGACGATCATATATTATATAATGATGCCGATATTATCAGAGCCGCGCGTTGTCTAAAAGCTATGTCACACCCTTTGCGCTTGAAAATATTGTGCGTTCTGGGCGGTAACTCCATCAGCGTCCAGGAAATCGTTGAACAAGTAGGGACCAGCCAAAGTAATATTTCCCAACATCTGGCAATTTTAAGGGAAAAGGACATCCTGGGCTTTAAAAAAGAAGCCAACAGGGTTTTTTATTATATCGACGATGAGCGCATGCTACAGCTAATTAAGATGATGCGCGATGTGTTCTGCAGCAACTGTTAACAAATCTACTAAAACTAAAATAACCCCATGGACCGTTATACTGAATTTGTCACCAATCACTGGATGCTATTTATCGCATTACTGGTAGTGATCTACCTGTTGCTTCAAGAATTAATTGAAGGCGCCTTTAAGAAATATAAAACTTTGTCGCCAATTCTGGCCGTGGCGCAGATGAATAAAGAAGACATGATTATATTGGACGTCAGGGAGCCTGTTGAATTTAACAATGGCCATATTTCTGACGCCATCAACACACCGATAGAAAAATTGACCGATTTCATAGCTAAGATGGAAAGTCAGAAAAAACACCCAATACTGGTGGTTTGTCAAACCGGCACCCGTTCCACGCCTGCCAGTAAAAAACTATCAAAACTGGGTTTTGAAAAAATTTATACGTTGGAAGGCGGCATGCAGTCCTGGGAGGAAAACAAACTGCCAACAATTAAGATGGCAAACTAGCTAATTTCCCCTATAAACGTCAATAAATTTTTTTGTTCATATTTCCACAGCAACGCTGCAGGTCACGGCCATATAAAATTTATTGACGCTAACCGAACAAACTTTATTCCTTAAATACATCATGGCCGAAGACAACAAAAGCCCGGAAAAACAATTTTCCATCCAAAAAATTTATTGTAAAGACGTCTCTTTTGAGACGCCCGCATCCCCTAAAGTATTCACGGCAAAATGGGAACCAAGCGTTGATTTTAATTTGGGCACCCATGTAGAACCCTTGGAAGATAATTTATATGAGGCTGCCCTTACTATCACTGTTACAGTAAAAACAGCCGAGAAAACCGCCTACTTAATTGAAGTCTGTCAGGCCGGCATTTTTTCACTTGCTGGTTTTACCGAACAGGAAATGGGCCCTATGCTGGGCAGCTTTTGTCCCAACATCTTATTTCCTTACGCCAGAGAAGTCGTTTCGGACTTGGTGGCTAAAGGTGGCTTTCCACAATTATTGCTTGCACCTGTTAATTTTGATGCACTTTATACCCAACACCTGCAACAGCAACAGCAAACACCGGGATCCAACTCCGTCAACTAAGTGCAATGCAGACTGCTATTACTGTTCTTGGCGCCGGATCATGGGGCACCGCACTGGCGATTCTAATCGCGCGCAACGGCCACCCAACCCTACTTTGGGGTCATGATCCAGAACATATCAGGAAACTTGATGCGCAACGGGAAAATCGGCGCTATTTATCAGGCTTTCCATTTCCTGAACACTTGCAAGTCACAGCCGACCTGCATAAAGCAGCAGCTTTCAGTAACCTGTTATTAATTTCTGTTCCCAGTAAAGCCTTTGCAAGTACACTGTGCAAGCTAAAACCATTTTTGACCGGCAATACCAAGCTAACTTGGGCTACGAAAGGCTTCTGTCCTGAAAACGGCCCTCTGCTGCATCAATGTGTTGAAACACTTATTAGCAGGAACATTCCTTCCGCAGTTTTATCCGGGCCGACTTTTGCCCGTGAAGTAGCCGCTGATTTACCGACTGCGATCACTATAGCTTCCGAACAAAGCGAATTCGCTAAACAATTTGCCGGAATTTTGCATAATCAACGCTTCAGGGTCTACACCAGCACCGATATAACCGGCGTACAAGTTGGCGGGGCGGTAAAAAATGTTCTGGCCATAGCCGCCGGCATTGCTGATGGCCTGGGGTTTGGCGCAAATACCCGGACCGCATTAATCACGCGTGGAATCAATGAAATGATGCGTCTGGGTATAAAAATGGGCGGCAAACCGGAGACCTTTATGGGACTCGCGGGCATGGGTGATCTCATTTTGACCTGTACGGACAACCAATCCAGAAACAGGCGTTTTGGCCTGGCGCTAGGAAAGGGTACCAACCGGGAGCAGATCTATCGTGATATAGACCAGGAAATTGAAGGCATTTCAGCAACCAGAATTACTTACCAGTTGGCCCATAAATACGCGCTGGACATGCCCATCATCGAACAAACCTACAAAGTCTTAAATACTGACATTACACCGCTGGAAGCCGTTCGAAATTTACTGCAGCGAGAGCGAAAAGCGGAAATGATGCATTAACATTGACCCAGCAGCACCCGACCCTCAGGCACAACTTATCGCGCAAAGTCTGCTAGGCATGGCCCCGATTGCCGGTCTTCAGGATCAATTGCAGGGGCTTGCAGCAGAAATGCACACGCTATTTATTTTATTATGAAGTTTTTTTCTATTGAATTTAATACAAATTTCAGGTATTTAGATAATACTATGGCAAAGGACAGCCACTTTATGTCTGCTCAAATAAAAATAATAATCCATGAATATAAAAAAAATCTTGCTATATATATAAAATATATTATCCTTTTATCTTATAGACTTATATGAATTATCTAAAGCGCTTTATCGTTAAGTGTCTTTAAGTGGGGGAAGAATCCATTATGCTACATATCATCGACCAATTTCCACTCGACTCATCTGCATTTGCTAATACCGAATCTGGAGACATCGTTTTATTAACCGAAAATGCTGTATTAGCGGTTAAGCGCACCCAGGAAAGTGCAACCTTTTTTAAAAAAGTGCTTGCCCATATCAATTTATGCGTTTTACGTACTGACATGCAAGTAAGGGGCCTGACTATCAGTGATTTACTGTGTGGTGTTTCCATTCTTGATGAATGGGACATGCGGGAATTTCCATGCAATGATTTCGCTGTTCGTTCCTGGAATTAAGTCTTCAGCCGCAACGCCCAAAAAGCTATTTTGTCGCCCTTTGACGGTAAAAACCTAGTTGCCGCCAGACTTCATACAGCGCCACCGCAACCGTATTAGATAAATTTAGGCTGCGGCTCTGTGCCTGCATTGGAATGCGCAAGTGGTTAGCCGGCGGTAATTCCGCCATCACCGGCTCGGGTAAACCCCGTGTTTCCGGACCGAATAAAAGCACATCACCGTTTTGGAATGCGGCTTCCGTATAAATGCGTTGGGCTTTGGTGGTGAATGCGAATATTCTTTCTACATTAAAACGCTCAAAAATTTCAGGCATCCCTTCATAAACCTGGATACTGGCCCATTCATGATAATCCAGGCCAGCCCGGCGCAGCTTTTTATCGTCCAGATCAAAACCCAACGGTTTAACCAGATGCAGCTGCGCCCCGGTATTGGCACATAAGCGTATAATATTACCGGTATTTGCTGGTATCTCAGGCTCAAATAAGAGGACATTAAGCATATATGGCGGAGACTCAATGTAGATAATAGCTGCAACGTTGCCGTGCTACGTGCACCACACAACGTTAAATCCGGAAAAACCCGCTAATTTTCTATCGGCATGGTTTCTAACTTCCAGATTTCCCGGTTATATTCTGCAATGGTTCTGTCTGTTGAAAATTTGCCGCTGTTAGCACAATTGATAATGCTCATACGGGTCCAGCGTTCCTTGTCCTGATAGGCGATTTCAACCCGTTTCTGCGCATCAACGTAGCTGCGGAAATCAGCAATAGTCATCCAGGGATCATATGGACTTCTTAATGAATTAATAATGTCGTCGAAAATTCCGGGCTCAAATTGATTGAAATGCCCGCATTCCAATAAGCGCATCACATGTTGCAATTCCTCATCCTGATTTATAAGCGCAACGGGATCATAATGACCGCGCATTGCCTCGACTTCCTTCTCGGTCAAGCCAAATAAAAAGAAATTTTCAGCACCAACTTCTTCGCGGATTTCAATATTGGCGCCGTCTAATGTACCAATAGTCATGGCCCCATTCATCATAAACTTCATATTGCCAGTACCAGAAGCTTCTTTACCTGCCGTTGAAATCTGTTCCGACAAGTCGGCTCCCGGGCAGATGACCTCCATGGCTGAAACCCGGTAGTTGGGTAGAAACACCAGTTTAAGTTTATTGCCAACATCGGGATCATTGTTAATAACATGGCCCACATTGCAGGCCAGTTTAATAATTTTTTTTGCCATCGCATAACCGGGCGCCGCTTTACCTCCGATCAAAACGCAGCGCTTGGTCCAGTTTTTCGTATCACCCCGTTTAATGCGGTCATAGAGATGAATGACATGCAATACATTCAGCAATTGACGTTTATACTCATGGATCCGTTTAACCTGTATATCAAATAAGGCATCAACATCCAGATCTATTTCCAGTTCCTGTTTTTTAAAATGGATCAAACGCTGTTTGGCATTTTGTTGCACTTCATACCAGCGTTCGCGAAATTTTGCATCATCCGCGTGCGCTTCCAGCTTTTTCAATTGCGACAAGTCAGTCAACCAGCCATTGCCAATTGTGTCACTGATCAACTTCGCCAATTCCGGGTTACAGGCTGCCAGCCAACGCCGCGGCGTTACACCGTTGGTTTTATTATTGAAACGATCCGGCCATAATTCATAAAAGTCATGAAACAACCCTTCCTGTAATAGCCGGGAATGCAGTTCCGCGACACCGTTAATTGAATAGCTGCCAACAATCGCCAGGTATGCCATTCTGACCTGTTTTTCATAGCCTTCTTCAATGATAGACATTCTCGCTATGCGCTGCTCATCGTCCGGCCAATGCGTTGAAACTTCCGCTAAAAAGTATGCGTTAATTTCGAAGATGATCTCCATCAGGCGCGGCAATAATTGCTGCATTAAATTAACCGGCCATCTTTCCAAGGCTTCAGGCAACAAGGTGTGATTGGTATAAGCCATGGTATTGCGCGTAATTTTCCAGGCCTGTTTCCAGTTTAAGCCTTGCATATCAATTAATAAGCGCATTAATTCTGCTACGGCAATGCTCGGATGGGTGTCATTCAACTGAAAGCAATTTTTTTCAGCAAACCCGGTAAAATTGTTGCCGTGCCTGCCGACCCAGTTTGCAACAACATCCTGTAAACTGGCTGAAGCAAGTAAATATTGCTGTTGCAGGCGCAAAGCCTTGCCATTTTCATTGGCATCATTTGGATACAATACCATGGTGATGTTTTCCGCGGTATTTTTAGCGGCAACCGATTCCGCATAATCGCCAGCATTAAATTCCTGCAAATCAAACTCTTCTGTGGCGGCAGCTTTCCAGAGGCGCAAGGTATTGACGGTGCCATTTTTGTAACCGGGGATCGGCGTATCAAACGGCACAGCCAACACATCATGGGTATCCAGCCAACAGACGCGTTTGTTACCCTGTCCATCCTCATGGATTTCTGTATGGCCGCCAAACTTTATCCTTTGGGTATATTCGGAACGCTCGATTTCCCATACATTACCGTTTCGCAGCCAATGATCGGGTTTTTCCACCTGTTCACCATTGACGATAGACTGGCAGAACATGCCGTATTCATAGCGCAGTCCATAGCCCATCACCGGCAATTGCAGTGTCGCGCAGCTATCAATAAAACAGGCCGCCAAACGTCCCAGGCCGCCATTCCCCAAGCCCGCATCCGGCTCGCTGTCAATCAACTCTTCCAATTCCAGGCCCAGATCATACATGGCCTGATGGACGATATCCTCAATGCCCAGATTAAGCATTGCATTACTTAACGCCCGGCCCATCAAAAACTCCATCGATAAATAAAAGGCCCGTTTACAATCTTTCTCCTTATAGGTGTTATAGGTTTTTTTCCAACGCTCTACCAGCCGGTCACTGATTGCCAGTGATAAAGCTGCATAAGCATAATGCGGCGACCTGCACTTCTCGTCGCGGCCTAAATGATGGCTGTAATAACGTTTAAAGTCATCAATTAAATCATCTTTTCTCATACCCAGGTCAGGTATCCGGGTAATCGTTGACTTCGGTTTACTGGTTTTAAAACTTCTAGCTGGCATAATCTCGATCGCTAATGTTAATGTGAAAAAAAAGACGCTATTCAGCGTGGATACAGGATGCTCCAGGGCGTGTTGTCAATTATCTTGCTTACCATGAATATAGATTGTAAAAGGTGTTTTGTGGCTTAAATATTCAGATATCGAGGCAGGGTTGCCTGCCGTTAAGTCTACACGGATGCATTCACGGCATCCTGAAAATTGAACTTTCGAACACACCCATCCCTTCGTTTGTTTCATACCAAAAGAGGTGATGCATACAGTTTCATGATCGTTAATCCTAGAAAAATCAGTTGGATCACAGCTCCTAGCACGCAACTGATCTTTCCAGGTTAATTCAACTTCCCATGACATTGTTTAAATTTTTTCCCCGAACCACAGGGGCAAGGCTCGTTGCGGCCGACTTTTTTACCACCCCGTACAAAAGGCTGCTGTACTTCTTCAGGTATCGGTTGCTGTTGTGCCGGCGGCTCCTCCTCCAGCGCACTGTCGGCTTCAGCGTGTTCAAAATGCATTTCATGCGGTGCTTGACGCTGTTCATCGATGGCCTGTACATCTTCTTCCTGGCTGATTTGTACTTTTGCCAAAATAGCAACAACTTCATATTTAATGTGGTCTAACAAGCGGCTGAACATCTCGAACGCTTCCCGCTTATATTCCTGCTTGGGGTCCTTCTGGGCGTAACCTCTCAGATGTATACCCTGGCGCAAATGATCCATTGCCGCCAGATGTTCTTTCCAGCTGTTGTCCAGCACTTGCAACATGACAGATTTTTCAAAATGCCGAAGTACATCCGCGGTTAATTGATTTTCCTTGTCTTTATGCTTCTGTTCGACCGCTTCCACCACCTTGCCGCGCAATATTTCCTCATGCAGGTTGATATCTTCCTCCAGCATGCGCTGCAAAGGCAACTCAACATTAAATTCTTGCTTTAAGTGATCTTCCAGGCCTTTGATGTCCCATTGCTCCTCCATTGTTTTAGGCGGAATATACTGCGTGATAACAGCATTGATAACATCCTGGGTGATTGCATCGATTATTTCGGAAATATCGTCAGCCGCCATTAATTCATCACGTTGCGCATAAATCACTTTACGTTGATCGTTAGCAACATCATCATAGGCAAGAATTTCTTTACGGATATCAAAATTGCGGCTTTCCACCTTACGCTGCGCACCTTCGATGGAACGCGTCACCCAGGGATGCTCAATGGCCTCACCTTCGCCCATACCCAGTTTTTGCATCATAGCGCTTACCCGTTCAGAAGCGAAAATCCGCATCAGATCGTCTTCCAGGGACAAATAAAATCGCGTTGAACCGGAATCACCCTGTCTTCCGGAACGGCCCCTTAACTGGTTATCAATACGTCTCGACTCATGCCGTTCTGAACCGATTACATGCAGTCCGCCATTGGCAACCACCTGCTCATGCCGATCCAACCAGGCACCGCGCACTTTTTCCTGTTCCGCTTGTGAAGCCTCCTCACCCAGCCGGACCAATTCAGCATCCAGATTGCCCCCTAACACAATATCGGTACCGCGTCCCGCCATATTCGTGGCAATAGTCACTGATTTCGGCGCACCTGCCTGCTCGATAATATGCGCTTCACGCTCATGCTGTTTCGCATTCAACACCTCATGTTTAACACCTTGTTTTTCCAGCAAAGCAGAAATCAATTCTGATTTCTCAATGGATGTCGTACCCACCAGAACCGGTTGTCCCCGATCTACACAGCCTTTAATATCTTCCGCTATCGCAATGAATTTCTCTTTCTCTGTCAGATAAACCTTATCTCCCCTGTCATCACGAATCATCGGCCGGTTAGTCGGTATCACAACAACCTCCAATCCGTAGATTTTGTTTAATTCAAAGGCCTCGGTATCCGCAGTACCGGTCATTCCGGAAAGTTTTTCGTAGAGGCGAAAATAATTCTGAAAAGTGATGGAAGCCAGGGTTTGATTTTCATTCTGAATCGGTACATTTTCCTTGGCTTCTACCGCCTGATGCAGTCCATCAGACCAACGACGGCCTTCCATCATACGTCCGGTAAACTCATCAACGATAATCACTTCGTTGTTCCTGACGATATAATCGACATCCTTATGAAACAGAATATGTGCCCGCAGCGAGGCATTCAGATAATGCATCAGCCGAATATTCGCCGTGTCGTAAAGTGTGCCACCCTCAGAAATCATGCCTTTTTCCGCCAGCAAATGCTCGACCCGCTCATGCCCTTCTTCAGTTAAAAATACCTGTCGGGTTTTTTCATCCACGGTAAAATCGCCGGGCATATCTTCCTTTTCCTGTTTTTTCAGGAACGGGATTATCTTGTTGGCTTTAAGATAATTTTCTGAATTTTCTTCAGTGGGACCCGATATAATCAACGGTGTTCTTGCTTCGTCAATCAGAATGGAATCCACTTCATCGACGATCGCAAAATTCAGTCCACGCTGTACTTTTTGGGTCATACTGAAAGCCATATTATCGCGTAGATAATCAAACCCGAATTCATTATTGGTTCCATAGGTTATGTCCGCCGCATACGCGGCACTACGTTCTTCATGCCCAATTTCACTGATAATGGTACCAACGCTCATGCCCAGAAAATTATACAACTTACCCATCCACTCCGCGTCACGCTTAGCCAGGTAATCATTTACGGTAACGATATGCACACCTTTTCCCGGCAGGGCATTCAGATAAGCCGCCAGAGTCGCCATCAGCGTCTTACCTTCACCGGTCTTCATTTCTGCTATTTTGCCATCGTTAAGCACCATTGCACCGATCAGCTGAACATCAAAATGGCGCATTCCGAATACCCGGACTGAGGCCTCCCGCACCGTTGCAAAAGCTTCCGGAAGCAGTTTTTCCAGCTTCTCGCCGTTAGCCAGGCGCTCACGAAAATGCTGCGTTTTCGCTTGTAATTCAGCGTCAGTTAATTGCTCATATGCAGCGGCCAAACCATTAATTCTTTTGACCAGTTTCCTTTTTTTCTTAACCAGCCGCTCATTGCGGCTACCTACGAAGAATTTGACCAGCTTACCTAGCATCTTTTTCCCGAAATTAAAAACAAATTATAAGATTGAAACAAAATTATGAGATTATATACTTTTTACATCACTTTGACCTAGAAATAACTGCGTTCTGGACATTGCCGCTATTAAAGAAAATTTACAAATTCATATTGAAGGCCTGGTTCAAGGTATTGGCTTCAGACCCTTTATCTATCGACTGGCTTTAAAACACCAACTGTCGGGATGGGTCGCCAATTCCAGCGCCGGTGTATGCATTGAAATTGAAGGCCCGGCTGTCCGGCAACAGTCATTCCTTACAGAACTTAAAAGCACTCCCCCGGCTTTTACGCATTACAGCGCTCTGTCTATCAGCTCGCACAAACCCTGTGGATTCAACAGTTTTGAACTCAAACAGAGTATTTGCCAGGGCAATATCTCCCCCTATGTACTACCCGATATAGCGAGCTGCGACCATTGCCATACCGATTTATTCAACCCTGCCAGCCGTTTTTACCGGTATCCTTTTACCAGTTGTAGTCATTGCGGCCCGCGTTACAGTATTATGTTGGAACAGCCTTATGACCGGGAACGTACTTGCATGGCCATGTTCAGGTGCTGTCCGGATTGCCTGAATGAATACCGGAATCCGCAAGACCGGCGATTTCATGCGCAAACCATTGCCTGCCCGAACTGTGGACCTTATTGTCAACTATTGAATCAGCAGGGCGAAAAGATCGCAGAACGTGAAACGGCAATCCGCGCAGCAGTCCAGGCGCTGGCGGACGGACAAGTGCTTGCCGTAAAAGGCATAGGCGGATTTCAGCTGCTGGTGGATGGCAATAACAACACCGCAATTGCCCGGCTGCGAAAGCGTAAAGGGCGACCGCACAAACCCTTTGCGATCATGGTCAAGGATATCGAAACCGCCCTGCAGATAGCTTATATCAACGAACAAGAGCGGCAGGCACTGTTATCACCCTCTGCCCCGATTGTGTTATTGAGCAAGCGCGCAAACAAACGGGTGGACTCTTTGGCTGCTCCTGACAGCGCTTTGCTAGGCATTTTACTGCCTTACTCTCCGCTGCACCATTTGTTATTACAGGATTTTTACGGCCCGCTTATTGCCACTAGCGGTAACCGCCAAAGTGAACCCATCTGCATTGCGAGCTCTCAGGCATTGGCAACTTTGAAAGATATTGCTGACTTGTTCCTTACCCATAACCGCACCATTCTGCGTCCGTTAGACGACTCCATCGTGCGTGAAATCGGCGGGAAAATGACCGTTTTACGACGCGCCCGCGGCTACGCACCCTTGCCCATCGAAGCGACGCATGCTTTACCCGACTTGCTGGCGGTGGGCGGTCAACTCAAAAACAGCATTGCTATTAGCCGCGGACAGCAAATCATTCTCAGTCAACATATCGGTGATCTGAATACCCTGCCGGCACAGCAGCAATTCAGCCACAGCATTGCCGATTTGCAACAATTTTATGCAGTGCATCCTACCCGCTGGATTCATGATTTACACCCGGGCTATCACAGCAGCCAGCATGCCTCCCGTTCAGGGCTACCCTTGTCCGCCGTGCAACATCATCATGCACACCTTTTCGCCTGTATGGCCGAACATCAATTACAGCCGCCGCTATTAGGTATAGCCTGGGATGGAAACGGGCTGGGTGGCCAACAACAACTCTGGGGCGGCGAATTTTTTCTTTGCAGCGACCAAGGTTTTAGCCGTTTTGCATACCTGCAGCCCTTTCCATTACCCGGCGCCGGTAAAGCTATACAGGAACCACAACGCGCCGCACTGGGACTGTTATACACTCTTTACGGGGATACGGTCTTTACCAA
>Ga0114931_10009520_pt1 | contig 11633 bp, 10 predicted proteins | sample 2SBtaG_FD_89579 | JGI IMG/M metagenome (GOLD analysis project Ga0114931, IMG submission 89579) | Deep subsurface microbial communities from Kolumbo volcano to uncover new lineages of life (NeLLi) - 2SBTROV14_V59a metaG | ecosystem: Environmental > Aquatic > Marine > Volcanic | place: Kolumbo...
GCGACCAGCAAGGCCAAGGCAGCGACCAGCAAGGCCAAGGCAGCGACCAGCAAGGCCAAGGCAGCGACCGGCAAGACCAAGGCAGCGACCAGCAAGGCAGCCGCTGCTCCAGGCAAGAGCGAGACCGCGGTCGACGCGGCTCCTGAGGCGACTGCGGCCAAGAAGGAGCCCGCGACAAAGAAAGCCCCCACAAAGAAGACTCCGGCGGCGGCCAAGAAGGCACCAGCGAAGAAGGCACCAGCGGCGGGCAAGACGGCTGTGAAGAAGGCACCGGCCAAGAAGGCACCGGCGGCGGCGAAGCAAGCGGCAGCGCAGACCGCCACCGAGACCGAGGGCGAGACCGCCACCGAGACCGAGGGCGAGAGCTGACCTCGCCGTGAGAATCGCCGCCGCTGCAGACCATGCCGGCTTTCGCCTCAAGGAGCGCTTGGTTGCGCTGCTGCGCAGTGAAGGTCATGAGGTCGACGATCTGGGCACCTCGTGCGCGGAGCAGAGCGTCGATTACCCCGATTTCGCGGCATCCGTGGCGCGGGCCGTCACCTGCGGCGAGGCTGAGTTGGGGCTGCTGGTGTGCGGTACCGGCACCGGCATGGCGATCGCAGCCAACAAGCAGCGCGGTGTGCGCGCGGCTGCTTGCACCGACTGCTTCAGTGCGCGCATGGCCCGCGCCCACAACGATGCAAACGTGCTGGCGCTGGGCGAGCGGGTTATCGGCAGCGGTGTTGCCGAAGAGGTCCTGCACGCGTTTCTCACCACCCGCTTCGAAGGTGGGCGTCACCAGCAGCGGGTGGCGAAGATCGATCGCCGCGCCGCGCCGGCCAGCACCTGATCGGCCCGTGCTCGCAACATCGGGTTTCGGCGCGGCAGCGAGGCGCCGGCCGAGGGTCCTTGCCCAGGAGACGCTTGATGCCCAGCTATGACGCGCTCGAACGGGTCGATCCCGCAATCTACCAGGCGATCGTGCGCGAGCGCCGCCGTCAGGACCAGGGGCTGGAGCTGATCGCCTCGGAGAATTTCACCAGTCTGGCGGTGCTCGAGGCTGCCGGCAGCGTGCTGACCAACAAGTACGCGGAAGGCTATCCGGGACGGCGGTACTATGGCGGCTGCGTCCACATCGATACTGCCGAACGCCTGGCCCAAGAACGCGCACTGGCGCTTTTCGGTGCTGAGCATGCCAACGTCCAACCGCATTCCGGCACCACCGCGAACATGGCGGTCTACTTTGCCATGCTGCGGCCAGGCGACGTGCTCATGGGCATGGACCTGGCCAGCGGTGGACATCTCACCCACGGACACCCGCTTTCCTACAGCGGCCGGGATTTTCGTGTGGTGGGCTACGGCGTCGACCCGCAGAGCGAGCGCATCGACATGGACGCGGTCGCCCGGCTTGCGCATGAGCACCGGCCCAAGCTGATCGTATGCGGCGCCTCGGCCTACAGCCGGGTGATCGATTTTGCCGGCTTTCGCGCCATCGCCGATCAGGTGGGGGCGCTGCTCATGGCCGACATCGCGCACATCGCCGGCCTGGTGATCACGGGGCTCCACCCATCGCCCGTACCGCACTGCCACTTCGTCACCACCACCACCCACAAGACACTGCGCGGCCCACGCGGCGGATTGATCCTGTGCACGGCCGAGCATCAGAAGGCGATCGACCGGGCGCTTTTCCCAGGCCTGCAAGGGGGCCCCTTGATGCACATCGTGGCGGCCAAGGCAGTGGCATTCCTGGAGGCAGGGAGCGAGAGCTTCCGCCGCGACCAGCAACGCACGCTCGAGAATGCGCGGCGGCTGGCTGCACGCCTCGGCGCGCGCGGCTACCGGGTGGTGTCGGGCGGCACCGACAACCATTGCTTCTTGGTCGACGTCGGTGCTGCCGGCCTGACCGGCACGGTGGCCCAGCACGCCCTCGGGCAAGCGGCGATCACGGTCAACAAAAACACCATCCCCTACGATACGCGGCCGCCGCTGGTGGCTTCTGGCATTCGGCTGGGCACACCCGCGCTGACCTCTCGCGGCATGGGAGAGGCGGCGATGGACAGGGTCGGCGAGCTGATCGCGGACGCGCTCGCAGCGCCCGAGGACCCTGCTGTGCTCGACGGCGTGCGTGCGCGCGTCGAAGCCCTGACAAGGGAGTTCCCCCTCTATCCCCAGCTCGCCTGAGCCATGCGATCTCCCCAGCAACCAGACGCCGCGGGCGGCGAGGAAGCGCTGCGACGCCTCTTTGCCCTGCCGCGTTTTGTCGATGGCGACGGTAGCGCCCGCCTTCGCCGCTTGATCGCGCCGATTCTGAAGATGTTCTGGTGGCGCGGACTCGACGCGATCAAGATCACCGGTTCGAACGGCAAGGGATCGGTGGCCGAGATGTGCGCCTCGATCCTCAAGGCTGCGGGTGTCCCTTGCGGCCTCTACACCTCGCCGCATCTGCGGGATCCCCGCGAGCGCGTGGTGGTGGGTAGCGGGCCGATCGATGCGGAATCTTTCGCGTACGCGGTTGCCAATGTGCAAGCCGCGCTCGCCGACGAGGCTTCGCAGGGCGAGCCCGGGGCGTTTGAGGCGATCACTGCCGTGGCGCTTTTCGCCTTCGCCCTCGCCTGGCCCGAGACACTGGTGGTCGAAGCAGGCATCGGCGGCCGGCTGGACCCGACCGGTGTCGTTCCGGGCAGCTTGACCGGCCTGGTATCAGTCGACCTCGAGCATACCGATCTGCTCGGCGACACCCTCGAAGCGATCGCCTGCGACAAGGCCGACCTGGCGGACGCCGGCTCGCATCTGGTCTTGGGCCCGATGCCGCCGCGCGTGGTCGCTGCTGTCAAGCAGCGGGCCGCGACACGCTTCGTCGGCGTCACGGAGGCCAGCCAGGGCGCAGTGGTCGTCGCGCTGCACGAGGAGATGCACGGCACGCTCATCGACCTGGCGTTCGAAGGCTGCCTGCTGCGCAACATCCGCCTCCGGGGCATGGGCCGACACCAGGCGCCGAACGCTGCGCTCGCCGCCACCCTGGCCGGGGCCTGGCTCCGCGGGTATCGCGCCAAGCTTGCGCACAGCGCCCGCGAGGACGCTGTGCGCAGGGGCCTGGAGGCCGTGGCGCTGGCCGGCCGGTGTGAGCGCGTCCGAGATCATCCGGCGGTCTATGTCGATGTCGCCCACACCCCCGCGTCCCTTGCCGCGCTGGCCGATACGCTGCGGCAACTGCTCCCAGGACAGCGGCTTCTGCTGGTCGCGGGGGTTGCTGCGGGCCGCGATCCCGGACCGCACCTGGCCCCGCTGGCGCCGCTTTTCGAGCAGGCGATCGCGACCCGCGCAGACCATCGCGGTGGCGATGCGGAAGGGGTTGCGGACGCACTTCGTTCAGCGGGCCTCGGACGTGCGGTGCGCGTTCACACGCCGCTCGCGCGTGCACTCGAGGTCGCGCTCGAGCTGGCGCAGGACCAGAGCTTGGTGGTGGTGGTGGCCGGGGGGTTTTTCCTCGCAGCCGAGGCCATCGCGGTCCTCGAGGGTCGTGATCCCCGCGCGCTCTGCTTTCTCTGAGCGGCCCGCGCGTGCCGGGCCCGACCGGCGCTACTCGCCGCGGGTCACCCGGTGCGCATGAAATGCCAGCGGAGCTGGCGGGGAAAGGGCTGGAAAACCTCGGGGTGTATGCGCGCGGACAGATCGCGCAGGACGGTACTCAGGGATTGCCCCCGCGCCATGCGCTCGATCGCGTCTGCCGCGTCTCTTCCAGCGCGACTAATGTATGTTTGCCATGTTGCTTCGCGGGGTGACATCGCGGTCAGGGTGACGTTCGGGATCTGCGCGGCACCGCGAACCAACTCGGCGAGCTTGCGCCGGAGCGTTTGCTCGTCAGCCATGGGCTCGCGTTGCCACGGCGTGAAGGGCTTGGGGATGAGGACGTTGGTGCCCAGATGGATGGTGCCGACGACGCCGGTCTTGCGGCCCTCTTCGACCATGATCCGCTGGCAGGCGGCGGCGAGGGTGAGGATCGCAGCCACGTCCTCATCCGTTTCGCCCGGCAGGCCGAGGATGAAGTAGAGCTTTAGGCCGGTGAAACCATGGCGGAAGATCAGTCGCACCTTTTCGAGCAAGAGCGCGTTCGGAATCGGTTTGTTCATGATCGCGCGCAGCCGGTCGCTGCCGGTCTCCGGCGCCAAGGTTACGGAACGTGCACCGCTGGCAAAAAGCGGTGCCAGCGTGTGCTCGGTGACCGCCGGGATACGGATCGAAGAGACCGCTGCACGGAAGCCCGCTGCTTGGGACTGGCGCAGGATGCGGGCGATCTCCGGATGATCACCCACCGCCGTGGCCACGAAGCCGACCTGGTCGGTCAGCGGGCGCAGGCGTTCCAGCGCGGCCAGAATGTGCTCGGTCGGATGCCACCGAAACTTGCCCATGCCGAAGGTCGCCCAGCAGTACTTGCACTTCTCCGGGCAGCCGCGGGACATCTCCACCAGGGCCTTGCCCGCGAGTTCCGTACGCGGCGTGATGATGGACGAAACCGGCAGATTGCCGGGCTGGCGCATCTGTTCGGCGCCCAGCTCTCGCTTGGTCAGCTTCGGGAAATCGCGGGCCGATTCGGGGTGGTGGTGGGCGGGCACGAAAAAGCCCGCGACCTCGGCCAAGCGCGCAACGATCGCCTCGCGGTGAGGCTCCTCGGCGATCGCAGCGAGCAGCTCCGGCAGCAGGTTTTCCGCCGCACCCAGAGCGAAGACATCGACAAAGGCTGCCATCGGCAGCGGATTGATCGCGGCGCACGAGCCGCCCATGATCACCAGCGGGTGCCACGCGGTACGCGCTTCTCGGCGCGCAGGAATGCCTGCGCGGTCGAGCATGCGCACCAGGCCGACGTAGTCCTGCTCGAAGGACACCGAGAACGCGATGGCGCGAAAGTCACCCAGTGCTCGCTCACTCTCCACCGAGAGCGGCATGCCGCTGCCGTTGGTGAAGAAGCGCTCGGCGGTCCATGCTGGGTGGTCGTGAACCAACTCGTAGACGCGCAAGAAGCCAAGACTGGACATGCCAACGGCATAGGTGTTGGCATATGCGATGGCCAGGCGGTGCTCTGCGTGCGGTGAGAATGTGCGTAGCGCGCGTTCGTCAACGCGATACGGCGCCCAGTCGTGGCGGCCCGTTCGGCGGCTGCTGTGTCGTGCCATTCGGGTGGGAGAAAACGGTGGTCGTGGCCAGCGTGCCGGACGCGCAGGCCGTTCGCGCACTCAGGTCTTGGTCGCCGCCAGCGGCATTTTGGTGACGTTGATCGCGGCCGCAGTAGGCCTCTCCATGCTGCACTGGCCTTCGAAGTATGCACCATCTTCGATCGACAGCGACGGCATGCGCAGGTCCGCAAACACCTTCCCCAACGAGGTGATCTCGAGCCGCTCACGCGCGTGCACCGTGCCATGGACCTTCCCCGAAATATAGACCCTGCGTGCGACGATGTCGGCATCGACCTCCCCGCCCTCGCCGACAATGAGGTCGCCGGCAGCGTCAATCTTTCCTTTGAAGTGCCCATCAATGCGGAATGTGTCCTCGAACTGAAGCTCGCCGACCATGCGGCTGCCCGCATCCAGAAAACCGTTGAGGTCGCCTTGCGCTGAGGATGTGGATTTGAACATCACGGGTCCCCTTTACCCTGGCTGAGGTGATCGAAGAGTCGGATCAGCTCGTCTTCGGAATGAAAGCGAATGCGGATTTCACCGCCACGTCGCTTGCGACGGATTTCGACCGAGGTTTGCAATAGACGCGTGAGCCGTTCCATGGCAGCACGGGTGTGGACATCGGTCGGGTGCTGCGGGCTGCGTGCGGGGCGTGACGGGGAGGGCGCTTCGCTACTGTCGCGGCCGGCGAGCGTTTCGAGCTGGCGGGCACTCAGGTGCTCGGCCACGGCACGCTCAGCGAGCGCAGCTTGCTTGTGCGCGTCACCGAGCGCGAGCAGCGGGCGCGCTTGTCCCGGTGTGATCCGGCCATCGCGCAGCATGTCTCGCACCTGGGGTGGCAAGCGAAGCAAGCGCAGCGCATTGGTGACCGAAGGCCGGCTCTTGCCGACCCGCTGGCCGATCGCCTCTTGCGATAGACCGAAGCGTTCGGCGAGGTGGCGATAGGCCTCGGCTTCCTCGATCGCATCGAGGTCCGCGCGCTGAAGGTTCTCGACCAGCGCCAGCTCGAGCATCTGCTGCTCACCCGCGACCTCGCGCACCAGCACCGGGACGGTGGCCAGCCCAGCCATCTTGGCCGCGCGCCAGCGGCGTTCGCCGGCGATGATGGTGAAGCCTGCTTCGCCATCGTCGGTCACCACGAGTGGCTGCAGCACCCCCTGGGCGCGGATCGATTCGGCGAGCTCTTCGAGGCCGTGCGCGTCAAATTGGCTGCGCGGCTGAAAGCGGTTGGCCCTAAGCCGCCCGACGTTCAGCTCACGTAGGGCCGAGTCTGGCGCGGTGACGTCCTCGGCACCAAGCAGGGCATCGAGGCCGCGACCCAGGCCGCGTCGGCGGGCGTTCATGAGTCGGCGTCCGCTCGGTCGTGCCGGGCGAGCATCTCGCGCGCCACCGCGAGGTAGGCGAGCGCGCCGCGGCTCTTGATGTCGTACTGCAGAATCGGTAGGCCATGGCTCGGCGCTTCGGCCAGACGGACGTTGCGCGGCACCACCGCCGAGAACACTTTGCCGGGAAAGTGACGGCGAGCCTCGGCAGCGACGTCGCGAGATAGGTTGTTTCGATCATCGTACATCGTGAGCACAACGCCAGCAATCGCCAGCCGTGGATTCAGCCGAGCCTGGACACGGCGAACCGTGGAGACCAGCTCGCTGATCCCCTCGAGGGCGAAGTATTCGCTCTGGAGCGGCACCACCACGCCGTCGGCCGCTGCGAGCGCGGAGACCGTGAGATGACCGAGCGACGGCGGACAGTCGAGCAGCATGAAGTCGTAGGCCGCCCGCAGGGGCGCGAGCGCGTCACGGAGCCGGAACTCCCACCCTTCGAGCCCGACAAACTCCACCTCGATCCCCACCAGCTCACGGTCCGCAGGCAACACGTCGACCCCAGGGAAAGCCGTGGCCCGGACCGCTTCTTGCGCGGGTACGCCGCCGGCCAGCACATGGTAGAGATGTGGTGCCTGCGCCCTGAGACCAAAGCCGCGACTGGCATTGCCTTGGGGGTCACAGTCGACGATCAGCACGCGCCGCTCGAAGGCACCCATCGCCGCACCGACATTGATCGCGGTCGTGGTCTTTCCGACCCCGCCCTTCTGGTTGGCGATGACCAGGGTGGTGCCGGAGCGCTGGTCGCCGGCCGCTGCGGCTGGTTTGTGCTGCCTTTCGGCCTCTTGCTCGGTGGAAATCTGCATCCTGTTGTCGAGCCTCGCGCGCAGAGCGCGCTTCAAACGATGGTTGTCGGGTTCCGCCAGCACCGAACCGTGCCCGCCGCCACGGCTTGCACGAGATGACGGCGTTCACTGCCCGGAAGCTTCAGCCGACGCAGCTCGACCAATGGTGCCGGGAGATCTACGCAGCTTCCCTGCCAGAGCAGGAAATGCGCCTGGCGGCTGTGCTCGATCAACGGTTCGAGAAGATCCGGTGTCAAGCGCACCGCGCGCGAGGTCACAACATCGATTCGAGGCGGTAGCGACGCCGGGAGCGGGCGCTTGATCCTAGCATTGAGCGGCTGGCACCACAACGATCGGGCTCCGCTCCCGCAGCGTGCGGCCGCGGCCATCGCGGCCCGATTCGCGGCTTCGAGGAAACTCCATTTGCGCTGCCGCGATTCGACCGCGAAGACCCGCAGCCCCGGGCAGGCCATGGCCAGTAGCATGCCAGGGAAACCAGCCCCGGAGCCCACATCGACCAGCGTCTCGGGAGCCACGGGCAGCTCTGCTTCCGCGAGCCAGGCGACCGCAGCCAAGGCCTCGCCATAGTGGCGCTCCAACACGTTTTCCACGGTGCCGGGCCCGATCAGGGCGAGCCTCGGGTTCCAGCGGCGAAGCGTTTGGTAGTGCGCGTAGAGCATCGCCCACGACGCTTCCGGCAGCGGTGTCGGGAGCAGCGGCGCGAGTGCCTCTACGAAGCCCGCGTGGGGGATGGATGGGAGTGTGCCTGCCACGACTGCGGGGTCCATCAAGGCTGGCAGAGCCTCCAACGCTGGCAGAGCCTCCAACGCTGGCAGAGCCTCCAACGCTGGCAGAGCCTCCAACGCTGGCGGAGCCTCATCGTCGGTTGGTTCTCGGTCGCTTGATTCGTGATGGTGGACCGCCAGTAGAGGACCGCCAGTAGAGGACCGCCAGTAGAGGACCGCCAGTAGAGAACCGCCAGTAGAGGACCGCCAAGCATCGAAGCGGAGCAACGGGCGGCGCGTTTCACGTGAAACACCCGGCGATCGAGCTTTCGCTCTGCGCCTTCCCCGTTGTTCGCCTTCCCGGGCTGCCCGCCTTGCTGGCCTACCACGGCACAGCAAGCTTGTGTCGTCGCCTCCGTCTCGCAGCCTTCGTGGTCAGACCGGCGAAATGCGAACGCGCTTGGTAAGCCCTCGCCTTCACTCTCCGTATCGACCGTCGGGTCGCTCGCCAGTGCCACGTGCACCAGCCGCCGATCCGCCGGCGCCATCGGATCGAGCAGCCGCGAACGCCCCGCGCGTCGCACCTCCTCGGCAACCCGCTCGGCGAAGACCTGCATCCGGGCCTCATGCTCGGCCAGAAAGCCGTCACAGTCCACCCGCACCAAGAAGGGCTGTCCGGCCTTGCCCCGAATCAGGCGTGGAAGAAGGTGCTCGATCGCGCGCATCACTTGCGCATCGTTCGCCACGATCTGTTCGCGATCGTCACCGCCCAAGTCCACACTCAGGCTCTCATCAGCCTCCTGCTGAATCTCCCACTGCATGTCAAAGAGCAAGAAATCCGCAATCTCACCGAGCGCCGTATCGGCTGCATCCAGCGGGTCCGCCATCAGGGGCTCGGCGTTCACGACGGGCGGTACACGATCCTGCCCTGCCGGGCGCCAGGCTCCGTCCTCTGGATGGCCGCCATCCCCACGCTCGGCCGGCGCGTGGTCGAGGCGCCATTCGCCCCCAGCCCGGGAAACACGCGGCTCGGAAACACGAGGCCCGGAAACACGAGGCTCGGAAACTCGCGGGCCCAAAGGGTCACGATCACCGGCAATATCTTCGCCAGACTTGTCCCGATCATCCCGCCCTGCGACAACCTCTCTATCTCCAGAAGATTCAACCGCGGCGTCCTCACCGCCACCCGCGTCGGCCCACGCCGGTGCTCCGACCCGCCGCTCTCCGCCGGCCACGGCATCAGCCTGCGGGCGAGCGCCGCGCTCCCCCTCTCGGTCCGCACCCAACGCTGCGTGCGCGTCGGTCCCTGTGCGCCCGGCCCGCGCCGCCGCGCCATCGGTAGCCGTACGAGACCCCGGCGCTGCTGGCCGAACAGCCTTCGCGCCGGCCGCTGGGTTCGAAACACCCGCCAGCTTCGGCTGCCACGGCACCTCCTGGCCCTCCGGCAGCACGGCAGCCTCCGGGGCTACCTCGATCACCACCTTGCGGCGGAGGTTGAGCACACCGTGCTGCCGCTCCCGCTGCTCGTAAGCGACCCTCTCCGGCTCGATCCCGTGGTGCCGTGCCGCCGCCAGAACCGCCTGCTCCAAAGTCGCTCCGCTGAAAAACCTACGTGCCATGACGCATTACCTCTTCTCCTGCTGGTTGTGCCGCGAACCGGCGCGGCCACCGCGGGCCCCGACGACCTTCCCGCCGCCGGCCCGGCCCCCTTCCCGCCTGGATGCAGACGATCCGGCCTCCTGCTTGCGCGAGCGGTGGTAGTACCACTGCTGAGCCATCGTCAGCAGGTTGTTGGTGGTCCAGTACAAGACCAAGCCCGCAGGAAAGGTCACCGCCAGGACACTGAACATGATCGGCATGAATTGAATGATCCGCCGCTGCATGGGGTCGGGCGGAGCGGGGGTCAGGCGCTGGAGAAGCATCGACGTCGCGAGCATCATCACCGGAAGGACGAACCACGGGTCCGGCGACGACAGGTCGTGCACCCAGCCGATCCACGGCGCATTGCGCAGCTCGACCGCCGACTGCAACATGCGGAAAAAGGCGAAAAACACTGGAATCTGGATCACCATCGGCACGCAGCCGCCGGCAGGATTCGCCCCTTCCTTGCGGTACAAGCCCAGCAGCTCCTCGTTCATCTGCTGCTGCGCCTCCCGGTTGGGTCGGCCGTGCTTGTCCTTGAGCTTGGGGCGATAGCGGCTGCGAATCGCCTGGATCTTGGGCGACAGCTCCTGCATTCGGTCCATCGATTTTTGGCCCTTGTGGGTCAACGGGAAGAACACAAGTTTGATGACAATGGTCATCAAAACAATCGCCCAGCCATAATTGGGCAGGCGGCCGTGAATCCACCGCAGGCCATAGTAAAGCGGCCGCGCCAGAACGCCGAAGAAGCCCCAGCGCACCGTTTGCTCCAGGCCATAGGGCAGCGTCGTCAGCTCCTGATACCGCTTGGCGCCCAGGAAGCTGACGAACCGGGCCTGTGCGCCTGCGCTGTGCAGCAGTAGCTCCTGCACCGGCGCAAACGCGTCCTTCTCACCGCCCTCCGCCTCGGCCAGCGAAACGAAGCGCCTGCTCTGCGCATCGAACTCCGCCCGCTGGCGCAGCGGATGAATGGTGATCCCCGAAAGGCCTTCCTGCGGCATCACCGCCTGCAGAAAGTAGTTGTCTTCGAGCGTCGCCCAGCGCAAGCCATCGACCGGCAAGAAAACATCCTCGCTTTGCTTCTTGGGCGCCAGGGTTTCCAGATCCTCGCTTCCCAGGTAGCCAGCCTTGGGCTGACGGAATCGGTTGCCCATCTCGTCGGCGCCGAGATCCCGGATCCCGGGCCCCACCAGCACCTGCCAGCCCTCGGCACCCTCCACCTCGAGGTCGACCTCGACCACACCCGTCGTGTGCAGGATGAACCGTTTGTGCGCCCCGCGCCCGCCATGGCGGAACGAAAATCGTAGCTCGGTCGCGCCATCCTTGGCCTCGCTGCGCGACACCACGAAAAGCGCGTCGCCAAAAACCTCGCTCCCGGCCTGGTCGAGAACAGCGAACGGGTACGCATCCACGCTGCCTCGAGCCCGAACCAACTCCAGCGGCTCGCCCGCGTGGTCGAGCTCGCGCTTGAGCCGGAAGGAGTGCAGTGTCGCACCGCGGTTCGAAAACTCCGCGCGGAAACGGTCCGTGTCCACGGTCACCGCTTCCTCCACCTCCGCCACCACGTCTGGACCGGCTGGCGACGCCGCCTCCGGCGCGAGGCCGCCCTCCTCCTCTCGGTTCACACCACGCCCTGCGCCATCAGCCCCCACGCCCCCTCGCAGGTGCTTCGCTTCTCCGGCACCGGCCTCGCCGCTCCTGCCGTCGCCCGCAGCGGTGCCCGGCACGGTGCCCGGCACACGCACCGGCTCGCTGGCTGCGTCCGGCGTTTCTGTGGCTGGCGTTTCTGTGGCTGGCGACTGCGGCCTCACCGGCGGTCGCTGGACAAAGCGCCCCCAGACCAATACCAAGATCAACGATAGGAATGCGGCTAGAAAGAGCCGGCGGTTGTCCACGGTAGTCGTACCTTTCTTGCTTTGCTCGAAAATCTAGGGCAGGTCCACGCCGCCCGGA
>Ga0114931_10009521_pt1 | contig 11633 bp, 9 predicted proteins | sample 2SBtaG_FD_89579 | JGI IMG/M metagenome (GOLD analysis project Ga0114931, IMG submission 89579) | Deep subsurface microbial communities from Kolumbo volcano to uncover new lineages of life (NeLLi) - 2SBTROV14_V59a metaG | ecosystem: Environmental > Aquatic > Marine > Volcanic | place: Kolumbo...
ACTGATCTTGAAATCGACCTGCATCCGATACTCGCCGTCATGGTTGATCCACTTCTTTCCGTAAACTGTCCGCTTCTCACCCAGCGGCATCCATTTTAACGTTTGCTTCGGATTGTCTCTCCCCTGAAAGCTGTTCACGTCAAACCAGCCCGTCGGAATTTGCGGTCCGGAAAGGGGCACCGCCCGGGCCACAATGCTTTGGGCGGCTTCCATGTATTTTTCCACCAGGAGCGGAGAAATGCTCAGGACATCCCCAATGGTATCAAAGCCGTAACCGGTATCATCCGCCGGAAAGGCATCGTCCACCTCAAAATTGAGTCCAAACAAATCCTTGATGGTGTTGCGGTATTCCTCCCGATTGAGCCGCCGGATGGTCACGACCCCGGGGTCGGGGTTTTCCGGGTCTATATGGAACACCTGGAGTTCAATGAAGTTTAAAATCCGTTCACGATCCTCGTCCGTCGGCTGCTTCTTCTTCGCCGGGGGCATCAGACTGGAGCGAAGATTTTTCCACACATCAAACCACAGATCTTTGTTGCCCAGGTGAGCGTCAATGGACTTGTAATCATCCAGAACAAAATCGCCCTTGTCCATACCGTCGCCATGACAATCATAGCAATAGTCAGCCAGAATGGGCTCGATTTTCCCAGTGAATCCAGTCTGGTCACCGCACTGGCCCGCACGGCCGGTCAGGCACAGGAAAAGTGCCCCGATCAGAACGGCGTCCAGTCCGCGATTTTTTTGAAGAACCGTCGTCACAACACCGTAAGAAAACCCCTGAATCTCCCGAAAACAATGGACATCATTGCGGGGAACTTTCGGACTCAACAGGGTTGCCTCCACCACCTGAGAGGGTCTGGCGGGGGCCGAATCTATTCGAATCGCTTTTCGTAAGCAACCTGGCCGTCTTCTCCGTGGAAAACGAATCGGATGAAGGGTTTGTCGCTTCCCTTGTCCCGATTCACCCGCACTTCCAGATACCCACCCTGGACCCGGAGAAACTGGTGGTATTTCTTCCGGTAATCACTCTGTTTCCAACCTCCGGCATGTTTGTCGCTGGCCGGACCGCAGGAAAATTCATTCAACCCGGTTCTGGGGTCCCGGGAATGATATTGCCAGTGCCGATCCCCGCAGACGACGAAGGCGTTCTTTTGGCTTCCCAGAAAGGACCGAATCTCATTGCCCTCATGGGTAAAATTCGAGTTGGCAAGGTTGTCATGTTTGTTGTCGCGATCCGGACCCACGATCGGAGTGGGGCTGATCAACACCTGGAATGCGGCGTCACTTTCTGAAAATGTTTTTTGGAACCACTTCTTCTGCTCCTGACCCCATATTGTTTTGTCGGGCCCATCGATCATGGTATTCGGGCTGCGGAAATCCCGGCCTTCGACCATCCAAATCTGTAAATCTTTTCCCCATCGTCGTGTTCGATAGGTTTTCCGCCCATGCATCGGCACCTGATGCACAAAGATGTCCTGCCCTTTGGCAAAGGTCATACTGCCCATGGACTGGGTCTTGATCGACGGCCAGCAATCGTCGCGGAAGGTGTCGTGATCGTCTTTCATAAAATAACTTCCCACCCGCTTGTGGAACCTCACGTTGCTGGGCCGCGAATACATCCTCTGCCAGAGCCAATTCGCCAGATCGGGGGACTTGGCTTCCCGGTCGTAGTAAACGATGTCGCCGGTGTGAACAAAAAAATCAGGGGGATCTTTGAGCATGGAATCGTATATGGCGTAGCCATCGTCGGAATTGCGGTCGCTGAACATCTGCCCGGTCGAAACGGTAAAGGAAACAGATGCGGAAACCTCCGGTGAGGGAGATGTGACAAATCCCCCTTTTTGCACTGCGCCCGCTTCTTTTCCGTCCGTGCCGCGGGATTCGACTTCAATCTCATATCTGGTTCCCGGTGACAGATCATTCAATATATGCTGGCAGGTGAAATCCCATTCTTTTGCCACGGGAGTCCATGGAGTCTCGCGCCATTCACCGCCAGCCAGGGGCCGGAAACGCACCCGGGTTTCCCCCTCCATCCCGGGAACCGCAAAGGGCAGATCCGCCGCGCCACCTTTGCTGGCATATTTGACCCCGGTAACCGGAAATCGTCTTCCTTTCCCCTTTTTGGTGTAGAGTATTTCAAACAAGGGCCGGTCAGCGGGGTTGGCTTTTTCATTCCTTGTCAAACGAGTCCAGACGATGGCGGAATGATCCGTCATTTCGCCGGTCTTGAATCCCTCCGCCTGAAAGGGGGCGGCAAACAGGGAGACCGGAAAAAAGAAAATGAACAGCGGAGCAATGTGGTATATCACTTTCATGGGAATCATGGAATGAAATCATTTTTCCCGCTCCACGTCTAACAAAAAAACGTCCTGATCCAGTTATCCCGGCAACCAAGCCCATGAAAAAATCGACTCTCCTGCCTGTTTTATTGGTCCTTTCAGTCGTTCTGGCGGTTTGGTACGGATTCAAAAACTCTCCCGGTGTTGGGAGCAAGGTCGCCGAAAGCCTCCCGGCGGCGCTGGAGGATTCCGCGGGGAATTCCGTTCCACTGGAATCACTCCGGGGAAATTACATCGGCCTTTACTTCTCCGCGCACTGGTGCCCTCCCTGCCGCATGTTCACTCCTCTGTTGGTGAAATTTCGTGACGCCAACGTAAAAAATAATTTCGAAGTCATCTTTGTGAGCGCGGACCGTTCGGAGTCAGAAAAGGCGGAATACATTCGCGGCGAGAAGATGAAGTGGCCGTCTGTTCCCGGCGCCCACAACAGGGAACACCAAAAGCTGGAAAGGCAGTTCGCTATTCCTGGGTATCCGACATTGATCATCCTCGATCCCGACAGACGCATCGTGAGCCGGGACGGAGTCGATGACATCATGATCTCGCCCGAAACCGCCATGCAAAAATGGCGGGCCACCGCAAGATCCCAAGCTGAATCCCGGTCCAATTGAAAACTTTCGGATGCCAGGAATCCAGGCCCGGTGGACTTTTTTCTTTCCAAACAGGGTATTCCCATCCACTTTTCCGCGGCATTTCCTCTGGAAGACAAACCACCCAACCGCGCTGATGAAAATGAGCCGAGCCGGACCTCATCCACGCAAACCTGATGAAGACAAAGATCTGGTGGAACGCGCCAAATCAGGGGACACCGGCGCCTTTGATGAACTGGTTGTGAAATACACGCCCCGCCTCTACGGGCTGATTTATCACATGACCTCCAACCACGACGACACCGACGATTTACTCCAGGATGTTTTTGCGAAGACCTATCGGGCGCTCAGACGATTTCGCGGTAATTCCTCTTTTTACACCTGGATTTACTCCATCGCCACCAACATGACGCTGAACTTTTTGAAGAAACGGAGTCGAAGGCGCACCCTGAGTCTGGACGACGTGGATCTGGCCATTGAAAATGACAAGGAATTCATTGAAATCACCTCAAAAAGCGATCCGGTGAGAGAGACAAATATCTCCGAGCTGCAAAAAAGATTGAACATGGCCATGCAGGACTTGTCGGAGGAACACCGGGCGGCGGTAACCATGTTTGATATTCAGGGAATGCCGCACGCTGAGATTGCCAAGATCGTCGGAGTATCCGAGGGAACGGTGCGGTCTCGCCTCTTTTACGCCCATCGACAGCTTCAAAATTATTTGAGTGATTTCCGGAATTGACCTGAGCGACAATTTTCACCGCCAAATTCACTGCCAACACCAACGATAGGACTGGAAATGAGATGAAGGATTCACCGAGCAACATTGAAAAGCTCATTCAACTGAAACGATACGAAACTCCGGGTGAAGAGTATTTTACCCAATTCGCTGAAAGCTTGAAAGACCGACAGCGTGCCGAATTACTGCGGCGCTCGTCTCTCGCTCTTGTGGGAGAGCGAGTCTCCGTCTGGTTTCAGGAGCTTGGCAGCGCCAGGTGGCTCATTCCCATTGGAGTGGGGGCGGCCGCAGCGGTGATGGCCATCTCCATGCCCCTGATTTTTCAGGATAGTTCCGCCGCTACCGGGATGGCCAACGTAAAAAACCAGCCTGTCGACAATCAGGAAAGCAATGCTTTTGAACTGCAACTCCCCCGCCCCTCGGGACGTGTTCCGGGAAGCCAGGATCGCCCCTTTGCGGATTCTCCGGGAAAACTGAACGCCTCGGTCACCGGTCAACTAAAGGAGTTGTGACCGATTTCCATTTGTTCCTTCCCACGATTCACTCCTCCCCCGGCAAGTCCCAAAGCCCACCGAAGCGCAGATGAGTAACCGCCAGCCAATCACTGCCCTTTTTGCCTTATCGATCACCGTCAATTGGGGCGTGGCTCTGTCTCAGGGCTCCGATTCCCGAACGGCCAAAGGGACCGAGGCGGCTCCCCTGAGGATGGAGACTTGTTTAAAGCTCGTCAAATGGCCGGAATACGGCCGGGAAACCCCGGCTGTTTGTGTCGTGCGGAGTGGCTGGTATCTCTGCATCTTCCCAGGGAAGAACAGCGGGGAAGCGGGTCATGCTCCGCAACTGCGTTCGGGAGACTCCCTTTTTGAGACCACCATTCTGCAAATGGACCCGGTCCATCGCATTTGCCTTGTCCAGCAGAACAAAAGGCCCACTGTCTCCCAGGGAAAACGGATGATCCAGGAGACGCCCATCCCGTTAGCCAGGGCGGGGAATTGCCGTCCAGGCACTCCGCTGATTTCCGCCTGCCCCGGTCACAGCTGTCAGACCCGGGTCGCCGGAAAGGACCTGCGGTACCGGGGCCAGCTTCTTCCCACTCCATTGCTTCGAGTCCGGGTCGAGGACGGCTCCGTCTGTCAGGCGGGAACTCCTTTGATCAATCATCAGGGCGAATTGGAGGGAATCCTGACCGATGAGAAAATGGCCAATAAAAAAGAAGCCCACGCCATTCCCGTAGCCGTGATTCGCAAAATAATTACAGATTACGAGACTTTTCGACGCACCGGTCCCGTGTGGATCGGCATATTGTTCCAAACCGGAACCACCACACCGGAAGTCGTGCAAGTCCGTGAAAATTCACCTGCCTCGAGAGGTGGCATCCAGGTTGGAGATGTGATTCTGGAGGTCAACAGCCGGGCGGTGAGCGACCTCCCTGATCTGGAAGAAATTTTTCATGGCCTGCCCGCGGGGAAAAAGGCCCGATTCAAAATCCTCCGTGTCCTGGAGGAGAAAGAACTGTCGGTGGTGCCGGAGTTTGCGAAGAGGGAGTCACAGCAAAGTAACGGCAAGGTCCGAAAAAATCCGGAAACCAGGTGACTTTGCGGGTGGAACCTGCCGACTATTTTTGGTCCATCTCACGCCAAAAACACTGCCTCCAATTCCTGCCGGAACGGAGCTTTATTCCGACGAAGTGATGGTATGGGTTGCGTGGCCGTAAAAGGCTTCCGCCGCTTCCATGATCGTTTCCGATAAAGTGGGATGGGGATGAACAATCAATGCCAGATCCCTGGCGGTCGCACCCATTTCCACTGCAACCGCGCCTTCACTGATTAATTCTCCTGCTCCGTGTCCGACGATTCCCACTCCCAAAATGCGATCCGTTCCGGGATCGACAATCAACTTGGTCAATCCGTCCACCCGGTCATAGGTAAGGGCTCTGCCGTTGGCTCCCCAGGGAAATTTGGAAACCTTTACCGGAATGCCCTGTTCTTTGGCCTCCGTTTCGGTCAAACCGCACCACGCCACTTCGGGATCGGTAAACACGACGGCTGGAATGAGGACGCTGGCAGCCGCTCCGCCGGGTTCACCAATTATCGCTTCGACTGATATCCTGGCTTCTTTGGATGCTTTGTGGGCCAGCATCAGGCCGCCGACGATATCACCGATTGCATAAATGTTCGGGTCATTCGTCCGCTGGTCCTTGTCCACTTTCACAAAGCCATGATCGTCCAGTTGGACCTTGGTATTTTCAAGCCCCAGGTCCGAGCTGTTGGGAGTGCGTCCAACAGACACCAGGACGCGGTCATAGAGTTCTTCGAGAGATTGACCATCGAACTCGGTCGTCACTTTGATCTTTTTTCCGGCCGTGGACATGCCGGTCACCTTCGACTTGAATCGGATCTCTTTGAATGCTTTTTTGGCGTAATGCATCACTGGTCGCACCAGATCGGCATCGGCGCCCATCAAAATAGAATCCAGAGCTTCCACGACGGTGACCTGACTGCCAAGGGTTGCGTAAACCGTCCCCAGTTCCATACCGATGTATCCTCCTCCTATGACCAGCAAATTTTTCGGAATTTCCTCCAACTCCAGTGCCTCGGTCGAGGTCATGACCCTGGGATTCCCCAAATCAAATATTTTGGGAAGCGCCGGACGCGAACCCACCGCCACAATGGCCCGTTGGAATTTGATAAATTGCTGACCTGATTCGGTCTCCACACGAACCGTGTTTGAATCCTCCAGATACCCGCGACCGTGAACCACCTTGACTCCACGCTTGGAGGCGAGCATTTTCAGACCACCCGCCAGTTTGGTGAGGATCCCGTTTTTCCAATCCCGAAGCTTGGAAAGTTCAATGGAAGGTTCTCCGAAACTGATGCCTCTTTTGGCGGATTCTCTGGCGGCAACGATTCCGTGAATGGCGTGTAACAGAGCCTTCGAGGGGATACAACCACGGTTCATACAGACTCCTCCAAGGTGGTCATCCCGCTCAATCAGGGTCACCTGTTTACCGAGATCGGCTGCATAAAACGCGGCGGCATAGCCGCCTGGCCCGCCGCCGATGATGACGATTTCACATTCAATCGAATTCATAGATTTTGTTACAAAGCTACCTGGTCATTGTCGAAGTTTTCAAATGCCTTCACGAGATCAACCATAAATCTGGCGGCACTGCCTCCATCGATCACCCGATGATCATAGCTCAGGGTGATGGGCATCATCGGCCTCGCTTCGATTGAGCCGTCCCGGAAAACCACCTGATTTTTGCTGCGACCAAGCCCCAGGATCGCCACTTCGGGTTTGTTGATGATCGGCGTGAAATGCCCGCCACCAAAGGCGCCTTGATTGGAAATGGTGAAGCTTCCGCCCTGCATCTCGTCGGGCGACAATTTGCGGTCACGAGCTTTCCCCGCCAGCTCGGCGATTTCCACGGATAATTGCAGTAAATCCTTTTGATCGACATCACGGATCACCGGCACGAGCAGTCCGGCATCGCTGTCCACCGCCAATCCGAGATGAACATACTCTTTCATCACGATCTCGCTCGCCGCTTCATCCAGGCTGCTGTTAAAAAGCGGGTATTCTTTCAGGGTGTTTGCCACCGCTTTCAAAATGAATGATGTCACCGTGAGCCGGGCGCCCCTGGCCTCGTAGTCAGCCAGATACTTTTGGCGTAAACTGATAATCCCGCTCATATCCACCTCATCAAATTGAGTGACGTGGGGAATCGAGTCCCAATTTTCAGTCATCTTCCGGGCAATAACCTTGCGCAGTTGCGACATGGGCTTCTTCAGAACATCGCCCCACTGGCTGAAATCGATTGACTCCGCCACCGGTTTCGAGGCCGCCTGGCCATCGCCCGACTGAGAAGCTTTGAGCGCCAGTTTCTGGAGGGTTTCCAGATACTGCCGCAGTTGGTGAATCGAAACCCGGGTTCCACCCGTGACAGCCACAACGCGGCGAAGATCCAGCCCCAACTGAGCAGCCATAAATCGAACGGACGGCGAAGCAGCCGGTAGCGGTATCGAATCCGGAATGGGTTCGAGCGAGACACCGGACGAATCAACAGGCGAGTTTCTCTCTGTCGGCCCTGCCGCCACGACGGGCTGCGACGGGGCAACCGTTTCCCGGGGGGCGCCTTCTTCTCCGACGGTTTCTGACTTCTCCGACGATCCACCGCTTGGCAACAAGGTCACCAACACGGCTCCAGCGGAAATTTCCTGGCCTGGTCGCACATGAATTTTCCCAACCGTCCCGGCTTCACCCGCCGGCACCGAGGCAAATGCCTTATCGGATTCGATTTCGATAATAGCTTGATCGGCATCGATCTGATCCCCTTCTTTCACGAGTAGATTCACCACGGTTCCGCTGTCCGCTCCCTCGCCCAAATTTGGCAGTTTGATGTCCATATAATGATTGATGTTCTGGCAGGTAATCAGGAACCCGTCGTGGGTGTGAAAGGGGTCAAATTTTTCAGATCAGTTCCGCATGCAGTTTCTCCGGGTCAACGTCCAGATCAATGATCGCCTGATGAACCAGTTTGCGATCAATTTCGCCAATTTTTGCCAGAGCCCACAGGGTGGCGACCACGGTGCATTCGGCGTCGACTTCAAAAAAACGGCGCAGTTGTTCGCGGGTGCCGCTCCGCCCGAATCCGTCGGTTCCCAGAATGGTCATCCCGCCGGGAATCCATTCGGAGATCTGACCTGGAACCGCTTTCATGTTGTCCGACACGGCAATGACCGGCCCCTTTTCGTTCTCCAGCAACCCGATCACGTAGGGTGTTCTCTCGGGCTCGGTCGGATGAAGCATATTCCATCGATCACACTGAAGGGCATCACTACGCAGACTCTTGTAATTCGTTGCGCTCCAAACATCGGCTGAGACCCCGTATTTTTCCGCCAGAATACTTTGTGCTTTCAGGGCGCTGTTGATGATCGGTCCGCTGCCCAGAATTTGGGCTTGGTGTTTCATGCCGCGCGGCCCTTTCCTGTACTTGTACAAACCTTTCAGGATCCCCTCCTCAACTCCGTCCGGCATCGCCGGCATTTCGTAATTGTCATTGTAAAGGGTCGTGTAGTAAAAAATCTCTTCTCCTTCCTGATACATCCGCCGCAATCCATCCTGAATGATAATTGCCAATTCGTAAACGAAGGCGGGATCATAGGTCAGCAGGGTGGGAATCGTGCTGGCAAGCAGCAGGCTGTGACCGTCCTGATGCTGGAAACCTTCCCCATTGAGACTGGTTCGACCGGCGGTTGCCGCCATGAGAAATCCTTTGGCCTTGACGTCGCCCCCCAACCAGAACAGATCACCCACGCGCTGTGGCCCAAACATGGAGTAGTAGGTATAGAAGGGAACCATGTTCACTCCATGAGTGGCGTAGGCGGTAGCCGCGGCCAGAAATGATGACATGGCCCCGGCTTCCGTAATCCCCTCTTCTAAAATTTGCCCATCCTTCGCCTCGTGATAGTAGAGCAGTGATTGCCGGTCCACCGGCTCGTATTTTTGGCCTTCAAACGCATAAATTCCAATTTCACGAAACAGGGCGTCCATGCCAAAGGTGCGAGCTTCGTCCGGGATGATAGGCACGATGTTTTTTCCCAACGACTTGTCGCGCAACAACAAACTGAGGGTGCGAACGAAGCCCATGGTCGTGGAAACCTTCAATTCTCCGGAACCTGCGAGTACCGAGGCAAACACACTGCGTGCGGGGGCTTCGATGGCGGGCGCCTCAACCACTCGGTTCGGCAGGAACCCGCCCAGATTCCTGCGGCGCCGCAGCAGGTATTTCGCCTCTGCACTTTCAGGGTCCGGTCTGTAAAATGGAGCTTCGGCAATCACCTCGTCACTGATGGGAATATGGAAGCGTGCCCGGAATTCACGGAGTTCTTTTTCGTTCAGTTTTTTCTGTTGATGCGTGACGTTGCGGCCTTCTCCCCCCTCGCCCAGTCCGTATCCTTTGACGGTTTTGGCCAGGATCACCGTCGGTTGTCCCTTGTGTTCCGTTGCCGCCTTGTAAGCGGCATACATCTTTCTTTGATCGTGACCACCCCGAAGCAACTTGGTCAGTTCCTCATCAGTGAGGTGATCCACCAATTCCAGTAGCTCGGGATATTTTCCGAAAAAGTGTCTCCGGGCGTAGCTGCCGGGTTCCACCGTGTATTTTTGATAGTCCCCATCGCAGCATTCCGCCATGCGGCGCATCAAGAGTCCGGTAGTGTCTTTTGCCAGCAGCTCATCCCAGTCGCTTCCCCAGATCACTTTGATGACATTCCAGCCGGCTCCCAGAAACAACCCTTCCAGTTCCTGTATGATTTTTCCGTTGCCACGGACCGGACCGTCCAGTCGCTGAAGGTTGCAATTCACCACCCAGGTCAGGTTATCCAGTTTTTCTCGTGCTGCCAGGGTGATTGAACCCAGGGATTCCGGCTCATCCGTTTCTCCGTCTCCCACGAAGCACCAGACCCGCGGTTCCTTCGATTGAATAAATCCCCGGGCCTTCAGGTATCGATTGAACCGCGCCTGATAAATGGACATGATTGGCCCGAGCCCCATGGAGACAGTTGAAAACTGCCAGAAATTCGGCATCAAATAGGGATGGGGATAGGACGACAGACCTCCATCGGGCGCCAGATCCTGACGAAAATTCTGCAAATGAGATTCATCGAAACGCCCCTCCAGAAAGGCGCGGGCATAAACGCCGGGAGACGCGTGCCCCTGAAAAAACACCTGATCACCCATAAAATCATTCGATCGTCCCCGGAAGAAATGGTTAAAGGCCACCTCATACAAAGTCGCACTCGATGCGAAGGTGGAGATATGGCCCCCGATACTCGAATGGTTGCGATTGGCATTCACCACCATCGCCATGGCGTTCCACCGGATGTAACTCTTGATTTTCACCTCGGTTTGCCAATCGCCCGGGTAAACGGGCTGGTCCTCCAGCGGAATCGAATTCACATAGGGAGTCTGGAGGGTTCCCGGCAGGTCAATGCCGGATTCCTTTAACCGACTGATGAGAGCATCCATGAAAAAGGTCGTGCGATCTCGACTCTGGTTCTGCAGAGCCGCGATAAGCACTTGTTCAGCCGCCTGAATCAATCCCTTGTTCCCGCTGTTCTGAACACCGTCGCCGGGCGGCCGACCCTGTTCTTCTTCAGCCTTTGAATCTGCTGTCATTTATGATTGAGAATGATCATTGAGAGTTCTCCCCCCGGACCGACGGGTGAATCCTGATCCGGGCGCCCCGAACACCTTAACCTGAATGATTCATGGGTTTTTTCTAAAACGCCGTCAGGCCGCGAAAATGCAAGGCGCGGACCGATTTTCCCCGCAAGCGGTTTTGAAAATACGTCGAGGACGAAAATCGCTCCGGAACGCAGCAGTTTCGTGGGCTGGCAAGTTTTCGGGAAATCTTTCATGAATCATTCAGGTCAACGGCCCCTCCCCTCTCCCCTGAAATAGGCGGGCCAAGATAGAAAGAATCTTCCGTTTATCAAGGAAGATCACCAGCGATATTTTCGGAGGAAAAAACGCGCTCAAGAGACCCCAACGCGCCCTTCCAGCGCTCGCATCAGGGTCAGGTCATCGGCTGATTCCAATCCTCCACCAACCGAAATGCCCTGTGCAAGCCTGGAAACCTGAATTGCGGAAAATTCCCTCAACAATTCACTGATGTAATTTCCTGTCGCTTCCCCCTCAACATCGGTGCTCAAAGCCAAAATCACTTCGGTAAACGTGCCGTCCCGCAAACGGCCTATCAACTCACCGATCCGCAAATCCTCCGGCCCGATGTGGTCGAGAGGCGAGATTTTCCCGCGCAGCGAGTGATAATATCCCCGAAAGGCGCCTGAACGTTCCAGGGGAAGAATGTCGGTCGGTTGTTCCACCACGCACAACACCGAAGCATCTCGATTCAGGGATTCACAAATCGCGCAGCCCCTTTCCAGGGTCGAAAAGAAGCCG
>Ga0114931_10009522_pt1 | contig 11632 bp, 12 predicted proteins | sample 2SBtaG_FD_89579 | JGI IMG/M metagenome (GOLD analysis project Ga0114931, IMG submission 89579) | Deep subsurface microbial communities from Kolumbo volcano to uncover new lineages of life (NeLLi) - 2SBTROV14_V59a metaG | ecosystem: Environmental > Aquatic > Marine > Volcanic | place: Kolumbo...
CCAAACGGGGAAGATTGCTCCAGGCGCCGCGCCAGGTAGCCGTCGAACCAGTCGGTCAGCGCCGCCAGGCCGAAAATCGCCGTCGTCAGAATGTGGCTCCAGGACAGCGGCAGGTAGTAGGCCAGTAAAAACACCGGGATCAGCGCGATCCGCAGCACAGTCAGTATATTAGGTATGGTCCAGCGCATGAGTGTTAACAGGCCCTAGCTTCAGTGATCGCCGTGAAAGGTATCATAAATCTGTTGCGCCAGTGTATGACTGATACCCGGCACTTTACGCAAATCTTCCACCCCGGCGCGCGCCACCTCCTGCAGACCACCGAATTGTTTCAGCAGCTGCTGACGCCGGCGCGGCCCGACACCGGGGATGCCTTCCAGCGGCGAGGCTTTGCGGACCTTGGCGCGCCTTTGGCGGTGACCGGTAATCGCAAAGCGATGCGCCTCGTCTCGAATCTGCTGGATCAGATGCAGCGCCGGCGAAGCGGCATCCAGTTCCAGGCGGCGGTCCTGTGAGGGAATATGCAGCACTTCCAAACCCGGCTTGCGTTCCGGCCCCTTGGACACGCCGACGATCAGCGTTTCTTCGATCTGCAGTTCTTCCAGTACCCGCCGGGCGATGCCGACCTGACCTTTGCCGCCGTCGATAAACAGCACTTCCGGCAGGCGCGCCTCCTCGGTTTTCAGCCGGGTATAGCGCCGCAGCAACGCCTGTTCCATGGCCGCATAGTCATCGCCGGCGGTGATATCTTTGATGTTGAAGCGGCGGTAATCCGATTTGCGCGGACCTTCGGCGTCGAATACCACACACGAGGCCACCGTCCCCTCACCCTGGGTATGGCTGATATCGAAACATTCCAGGCGTGACAGCGGCTCCTCGAGCTGCAGCACGTCCTGCAACATCCGCCGGCGTTGTTGCATGCCGGCCTGACTGCCGAGCTGTGCCGCCAGCGCCTGCTCGGCATTGGCCACCCCCATCGCCAGCCAGCGCGCCTTTTCACCGCGTACCCCGTGCTGCACGGTCACTTTGCGGCCGGCGCGATCACTGAGTACCGCGGTCAGTAACGCCGCATCCTTAAGCGGCGTGTTGCACAGCAGCTTCGCCGGCACCGGGTGTTCGAGATAATACTGGGCGACGAAGGCCGACAATACATCGTCGGCTTCGCTGCCGGCCGGTATGCGCGGGAAGAACAGTTTATTGCCGAGATTCACCCCCTGGCGGATAAAGAACACCTGTACGCAGGCCACGCCGGCCGATACCACACAGGCGAGCATGTCCAGATCGCCGGATTCACCACTGACATACTGGCGTTCCTGAACACGACTGACACTGGCAATGCGGTCCCGGTAAACGGCCGCCGTCTCGTAGTCGAGCTGTTGGGCGGCGGCTTCCATTTTTTCCGCCAGTTCCTTGCTCAACGCCGAACTTTTGCCTTCCAGGAACAACACCGTATGGCGCACGTCCTCGGCGTAGGTGGCGGCATCGATCAGGCCGACACAGGGCGCCGTACAGCGTTTGATCTGATATTGCAGACAGGGGCGGCTGCGATTGTTAAAAAAACTGTCTTCGCACTGGCGCACCCGGAAGGTCTTTTGCAGCAGGTGCAGGGTTTCGCGGACGGCGCCGGCGCTGGGGTAAGGCCCGAAGTAGCGGCCTTTGCGTCGCCTGGCGCCGCGGTGCAGGGCCAGGCGCGGGTATTCGTCTTCGCCGCTGAGGTAAATAAACGGGTAGCTCTTGTCGTCACGCAACAGAATGTTATAGCGCGGCCGGTGGGTTTTTATCAGGGTGTTTTCCAGGATCAGCGCTTCGGCTTCGGTGTGCGTCACGGTGATCTCGACTCGGGCCATCTGCTGCATCAGTGCCTGAGTCTTGGGCGCTAAACCCGACTTGCGGAAATAACTGGCAACGCGCTTTTTCAGATTGCGGGCTTTACCGACATACAGGATGTCGCCGCCGCTATCCAGCATACGGTATACCCCCGGCCGCGAGGTCAGGGTGCGCAGAAAGGAGCCGGCATCAAAGGCCGGTTGCGGGTCGCTGTCCACCATCCGCAGAGCCTACCTCAGGCGGCGCTGTCGGTCAGCTCCCGGGCACGCGCCACCACGGTGCGGAACATGTCTTCGGTCAGTCGCCGGGTCTGGGTGTTGTAACGGCTGCAGTGGTAGGAGTCGATCAGTACCCGCTGCCCAATGTGATGCTCGGCGGCGTGTGCAAAGCGGTGGTGCGACAGTGGCAGCGAAAAGGCGCGCAACACGGCGTCGTGGGCAATTTTCCCGAGCGCCAGGATAGTCGCCGTGGCCGGCAGCGCTTCGAGTTCCGCCTTGAGGAAACGGTTGCAGTTCCTGATTTCCTCGGTAACTGGTTTGTTCTGCGGCGGCAGACACTTTACCGCGTTGGAGATACGGCAACCTGTCAATTGCAGGTCGTCATCGGCGGATTCGGAGACCGGCCGGCTGCCAAAGCCGAGCTCAAACAAGGTCTGGTAGAGCAGGATACCGGCGAAGTCGCCGGTGAACGGTCGGCCGGTGCGATTGGCGCCGTGCATGCCGGGGGCCAGCCCGACAATCAGCAGCCGTGCTTCAGGATCACCGAAGGCCGGTACCGGCCGGGCGTGATAGTCCGGGTGGTCGGCAGCGACCTGCTGCAGAAAATTACTGAGGCGGGGGCAATGTCGGCAATCGAGGTCAAACACGGTACGCCCGTTATTCTTCGCGCACATTCACAACCTCGGTCATCCGCGACTGCAGGTCCAGCACCACGATCTGGTGCTCGTTGGTATTGGCAATAAACAGCTTGTTGCGGTACAAACTCAAACCGCCGGGCTCGTTCAGTTTGAAATTGATTTTGAAGGTACTGACCTCGCTGGTCTTGACATCGATACGTTTGATCTTGGAATTATAGGTATCGGCAAGCCACAAGGCATTGCGCTCATCATCGACGGTAATACCCAACGGGTGCTGCAGGCGGGCTTCCCGCCCCACACCACTGCGGTCACCGAAATCAAACAGGCCCTTACCAATAATTGTTTTGACCTGCTCGCTGTTGAACTCGATTTCCCGCACCGCCGAAGTTTCGCTGTCCGCCACAAACAGCCGGCCGTCGAGCGCGGTCAGACCCGACGGCTGCGCGAAACAGGCACTGTCCAACGGTCCGTCGACAATGTCTTCGCGCCCGCTGCCGGCGTAGCGGTCTATCGCCAGGTGGTTGAGGTTCATCCGCCAGATCTGATGCTGACCCGCCATGGCGATGTACAGATTGCTCTCGTAATAACCGAGATCCCAGGGAGAATTGAGTTCGGCTTCCAGCGGTTCGCGGAAACTATCGGCGACATAACGGCCCTGTTTGCCGGTGCCTGCCAGCGTCATGACCTCACCCGACTTGAGATGTATGCGGCGTATGGCGTGATTATCGGTATCGGCGACATAGAGAAAATCACCGACAATCACCATGCCCTGCGGATTATTGAACATGGCAGCTGTTTCAACGCCGTCGAGCATACCGGCGGTGCCGCTACCGAAGATACGGCGGATCTTGCCGTCGTGATAAGTCTCCAACACGCGGTTGCGGCCGCTGTCAGCGATATACAGACTGTTGCGCGCCGCCAAAACCTTGCCGGGAAAACTCAACGCGCCCTGAGGTTCAGGCTGCAGGGCGACCGGCACGGGGGAGTAAGCCAGGATGCCCTTGTCCTCGGCGACATCAATATGCTGGCTGATTAATTCATCGAGTTGCCTGCGCCGCCCCTCACCGCGCAACACACCGACCACATAACCTTCGGGATCGATAAAAATCATCGATGGCCAAGCCTTGATGCCATAAGCCCGCCACAGCTGAAACTTGGTGTCATTGGCGATTGGGTGGCGGATATGGTACCGGTTGATGGCCTTCTGCAGTTGCGCCGGTTTGCGTTCATTCTCGAACTTGGGCGAGTGGATACCGATCACGGTGAGCGTCTCAGGGTACTTGTTTTCCAGATAACGCAGGTCGGGCAACACGTGCATGCAGTTGACGCAGCACGACGTCCAGAAATCGAGCAGCACGACTTTGCCACGCTGACTGGCCAGGGTCAGCGGCTGCTCGGTATTGAACCAGTCCAGATCATCGGGCAGCTCCGGCGCCCTTACTTTGGTTACATCGTTCATCAGTTTCCCCGTCCTGAAGGGTGCTCTGCGGCCTCCCTGCGGGGATACTACCACTATTAATTCGTAAATCCCCGAACTGGTTCATATTTTACCCACAAGAATGGGGACAGATTTTAAATCTGCCGGCCTGACGCCTCAAGTATAATTGGGTATGCTCACCAGGCCGTGGCGCAGGGCCAGATGCATGAGTTCGACTTCGGTACCGGCGTGCAGTTTTTCCAGCAAGCGGTTACGGTAACTGTTAACCGTTTTCTGAGTCAGGCACAGTTCGCGTGCAATCGCCGATGTCGTTCTGCCCTCCGCGACCAGCAACAGAATCTGCAACTCGCGGTGGGTAAGCTGGTCAAAAGGTGTGCCCGTGTTGCCGGGCATACGCCGTTCCGCCAGTTTCTGCGCCAGCGAATCGCTGACATAGCGCTCACCCCCCAGGACCGTTTCGATAGCCTGGTAGAGCTCCTCAACCGAACAGGCGCTACTGACCACGCCGGCCACCCCCGATTGCAATAGCCGCTCCTGAATAATCAGGTCCGATTCATCGGTCAACACCAACACACGGATGTCCGCGAACTGGCGGTGCATCTTACGGGCACCGTCCAGCACATCAACAGCGGATCCGGGTAGGTTTACCAGGACAATTTTGGGCGTCCGGGTTCTTGCCTGGCGAATCGCTTCGTCGAAACTGGTGACACTGGCGCAAACCGACAAGTAACCGGAATCCGTCAGCACCCGCTCAATGCCTGCGCGCACCAGTTGCCGGGTATCGACCAGCAAAATATCGATCGGACTGCTTACCGTCTGGGCAAAAGACCTGGGAACCGCCATAGCCACAACTTTTTCGCTAATAACCTGTTGCGGGATAACGGCCCGGTTTCTGAGAACTTGAGCACAAAAATCAAACTTTTATTGGAATATCAAACACCTAATCCCGTATCAGGATTCAGAGGTCGTACCGACAATACCATGCCGAATAGCCAGCCGGGTAAGCTCCACGTCGTTTTCCACACCCAGTTTGTCATACAGGCGATAGCGATAGGTACTCACCGTTTTCGAGCTTAGGCACAGGCGCTCGGAAATATCATGTACATTCTGCCCTTGCGCAACCATCATCATCACCTGGACTTCGCGCTGTGACAGGCGGTCGAACGGCGATTGCTCACTGCCCGGCAACATCGACAACGCCATCTGACGGGCAATATCGGCGCTGATGTAGCGTTCGCCGCGCGCCACAACACGCACGGCATCGGCGATTTCCTCGACGCCACAGTGTTTGGTCAAATAGCCGGAGGCACCGGCTTCCAGAAATTGTGTCTGCACCGGATCGTCAACCTGCAACGTCACCACGACAATCGCCGTGGCAATATCGCTGCGGACGATACGCCGGGTGGCCTCCAGGCCGCCGATGCCGGGTATCTGGGCATCCATGAGTACGACGTCCGGCTTCAGCTCACGTGCACGCAACACCGCTTCGTCGCCACTGGCCGCTTCACCGGCCACACTCAGCCCTGGCATATCATCCAGCAGACGCTGCAAGCCGCAGCGCACCAGCGCTTGATTGTCGACAAGTAGAATTCGAATATCCGGTTGTTCCATAACCCTCGATCCTTGTGGTTTTGAATGAAAGAATAATGTGCTTCGGCCGTTCATCCCGAACAGCGCGGCTTTGCGGGCTAAATCCAGCAAATTGGCGGAGAGGGAGGGATTCGAACCCTCGGAGGGCTTTCACCCTCGCCGGTTTTCAAGACCGGTACTTTCAACCGCTCAGTCACCTCTCCTCGCGGTAAGCGCGTTAGGATAAACGAATTTAGCCGCTAAGAGGAAGACTCCGACGGTAAATATACGGGAACTTAATCGCCCCATGACTCGTCAAACAACGCAACTCGGGTATAATTCAAGTATCACTAGTCTTAATGAGGATAACCAGACCATGAATCGATTGGCCCAAACGGTTACACGCACCCAGCCTTCAGTGCTGGCCACCAACAAGGTGATTCGTAACACCTATATCTTACTGTCAATGACGTTGCTGTTCAGCGCCCTGACGGCCGGCTTATCGATGGCTTTGAACCTGCCGCACCCCGGCATGCTGCTGACCTTTGTCGGCTACTTCGGTCTGCTGTTCCTGACCAGCAAATTCCGCAACAGCGGTTTGGGTCTGGTATTTGTCTTTGCGTTGACAGGTTTCATGGGCCTGACGCTCGGTCCCATTATCAACCTCTATCTTCACCTGCCCAATGGGGGCCAATTGGTGATGACCGCCTTGGGCGCGACGGGTGTTATTTTTCTGAGCCTGTCGGGCTATGCACTGACCAGCCGCAAGGATTTCAGCTTCATGGGTGCCTTCTTGATGGTGGGTATCCTGGTCGCCTTCCTGGCCGGCATTGCAGCGGCATTCCTCAGTATGCCGGGCTTATCGCTGGCGGTATCCGCCATGTTCGTGCTGTTGATGTCGGGCCTGATCCTGTTCCAGACCAGCCAGCTGGTACACGGCGGTGAGACCAATTATATTATGGCAACCGTCACCCTGTACGTCAGCTTCTACAACCTTTTCCTGAGCCTGCTACAGTTGCTTGGCGCCTTCAGCGGCGACGATTAACAGCCGTTGCCACCATCACACACTGATCACGGCACTGATTTCGGGCGCTGATAGCGGGGAGGAATAATAGTGGCCCTGCCCTTCACAGCAGCCCATTTTTTCCAATACACGCCCCTCAAACGGCTGTTCCACACCCACCGCCGCGACGGCCATGCCCGCCACGCGGGCCAAGGCCAGGGTCCCGGAGACAATCGCCTGCGGGACAGGGTCTTCCACCAAGCGGCTTACCAGCGACCTGTCAAGTTTGATCAGGTTAATGGGCAAGCTTATCAACTCAGTGAGCGCCGCCTCGCCGGTTCCGAAATGGTCGATAGCCAATCGAACACCGGCATTTTTCAGCTCCGGCAGAACGCGCCGCAACGTCTCCCCGTCACGGCTCAACACCGGCTCGGGGAATTCCAACTGTAACAACGACGATTCCAGGCCGGCCTCGTACAGCGCATCGAGCACCGACAACAGAAAACCACCATCTGTGATTTGCCGTGCCGAAATATTAATACAAACGCGCAAGGGCTCATGCCCTTCATCCAACAATCCCTGCGCCATCTGACAGGCTTGTTTCAACAGCTTTTCTCCGACAGGGATGATGAGCCCGCTTTCTTCCAGCAGTGGTAAAAAAGTCTCCGGTGAAAGGTAGCCACGCTCGGGATGTCGCCAGCGTAGCAGCCCTTCAAAAGCGCATATGCGATTTTCCGCCAGCCCGATAATCGGCTGATAGTTGATCTCAAACTGATTATTCCGATAGGCCTTGTAGATGTCCTTGCTCAACTCAAATCGTTCCATGGCGGCCTGCCCTCTGACCATTGGTGAAATACGGGAGTCCCCCACGCCGGCTGCGACGGCCTGTTCCAATGCCGCCTCGGTATCCAGCCAGACCTGATTGAGAGAAATACCATCCACCGGAAACAAACTTGCACCAAGGTTAGGTCGAAGCCAACGAATCCGCCGGCCCGCTTTAATGGGCCCCATCAACGTCGTGTTCAACTTTTCGATGACCATCGGTACCGCCGCCGGCTCACTGACGTCGTCGAGCAGTATGGCGAATCTTGAACCACCCAGATCGCAGAGGCTGTCGCTGCTCCGTAAACAGCTGCCAATGCGGCACACCAACAATTCAACCTGTTTTATGCTGTCTGCAAACTGCAGCAGAATCAGCAAAGCGTGTTTCCGGTTGTGCACGGCGCGGCGCGCAGAGGTTTCCAGGCGATCGATAAACTGGGGGTAACGGCACAATCGACCGTCCCGGCCACAGCGGCCTGCCGGGTGCTCGGCAGGCCGCCGTTGCGGGAAAAGCGCGGCAATCTCCGGCCAGAAATCAGTCTCTTTGATATCCATAAGCCGGCGTCATCCCGTTCCTTTCATCGGAGCGTAATATTCGAAAATAAAACTCTCGGTATCGACGCCGGGGCCGGCCGTTTTAACACCGGCACATTCCCCTCGCCTGCTGCAATGAAGCTGCAATATCCCGTTCGCATCCCACTCCACCTTGCACGACTGGCGATTACAGACTCCCCTTGCATCCTCCGGAAATAAAAGACCCATTGTGTCCAGAGACCGGACAAATTCCATTTGATCCCCGTCCATCAAGGCACCGTCGAGCAGGATCCAGTCGTAGCGCGGCTGCATCCGGTCGATAGCGCCGATGCCCTGGTCGCCTCTGACGCAATGGGTAAGCTGGTAGCGGGCACTGCGGCGCAGCGGCAGTTCCGCTGCCGGCCGCCGGTGATCGCTAAAAAGTAGAATATGTTGTTGCTTCATAAAATCCGCTCAGGCCGCCTGGTGCATAACGCCCGTATTCGGCGGGTAAACCACGTCGGCAAATTGCTGATTCACCTCTACCCAGCAAGCCACTGTCAACACTCGCCCTACTTTTTGCGCGCGGCCGTCGCCCAGCCGGTGAATGGGTAGACCGGTGCGTTTCAGCAGCCGTTCCAATGCCACGCTGGTGACCGTCACAAAGCGCGCCACTTCACGTGCTTGTGCAAAGTCATAAAGCCGGCGAATCATCTCCATGGTGACGCCGTTCAGCGGTGCCTGAACAGCACCGGCATCACTGCTGGCATCAACCGCAAAGCGGCTGAGCTCCCAGACATGGGGGTCGCAGGGGACCGACTCACCCCGCAACAATTGTGGGAAAGTATCCTTGAGCATGTAGTCATCCGTTGTCGGCATCAGTCGCCAGCACCCCTCAATTGCGCCCTGTGGTTGGCGGGCCAGCATATAAACCGGGTTCATGGTATCGAAAAGGTCATATTCAAGATTGTCACGGGTTTCAACGTCCCATTTTAATTTGTTGAAAAACACCTGGTGTCTGAACGCAAACATGCCGCGCAAGGTCCGCGCGTCAAAGCCAGGAAACTCACCGCCGCCTAAAACGATTTCGCTCATCATCCACCCTCCGTACAAGAGACGGTGAGCAGTAAAGCGCTAATCGATTTTCAGGATAACTGTAAGATGTTACAGGTGGGGATCTTATTTGTTGTTTTTACTGGCTGAATTGGGGTTCGATAATACCGAGCGAAACCGCGCGGGCCACCGCCTGCTGGCGATTGCCGACCCCCAGCTTGCCTTGCACGTTCTGCAGATGAAAGGTGACAGTGCGTTCGGAAATATTCAGGATCTGTGACGTTTCCCAAGCGGTCTTGCCTTCCGTGGCCCACAGTAGACATTGTTTTTCACGTTGGGTCAGCTCGACTTTCGACAAGGCCAGCACATCCTGATCAAAAATTCGCCGCACCGCTTCGTGTAGGTAAGCGGTAAACAACTGCCCCATCGGCAACACCCGCTGAATACGCTGGGAACTCCGGGGTTGCTCCCGTTCGCTGGCAAAGCTCAGCATGGCGAAATCACCCTGGGCCGTGTGCACCGGAAAACTCACACCACTTTTAATGCCGAAGTCATGCGCTTCACTTATGAAACGCTGAATTTCGGCATTCTGACTTTTGTCCAGCGTGGCACCGTCCCAGGTCAACGGCGTAATATTCTGCGCACAATATTGAACCGTCGGGTCGACGATCATATAATTGTTGGCCGTGTAGTGGTCACGCCACGCCTTGGGGTAGCCACTGATAAAAATGAAGTAAGGTTTGACAAATGATGTCGGCACGCGCGCGCCATAAATGAAACGATCGAAGCCGTGATCCTGGCATAGATCGGCACAGATGGCGTGCAGACAATCGACGCTTTCGGCGGTGGAAACAGCGTCGATCACATCGAGACAATTCGTGGTGTCCATCCACCTCCTCCAGGTACTGCTTTATCGACCGGGCTAGTGGTCCGGCGTGTCGAGTTTATAAACAAAAGTATATGTACACTGTCCGGAAAAGGAAATACTCTGGCAGCAGACAGTCCGGTCGGACGGGTAGCCCGAGTTGCCGGCGTCTTGACTCCGACGGGTTATGGGCTATAATTAGTTAGTTGTTCGACTCAGATAGTAAAACTGCATGCCTCGATCCAGTGATAAGCGCGAACGCCTGCTCCGCTCAGCGGACCAGTTGATTCTGCAGCAGGGCTTCAAACAAACCACGTTGGCGGATATCGCCAAGGACTCCGAGGTGCCGCTGGGGAATGTTTACTATTATTTCAAAACCAAGGAAGCGATTGGCCAGTCGGTCATCGAAGACCGGCTCGAGCATCTGCGACAACTGCTGCACAACTGTACGGCGGAAGCCACGCCGAAAGCCCGCTTGCTGGCTTTCCTCGACTACCCCATCAGCATCCGCGACAGCCTGGCTGAACACGGTTGCCCCCTCGGCACCCTGGCCTATGAGCTGTCACGTGCCGACAGCTTTCTGCGCGATTCCTCCAGAGCACTGATCGAAGAGGTGCTGAACTGGAGCACGCAGCAGTTCGAGCAGATGGATCAACCGGATGCACATGCCTTGGCATTGCAGTTTGTCAGTCAGTTACAAGGCATGAGCCTGATCGCCAATACCCTGAATGACGACCAGGTCATCACCGATATGGTCGAACAGACACGCCATTGGTTAAATACCCTTTGAATGAACTATTATTTTTCCGCGTAGTTAGTTTGTTTTCTTACTTAATGGAGATGACCACATGACCAGCACGCTTTCGCAACAAACCGATCAGACCCGTAACGACTTTATCGCCGCGCTACCGGAAGACCAGCAGGCCACGGTCGGCCAGGCTTTTCAGGATCTGATGGACTCCGCTGTGGCGACAGGGGCGCCAAACGTTGGTGATCGGGCATTGGATTTCGAGCTGCCGAACGTCAAAGGCGGTTCGGTATCGCTTCAGACAGCACTCCGGGATGGGCCGGTGGTGGTGAGTTTTTATCGCGGCTCCTGGTGCCCGTTCTGCAATCTGGAGTTGAACGCTCTGCAGGCCAGGCTGCCGGAGATCGCCGCCGCCGGCGCACGTTTGATCGCCATCTCGCCGGAAAAACCCGACGCCTCCCTCAGCCATGCCGAAAAACTCAACCTGGATTTTGATGTGTTACGCGACCAGGGTAATCGTGTGGCGCGTGATTACGGGCTGATTATGACGGTGGACGAGTCGGTGCGCCCCTTGTATTTACAGTGGGGAATCGACGTGCCGGCCGCCAACGGCGACGACAGCTACGAGCTGCCGGTACCGGCCACCTATGTCATTGGCTCAAACGGCGAAATATGCGCCGCACATGTAGATAAAGACTACACAAAACGTATGGAACCGGCCGACATTATCGAGGCCTTGAATCAGTTGTAAGGATTCAGCTGGGCGCAACGCCGGAGCCTGTTACAATGCCCGCTGGATAGTCAGCACTCGCAGGTTATAGCCCCATGGCGGACATTGCCAAAGACACGACGGCGTCTTCGCCGCGCACGATATACCTGCGAGACTATGCGCCGCCGGCCTACCTTATCGAACAGGTGGCACTGCGCTTCGAGCTGGATCC